>OJKA01000019.1_pt1 | contig 152198 bp, 120 predicted proteins | sample 1596451 | NCBI WGS metagenome assembly OJKA01 (sample SAMEA4350155, study PRJEB24818) | metagenome | biome: human; feature: gut; material: faeces | place: Denmark | collected 2013-09 | reverse complement strand
CAATGTTCCAGCAAGAAGTTACCATTACCGCTCCGAACGGTCTGCACACCCGCCCTGCTGCTCAGTTTGTTAAAGAAGCGAAAGGCTTCACTTCTGAAATCACTGTGACTTCCAACGGCAAAAGCGCCAGCGCAAAAAGCCTGTTCAAACTGCAGACTCTGGGCCTGACTCAGGGCACTGTAGTCACCATTTCTGCGGAAGGTGAAGACGAGCAGAAAGCAGTTGAGCATCTGGTAAAACTGATGGCTGAGCTCGAGTAAGTTTCCGGGTTCTTTTAAATATCAGTCACAAGTAAGGTAGGGTTATGATTTCAGGCATTTTAGCATCCCCGGGTATCGCTTTCGGCAAAGCACTGCTGCTGAAAGAAGACGAGATCGTCATCGACCGGAAAAAAATTTCTGCCGACAAGGTTGATCAGGAAGTTGAACGTTTTCTGAGCGGTCGTGCCAAGGCATCTGCGCAACTGGAAGCAATCAAAACTAAAGCTGGCGAAACTTTCGGTGAAGAAAAAGAAGCCATCTTCGAAGGGCATATCATGCTGCTCGAAGATGAGGAGCTGGAGCAGGAAATCATAGCCCTGATTAAAGATAAAGGCATGACGGCCGACGCGGCTGCGCATGAAGTTATCGAAGGTCAGGCAACTGCCCTGGAAGAACTGGATGATGAATACCTGAAAGAACGTGCGGCTGACGTACGTGACATCGGTAAGCGCCTGCTGCGCAACATCCTGGGTCTGGCCATCATCGACCTGAGCGCGATTCAGGATGAAGTGATCCTGGTTGCCGCTGACCTCACCCCGTCCGAAACCGCACAGCTGAACCTGAAAAAGGTCCTCGGTTTCATTACCGACGCGGGTGGCCGTACCTCCCACACCTCTATTATGGCCCGTTCTCTGGAACTGCCTGCCATCGTGGGTACCGGTAGCGTCACCTCTCAGGTGAAAAACGGCGACTATCTGATTCTGGATGCCGTAAACAATCTGGTTTACGTCAACCCAACAAACGAAGAGATCGAAAAACTGCGCGCGGTTCAGGAGCAAGTTGCGACTGAAAAAGCGGAACTCGCTAAGCTGAAAGACCTGCCAGCCATCACCCTGGACGGCCATCAGGTTGAAGTGTGCGCAAACATCGGTACCGTACGTGACGTTGAAGGCGCTGAGCGCAACGGTGCGGAAGGTGTGGGTCTCTATCGTACAGAATTCCTGTTCATGGACCGTGACGCGCTGCCTACTGAAGAAGAGCAGTTTGCTGCGTATAAAGCCGTAGCAGAAGCGTGTGGCTCTCAGGCGGTTATCGTCCGTACTATGGACATCGGTGGCGACAAAGAGCTGCCATACATGAACTTCCCGAAAGAAGAGAACCCGTTCCTGGGCTGGCGTGCAGTGCGTATCGCCATGGATCGCAAAGAGATCCTGCGTGACCAGGTGCGCGCAATTCTGCGTGCCTCTGCTTTCGGTAAACTGCGCATCATGTTCCCGATGATCATCTCTGTTGAAGAAGTGCGTGCACTGAAGAAAGAGATCGAAATCTACAAACAGGAACTGCGCGACGAAGGTAAAGCGTTTGACGAGTCAATCGAGATCGGCGTGATGGTGGAAACCCCAGCAGCCGCGACCATTGCGCGTCATTTAGCCAAAGAAGTTGATTTCTTTAGTATCGGCACCAATGATTTAACGCAGTACACCCTGGCAGTTGACCGTGGTAATGATATGATTTCACATCTCTACCAGCCAATGTCACCGTCCGTACTGAACTTGATCAAGCAAGTTATTGATGCTTCTCATGCAGAAGGTAAATGGACTGGCATGTGTGGTGAGCTTGCAGGCGACGAACGTGCTACACTTCTGTTGCTGGGTATGGGTCTGGACGAATTCTCTATGAGCGCCATTTCCATCCCGCGCATTAAGAAGATTATCCGTAACACGAACTTCGAAGATGCGAAGGTGTTAGCAGAGCAGGCTCTTGCTCAACCGACAACGGACGAGTTAATGACGCTGGTTAACAAGTTCATTGAAGAAAAAACAATCTGCTAATCCACGAGATGCGGCCCAAATTACTGCTTAGGAGAAGATCATGGGTTTGTTCGATAAACTGAAATCTCTGGTTTCTGATGATAAGAAAGACTCCGGAACTATTGAGATTGTTGCTCCGCTCTCCGGCGAGATCGTCAACATCGAAGACGTGCCGGATGTAGTGTTTGCTGAGAAAATCGTTGGTGATGGCATTGCTATCAAACCAACTGGCAACAAAATGGTTGCTCCAGTTGACGGCACCATCGGTAAAATTTTTGAAACCAACCATGCGTTCTCTATCGAATCCGATAGCGGTATCGAACTGTTCGTTCACTTCGGTATCGACACCGTTGAACTGAAAGGCGAAGGCTTCAAGCGTATCGCAGAAGAAGGCCAGCGCGTTAAAGTTGGCGACCCGGTAATTGAATTCGATCTGCCGCTGCTGGAAGAAAAAGCGAAGTCTACCCTGACTCCGGTTGTTATCTCCAACATGGACGAAATCAAAGAACTGATCAAACTGTCTGGCAGCGTCACCGTGGGTGAAACCCCGGTTATCCGCATCAAGAAGTAATTCTTGCCGCACAGAAAAATGGCGCCTTCGGGCGCCATTTTTGTTTATGCCGGCAGGATAAGCTCGTCATAGCCTTTCGACTGCGTATAGATCATAACGTCAGTCACCCGATCGCCCGCCATGCGAATGGCATCGGCAACGGTTTTCCCTCCCACAATGCCGCTGACCAGCTCCGAACAGAACAGATCGCCCGTTCCTTTCAGATCCGTCTCTACGCGCGGGTGCGCGCTTACGGTAACACCTTCTTCGCTCACCAGCACAACGTGGATATTCTGCGGATCGTCAGACACTGGCGCACTGGTGATCGCTACCCATTTCAGCGAGTCGGACAGCAGCCCCTGCGCGGCGGCAATGGCGCTCTCCGGCGTACGGCACGGTTTGCCGCTCAGCACTTCCAGTTCATACACGTTGGGCGTAATGCCCTGGGCCAGCGGGAGCAGATGCTCACGATAGGCTTCAGGAATATCCGGCTTCACGTACATCCCGCTATCGATATCCCCAATTACCGGGTCAACCAGCACCAGCAGATCGGGATGTTGCACTTTGATTGCCTTCAGCCACTGCGCCAGCAGCGCGATCTGGCTGGCGCTGCCCATATAGCCGGTGGTGACCGCTTTAAGCTCGCGCAGGATCTCGCGCTCTTCCAGCGCCTTAAGGTAGCCGCTGAACCACTCGTCCGGGATCACCCCGCCGTAGAAGGTGTCGTAGTGCGGCGTATTGCTGAACAGCACCGTTGGCACGGCGGTAACGTTCAGCCGGTGGGTGCGTATATTTGGCACCGCGATGCTGTTTCCCACGCTGCCGTACACCACCTGCGACTGTACGGCGACAATATCGGTTTGCTGCGCCCGGGTGTTATCCCGGAATAAAATCATCTCCATGACGCTTAAATCCCCGCCCCCTGCGAATAACTCTCTTCACCAAAGACGCCGGTAGACAGGTAACGGTCGCCGCGATCGCAAATAATCGCCACTACCACCGCTCCCGGCGTGGACTCGGCCACCCGGATCGCGCCCGCTACGGCACCGCCAGAGCTGACGCCGCAGAAGATACCTTCACGCACGGCCAGCTCACGCATGGTATTTTCCGCCTCGCGCTGATGAATATCCAGCACCTGGTCCACAAGCTGCGCATTAAAGATGCCCGGCATATACTCCGCCGGCCAGCGGCGGATGCCCGGAATACTGCTCCCCTCTTCCGGTTGCAGGCCGACAATCGTCACCGGCTTCTCCTGTTCGCGCAGAAAGCGTGACACACCGGTGATCGTGCCCGTGGTCCCCATGCTGGAGACAAAGTGGGTGATGCGCCCGTCGGTTTGCTGCCAGATTTCCGGGCCGGTGGTGGTGTAGTGCGCGTACGGGTTGTCCGGGTTGTTGAACTGGTCGAGAAGCTTGCCTTCCCCGCGCTCCGACATCGCTAACGCTAAATCTCGCGCCCCTTCCATCCCCTGCTCTTTGCTCACCAGAATCAGCTCGGCTCCATAGGCGCGCATGGCGGCCCGGCGCTCCTGGCTCATGTTATCCGGCATCAGCAGCTTCATGCGGTAGCCTTTCAGGGCGGCAATCATTGCCAGCGCGATACCGGTATTTCCGCTGGTGGCCTCAATGAGCACGTCGCCTGGCTTAATTTCACCGCGCTTCTCGGCCTGGACAATCATCGACAGTGCCGCCCGGTCTTTCACCGACCCCGCCGGGTTATTGCCTTCGAGTTTGACCCAGATTTCGCTGCCGTTATCAGGCCCCATGCGCTGAAGTTTGACCAGAGGGGTGTTGCCGATGGTGTGTTCGAGTGTATTCACGATTTTTACTCAATAAAAAAGCCGGGTGGCGCTTAGCTTACCCGGCCTACAAGACGCAGTGATAACTGTAGGCCCGGTCAGCGCAGCGCCACCGGGCGATAAACATACTAATAACCTATCAGGCTGACTCCGCCAGAGCAATATCCTCGCGCGTTTCAATGCGCTCGTTACCGTGATAAATGCGCGCGTGTTGCAGACCCACAAAAAGGCGCTCCCCCCGGTGCGGCGGCTCGTCGTCACGCATAACCACGGTCAACGGCTCGGTGTACCAGCCCAGGGGCTGTACCACCAATTGGGTGTAGTGCCCTTTAGGGCTAGCTTCCAGCACCTGCACCGGAAGCGGTGAATCCAGGCTGGTACGGCGGCTAACGTCCACTTCCCACGGGCGCAGGAACAGATCGACCGGCCCCTGATGCGCGGAGGTATACCCCAGCGGCCAGCGGTGCGCGCCAACGTGGAACTGACCGCCGCGAATGGTGCCCTGAAGGCGGTTTACTTCCCCCATAAACTCCAGCACAAAGCGGGTCGCCGGTTCACGCCAGAGCTGCTCTGGCTCGTCAACCTGCTCAATGTTGCCCTGACTCATCACCACCACGCGATCGGCCACTTCCATCGCCTCTTCCTGATCGTGGGTCACGAAAACGCTGGTGAACTGGAGTTCCTCATGCAGCTGACGCAGCCAGCGGCGCAGCTCTTTTCGCACCTGCGCATCCAGCGCACCAAACGGTTCGTCCAGCAGCAGGATTTGCGGTTCAACGGCTAACGCACGCGCCAGCGCCACGCGCTGCTTCTGCCCGCCGGAAAGTTGAGCCGGGAAGCGGTCCGCCAGATGCGCAAGCTGCACCATCTCCAGCAGTTTGGTCACTTTCGCTTTGATGGCGGCGGCATCTGGACGTTCACGACGCGGCAGCACGGTCAGGCCAAACGCGATGTTGTCGAATACCGTCATGTGGCGGAACAGCGCATAATGCTGAAATACAAAGCCCACTTTACGGTCGCGGGCGTGCAGGCGGCTAACGTCCGTACCGTGGAAGCGAATATGTCCGCTGGTCTGGTGTTCAAGCCCGGCGATAATACGCAGCAGCGTGGTTTTACCGGAGCCAGACGGCCCCAGCAGCGCCACCATTTGTCCGGAAGGGATATCCAGCGAGATATCATTCAGCACCTGGGTGCGACCAAAAGACTTCTTAATATTGGCAATCTCAATGCTCATGATTTCCCTCCTGATGCTGACGTTTTTCCTGATTCTCTAAACGCCACTGCACCACACTCTTCAAAAACAGGGTCAAAATCGCCATCAGCGTCAGCAACGCTGCGGCAGTAAAGGAACCGACGGTGTTGTAGTCCTGTTCCAGTAATTCAATCTGTAACGGCAGCGACAGGGTTTCGCCGCGAATCGAGCCGGATACCACCGACACCGCGCCAAACTCACCGATCGCACGGGCGTTGGTCAGCACCACGCCGTAAAGCAGTGCCCAGCGGATATTAGGCAGCGTGACGCGGCGGAACATCTGCCAGCCGGAAGCGCCGAGCAGCACCGCGGCTTCATCTTCATGGCTGCCCTGGCTGAGCATCACCGGCACCAGCTCGCGCACCACGAACGGACAGGTGACAAAGACGGTCACCAGCACCATCCCCGGCCAGGCGAACATGATTTGCAGGTCGTGCTCATCCAGCCAGCCGCCCAGCGGGCCATTGGAGCCGTAGAAGAGCAGATAAACCAGACCCGCCACCACCGGAGACACCGCAAACGGGATATCCAGCAGGGTCAGCAGCAGCTGACGCCCCGGGAAGTTAAAGCGCGTTACCAGCCAGGCCAGCAATACGCCAAACACCAGATTCACCGGGACGGTGATCAGGGCAATCATCACCGTCAGCCAGATGGCGTGGAGCATGTCCGGATCGGCCAGGTTTTGCAGCGCGGGCATAATCCCTTTGCTGAAGGCCTGCACGAAGATGTACACCATCGGCACGACGAGAATGAATGCGGAGACCAGCACGCCGGTACCAATCAGAAACCATTTGCCCCAGTTGATGCGGGGCGCGTCATAGCGCTTCAATTGCGTAACTTCCGCCATCAGTGACCTACCACACGTCGACCAAAGCGACTTTGCAGAGTGTTAATCGAAAACAGTAGCAGCAGCGACGCGGCAAGGATCACCGAGGCAATCGCGCTCGCGGCCGGATAATCAAACTCCTGCAAACGGACAAAAATCATCAGCGAGGTCACTTCGGTTTTCCACGCGATGTTCCCGGCGATAAAAATGACCGCGCCAAATTCACCGAGGCTGCGGGTAAAGGAAAGCGCCACCCCCGCCAGCAAGGCCGGAGAAAGTTCCGGCAGCACAACCTTACGGAAACTCTGCCAGCGCGTGGCGCCCAGGGTCTCCGCAGCCTCTTCGTATTCGGGGCCTAACTCTTCCAGCACCGGCTGCACGGTACGTACCACAAACGGGATGCTGGTGAAGGCCATCGCCACCGCGATACCGATCCAGGTATAGGTCACTTTAATATCAAACTTCGCCAGCCATTCGCCGTAAAAGCCGTTCACGGAGAACAGCGACGCCAGCGTCAGACCGGCCACCGCCGTCGGCAGGGCAAACGGCAGATCCATCAGGGCGTCGAGCAGCGTGCGGCCCGGGAAGCGATAGCGGGTTAAGATCCATGCCATCAGCAGGCCAAACACGCCGTTAAAAATCGAGGCCACGAATGCAGACAGCAGCGTGACCTTGTAGGCCGCCACCACCTGCGGGTTGGTGACCACTTCCCAGTACTGGGACCAGCTCATCTCAGCGAGCTGCATCACCAGAGCGCTGAGCGGTAACAATAAAATCAGACAGACGAACAGCAGGCTGGTCCCGAGGCTTAAGGTAAAACCCGGCAGCACACGTCTTGTTGATCCTGCAAACATTACTTACGCCCCGCCGCCAGCAATTTGTCTAACTCACCGCCGCTGGCAAAATGCGTTTTCATCACCTCAGGCCAGGCGCCGAAATGATCTTCCACGCGGAACAGCTCGGTCTGCGGGAATTTGTCTTTCAGCTTGTTCATCACGTCCGGATTATTAACGCGGTAGTAATAGTCAGTAATCACCGTCTGCGCCTGCGGGCTGTACAGATAGTTGAGATAGGCTTTTGCCGCTTTCTCAGTGCCGTTGGCTTTGACGTTTTTATCCACCCACGCCACCGGGAACTCGGCCAGAACGTTGGTTTTCGGGATAACCACTTCGAAGCCCTGCGCTTCGTACTGTTTACGAATATTGTTCACTTCGGATTCAAAGCTGATCAGCACATCGCCCAGCCCGCGCTCGGCGAAAGTGGTGGTTGCGCCTCGGCCGCCGGTGTCAAACACTTCGACATTTTTCAGGAACTGGGTCATAAACTGTTCGGTTTTCGCTTTATCGTTACCGTCAGCTTTGTCCGCCGCGCCCCACGCCGCCAGATAGGTATAACGCGCGTTGCCGGAGGTTTTCGGATTCGGGAAAATCAGCTTGACGTCAGAACGCACCAGGTCGTTCCAGTCGTGAATGTTTTTCGGGTTGCCCTTGCGCACCAGGAAGCCCATGGTGGAGTAGAACGGCGAACTGTTGTTCGGCAGGCGGCTTTGCCAGTCCGCCGGGATCAGCTTGCCTTTGTCGTGCAGGATCTGCACGTCCGTGACCTGGTTGTAGGTCACCACATCCGCTTTCAGCCCCTGCAAAATGGCCAGCGCCTGCTTGGATGAGCCAGCGTGCGACTGTTTGATGGTCAGCTTGTCGCCGTTGTTCTCTTTCGCCCACTGCTGTTCAAATGCGGGATTAAGGGCGGCAAACAGCTCGCGCGAAACATCATAAGAACTGTTCAGCAACTCGGTTGCCTGCGCCTGCGCCACCAGCAGTAAACCTGCCAGTGCCAGCGATCCTTTTTTCAGTACAGTAACGGCCATTGCGCACCCTTATAAATGTGATGACTATCTTATAGTCATAATATTTATAACGGAGTCTAAAGGAGTAACGGTTTTATATACCGTTTGGTGATTTAGAAGCAGAAAAGGGAATAAGGGGTGCGGGAGAAATTGCCGGGTGGCGCTAACGCTTACCCGGCCTACGAATGGAGAGCGATTTACAGCGCCAGCAGGCGCTCAACGGACGGCGCAAAGTAGTAGCCGCCGGTCACCGGACGGGTGAAGCGCAGCATGGCGTCACGCTTGCCGTCGGTATCGCCAAACATGCTCAGCAGCTGCTGTTCGATGTTGTAGAGGCGCGCGCAGTAAGCGCAGAAGTACAGGCCGTGCTTACCGCTCGCGGTGCCGTACGGCAGGCTCTGGCGAACAATCTTCAGCCCCTTACCGTCTTCTTTAAGGTCAACGCGGGTCAGGTGGGACGTGACCGGACGCGCATCGCCGTCAATCTCTTCATTGGCATCTTTGGTGCGGCCAATCATCATCTCCTGGTCATGCACGCTCATGCGGTTGAGCTGCCTGAGGTTATGCTCCCAGCGCTGGACGAACACGTAGCTGCCGCCCGCGTCCACGCCATCCTTGATTACAGCCACCTCGCGACGCGTCTCTTCCCCGGCCGGGTTTTCGGTGCCGTCGACGAAGCCGCTCAAATCGCGCTCTTCCACCCAGCGGAAACCGTGGATCTCTTCCTGCACGTCGATGCTGTCACCAAAGGCCTCAATCGCTGCCTGAGCGACGGAGAAATTCACGTCATGGCGCAGGGAGAGGATATGGATCAGGACGTCATACTGGGTGGCGGGCGCAAGACCTTTGCCATAAGGAATAAAGTCTTTCAGCTCTTCTGCGCCTTCGCCGCCGCTCAGCTGACGCCAGACGGTGTTGCCAAAGGCAACCACCGCGCCCAGATGGGCTTCGGGGAATTTGGCCTGAAAGGTGGCCAGTTTATCAACGAAAATTTTGCTGGCCGCGCGCAGGGCATCCACGTCCCCTTTGACGTTGGCTTCAATCCAAATCGCCGCGCGGCAATGTTCTGGCAAAATGCCACTCTGAACCTGAGACATCGCTCCTCCTGAAAAAAAGATGCCACGACAGCGTGGCATTGATGGCGGCTATTATACCTGGATTTCAGCGAGGCGGCTTGCTCAGGCGCAAATTACTGCTTCCAGATAATTTTGCTCACTTTCCACTTTTTCAGGGTGTCGTCAGAGGGCATTAACCCTTCCGGACCGTTCCAGGTGCCGCTGAATACATAGCTAATGTGCTGGCTGCCGTCGGCCTTACACTCGACCGCCACGCTGTCATCCGACGGCACGCTGGCGCAGTGGCCAAACGCTTTCTGATAGAGTTCGCCAAACGGCGTACCTACCTTCACGCCACCTGAGGTCGGGATCTCTTCATCCATCACCGCAATGCGGTTGACCGTACCTTTATCGCCGTTGATGACCATCGCCACCTTGTCGTCTTTCAACGCTTCGAAATAGCGCACGATGTTGCCGTTCTCGGTTTTCATGCCGCTGCGCAGGCGATAATCACTGCCGATGGCCTCCTGAATGGCATCCTGATCCAGCGCCGTCGAGGCGGTGATTTTGCCCACGCCCTGCTCGGTCACTTCCGTTGAGGAGCCAAACCAGTTCCACGGATAGGCCGCAGACCAGTTGATGGATGAGAGCGTGGAACAGCCGGTTAACGCCAGCGGGAGAGCGCATAAAAGTAAACGCAGCGATTTCATTGAGACGTCCTTACGTAATAAATCAACGCTTGTTGGAGTGCAGTATCGGCAAAAAGTGCCGTTTTAATCTGACTCTTGCGTAAAACAGGCGCGTAAACGGGGGTTCGTGACCAGCCACAGCAGCGCGACAATATCCGCCACCACCAGCGCAATCCCGATACCGGAAAGCGGCTCGCCGTACAGCCAGAGCACGGGCTGCCAGACCAGGAGCACAACCTGCGCCAGAATCAACAGCCAGCGAAGTGCGCGCCAGAAGCGCGGGAGGAACTGCCGCCGACCGCTGCACAGGAACGCCAGCACCGCCGGTACACCGGGCAGTAACCCCAGCCAGAACGCATCGTGATCGGGATAAAAGAGATTCAGTAGCGTATCGCCCTGCCCGCGTGACGCGCCAGCCATCAAGAACAGCACCCAGGTGCGGGCCTGCAACAGCAGAACGCACCAGAATAAAAAAGGCAGACGCAGACGACCGTGAACATCATAGTCGCCAGGGTGGAACTCAGTACTCTTCATCTTCGATCAGGCGCTTACCCAGCGTCAGTACATCCGCGTGCTCGTAGCCCAGACGTTCATACATGCCCAGCACCACGTCGTTATCTTCCCGCACCATAATCTGGATTTTCGGGCAGCCACGGGCGATCAGTTTCTTTTCCAGACGGTTAAGCAGCGCGTTGGCGATGCCGCGCGCGCGATATTCCGGGTGCACGCCCAGATAGTAGGCCGACCCGCGGTGGCCGTCGTACCCGCCCATTACCGTCCCGACCACCTCGCCGTTGACCTCAGCGACCAGAAACAGACTGACGTCGTGATTCACCTTCCGTTCGATGTCCATTTCCGGATCGTTCCACGGACGCAGCAGATCGCAGCGCTCCCAAAGGGTGATCACCTCTTCGAAATCTTCCTGGCGAAAAACGCGTATCTCCATGGTATTAACCGCCTTTTCGGGTTTAAAAACAGTGATTATGGCGTGAACAGGGCATTTAGCCAATAACCGGGGAAAAACTCGCCAAAATTTGGCATAATGTCACTTTGTCACGTATTGAAATGAAAAGTAAAACAATTCTCAATAAGGAATGTCGTCACGCAAAACGCGATACGATATAACACCAGGACCCCAATTTTTACAATTCAGGCCGCATGAGCACATTCAAACCATTAAAAGCACTCACATCGCGTCGTCAGGTTCTCAAAGCGGGGCTGGCGGCCTTAACGTTAACAGGCATCGCAAAGCAGGCTCAGGCAAAAGAAGAGAGCTCGCTTAAAACCAGTAATGGACACAGCAAGCCGAAAACCAAAAAAGCCGGCGCAAAGCGTCTGGTCATGCTCGATCCGGGCCACGGCGGGATCGACACCGGCGCCATTGGCCGAAACGGGTCGAAAGAAAAACACGTCGTGCTGGCAATTGCAAAAAATGTGCGCGCAATTTTACGCAGCAACGGCATTGACGCCCGCCTGACGCGCACGGGCGACACGTTTATCCCGCTGTACGATCGCGTGGAAATTGCCCATAAGCACGGCGCCGACCTGTTTATGTCCATTCACGCGGATGGCTTCACAAACCCTTCCGCCGCAGGCGCATCGGTGTTCGCCCTCTCCAACCGTGGCGCCAGTAGCGCCATGGCGAAATACCTCTCCGATCGCGAAAACCGGGCGGATGAAGTGGCCGGGAAAAAAGCCACCGACAAAGACCATCTGTTGCAGCAGGTTCTGTTTGATCTGGTGCAGACCGATACCATCAAAAACAGCCTGACGCTCGGCTCGCATATCCTTAAACGGATTAAGCCCGTGCACCGTCTGCACAGTAAAAGCACCGAGCAGGCCGCGTTTGTGGTGCTGAAGTCCCCGTCCATTCCGTCCGTGCTGGTTGAAACCTCGTTCATTACCAACCCGGAAGAGGAGCGTTTACTCGGCACCACGGCGTTTCGTCAGAAGATCGCGAACGCTATCGCCTCCGGGGTCATCAGTTATTTCAACTGGTTCGATAATCAAAAAGCGCACTCCAGGAAACGTTGATGAAACCGAATGCACAGCTGGTCAAAACTTTCCTGATGCAGCTACAGGACGCGATTTGCCAGAAACTGGCCGCCGCAGACGGCGGTGAATTCCAGGAAGATGCCTGGCAGCGCGAAGCGGGCGGCGGCGGGCGCAGCCGCGTGCTGCGTAACGGTGGCATTTTTGAACAGGCCGGGGTCAATTTCTCCCACGTCCACGGTGATGCAATGCCGGCGTCCGCCACGGCGCATCGGCCTGAACTGGCGGGCCGCAGCTTCGAGGCGATGGGCGTCTCGCTGGTGGTGCATCCGCATAACCCGTTTGTGCCAACCAGCCACGCCAACGTGCGCTTTTTCATCGCGGAAAAACCGGGGGCCGATCCGGTCTGGTGGTTTGGCGGCGGTTTCGACTTAACGCCTTACTATGGCTTCGAAGAGGACGCCGTGCACTGGCACACCACCGCGCGCGACCTCTGCCTGCCGTTTGGCGAAGACGTTTACCCGAAATACAAAAAGTGGTGCGATGATTATTTCTATCTGAAGCATCGCGACGAGCAACGCGGCATCGGCGGGCTGTTCTTTGACGATCTCAACACGCCGGATTTTGATACCGCGTTCAGCTTTATGCGCGCAGTGGGTGAAGGCTTTACCGATGCCTATCTGCCGATTGTCGAACGCCGCAAAAACACCGACTACGGCGTTCGCGAGCGTGAGTTCCAGCTGTACCGCCGCGGGCGTTACGTGGAGTTTAACCTGGTATGGGATCGCGGGACGCTGTTTGGCCTGCAAACCGGTGGGCGCACGGAGTCCATTCTGATGTCGATGCCGCCGCTGGTGCGCTGGGAATACAGCTTTGAACCCAAAGAAGGCAGCCCGGAGGCTGCCTTGCGTGATTTTATTCGGGTTCGGAACTGGGTGTAACCCCCTCACCCCTGCCCTCTCCCAAAGGGAGAGGGAGTATAAATTCCCTCTCCCTTTGGGAGAGGGTTAGGGTGAGGGTAAAAATTACAGCGGCTGCGTCTGTGCCTCAACCACCGCCAGCGCCACCATGTTGACGATACGACGCACGGAGGCAATCGGCGTTAATACATGTACCGGTTTTGACACCCCCATCAGCACTGGCCCTACGGTCACCCCTTCAGAACTCGACACGCGCAGCAGGTTATAGCTGATACGCGCCGCTTCTACGTTCGGCATAATCAGCACGTTCGCGGAGCCTTTCAGCGGGCTGTCCGGCATACGTTCATTACGAATGCTCTCCACCAGCGCGGCGTCGCCGTGCATCTCGCCGTCGATCATCAGTTCCGGCGCACGCTCGCGCACCAGGTCCAGCGTCTGGCGCATTTTGCACGCCGCCGCGGATTTGGATGACCCGAAGTTAGAATGCGACAGCAGCGCCACTTTCGGTTCGATACCAAAGCGGCGTACGGTTTCCGCCGCCATCACGGTGATTTCCGCCAGTTCGTCCGGGGAAGGATCGTCGTTGACGTAGGTATCGGCGATAAAGGTGTTCCCGCTTGGCAGCAGCAGCGCGTTCATTGCGCCGGCAGTATGGACACCCTCGCGATAGCCGAAGATCTCCTGCACCACGCTGAAATGCTCATGGTACTCGCCGATGGTGCCGCAGATCAGCGCATCCGCCTCACCGCGGTGAACCATGATCGCACCGATCACCGTGGTGTTGCTGATCACCGCCCGCTGCGCCTGCTCCTGGGTGATCCCGCGACGCTTCATGATCGAATAGTATTCGTTCCAGTACTCTTTGAAGCGCGGATCGGATTCGTTATTGACGATCTCAAAGTCCACGCCCGGCTTAATTTGCAGGCCCAGCTTCTGGATACGCATCTCGATCACGCTCGGACGACCAATCAGGATCGGTTTCGCCAGCCCTAAGGTGATCAGCTCCTGCGTGGCATGCAGCACGCGCGCCTCTTCCCCTTCCGCCAGCACCACGCGCTTCGCGTCAGCGCGCGCCTGGGAGAAGATCGGCTTCATAAACAGGTTGGTTTTGTAGACGAACTCGGTGAGTTTATCGACGTAGGCATCGAAATCTTCAATCGGCCGCGTCGCCACGCCAGAGTCCATCGCTGCTTTGGCCACCGCTGGCGCGATCTTCACGATCAGACGCGGGTCAAATGGTTTAGGGATGATGTAGTCCGGGCCGAAGCTCAGATCCTGATCGCCGTAGGCGGAGGCCACTACTTCGCTCTGCTCAGCGTGCGCCAGCTCTGCGATAGCATGAACGGCGGCGAGCTTCATCTCTTCGTTGATTGCCGTAGCGCCGACGTCCAGCGCACCGCGGAAGATGAACGGGAAGCAGAGCACGTTGTTCACCTGGTTCGGGTAGTCCGAACGTCCGGTACAGATGATCGCGTCTTCACGCACTGCCTTCGCCAGCGGCGGCAGAATTTCCGGCTCCGGGTTCGCCAGGGCCAGGATCATTGGCGCGCGCGCCATCTTCTGCACCATCTCCTGGGTCAGTACTTTCGGGCCTGAACAGCCGAGGAAAATGTCGGCACCTTCAATGACGTCTTCTAGCGTGCGCTTGCCGTCGTCTTCCACCGCATAGGCCGCCTTGGTTTCCGCCATGTTTGGCTCGCGGTCTTTGTAAATCACGCCTTTGGAGTCGCAGACCACGATGTTGTGTTTCTGCATGCCCAGCGCCACCAGCAGGTTCATACAGGCGATGGCCGCGGCGCCAGCGCCGGAGACCACCATGCGCACGTCGGAGAGGTTTTTCTCCACCACACGCAGACCGTTCAGAATGGCGGCGGTACTGATAATCGCCGTGCCGTGCTGGTCGTCATGGAACACGGGAATGTTCATACGCTCGCGCAGCTTCTGCTCGATATAGAAACATTCCGGCGCTTTGATGTCTTCCAGGTTGATGCCGCCGAAGGTCGGCTCCAGCGCCGCCACCACGTTGATGAATTTATCCGGATCCAGTTCGTCCACTTCGATATCGAAGACGTCGATACCGGCAAATTTCTTAAACAGAACGCCCTTCCCTTCCATCACCGGCTTACCGGCCAGCGCGCCAATGTTCCCTAACCCCAGTACCGCCGTACCGTTAGAGATAACGGCCACCAGGTTGCCACGGGCGGTGTATTTGTACGCCGCCAGCGGATCTTTTTCGATTTCAAGGCACGGGGCAGCTACGCCTGGCGAGTAGGCCAGCGCCAGATCGCGCTGGGTCGCCAGCGGTTTGGTCGGGGATACCTGGATTTTACCCGGAACAGGAAACTCGTGAAAATCGAGAGCGCTTTGTTTTAACTGATCATCCATCTTGTTATTCCTTTTACGTTTCGGTCAAAAAGGGTGATGTTGACGTTCCTATGCACACCCTGGTGTGCCGCATAGTATCGCCGCAGGCAGGCTCCTAAACTTTGAAGGCTGCCAAACTCTCACCATTGCAGAATAAAAATTGTTATCAATTTATAACAGCCATGTTACCCGTCTCAGACAGCAATGCCTCCCCCGTCTGCTATGCTTTTTTGTTAAGTCCATCATGATTTTCTCAGAAGTGTGACCTGACGCACTCGACTAACTCTTTTATTTCCAAGGAGTAATTATGAACCAGCTAGACGGCATCAAACAATTTACCACCGTGGTTGCAGACAGCGGCGACATCGAATCGATTCGTCACTACCAGCCGGAAGACGCGACCACCAACCCCTCGCTGCTGCTCAAGGCGGCTGGTCTTGCGCACTTTAGTCATCTGATTGATGACGCCCTTGCCTACGGCAAACAGCGCGGGAAAACGCAGGAGCAGCAGGTCGCCGAGGCCAGTGACAAGCTGGCGGTCAATATCGGTGCGGAAATTCTTAAAAGCATACCGGGACGCGTCTCCACCGAAGTGGATGCCCGCCTCTCATTCGACCAGGAAAAGAGCATTAACAAGGCTCGCCGCCTGGTGGAACTCTACCAGGAGCAGGGGATCGATAAATCACGCATCCTGATCAAGCTTGCCTCCACCTGGGAAGGCATCCGCGCGGCGGAAGTGCTGGAGAAAGAGGGGATCAACTGTAACCTGACGCTGCTGTTCTCCTTCGCCCAGGCGCGTGCCTGCGCCGAAGCGGGCGTGTTCCTGATTTCACCGTTTGTCGGGCGTATCTACGACTGGTATCAGGCAAAACAGCCGATGGATCCGTATGTGGTGGACGAAGATCCCGGCGTGAAATCGGTGCGTAATATCTACGATTATTACAAGCAGCACCGCTACGAGACCATCGTGATGGGGGCCAGCTTCCGCCGCACCGAGCAGATCCTCGCGCTCGCGGGCTGCGACCGGCTGACCATCTCCCCTGATCTGCTGAAAAAGCTTCAGGAGAGTGAAGAGACGGTGATCCGCAAGCTTGTGCCAACCTCTACCGTTCTGCCAAAACCAAAACCCATGACCGAAGCGGAATTCCGCTGGGAGCACAATCAGGATCCAATGGCCGTGGAAAAACTGGCGGACGGCATCCGTCAGTTCGCCGTCGACCAGCGCAAACTCGAAGATCTTCTCGCCGCCAAACTTTAACCTTGCCACGGAGTGAACTATGTCCCGTAAAGAGCTCGCCAACGCCATTCGCGCCCTCAGCATGGATGCCGTACAAAAAGCCAATTCCGGCCACCCTGGCGCCCCCATGGGTATGGCTGATATCGCCGAAGTGCTGTGGAACGACTTCCTGAAGCACAACCCTACCGATCCGACCTGGTACGACCGCGACCGTTTTATTCTTTCCAACGGGCACGCCTCGATGCTGCTCTACAGCCTGCTGCACCTTTCCGGCTACGATCTGCCGCTTGAGGAGTTAAAAAACTTCCGCCAGCTGCACTCCAAAACGCCGGGCCACCCGGAGATCGGCTATACGCCGGGCGTTGAAACCACTACCGGCCCGCTGGGCCAGGGGCTGGCGAATGCGGTTGGCCTGGCGATTGCCGAACGTACGCTGGCCGCGCAGTTCAACCAGCCCGACCACGAGATTGTCGATCACTATACCTATGTCTTTATGGGCGACGGCTGTCTGATGGAGGGGATCTCCCACGAGGTCTGTTCTCTGGCGGGCACCCTGGGGCTGGGCAAGCTGATTGGCTTCTACGATCACAACGGCATCTCCATTGACGGGGAAACCGAAGGCTGGTTTACCGACGACACGGCGAAACGCTTTGAAGCCTATCACTGGCACGTGGTGCACGAGATCGACGGTCACGATCCTGAGGCGGTGAAAAAAGCGATTCAGGAAGCGCAGAGCGTGAAGGACAAACCGTCTCTGATCATCTGCCGCACCACCATCGGCTTCGGCTCGCCGAACAAAGCGGGCAAAGAAGAGGCGCACGGCGCGGCGCTGGGTGAAGAGGAAGTGGCGCTGACCCGCCAGAAACTGGGCTGGAAACACCCGGCCTTTGAGATCCCAAAAGAGATCTACAAGGCCTGGGATGCTCGCGAAACAGGTGAAAAAGCGCAGCAGGCCTGGAACGAGAAGTTTGCCGCCTACAAAAAAGCGTACCCGGAGCTGGCGGCTGAGTTTACCCGCCGCATGAGCGGCGGCCTGCCGGAAGACTGGGAAGAGAAAACTCAGGCGCTGATTGAAAACCTGCAATCCAACCCGGCGAAAATTGCCACCCGTAAGGCATCACAAAACACCCTGAACGCGATTGGCCCAATCCTGCCCGAACTGCTGGGCGGCTCGGCGGATCTGGCGCCAAGTAACCTCACCATCTGGTCCGGCTCTAAATCCCTGAAGGAGGACATTGCCGGGAACTACATCCACTACGGCGTGCGCGAGTTCGGGATGACCGCCATTGCCAACGGCATCGCCCACCACGGCGGCTTCGTGCCGTACACCGCTACCTTCCTGATGTTTGTCGAATATGCCCGTAACGCGGCGCGTATGGCGGCCCTGATGAAGGCGCGGCAAATCATGGTGTACACCCACGATTCCATCGGGCTGGGTGAAGATGGGCCGACGCACCAGGCGGTAGAGCAGCTGGCGAGCCTGCGCTTAACGCCAAACTTCAGCACCTGGCGTCCTTGCGATCAGGTGGAAGCGGCAGTGGGCTGGAAGCTGGCCGTAGAGCGTCATAACGGACCCACGGCGCTGATCCTGTCGCGCCAGAACCTGGCGCAGATCGAGCGCACGCCGGAGCAGGTGAAAAATATCGCCCGCGGCGGGTACATCCTGAAAGACAGCGGCGGCAAGCCAGACGTGATCCTGATCGCCACCGGTTCCGAGGTGGAAATCACGGTAAAAGCGGCGGAGAAACTGACCGCCGAGGGTCACGCGGTGCGCGTGGTTTCACTCCCTTCAACGGATATCTTTGATGCTCAGGATGAGGCGTACCGCGAATCGGTGCTGCCTTCAAACGTCGCGGCGCGCGTGGCGGTTGAAGCTGGCATTGCCGACTACTGGTACAAATACGTGGGCCTGAAAGGGGCAATTGTCGGGATGCATGGTTACGGTGAATCCGCCCCGGCCGACAAGCTGTTCCCATATTTCGGCTTTACCGTTGAGAACGTGGTGGAGAAGGCGCTAAGCGTGCTGTAGTGCTTTTGCCGGGTGACGCTGTCGTTTACCCGGCCTGCGGTTCGAGGCTTTGTAGGCCGGGTAAGGCGTAGCCGCCACCCGGCTTTTTCACACCACTCTTACCCCTGCCGCCATCGCCCGCTCCGGCGTTAATAACACACTTTCTCGGGCGTCATCGGTTTCCGCGCAGAGCAACATGCATTCAGACGTTTCACCGCGCATTTTAGCCTTTGCCAGGTTACACAACACCACCACCGATTTGCCCATCAGCTCCTCTTCCCGGTAATACGGCACCAGGCTGGTGACGGTTTGCAACGTTCTGTCTCCCACCTCTATCTGCGCAATATAGAGCTTGTCCGCATTGGCGTGACGTTTAACGTCAACAATCTTCCCCACGCGGATCTCGAGCTTTGCAAAATCATCGTACGCTACCGTTTCCACTTTTGCCTCCCTGGTAAAATTTTACTAAATACTAACACGGTAACTGGCGAGAGCAACAGGGATGTTATTTACTAAAAATTAATGCATGTCCGAACGCATCCTTTACAATAAGCTATCTCGTGGGGAATAAGGACAAACATGGCAACGCTGAAAGACATCGCGACGGAAGCTGGCGTCTCGCTGGCAACGGTATCCCGGGTTTTAAACGATGACCCGACGCTGAATGTGAAAGAAGAGACGAAACACCGCATTCTGGAGATTGCCGAGAAGCTGGAATACAAAAGCACGACCTCCCGTAAAATGCAGTCTGTCGCTGCCGGTCAGCAACATATTCTGGCGCTCTACAGCTACCAGCAGGAACTGGAGATCAACGACCCTTACTATCTTGCCATTCGCCACGGCATTGAGACGCAGTGCGAAAAACTGGGGGTCGAACTGAGTAACTGCTACGCTAATGCCACCCTGCCGGAGCTGAAAAAGCTCACCGGGGTGTTGATTGTAGGCAAACCCTCCCCTGCGCTTCGACGTGCGGCAATGTCGTTGACCGACAACGTCTGTTTTATCGACTTTCACGAGCCAGGCAGCGAGTACGATTCTGTCGATATTGACCTTTCGCGCATCAGCAAGCAGATCGTGGATTTCTTTATTGCTCAGGGAGTTAAGAGGATTGGTTTTATCGGCGGCGAAGATGAGCCAGGCAAGGCTGATATTCGGGAAGCCGCCTTCGTGGAGTACGGGCTCCTGAAAGGGGTGGTATCGGAACAGGACATCTGGCGCGGCGGTTTTTCCAGCTCGTCCGGTTATGAACTGGCAAAAACCATGCTGGCACAACAGAGCTGGCCTTCCGCCTTGTTCGTGGCCTCTGATTCCATCGCCATCGGGGTGTTACGCGCCATCCACGAAAAAGGGCTGGCGATCCCGGAAGATATTTCACTGATCAGCGTGAACGACATTCCAACCGCCCGCTTTACCTTCCCGCCTCTTTCCACCGTGCGCATTCACTCTGAAATGATGGGCAGCCAGGGCGTTAATCTGCTGCTGGAAAAGGCCCGCGATGGCCGCGCGCTACCGCTTCAGGTCTTCGTCCCGAGCGTACTGAAGCTGCGCGGCACCACCCGCTGATTTCCACCTGTTAACTCTCCCGCCGGGCACGCCCGGCTTTTTTAATTTCGTGATCGAGTTAAAGCAAATCGGTTTTACTGATTTTATTTAGTAAAATATTTACTAAAATCTCCAGCAATGATGTTTTACCCCTACAGGGAGATCACATGAATCGCTGGGAAAATATTCAACTCACGCATGAAAACCGGCTCCCGCCGCGTGCGTACTTCTTCTCTTATGACACCGTTTCCCGGGCGCGCACGTTTGCGCGTGAAGCCAGCAGCCACTTTCTGTCGCTAAGCGGAAAGTGGAACTTTCGCTTCTTCACGAACCCGCTGCTTGTCCCGGAAAACTTTACCTCAGAATACATGGCCGACTGGGGCGATATTACCGTGCCGGGCATGTGGCAGATGGAAGGTCACGGTCAGTTGCAGTACACCGACGAAGGCTTTCCTTTCCCGGTGGACGTACCATGGGTGCCGTCAGACAACCCGACCGGGGCATACCAGCGCTGGTTTACGCTTTCTGAAAGCTGGCAAGAGAAACAGACCCTTATCAAGTTTGACGGCGTCGAAACCTATTTCGAAGTCTACGTGAATGGCCGCTATATAGGCTTTAGCAAAGGCAGCCGACTGTCTGCCGAGTTTGATATCAGCGATGCGGTACACAGCGGGCAAAACCTGTTGTGCGTGCGGGTTATGCAGTGGGCAGATTCCACCTACATTGAGGATCAGGACATGTGGTGGACGGCGGGGATATTCCGCGACGTCTACCTGCTGGGAAAATCACTCACGCATGTCCGCGATTTCACGGTTAAAACCACCTTTGACGAGGCATACCGGGACGCCACCCTCTTCTGTCAGCTTGAGCTGGAAAACCTTGCTGCACGCCCTGGCTGTGTGCAACTGGATTATACCCTGTACGACGGCGAGACAGTGCTGCACAAGGGAACAACCGACAACCTGACCGTCAGCGAGCGTGCGGAAACCGCCTTCAGCATTGAGGTGAGGCAACCCCGCCAGTGGTCCGCTGAATCGCCGGATCTTTATCATCTGGTCATGACTTTAAAAGATAACCATGGCCAGACGCTGGAAATCATCCCGCAGCGCATCGGGTTTCGGGATATCAAGGTGAAAGACGGCCTGTTCTACGTTAACAACCGTTATCTGAAGCTGCACGGCGTCAATCGTCATGACAACGATCATCTGAGGGGCCGCGCGGTGGGGATGGATCGCGTGGAGCGCGACCTGATCCTGATGAAGCAGCACAATATCAACTCGGTACGTACCGCCCACTACCCGAACGACCCGCGCTTTTACGAGCTTTGCGACCTGTACGGCCTGTTTGTAATGGCTGAAACGGATGTGGAGTCTCACGGCTTCGCCAACGTCGGCGACCTGAGCCGCATTACGGACGATCCGGTGTGGGAGCCGGTCTACGTTGAGCGTATCGAACGCCATATTCACGCGCAGAAAAATCATCCGTCGATCATCATCTGGTCGCTCGGAAATGAGTCCGGCTACGGCTGTAACATCCGCGCGATGGCCCGTGCGGCAAAAGCGCTGGATGATACTCGCCTGCTTCACTACGAAGAAGATCGCGACGCCGAGGTGGTGGACATTATCTCCACCATGTATACCCGCGTACCGCTGATGAATCTGTTTGGCGAATACCCGCACGCCAAACCGCGCATTATCTGCGAATACGCCCATGCGATGGGCAACGGTCCCGGCGGGTTGACCGAGTATCAGAACGTGTTCGATCGCCACGACTGCATTCAGGGGCATTATGTCTGGGAGTGGTGCGACCACGGTATTCAGAAAACAGACGCCAGCGGCAACATCTGGTACGCCTATGGCGGCGACTTCGGTGATTACCCCAATAATTACAACTTCTGCCTCGACGGGCTGATCTACTCCGATCAAACGCCCGGGCCAGGTTTGCGTGAGTACAAGCAGGTGATCGCCCCGGTCAAACTGCGCTGGCAAAACGGTGAGCTGCACGTTGATAACCGCTTATGGTTCACCAGCCTGGATGATTACACCCTGCTCACGGAGGTGCGTGCGGAAGGTGAAACGCTGCACAGCGAGCCACTGAACATCACCGGGTTGGCCCCCAACAGTTCCCGCAGCGTCAGCCTGCACGTGCCGGAACTGGACGAGCGCGAAGCGTTCCTGACTGTACGTATTATCAAAAACAGTCCCACGCGCTACAGCGAGGTCGGGCACGAGATCGCGGTGTATCAGTTCCCGTTAAAAGGCCGCACGGCAAGCCCGACACCGTTTATCAACACCAGTGCCACTCCGCTGCGTCTGGAGGAAGATCGCCTGAGCTGCACCGTGACCGGGCATAACTTCCGCGCGAGCTTCTCTAAAGTATCGGGAAAACTCAGCGCCTGGCAGGTGAACGGTGAGGAATACCTTACCCGTGAGCCGAAGATTAACTTCTTCAAGCCCATGATTGATAACCATAAGCAGGAGTATGAAGGGCTGTGGCAGCCGTATCATTTCCAGATCATGCAGGAGCATCTGCGCGGTTTCGAGGTTGAGCAGCATAACGATGCGGTCATCGTCACCACCCGTACCCTGATTGCCCCGCCAGTGTTTGATTTTGGCATGCGCTGTACCTATCGCTGGCGCATCGCCGCCGACGGGCAGATCAACGTTGAGCTATGCGGTGAGCGCTACGGCGAGTACCCACACATTATTCCGTGCATCGGCTTTACGCTTGGCATCACCGGCGGTTTCGATCAGGTGAGCTACTACGGGCGAGGGCCGGGTGAAAACTATCCGGACAGCCAGCAGGCCAGCACCATCGACCTGTGGCACACCACGGTTGATAAGATGTTTGAAAATTATCCGTTCCCGCAAAACAACGGCAACCGTCAGCAGGTGCGCTGGGCCTCCCTCGCGGATCGTCATGGCAGCGGCGTGCTGGTCGTACCGCAACAGCCTCTCCACTTCAGCGCCTGGCACTACACGGCTGAGAATATTCACGCCGCACAGCACTGCAACGAACTGCGCCGCTGCGATGACATCACGCTTAATCTTGACCACCAGGTGCTGGGCTTAGGCTCCAATTCCTGGGGAAGTGAGGTACTGGAGAGCTGGCGCGTCTGGTTCAGTCCGTTCCGCTACGGCTTCACATTGCTCCCGCTCAATGGCGGCCGCATCGCCTCGATGGCGCTGGCACGCCAGCAATTCGGCACCGGTTTCTTCTCCATAGATTTGCACAGCGAGGCAGACAAATGATCGTTCTTGAGAGCCTGGAACAGTTTCAACAGCATTACCGCACGGGTCGCAAATGGCAGCGCTGCTCAGAAGCCATTAACAATATCGATAATATCTCGCCCGGCGTAGCCCATTCGATTGGCGATTCGCTGGCCTACCGTGTGACCAATGATGCCAGCACCGACGCGCTGTTTGTCGGGCATCGCCGCTATTTCGAGGTGCATTACTACCTTCAGGGCGCGCAGAAAATTGAATATGCCGCCAAAGATGCGCTTCAGACGGTGGAGTGCTACCGCGATGAGACCGATCGAGAATACCTGAAAGGCGTGGGTACCACCGAACAGGTGCGCGAGGGGCAGATCGTAATTTGTGAGAACCATGAGGCGTATCGCTTTATCAGCGAGGAGCCGGTCAAAAAAGTCATTCTCAATGTGACCATCGAAGACGGTTATTTCCATAACAAATAAAAAAACGAGCGGTGCCAATGAAGCACCGCTAGCCTCTTACCCGGAGAAACGTTATGTCTGAAACCACCAAACGCAATACCATCGGCAAATTCGGCCTGCTGTCGCTGACCTTTGCCGCCGTGTTTAGTTTTAACAACGTGATCAATAATAATATCGAACTCGGACTTGCCTCCGCGCCGATGTTCTTTTTAGCAACCCTGTTCTATTTTATCCCGTTCTGCTTAATTATCGCTGAGTTTGTCTCGTTGAATAAAAACTCAGAAGCTGGAGTTTATGCCTGGGTAAAAAGTTCACTCGGCGGGCGCTGGGCATTTATTACCGCTTATACATACTGGTTCGTGAATTTATTCTTCTTCACCTCGTTATTACCGCGCGTCATTGCCTATGCCTCTTATGCCTTTCTTGGCTATGAGTACATTCTCACACCATTTGCCACAACGGTGCTAAGTATGGTGCTGTTCGCCTTCTCAACGTGGGTCTCCACCAACGGGGCGAAGATGCTGGGGCCAATTACGTCTGTAACCTCCACGCTGATGCTGCTGCTGACGCTCTCTTACATTCTGCTGGCGGGCGCGGCGCTAATGGGTGGGGTGCAGCCCGCTGATCCGATTACCGTCGACGCGATGATCCCGCATTTTAACTGGGCATTCCTCGGCATTACCACCTGGATATTTATGGCTGCCGGGGGCGCGGAATCCGTCGCGGTGTACGTAAACGATGTGAAAGGCGGTTCGAAATCTTTCGTTAAAGTGATCATCCTGGCGGGGATCTTTATCGGCGTGCTGTACTCCATCTCCTCGGTACTGATCAACGTCTTTATCAGCAGCAAAGCGTTGAAGTTTACCGGGGGTTCGGTGCAGGTGTTCCACGGTCTGGCGGTGTGGTTTGGCCTGCCGGAAGTGCTGATGAACCGTTTCGTCGGTCTGGTTTCCTTTACCGCCATGTTCGGCTCCCTGCTGATGTGGACGGCGACGCCGGTCAAAATCTTTTTCTCGGAGATCCCGACCGGCATTTTTGGTCCGAAAACCGTGGCGCTGAACGAAAACGGCGTACCGGCGCGCGCGGCCTGGATCCAGTATTTGATTGTGATCCCACTGATGATTATCCCGTCCATGGGCTCCAGTACCGCGCAGGAGCTGATGAACACCGTCATCAATATGACCGCCGCAGCCTCCATGTTACCGCCGCTGTTTATTATGCTGGCCTACCTCAACCTGCGTCGTAAGCTCGATCACCTGCCGCGCGATTTCAGGATGGGTTCACGAACCACGGGTATAACCATAGTGTCGATGCTGATTGTTATTTTCGCCATCGGTTTTGTGGCATCCACTTTCCCTACCGGTGCCAATATTCTGACCATTATTTTCTATAACGTCGGTGGCATTGTTTTATTCCTCGGATTTGCCTGGTGGAAATACAGCAAATACGTAAAGGGATTATCAAAAGAACAACAACAAATTGAAGCATCACCTGCCTCGAATATTAACTGAAATAAAAGGCATGGATTTTATCTCATTGGGATGAGTTTATGAAAATTAAACAAAAAACATTGTGGGCACTCGCTGCCCTCTCTTTCTGCTGCCCTGCTATTGCCGCAGAAGATGCCCGGCCCGCTGAACATGACGATACCAAAACACCGGCAATAACCTCCCCGTCATTTCGTTTTTATGGCGAGATGGGCGTCGGTGGGTATATGGATTTAGAAGGTCAGGATAAACATAAATACAGCGACGGCACCTATATTGAGGGCGGTCTGGAGATAAAACAGGGGAACTGGTTCGGCCTGATTTACGGCGAAGGCTGGACCGTACAGGCGGATCATCAGGGCAACGCCTGGGTGCCCGATCACAGCTGGGGCGGGTTTGAAGGTGGGATTAACCGCTTCTACGGCGGTTACAAAACCGATAACAGCACCGAGATCATGCTGAGCCTGCGTCAGGACTCGTCTCTCGATGACCTGCAATGGTGGGGCGATTTTACGCCGGATCTGGGTTATGTGATCCCCAACACCCGCGACATCTTGTACGCACTAAAGGTGCAAAACCTCTCCGGCAACCTGCGCTATAGCGTCACCGCCACGCCAGCGGGTCACCATGACGAAAGCAAGGCCTGGCTGCACTTCGGCAAATACGATCGTTATGACGACAAATATACCTATCCGGCAATGGCGAATGGCTATATTCAGTACGACATCATGAAAGATGTCACCTGGATGAACGGTCTTGAAATTACCGACGGCACAGGCCAGCTCTTTTTAACAGGCGTTTTGACACCCAACCTGGCGGCACGCGCGTGGCATCATACCGGACGGGCAGACGGACAGAACGTCTCCGGCAAGGAGAGCGGATTTATGGTCAGCGCCATGGTGGAAGCCCTGAAAGGCGTTTATCTCTCCACTGCTTACAGCTACGCGAAACATCGTCCGGACGATGCGGCTGAAGAAACTACCTCGTTTATGCAGTTCGGGATCTGGTACGAGTACGGCGGCGGGCGTTTTGCCACCGCTGCCGACAGCCGCTTCTATATGAAAAATGCCTCCGGCGACCCGAGCGATCAGGTCTTCCTGATGCAATACTTCTACTGGTAAAAAGGATCTACCACCATGAAATACGTCCTCACGCCGCTGGCCTGCGCGCTGGCGCTCAGTTTTTCGGCTCACGCCGCCACCGCAACTGACTTCAAAAACGTCATCAACCGTACCGGCGCGCCGCTCTTCATGCAGGATTTCGACTACGACGACCACCAGCGGTTTAATCCCTTTTTTGATATGGGTGCCTGGCATGGGCATTTGCTGCCGGACGGGCCGCAGACCCAGGGCGGATTTCCCGGCGTAGCGCTGCTCACCGAAGAGTACATCAACTTTATGGCGACGAATTTTGATCGCCTGTCCGTGTACCAGAACGGCAAAAAAGTGGATTTCACCCTTGAAGCCTACAGCCTCCCTGGCGCGTTGGTGCAGAAACTGAGCGCCAGGGGTATTCAGATCGAGATGACGCTGCGCTTTGCTTCTGCGCGTACTTCGCTGCTTGAAACCCGTATTACCAGCAAAACGCCGCTGGAGCTGGTGTGGGATGGCGAGCTGCTGGAAAAACTGGAGGCCAAAGAGGGCAAGCCGCGTTCGGATAAGACCATCGACAGCGCATATCCTGATTATCAGCGTAAAATTGTAGCCACGCGCGACGGCCTGAAGGTGACCTTCGGCAAGGTACGCTCCACCTGGGATCTGCTCACCTCCGGCAGTTCCGAATATCAGTTACACCGATCTCTTCCTGCCGAGACCACCGTTGGCGGACATCGCTTTACCAGCCGGGCACAGATTTCCGGCAGCACTACGCTGTACACTACCTATTCCCATCTGCTGAACGCCGATGACGTCGCGCGTGAACAGCCGCAGATCCGCGACATTCTGGCGCGTCCGGCCTACTTTATGGCCGCCTCGCAAGCGCGCTGGGAGAGGTATTTACAAAAAGGGTTAACCAACCCGCACGCGACACCAGAACAAACGCGCGTGGCGGTGAAAGCCATCGAGACGTTGAACGGTAACTGGCGCTCGCCAGGCGGCGCGGTGCGTTTTAACACGGTGACGCCCTCCGTAACCGGACGCTGGTTCTCCGGCAACCAGACCTGGCCGTGGGACACCTGGAAACAGGCATTTGCCATGGCGCATTTCAACCCGGAGATCGCCAAAGAGAACATCCGCGCGGTCTTCTCCTGGCAGATCAAACCCGACGATCCGGTGCGCCCGCAGGATGCCGGATTTGTGCCGGATTTAATCGCCTGGAACCTGAGCCCGGAACGAGGCGGCGACGGCGGTAACTGGAACGAGCGTAACACCAAGCCGAGCCTGGCGGCATGGTCGGTGATGGAGGTGTATAACACCACGCAAGATAAAGCCTGGCTTGCCGAGATGTATCCAAAACTGGTTGCCTATCACGACTGGTGGCTGCGTAACCGCGATCATAACGGCAACGGCGTGCCGGAGTACGGTGCGACGCGTGATAAAGCCCATAACACCGCTACCGGCGAGATGCTGTTCACGGTGAAAAAAGGTGATAAAGAAGAGTCGCTTTCCGGCCTGAATAACTACGCGCGGATAATCGATAACGGCCAGTACGACAGCCTGGAGATCCCCGCGCAGGTGGCCGCCTCGTGGGAGTCCGGGCGCGATGATGCCGCCGTATTCGGATTTATCGATAAAGCGCAGCTGGATAAGTACGTTGAAAACGGCGGGAAACGCAGCGACTGGACGGTGAAATTTGCCGAAAACCGGAGTAAAAAAGGCGATCTGTTAGGGTATTCCTTATTACAGGAGTCCGTTGACCAGGCAAGCTATATGTACAGCGACAATCACTATCTGGCGCAGATGGCGAGCCTGCTGGGTAAAGAGCAGGAGGCCAGCCACTATCGCCAGCTGGCAGATAAGCTCGCAACCTATATCAACACCTGCATGTTCGATGCGAAAAGCGGGTTTTACTATGACATTCGTATCGAGGATAAGCCGCTGGCGAACGGCTGTGCGGGCAAACCTATCGTCGAGCGTGGTAAAGGGCCGGAAGGCTGGTCTCCGCTGTTTAACGGTGCCGCGACGCAGGAACATGCGGATGCCGTGGTCAAGGTGATGCTGGATCCGAAGGAGTTCAATACCTGGGTACCGCTCGGCACCGCCGCGCTGACAAACCCGGCGTTCGGCGCAGACATATACTGGCGCGGCCGGGTCTGGGTCGATCAGTTCTGGTTTGGACTAAAAGGCATGGAACGTTACGGCTATCGTGAGCAGGCGCAAACCCTGGCCGAAACCTTCTTTAAGCATGCGAAAGGGTTAACCTCGGACGGCCCGATTCAGGAGAACTATAACCCCCTGACCGGAGCACAGCAGGGCGCACCTAACTTCTCCTGGAGCGCGGCGCATTTGTATATGCTGTATAACGACTTTTTCCGTAAGAGCGATCGGTGATGCCCTCGTGCCCGGTGGCGGCTACGCCTTACCGGGCCTACGGTTCTAAAAAGTAGGCCGGGTAAGCGACAGCGCCACCCGGCAAAACCCTACCTTGTGATCCACAGCGTGGGCCAGGCATCTGGCCCATTCCAGTTATCACAGCTTGGCTCTTCCGCGTAGCGTACCAGGCGGAAGCGCTGGCCGTTAAAACGCCAGCGGGTCTGGATCCCACAGTCGCCAATCCCGCGTCCCAGCGCCAGCGTGGTCAGCTCGCGCGTTTTTTCGTCGAAGCTGGCATTCATCAGCTCCATGTCGCTACTCTGGCTGGAAGGGGTAAACGGCAGGCGCAATCTCACGCTCCTGGCCGAAAATGGTTTTTTACGCGACACCAGCCACGCCAGGTCGACGGTGTTGTACGCCCCCGCCTCACAGCTGATGATCATCAGCGCTTTGTCATCGGTCAGCGCGGTCACGCGCACTTCACGCCGGTTCGGATCGAGAGAGCACTGGCTGTGGTTCATGCGCCAGGTACCGTAATCCAGCAGATCGTTGAGTTCGTTATGCGTCAGCGGCGTTGGCGTGGGGTTCACCACCGCCACCTTTTTTAATGCCGGCGCAGGCGGCACGCTCAGCGGTGGACTATCCCCTTTTTTAATCCACGCCGTTTCACTTCCGACGCGTTTTTGCTGGGCATCGATAAACAGCAGCGCCGCTTTCAGACCGGCCAGAGAAATTGTCTGCTTCCCCCCGCGCAGGGTCAGCGCCTGCCCTTCCTGAATGGTTTTCAGAAACGTGGTGATGGTGGCCGTATCGTCTGTTTTAAGATGCCAGGGGGCTAACTGCCAGTGTTGCGACGTGAACGTAAGCGGCACATTGTCGAGCAGCAGGCGCGGGGCGATGTCAGGCTCTTTCACCGGTGGCGCCGAAAGCCCGCCGAGATCGATGCGCAGGCTGGCGTCCGTTTTTGCCCCCGCACTGCGGCTCAGCGTCATGACCAGACCGCGATGCTCGCCGGTATTGCGCGCTACGCAGAAGTTCTGGTTATTGCAGGTCACCTGCCAGTCTGAAAAAGACTGCTGCGCAGGCGCAGCCCACACCAAAGGCGCGGGAAGCACGCAAATGAAGAAGAGAAGATAAACGCAGTAGCGCATGAACGGCACAGCCCCGGAAACGAATAGGTCAATCTGGGGCGTATCTTCGTGCCCAGGGCGGGCTGGCTCAATCGGATTTATCGGATAGATTTATCTGAAATACAACTTATCGCGCTTCCGCCGCCGCATTCATCAGCCCGCTGGTTTGCAGATACTGCAACAGGATCACCGCTTTACCGTCGCGGATCTCGCCGCGTTTCACCATGTCGACAGCCTGAGCGAAAGGCATTTCCAGCACTTCAATGTCTTCATCGTCCACGCCGCCGCCCCGGTGCGTGCGCTGAGCATCGGTATATTCCGCAATGAAGAAGTGAACCAGCTCGGTAACCCCGCCAGGGGACATAAACAGCTCAAAGACTTTCTGCACCGCACCCACTTCAAAACCCGTCTCCTCAATGGCTTCTTTGCGGATACACACTTCCGGCTCATCGTCATCAAGCAGACCTGCACAGGTTTCAATCAGACGTCCGTCCGCGTTGCCATTGACCCATGTCGCGATGCGAAACTGGCGGATCAGCACCACGCTTTGCTTTTCACGGTTATACAGCAGGATGGTTGCACCATTGCCCCGGTCGTAGACTTCGCGTTTATGGCGAATGACGTCCCCGTTCTTACGGGTGAGATCGTAAGTGATGTTACGCAGGACAAAGTAATTTTCAGAAAGGATTTTGTCTTTAATAACGGTAATGTTCAGGGACATACGGGCTCCACGGCAAAATGAGTCTGTTTATACTACGCCGTGAAGCCCGCTTTGTCGCCCGTCTGCATTAATGCATGTTGCGCGGCGGCACGCCAAGCCAGTCCATGATCCCCTGCGCGGCATGACGCCCTTCCGCCATCGCGGTGACCACCAGATCCGCACCGCGTACCGCATCACCGCCAGCAAAAATCTGCGGATTCGAGGTCTGGTAGCGATAACGGCTCTCCACGGAGGCCCTGATGCGCCCCCAGTCGTCGGTGTCGACGCCCTGCGCCTGAAGCCACGGCATGGCGTGCGGATTAAAACCAAACGCCATGATCACCGCATCCGCTGGCATGACAAACTCACTGCCCGCCACCGGGACAGGACGCCGCCGCCCCTGCGCATCCGGCTCGCCCAGCCTGGTGCGCAGCATCCGGATACCGTTAACCTTCCCGTCGGTATCCAGCGTGAGCTCAACCGGCTGGACATTAAATTCAAACGCTGCGCCCTCTTCTTTCGCGTTTTTAACCTCTTTCTTTGAGCCCGGCATGTTGGCCTCGTCCCGCCGATAGGCGCAGGTGACTTTCGCCGCACCATGCCGCAGCGCGGTGCGCACGCAGTCCATCGCCGTATCGCCCCCGCCGAGCACCACCACGTTTAAACCCTGCGTGTCGATAAACGGTTCGTCTGCGGCAGGATCAAGGCCCATCACGTTCCGCGTGTTTGCCACTAAAAACGGCAGCGCGTCGTACACGCCCGGAGCGTCTTCGTGAGGGATACCCGCTTTCATGGAACGATAGGTCCCTACGCCGATGAACAGGGCATCGTAGTCGTTTTGCAGTTGGGCCATCGATACGTCTTTTCCCACCTCGCAGTTCAGCTCGAAGCGGATGCCCATCGCGCTGAATATCTCTCTGCGCCGCGCTAACAGGGATTTATCCAGCTTGAAGGCCGGAATACCAAAGGTCAGCAATCCGCCGATTTCCGGATGCCGGTCGTAGACCGTCACGCCGACGCCGCTGCGCACCAGTACGTCGGCGCAGGCCAGCCCTGCCGGACCGGCACCGATGATGGCGACGCGCTTACCGACCGGCTTAACGTGGCTGACGTCCGGCGTCCAGCCCATCGCCAGCGCCCGATCCGAGATATACCGTTCGATATTACCGATGGTTACCGCCCCTGACGCATCCCGCAGGGTGCAGGCGCCTTCACATAATCGATCCTGTGGGCAGACGCGGCCGGTAATTTCCGGTAAACAGTTAGTCTGGTGAGAAAGCTCAGCCGCACCGACGATATCCCCCACCCTGATCCGCTCAATCCACTGGGGAATGTGGTTATGCAGCGGGCAGGTCCACTCGCAAATGCTGTGCTCGCCACATTTCAGGCACCGGGAAGCCTCGCGCTGCGCCTGTTCCGGGCGAAACGGCAGGTAGATCTCGTTAAAATGGACGGCGCGTGCTTCGGGGCTGAGCTTATCTGGCTCACCGCGCGCCGGGGTGTTTTGCATCTGTTGCAGTTTGGTTTGCGGAGGGACTGACTGAACCGCCTCGCTGTGCCACGGCAGCGCGTCCAGCCTTGCACTGCGCTGTCGGCGCTGTTTAACCAGCTTATCCAGCACGGCTGGGGTGGCGAGCGTAAGCACCTCCGCCGGGCAGTTTTCCACGCAGGCCGGGCCTTGCGGCCTTTCCAGGCAGAGGTCGCATTTGTGCGCCGAGGCCTTTACGATGTCGTTTTCCAGCGGGGCGATCAGCATGTCCATCATGCCAAACGGACAGGCCACCACGCAGGCTTTACAGCCAATGCATTTTTGTTGATTGACCTGTACGCTGTCGTTGTGTTTCGTGATGGCTCCGTTCGGGCAGCTTTGCGCGCAGGGCGCGTTTTCACAGTGGTGGCAGGTCACAGGGCTTTTTCGCAAGCCTGAAGTAAGGACCGTAATGCGGGGATGAAAATGGCGCTCGCTCAGTGCGTGCTGTTCCCCGTTGTGCGCCATCACACAGGCGACTTCGCAGGCGCGACAACCGATACACTGCTGAGCATTGGCCATAATAAAACGATTCATAACAACACCTGTTTTTGGTTCAATAACCTTATTCTTTCTATTGTTATCGTATTTACCCACAGCGGCATGGCGACGCAATGTTCAAATGCCCAGGAAGCCGAACTATTTCCAGTGAACCTGTGGCAGATCAATTTAATTCAGGAAGCTGATGAGTGACCGTTAAACGCCCCGTATCGGGAAGCCTGGCTCGGGCTTTCTTTTCGATGATTGTCTTGTCCGTTCTGATCAGCGCCATTGCGCTGGTCACACTCGCCAGCAGCCAGCGCGACGCCGAGGCGATTAACATCGCCGGTTCGCTGCGTATGCAGAGCTACCGCCTGGGCTACGAAATGCAGCGCGCCGGCCCATCGCTGGCGGAGCACCGCGCGGTCTGGCAAAAAACGCTGAGCGCACCTGCGTTGCAGAAGCTAAACCGCTGGTATGTGCCAGAGGACGTCAAACAGCGTTACCAGCAGTTGCACCTTGGCTGGCAGGAGATGGACACGCGCATCGCCAGCGGCGATACCGGGTGGTATCAGAGCCACATTGAGGATTTCGTGGGCCGGATAGATGCCTTTGTGCTGGCGCTACAGCACTACACCGAACATAAAATTCAGCTGGTGATTTTCATGTCGCTGACGGGCGGCCTGGGCATCCTGCTGCTGGCGGTGGTGACCCTGCGGCGCATCCGCCGTCAGGTTGTGCTGCCGCTGAATAATCTGGTGGCGGCGAGCGAGCGTATCGAACAGGGGCAATTCGACACTCCCGCGCCGGATACTACGCTTCCCAACGAGCTGGGCCAGCTTTCCCGCGCCTTCAACCATATGTCGGCGGAATTACACACCCTGTACCGTTCCCTTGAGCACTCCGTTGCTGAAAAAACCCGCCACCTGAATGAAGCGCATCAGCAGCTCGAAATGCTGTTCAAATGCTCACAGGCGTTGAATACCGGGCAGATAGACAGCCACTGTTTCCGGCATATTTTGCAGATTGTGCATGACTATACGCAGATGAATTACCTGCAATTGCGCACCAGTGACGACTGGCAGCTTTACGAAGGACTGGAGACCCCGGGCGAGAAAATGCACAATTTACCGGTGTTAATGCAGGACACCCTGTACGGCGAACTGCGCTGGCAAAGCGCGACCGGGGATGTTCCGCTGCCGCTCATGGAAAGCGTGGCGACGATGCTGGGCCGGGGGCTCTATTTCAATCAGGCGCAGAAACATTATCAGCAGCTGCTGCTGATGGAGGAGCGCGCCACCATCGCGCGCGAGCTGCATGATTCGCTGGCGCAGGTGCTCTCCTATTTGCGTATTCAGCTTACGCTGCTGAAGCATGCCGTGCCGGGCGATAATGCTCCGGCGCAGACCATCATTACGGACTTCTCCCGCGAGCTGAATAACGCCTGGCATCAGCTACGCGAGCTGCTCACCACCTTCCGCCTGACGCTCAATCACGCCAATCTTCCTGCCGCGCTACAGGAGTCTCTCGACGGGTTGCAAAGCCAGACCCGCGCGAAGCTGGTGCTCGACTGCCGTCTCTCATCGCTGGCGCTGGACGCACAAAAACAGGTGCACCTCTTACAGATTGTGCGTGAGGCAGTGCTGAATGCGATTAAACATGCCGACGCCAGCGAGATTGTGGTCAGCTGCGTCACCACCGCGGACGGCACTCACACGGTCACGATCCGCGACAACGGCATTGGTATCGGCGACGCCAGTGAACCGCCGGGGCATTACGGGCTGAATATCATGCGCGAACGCGCGGGACGGCTCGGCGGGACATTACACTTTTCTCAGCCGCCACAGGGCGGGACACAGGTCAGCGTAACGTTCCGGACGCCTGCGGCCCAGGCTGAAAAATAGCGAGAAAGAAGGCGCGCTGAAAAAAGCGCATGATAATTTACATTATCTCCTTTATTTCTCCACGTTTGACCTGGGCCTTACCGCTAAAGTTAGGCGGGCAATAAACAATAATGACGTGCAGCAAAACGAGGTCACACTTTAATGGCGAATTTTTTCATCGATCGCCCCATTTTTGCCTGGGTGCTTGCAATCCTGTTGTGTCTGACGGGTGTCCTGGCGATTACGTCCCTTCCTGTTGAGCAATACCCTGACCTCGCGCCCCCCAACGTGCGTATCACGGCGAACTACCCTGGCGCCTCGGCACAGACGCTGGAAAATACCGTCACCCAGGTTATCGAGCAGAACATGACGGGTCTCGATAACCTGATGTACATGTCGTCACAGAGCAGCGCCACGGGCCAGGCGACGGTAACCCTGAGCTTTACGGCGGGCACGGATCCGGATGAAGCGGTGCAGCAGGTGCAAAATCAGCTGCAATCGGCCCTGCGTAAACTGCCTCAGGCGGTGCAGAACCAGGGGGTGACCGTGCGTAAAACCGGTGACACCAATATTTTGACCATCGCGTTTGTTTCAACCGATGGCTCAATGGATAAGCAGGACATCGCGGACTACGTCGCCAGTAATATTCAGGACCCGCTCAGCCGTATCAACGGCGTGGGTGATATCGACGCCTACGGCTCGCAGTACTCCATGCGTATCTGGCTGGATCCCAACAAGCTGAACAGCGTGCAGATGACCGCCAAAGATGTCACCGACGCTATCGAATCGCAGAACGCCCAGATTGCCGTGGGGCAGCTCGGCGGTACGCCGTCCGTGGACAACCAGGCGCTTAACGCCACCATCAACTCCCAGTCGCTGCTCCAGACACCTGAACAGTTCCGCAATATCACGCTACGCGTGAATCAGGACGGTTCGGAAGTGCGTCTGGGGGATGTCGCCACCGTGGAAATGGGGGCGGAAAAATATGACTACCTGAGCCGCTTTAACGGCAATGCCGCGTCCGGGCTGGGGGTGAAACTGGCCTCCGGCGCCAACGAAATGGCGACCGCGCAGCGGGTGCTAGAGCGTCTGGATGAGCTGTCGCATTTCTTCCCACACGGACTGGAGTACAAAGTCGCCTACGAAACCACCTCGTTCGTAAAAGCCTCCATCGAAGATGTGGTGAAAACCCTGCTCGAAGCTATCGCGCTGGTGTTCCTCGTGATGTACCTGTTCCTGCAAAACTTCCGCGCTACGCTGATCCCCACTATTGCGGTGCCGGTGGTGCTGCTGGGTACCTTTGCGGTGCTGTATGCCTTCGGTTACAGCATCAACACCCTGACCATGTTCGCCATGGTGCTGGCCATCGGTCTGCTGGTGGATGATGCCATCGTGGTGGTGGAAAACGTTGAGCGCATCATGAGCGAGGAAGGGCTTTCGCCCCGCGAGGCCACGCGCAAATCGATGGGACAGATTCAGGGCGCGCTGGTCGGTATCGCCATGGTGCTGTCGGCGGTATTTATCCCGATGGCGTTTTTTGGCGGCACCACGGGCGCGATTTATCGCCAGTTCTCGATCACCATCGTCTCTGCAATGGTGCTCTCCGTACTGGTGGCGATGATCCTTACCCCTGCCCTGTGCGCGACGCTGCTGAAACCGCTGCATAAGGGCGAACACCACGGTCAAAAAGGCTTCTTCGGCTGGTTTAACCGCATGTTTAACCGCAATGCGGCGCGCTATGAAGCGGGCGTGGGTAAAGTACTGCACCGCAGCGTGCGCTGGATGGTGGTTTATGTCCTGCTGCTCGGCGGCATGGTCTTTCTGTTCCTGCGGCTGCCAACCTCGTTCCTGCCGCTGGAAGATCGCGGCATGTTTATCACCTCCGTGCAGTTACCGAGCGGCTCGACCCAGCAGCAGACCCTGAAAGTGGTGCAGAAGGTTGAGAACTACTTCCATACTCAGGAGAAAGATAACGTGGTCTCCGTCTTCTCCACCGTCGGCTCTGGCCCTGGCGGTAACGGGCAGAACGTGGCGCGTATGTTTGTGCGCCTGAAAGACTGGGACCAGCGCGACAGCGATACCGGCTCCTCCTTTGCCATCATTGAGCGTGCAACCAAAGCGTTCAACAAAATCAAGGAGGCGCGCGTTTTCGCCAGCAGCCCGCCCGCCATCAGCGGCCTGGGCAGCTCAGCCGGGTTTGATATGGAGCTTCAGGATCACGCGGGTGCCGGGCATGACGCGTTGATGGCTGCTCGCGATAAACTGCTGGAGCTGGCCGGGAAAGATCCGCAGCTTACCCGCGTTCGTCATAACGGTCTGGATGACAGCCCTCAGCTACAGGTGGATATCGACCAGCGTAAAGCGCAGGCGCTGGGCGTCTCCATCGACGACATTAACGACACCCTGCAAACGGCATGGGGCTCAAGCTACGTGAATGACTTTATGGATCGCGGCCGCGTGAAGAAGGTCTACGTTCAGTCTGCCGCCAAATACCGCATGCTGCCGGACGATATCAACCGCTGGTATGTGCGCAATAACACCGGCGGCATGGTGCCGTTCTCGGCGTTTGCGACGTCACGCTGGGAGACCGGTTCACCGCGTCTGGAGCGTTATAACGGCTATTCAGCGCTGGAGATTGTCGGTGAAGCCGCGCCGGGCGTCAGTACCGGTACCGCAATGGACATAATGGAAAAACTGGTTCAGCAGTTACCGACCGGCTTTGGTCTGGAGTGGACGGCGATGTCCTACCAGGAACGGCTTTCCGGTGCTCAGGCGCCTGCCCTGTATGCCCTTTCGCTGCTGGTGGTGTTCCTCTGCCTGGCGGCGCTGTATGAAAGCTGGTCAGTGCCGTTCTCGGTGATGCTGGTGGTGCCTCTCGGGGTCATCGGCGCGCTGCTGGCAACCTGGATGCGCGGCCTGGAAAATGATGTCTATTTCCAGGTCGGACTCCTCACCGTAATCGGATTGTCGGCAAAAAACGCCATTCTGATCGTCGAATTTGCCAATGAGATGAATGCCAAAGGTCACGAACTGATGGCCGCCACGCTGCACGCCTGTCGTCAGCGCCTGCGCCCGATCCTGATGACCTCTCTGGCGTTTGTGTTTGGCGTCCTGCCGATGGCCACCAGCTCCGGCGCAGGCTCCAGCAGCCAGCACGCGGTGGGAACGGGCGTTATGGGGGGAATGATTTCGGCGACGATTCTGGCTATCTATTTCGTACCGCTGTTCTTTGTGCTGGTACGCCGTCGTTTCCCGCTGAAGGATAAGCCGGAATAACACGTTGAAATAAAAAAGGCGGCTTTACAGGCCGCCTTTTTATTGTGTGATTCTTTCACACTATGGTTATTTTAGTTAATTAAGTGCTCTTGCATTTCTTACCGGAAATTCATTTACGAAGCATGCCTTCGATAAAATCTTTCCAGTTCCCCAGTTCACGTTCAATCATAACAACCTCTCTTATTATTATGCGCATTCTACGAAAACGTATCATCATTGTGAAGCCACTTTAACCGATTGCTGTGATTGAGCCCCGCTGTGCTGGTAGGTTTAGGATCACTATGAGCGTTGTCGGGTAAATTTTATGTGACCTACAGCAATATTTTGAAATAGTCGGAAAAATGACAGCATTTTTAATTTCCCCCTGAGTTTATTGGCAATTTAAACAGGGTGGACAACTATGCTTAAAAGATGAAAGACTATTCAGCTTACAGCTGTTCGTTGAATTATGGAGAATTGTAAATCCCGAAAAATTCCGAATGTGTTATATTCCACTTAAGGATATATCTTCGAAAATATTGAACATTTAATCCACAAAAGAACAAAAGGATTCACTATGGTTGTGATGTACGGCATTAAGAATTGCGACACGATTAAAAAAGCCCGCCGCTGGCTGGAAGCACACAACATCGACTATCGCTTCCACGATTACCGTGCCGACGGGCTTGACCCCGCGTTTCTCCATTCCGCCATCAACGAACTGGGGTGGGAAGCGCTACTGAATACCCGCGGGACCACCTGGCGAAAACTGGATGAATCTCTCCGGACCACGATCAACGACGCCGACAGCGCAGCCAAACTGATGCTTGAAATGCCGGCAATCATCAAACGCCCATTGCTCTGCAAGCCAGGTCAGCCTATGCTGCTGGGTTTCAGTGAAACCCTTTATTCAGATTTATTCGTTGAGGTGTAGTCTATGTCATGCCCGGTCATTGAGCTGACTCAGCAGCTTATTCGCCGTCCTTCCCTTAGCCCGGACGACGCAGGTTGTCAGGCATTAATGATTGAGCGCCTGCGTGCCATCGGTTTTACCGTGGAGCACATGGATTTTGGCGATACGCAGAACTTCTGGGCATGGCGTGGTCAGGGAGAGACGCTGGCGTTTGCCGGACATACTGACGTAGTTCCCGCAGGCGACGCAGACCGCTGGATCAACCCGCCTTTTGAGCCGACCATCCGCGACGGCATGCTTTTCGGACGCGGCGCTGCGGACATGAAAGGTTCTCTGGCTGCGATGGTCGTGGCGGCAGAGCGTTTCGTCGCCCAGCATCCGAACCATAAAAACCGTCTTGCGTTTTTGATTACCTCCGATGAAGAAGCCAGCGCCCACAACGGCACCGTGAAGGTCGTTGAGGCGCTGATGGCGCGCAATGAACGTCTGGACTACTGTCTGGTGGGCGAACCGTCCAGCACCGAAGTGGTGGGCGATGTGGTGAAAAATGGCCGCCGTGGATCCCTGACCTGTAATTTGACTATTCATGGCGTGCAGGGCCACGTTGCCTATCCTCACCTGGCGGATAACCCGGTACACCGCGCCGCGCCGATGCTGAACGAACTGGTGGGCATTGAATGGGATAAAGGCAACGAATTTTTCCCGCCAACCAGCATGCAGATAGCCAACATCAAGGCTGGCACCGGCAGCAACAACGTCATTCCCGGCGATCTCTTCGTCCAGTTTAACTTCCGCTTCAGCACCGAACTGACCGACGAGATGATCAAAGCGCGCGTGATTGCGCTGCTCGAGAAATATCAGCTGCGCTATACCCTCGACTGGTGGCTGTCTGGCCAGCCGTTCCTGACCCAGCGCGGTAAACTGGTGGATGCGGTAGTGAACGCCATTGCGCACTATAATGAAATTAAGCCACAGCTGCTGACAACGGGCGGCACGTCTGACGGACGCTTTATCGCCCGCATGGGCGCACAGGTTGTCGAACTGGGTCCGGTTAACGCGACGATTCACAAAATCAATGAATGCGTGAACGCTGCCGATTTACAACTGCTGGCCCGCATGTATCAACGTATTATGGAGCAGCTCGTCGCCTGACGGGTGCTTAAAGAGGATTAGCGAATGGACTGGCTTTCAAAGTACTGGTGGATTCTGGTGTTGGTATTTCTGGTAGGCGTGCTGCTTAACGTGATTAAAGATCTCAAGCGCGTTGACCACAAAAAGTTCCTTGCCAACAAACCGGATCTTCCGCCGCACCGTGATTTTAACGACAAGTGGGACGATGAAGACGACTGGCCGAAGAAGGACCAGAAGAAGTAATCGCTCTGTTTCCCCTCTCCCTAAAGAGAGGGGACACCTCACATAAACTCGACGATATCATCGTCATTCGGCTTACCGCCGCTGAGCGCTTCATCAAAGTAGTGCTTCGGTACGGTATAACGCAGATGATCGAGCGCGAACTGCATGCTGCGATCGTCAATGGCATGCCCCAGATCGTCTACGATATCCAGCGTCACATCTCCGCCCTCGCGCATCAGCGTCTCCTGGGCAGCAACCGCATGCGAAAGCTCAATTACCCGGTCTTCCCCCCCATGAATGAGATGGATCGTGGTCTGCGTGGTCGCGCTTTGCGGTAACGTCGCAAAACGCCCGTTAAAGGCAATCACGCGGGACACCAGTCCGGGCTGCGCTTTTACGCTTTCCAGCGACATGATTGAGCCCTGAGAGAAGCCAATCAGCGCCGTTGCGTCGGCGCCTACGCCGCTCTGCTGCTGCCAGTAACGCACGGTATCGATAAAGGCTGGCATAGCGGCATCAATACGCGCCTGACGATTCTCCTCCGTCACGCCCTCGACGGAAAACCACTGCCGCCCGTCCGGACCGCACGGCTCCACGCCGCCGATGCTGACGATCAGCGCGTGTGGGAAAACGGGTGCAAACCAGCTGCCAATCTGTCCCATATTGACGGCATTGTCGCCCACGCCATGAAACAGAAGCAGGAGCTGTTTAGCAGGTGTATCCGGGCTTTGCACAACAAAATGGTCATGTTTCATGGCGATCTCCTTAATTGATAAGCAGGATTTTACGCCTCTGCGGGGTAATGACCATGCCACTTTACTGAAGAAGTCATTGAAAAAATTGCCATTGCAAAATGTCGGCTTTCAGCTGCTGGCTACGGGAGTAATCAAGCCTTTCAAGCGCGTGAGCGGTTTCCTCGCGTAGCTTCGCCAGCAACGCTTTGCGCCCGAAATCGTGCGTATTCCCTTCCATTTTCCCCCGCAGCGCCGGGAGCGGCATGTCCACGGCTAACAACAACCGCGTCAGCGCCGCAACCGAAGTTGAAAACGCCCGGTGAGCAAAGGCAAACCCCGCCAGCTCCAGCCAGTCGTCACTATTAAGGGTAGCTTCCCATGCATCCGTCACCGGGATCTTTTCGCCATTCCAGGCCGACAGGACGCGCATATCACGACATAACCGCTGATGCGCCTGTTCGCAGAGCTGATGCCCCGCCTCGCTTAGCGGCAGCAACGCCATCGCCGTATAGCACCCGCTGCTGGCTTCCCGGTGGCTGCCCATTCGCACCAGCACAAACCCGCACTGCCGCCAGAAACGCCACAGCTCGTCGGTATAGCCAAAGCTGACCGAGAGATAATCTTCTCCGCTGGCACTGCGGATCAGCCGCTGGCCGATGCCTTCCCGCTGGCGATGGGGATGAACCGCAATGCGGCTGACGCGTCGGCCTTTCAGCGTCGCCGCGAGCGGCGAACCGCCGTGCGCCGCCAGCGACTGCGCCACCAGATTTCCACGCGGCCGACGAAAGCCCGCCCAGACTGCGCGGCTAAGTTCGGGGGGTAACCCCCCCTCCTCCACCAGCCAGAGCGCGCCCGCGATCTCCGCGCCCGCCTGAGCAACAGCAAAGTGCTGGCCGGGGGCGTCCATCATCCGGCGTAAATCGAGGGGTGACGTCCGGTAGTGCGCGGCACACAGCAGTTCATACACGCCTGCCCCGCGCGTCGGATCGCTCTCCCACATCCCGGGCTCCAGCGACGTTAAACGTACCTCGCCTTCCGGTTTGCGATCGATAAGCGCATCGTCGAACATCAGCGCGTTCGCCACTATCCGCTCAAGGGGACATCCGGCAGCCCAGCGAACAGGCGTGGATAAGGTATAACGCCGCAGCCCGCTGAACCGGGCGCAGAACTTCAGCAGGAATCCCCTGCCCGTGCCTTCATAACCCTGCACCGTGGTGGTCAGCAACACGCGGGGAAAGCGCGACGCCAGCTTCTCCAGCAGCGGGCCGGGGATGGCGGCCGCCTCATCGACAATCAGCCAGTCAGCTTCTGTTGTGGAGGCCAGCAGCGCATCCGGGGCCATAAAGTGAAAATGTTCCCCGGCGAAACGCGCGATGACATCCGTCGCCCCTTTTGCCGGTGCCGTCACTACTGCACTCCCCTGAATGCCGTTCAGCAACATGCCCGCCAGGGCGGACTTTCCGCGTCCGCGCGGTGCCGTCACGGCGGCCACGCCCGCAGGCGTGGTCAGAAGAGCGTCGAGGATCTCAGCTTGCTCGCGCTGCGGTTCACCGCTGGCAGGCTGCCAGGCGGGTAAATCTGGCGTAACGGGAAGGCACAGAGGACGATGTTGATGCCAGACGATGGCATCTGAATCGGCGGCAAGCGTCCGGCAAAAGTGGTGAACAAAGTGCGGGGTGGCGATCGGCTCGGCGCTGTCGCTCCAGCGTAGAGAATCCGCGTCGGGCCTGTTAGCCCAGACGGAGAACGGCGGCACCAGCAGAATCAGAAGGCTTCCGGCGCGCAGGGTCCCGCTGAGGGCGGCGAAGGCCGAGACGTCAAACCCGCGACGCGCGTCAAAAACGGCGTGCAGGTATTCACGTCCCAGCAGGCCGCTGATGGTCTTAGAGGGGTTTTCCTCCAGCCACAGCCAGTCTCCTGGTAACGTATTGCGCAGAATGGTCGCCTGGCTCAACGTCCACGCTTCATCGCCGCTGAGCACCACCAGCCGGCGGTGCCCGGTACGCTGAAGCTGGTTGACCAGCTGTTCAAACCCCAACATCACATAGCTTTGCCGAAGGTATTACACTGCGACGGGTTGCCGCTGTCGAAGCCACGCTTAAACCAACTGTAGCGCTGCTCTGAGGTGCCATGGGTAAAGCTGTCCGGCACAACGCGCCCCTGGCTCTGCTGCTGCAAGCGATCGTCACCAATCGCCTGTGCGGCATTCAGGGCCTCTTCCAGATCGCCAGTTTCCAGCACGCCCTGTTGCTGCATGCTGTGTCCCCAGACGCCAGCGAAGCAGTCGGCCTGAAGCTCCATGCGTACGGACAGACGATTCACCTCCGCCTGAGAAGCATTCTGCTGCATCTGACGCACTTTAGGCTCAATGCCGAGGAGCTTCTGCACGTGGTGGCCGACTTCATGCGCGATCACGTAGCCCTGGGCAAAATCGCCGTCGGCGCCCAGCTTGCTTTTCATGTCGTCATAGAAGGAGAGATCGATATAGACGGTGCTGTCCGCCGGGCAGTAGAACGGCCCCATAACGGACTGCCCGGTGCCGCAGCCGGTGCGGGTTGCGCCCCGGTACATCACCAGTTTTGGCGGCTGATAAGTCCGCCCCATTTTCTCGAACTGCTGACCCCAGGTATCTTCGGTCGTCGCGAGAATAACGGAAGTAAATTTTGCCGCTTCATCTTCATTCGGGCTGATGGAGCGCTGAGAATACTGCTGCTGTTGCCCGGTTTCACCGGTCATCAAACCGGTCAGGTCGACGCCGTAGTAGCCCGCCACCAGCACGACGACCAGCAGAATAATGCCGCCCTTGCCGCTGGGTAACCGGAAACCTGGCCCGCCCATAGACGGACCACCGCCACCACTGCTGCGTCTGTCTTCTACGTTGTCACTTTCACGACGCCCTTGCCAGCGCATAAACACCTCGAACTATTCCATTTATAATAGCTATGATCGTAGGCGGTTAATGAAAGGATTACCATAGTAAACAAGGATAAGACGCCAAAGGATGCCAACATCCTTTGGCAAATGCGCAGTTTAGTCGAGCTTAACGCCTAAACGGTGAGCAACCGCTTCGTACGCTTCGACCACGCCACCCAGACTCTGGCGGAAACGGTCTTTGTCCATTTTATCCAGCGTCTCTTTGTCCCACAGGCGGCTGCCGTCCGGCGAGAATTCGTCGCCCAGCACCACTTCGCCCTTGTACAGACCGAACTCCAGCTTGAAGTCGACCAGGATCAGGCCCGCGTCATCAAACAGCTTTTTCAGCACGTCATTGGCTTTGTAGGTCAGTTCCTGCATGCGCGCCAGGTTCTCTTTGCTTACCCAACCGAAGGTTTCGCAGTAGGATTCGTTGACCATAGGGTCGTGCATGGCGTCGTTTTTCAGGAACAGATCGAACAGCGGTGGATTCAGTTCGATACCCTCTTCAATGCCCAGACGCTTCACCAGGGAGCCTGCGGCACGGTTACGGATCACGCACTCAACCGGCACCATATCCAGTTTTTTTACCAGACATTCCGTATCGGACAGCAACGCTTCCATCTGAGTCGGGATACCGGCTTCGGCCAGTTTGGTCATAATGAAGTGGTTGAACTTGTTGTTCACCATGCCCTTACGATCGAACTGCTCAATGCGTGCGCCGTCTCCTGCTGACGTATCATTGCGGAATTCGAGCACCAACAGATCCGGGTTTTCCGTGCTGTATACGGTTTTCGCTTTGCCACGATACAACTCAGCTTGCTTCTGCATCTTCATTACTCCTGGTGTGATGATTTGTATTCAAAACTGGCCATATTATGCCACGCACACGTTTGCGTAGCACGAAAATAAAAAGGGCTGGATTAACCAGCCCTCACTATTATTTGCTGAATGCGGCCTGGAAGGCAGCGACCAGCGCATCGTTCTGCGCCTGGGTCAGCGTGTGTCCTTTCGGATCGATAAATTGCAGGCTGCTGCGGTTATCGAGGTCGCCAACCTGGATTTTGTAGTCACCGGAAGGCAGCTGTGGATCGCTTGCCCCCAGCTCCTGCCAGGCGCTATCAGACAGCGGCTTATAGGTCGCTGTGATGCTGCCCGTTGAACGGGTGCTGTCGGTCACCTTCATGCCCACTTTTTCAAGCGTTGCTGGCAGGCGCTGCCAGGTCTGATTAAACGGCGCACGCACCACCAGCATTGGCAGGCCGGTATCGTCTGCACCGCTCTGCACATCAAACGTTGAACCGTTACGGTTCTGCGCGGCGTTTGCGGCATCGGTAGCGTTTTTATCCAGACCTGCGGCAATCACGTTCAGCATTTCAGTGCTGTAGCGCTGCATGGCGGCCGGATCGGCAACCGGTTTACCTGCCTGCTCAAGATTCAACAGCTTGACGGTAACCGCCTGCTGATAACCCTGCGGCTTAACGGAGACTTGATAACGACCACGATACTGCTGGTCTTCATCGAGACGGTTCCACTCAATCCAGTCGGTGGTTAAGGTCTGGCTGGCGTCGTCGCGTTTATCAATCGTATAGTTTTTCGACTGAATAACGCTCACAACCTGCGGCCACAGCGTGGTACCGCGTGCGCTTTCCACCAGCAGAGAGGCCGTATCACCGGTAAACTGCGTGCGCGCGCCACTCACCAGCGCCAGAGGCTGAGCCGGCGGACGAATATCAAGCGCTTTACCCACCAGGCCACTGCCGTTGGTAACCGGAATATTATAATCACCGTTCTGGATCGGCAGGATCATGCCGGCAGGCGCGTGAAGTTCAGCAAGCGGCGGCGCATCCAGATAGGATTCATCACCGCTCACCTGGCGCTTGTAGCGCGAGTCTGAACTACAGGCAGCGAGGAGCATAACAAGCGAAACACCCGCAACCTTCGCCAGGCGCGACTTCTGTACTGAATAAGCCATCAAATCTCCCTAAACTTTACAGCAAACCGGCATGCTTCAGCGCGCCAGCGACAATTTCACGACCGTGGTCGGTAATCGGTGTCATCGGCAGACGCAGCGTGTCGGTTGCTACAAGCCCCAACTCCTTACATGCCCATTTCACTGGGATCGGATTGGGTTCGACAAATAATTTATTGTGCAACGGCATCAGACGCTGATTAATCACGCGAGCTTCATCAAAGTGACCGGCTGCGGCCAGTTTGCACATGTCAGCCATATCGCGCGCCGCCACGTTCGCCGTAACGGAAATCACGCCATTACCACCGAGCTGCATAAAGTCCAGCGCGGTCGCATCATCACCGCTCAACAGGATAAAGTCGTCTGAAACCAGCTCTTTGATCTGATGAACGCGGCTTAAGTTCCCTGTCGCCTCTTTAATCCCGATAATATTTTTTACTTTCGAGAGACGGCCAACGGTTTCCGGCAGCATATCGCAACCGGTACGGGACGGCACATTATACAGAATTTGTGGCAAGTCAGTATGTTCAGCGATGGCTTTGAAATGCTGGAACAAACCTTCCTGAGTAGGACGGTTGTAATAAGGGGTCACCGTCAGGCAGCCGACAATGCCGCTGTCGTTAAAACGCTGAGTCAGGCTAATCGCTTCTGCCGTTGCGTTTGCGCCCGTACCCGCGATGACCGGAATACGCCCGTCCGCCAGTTCCAGGGTCAGCATCACAACGTCGCCGTGCTCTTCGTGGCTCAGCGTAGCGGATTCACCGGTAGTCCCTACCGAAACGATCGCCGAGGTTCCATTGGCGACATGGTAATCAATGAGCTTCTTCATGCTTGACCGGCAGACATTACCTTTTTCATCCATCGGTGTAACAAGCGCGACAATACTTCCCGTGAACATGAGCCATCCTCTGTGCGAACAAGAGCCTCAATGTTACGTTTGGAACTGTAATAAAAGCAAGCGACCTGAGGCTCTCAGGCGGTTGTATGCATGTTTTTTTTATGCTTTCCTTAGGAAGACTTAACCACGCAAAGGAAGAACAGGTTTGACAACCTCATCACAACATTACCTGGTTATCACTGCGCTGGGTGCTGACAGGCCGGGTATCGTGAATACCATCACTCGCCACGTGAGCAGCTGCGGCTGCAACATCGAAGATAGCCGGCTGGCTATGCTTGGCGAAGAGTTCACGTTCATCATGCTGCTTTCCGGAACATGGAATGCCATTACCCTCATTGAATCTACCCTGCCGCTGAAAGGCGCAGAGCTGGATTTACTGATTGTGATGAAGCGCACCACCGCGCGCCCGCGTCCGGCTCTGCCTGCCACGGTCTGGGTACAGGTTGAAGTGCCTGATTCACCTCATCTGATTGAACGTTTTACGGCGCTGTTTGACAGCCATCAGATGAACATTGCCGAACTGGTTTCCCGCACGCAGCCGGGCGATGAAAACGCAATCCCGACGCTGTTCATTCAAATTACCGCACACAGCCCTGCCTCGCAGGATGCGTCAAATATCGAGCAAGCGTTCAAAGCCCTCTGTACAGAATTACACGCGCAAGGCAGTATAAGCGTCGTCGATTATTCGCAGCACGAACAGGATGGAGTTGAGTAATGAACCCACTGAAAGCCGGTGATATCGCACCGAAATTTAGCTTACCGGATCAAGACGGCGAGCAAGTAAATTTGACCGACTTCCAGGGACAGCGTGTTCTGGTCTATTTCTACCCGAAAGCCATGACCCCGGGCTGTACCGTACAGGCCTGCGGTCTACGCGACAACATGGATGAGTTGAAGAAGGTCGGTGTGGAAGTGCTGGGCATCAGCACCGATAAGCCAGAGAAGCTGTCACGCTTTGCGGAAAAAGAGCTGCTGAACTTCACGCTGCTTTCCGATGAAGACCACCAGGTTTGCGAGCAGTTTGGCGTCTGGGGTGAGAAGTCCTTTATGGGCAAAACGTACGACGGTATTCACCGCATCAGCTTCCTGATTGACGCTGACGGTAAAGTTGAGCATGTGTTTGATGATTTCAAAACCAGCAACCACCACGACGTGGTGTTGAAGTGGCTGAAAGAGAACGCGTGATAATTTTAGTGCCGGGTGGCGCTGCGCTTACCCGGCCTACAAGGTAAATGCAAAACGGTAGCATGCGCTACCGTTTTTAGTGTTTGCCCCCTCTCCCCGCGGGAGAGGGTTGGGGTGAGGGCATCAGCCCGCATTAACCTACTTCTCTTCCACCGCTGGCACATCCGGCCACGCGTGGACCACGGCTTTAATCAGCGTCGCCAGCGGAATGGCGAAGAATACCCCCCAGAATCCCCACAGCCCGCCGAAAATCACCACTGACAGGATAATAACCAGTGGATGCAGGTTAACTGCTTCTGAGAACAGCACCGGTACCAGCAGGTTCCCGTCCAGTCCCTGAATAATCAGGTATACGGCGAAACAGCTCCAGAACTCCGTACCCAGACCAAACTGGAACAGCGCCACCCCCACAACCGGAATGGTCACCACAAACGCGCCGATATACGGGATCAGAACCGAGAATCCGACCAGCACCGCCAGCAGCAGCGAGTAGTTCAGTCCGAAGATCACGAAGCCAATCCAGGTCGCCACGCCCACCACAATCATCTCCAGCACTTTGCCGCGAATGTAGTTGGTGATCTGCTGGTTCATCTCCTGCCAGACCTGACCGGCGAGACCGCGATTGCGCGGCAGCACGCGGCGCACCGCGTTCAGCATCTGCTCTTTATCTTTGACCAGGAAGAACACCATTAGCGGCACGAGAACAAGGTAAACCGCCAGCGTCAGCAGGCCTACCAGCGAGGCCAGAGAGTATTTCACCACCGAGTCACCCATGGTCATGATGCGGGCACGCATGTTTTCGGCCATCGCATCGATGATCCCGGCGTCCATCAGCGCAGGATAGCGGCGCGGCAGCGTGGCGGCAAAATCAGACAGTTTATTCAGCATGCCGGGCATATCGCGGATCAGGTAGATCCCCTGTTGCCAGGCGATGGGCATCACCACGAAGGACATCAGCAGCAGAATGCCGACAAACAGCACCAGAACAATGCTGGTCGCCCAGCGGCGGGAACAGCCGATATGTTCCAGACGCGCGGTGGGCCACTCCAGCAGATACGCCAGCACAATCGCCACCAGTAGCGGTGCCAGCAGGCCACTAAAGAAGAACAGGATACCGAATCCGGCAACCAGAATGACCAGCAAAGCAATGGCTTCCGGGTCGCTAAACCGACGCCGATACCACTGCATTAACATTTCGAGCATACAACCCTTCCCTGAATCGAATGGCGGGAGTGAGACGGTGAATTGTATCTAACTGTCACAAAAAAGACTTTCCTTTTTGTTTCACTGTCAGGTTTCGCAAAACCCTGATGAATGGGATTTTCTTCATCTCTTAACACGGCTACACTCGCAGAGCAGCGGAGATGAACGTTATGCGGGTTCATCGGTCAAATTAGCACATCCAACATACAGGACAGTGGTTATGTTCAGGCAGTTGAGAAAAACACTGGTTGCGACACTGATTGCCGCCGTGACGGTGGGTCAGGTGTTGCCCGCTTTCGCTGACTCGTCCGATTCATTGCCGGACATGGGCACTACGGCAGGAAGCACGCTCTCCATCGGGCAGGAGATGCAGATGGGTGATTATTACGTACGCCAGCTGCGCGGCAGTGCTCCGCTGATTAACGACCCTTTGCTGGTGCAATACATCAACGGTCTGGGGATGCGTCTGGTGGCGCACGCCGACTCGGTAAAAACGCCCTTCCACTTCTATTTAATCAATAACGACGAAATCAACGCCTTCGCCTTCTTTGGCGGGAACGTGGTGCTGCATTCGGCGTTGTTCCGTTATTCCGATAACGAAAGCCAACTGGCGTCCGTCATGGCGCACGAAATTTCGCACGTCACCCAGCGCCATCTGGCGCGTGCGATGGAAGATCAGAAGCGTAACGCCCCGCTAACCTGGGTGGGCGCGCTGGGCTCTATTCTGCTGGCGATGGCCAGCCCGCAGGCCGGGATGGCGGCGCTTACCGGGACGCTGGCGGGGACGCGTCAGGGGATGATCAGCTTTACCCAGCAGAACGAGCAGGAAGCAGACCGCATCGGCATTCAGGTTTTACAGCGTTCCGGCTTTGACCCGCAGGCCATGCCGAGCTTCCTGGAAAAGCTGCTCGACCAGGCACGCTACTCGTCGCGTCCCCCTGAAATTCTGTTGACCCACCCGCTGCCGGAAAGCCGCCTCTCGGATGCGCGTAACCGAGCCAACCAGATGCGTCCGGTCGTGGTACAGTCTTCGCAGGATTTCTACATGGCCAAAGTGAGAACGCTTGGCATGTACAACTCCGGACGTAATCAGCTCACCAGCGATCTGCTGGACGCGCTGGCGAAAGGCAACGTGCGCGAGAAGAACGCGGCGCAGTATGGTCAGGCGCTCCAGGCGATGGAGGCCAGCAAATACGATGAAGCGCGGAAAGCGCTACAGCCGCTGCTGGCGTCGGCGCCTGACAATCCGTGGTATCTCGACCTCGCCACCGATATCGATCTGGGGCAGAAAAAAGCGACCGATGCGATTAATCGCCTAAAAGGGGCGAAAGATCTTCGTAACAATCCGGTATTGCAGCTTAACCTGGCGAACGCCTACCTACAGGGCGGCCAGCCCGGCGAGGCGGTGACCATTCTGAACCGCTACACCTTTAACAATAAAGATGACCAGAACGGCTGGGAGCTGCTCGCCCAGGCCCAGGGACAACTGGGTAACCGCGATCAGGAGCTGGCCGCGCGTGCGGAAGGTCTGGCGCTGGCGGGTCGCCTCGATCAGGCCATTTCCCTGCTGAGCAGCGCCAGCTCACAGGTGAAGCTTGGCAGCCTGCAACAGGCCCGCTACGATGCGCGAATCGACCAGCTGCGCGGCCTGCAACAACGCTTTAAGCCGTACGAGAAGATGTAATAAAGGAGAAGTCATGACAGACGCGGTAAAAATTTACCATAACCCTCGATGCTCCAAGAGCCGAGACACCCTCAGCCTGCTGAAGTCTAACGGCATCGAACCGGAAGTGGTGCTGTACCTGGAGACGCCGCCGGACGCGCAGACTATCCGCCAGCTGCTGAAGATGCTGAACATGGGCAGCGCACGCGACCTGATGCGTCAGAAAGAAGATCTGTATAAGTCGCTCAATCTGAACGATACCAGTCTCACTGAAGATCGGCTGATTCAGGCGATGGTCGACAATCCAAAGCTGATTGAGCGCCCGATTGTAGTGGCAAATGGCAAGGCGCGTATCGGCCGTCCGCCGGAAGACGTGCTCGGGATCGTCTAATCGTTACGCCGCAGCGCTTCCAGAAACGCCTGCGGCGTACGCTCTCCCAGCTTTTTCTGCGCTTTTCCCCGGTTGTAAAACTCACACAATTGGATCAACAGCTCTCCCATCGGTTCACTGTTCACCCGCGGAATGATTTCGCGTAACGGCACGGTGACCTGAAGAGCGAGATAATACTGTGAATGCACTTTTACGGTGACGTTATGCTCTGGCAAGTTCACTTCTAGCCCAAAAGTCTCAACAGATTGAATATCAGCCGGACAGGCAGCCAGCACCTCGTTCGTCCAGCGGGTCAGCAACTGCGGCGATACGCCAGCATAAAGCCGGGCGTAACACCAGCCGCTGACGGGTTCACGCGCCCAGAGCAGGTGTTGCTCGCCACCGTCGTCCATATGTAGCGACAGCGGCTGATGATGCAGGAGTAGCTTCTGCGGCATGATCCCGGCCTTCAGCGCCTTTTTGCCCTGCAACGACGCCCCCTTTTGTTTTACCGAAGCCGGTTTGAGGTAGCGGTTCAGGGTCGCGCGGGAAACGGCGATCCCGAGTCCGTCATTCACCAGCAGCAGAAGTTCATCCAGCGGTGCCCCGGTGACATCCCGCAGGGCATTTATCAGCGCCGCCTGTTCTTGTCTCAACGCTTTGTGTATCACTTTTGGCGTTGTGTGGTTATCCGAAACCTGGTCGCGGTTGCGCCAGCGCCTGACGGTGGTGACCGAGATCCCCAGCTCAACGGCAAGTTCCCTGTCGCTTTTATCTGACTGCTGAAGATAACGACGGATACGCGGTGTGGTGGTGGCATTGGCATGCAGTTTGATTTCCATCGCGTCTCTCTCCGGAACTAATCTTATGAGATTTATATCAGAGCAGCGAATGCTTTGTGACCGATTTCACCTTTCGCTCGCCGCGCTTCACTGATAATCCACAGACATAACATAAACAACACCTCTCAATCTTGTACGGAGTTCACAATGAACAATGTTCTGGGATTTCTTGAAGCAAAACTGATGCCGCTGGCGGCGAAAACGGCCCAGCAGCGTCATCTTGGGGCCATTCGCGGCGCCTACGTGTCATTCATGCCGTTTATTATCGTCGGCTCTATTCTGCTGGTGATCTCCTCCTTCCCGAATCAGGCCTATCAGCAGTTTATGTCTCAGGCCTTTGGTGAGAGCTGGAGTGCAATTATAGAGATCCCGTTCAACGCGGTATTCTCAACCATGTCGCTATTTATCAGCTTCCTGGTGGCCTACCGCCTGGCTGAGCATTATGGCGAGGACCGCATCTCCTGCGGCATCCTGGCGCTGGTGGCGTTTCTGATCCTGACGCCCTTTATCAAAGTGGCGGAAAACGGCGGCATTACCGTGATGCCGGTAGAGTGGATTGGCAGCAAAGGGCTGTTCGTGGCGATGATCGGTTCCCTGCTGTGGACGGAACTGTTCTGCTGGCTGAAGCGCAAAAAGCTGGTCATCAAAATGCCGGACGGCGTGCCTCCGGCGGTGCAGGAGTCGTTCGCGGCCCTGATCCCAGCCCTGCTGGTGATGATTCTGGTGCTGCTTATCCGCATCGTCTTTGAAAACACCCACTACCACACCATCCACCAGTTTATTTATGAAGTGGTTGCCACCCCGGTGCGCCACTACGGCACCTCTTATTTCGGGGCGCTGATGACCGTATTCAGCATCACCATTCTGTGGTCAGTGGGCATTAACTCCGGTTCGATGATCAACGGCATTATTCGCCCGCTGTGGATGGAGAACCAGACCGACAACATCGCCGCGATCCAGGCGGGAACGACGCCGCCGCACATCATCACCGAACAGTTTTTTGACATGATCTGGATGGGCGGCGCGGGCGCCACGCTGTCGCTGGTGATTGCGATGCTGATTTTCGCCCGCAGCAAAAACATGCGCGAAGTAGCGCGCCTCGGTGCGGGCGCGTCGGTGTTTAACATCAACGAACCGATCCTGTTTGGCCTGCCGGTGATCATGAACCCGATCATGCTCATCCCATTCAATCTGGTGCCGCTGGTGCTGGTCACCGTGCAGTATGCGGCGATGAAAATTGGTGCGGTCGCCGTCACCACCGGGGTGTTTATCCCCTGGACGCTGCCGCCAGTTATCAGCGGCTTTATCGTCACCGGGCACCTGAGCGGCAGCGTGATGCAACTGATCAACCTGCTGATTGGCGCCATGCTGTACCTGCCTTTCATGCGTATCCTGGATAAACAGTACCGCGCCGCGGAGCTGACTACCGCTACGCAAACCGACACCACCCTTGCAAAACAGGAGTAAAGCATGTGGGGAATTATCGCAACCTGGCGAATGGCGCTTGAAGGCGTCACGGAATCTGCGTCTGCGCTGGCTGCGGGCAAACCTGTCGCTCCGGCGGTGGTGGATGCCGTCGCCGCCGTCGAGGACTTTCCGTTTTATAAATCCGTCGGCTACGGCGGGCTGCCGACCGAGAACGGCGAGGTAGAGCTGGACGCGGCCTATATGGACGGCGACACGCTGGCGTTCGGCGCCGTGGGCAATCTGGTGGATATCGCCAACCCGGTACGCGTGGCGCACGCGCTCAGCCGCCAGCGCTATAACAGCCTGCTGGTCGGCCAGGGCGCGCGCGAATGGGCGCTGAGCCAGGGCTTTGCCGGCAAAACCATGCTCACGGATCGCGCCATGCAACACTACCGTAAGCGCTGCCGCGAAACGCTGGACAAGGGGTTAAGCCCCTACGACGGACATGACACCGTCGGCATCATCGGCCTCGATAAACAGGGCTCGATGAGCGTCGCCACTTCCACCAGCGGCCTGTTTATGAAAAAACGCGGTCGCCTCGGCGACTCACCCATCATCGGCTCCGGCTTTTACTGCGACAGCGAAACCGGCGCGGCCACCGCCACGGGCGTCGGTGAAGACCTGATGAAGGGCTGTACCAGCTACGAAATCGTTCGCCGGATGGCGCAAGGGATGACGCCGCAGCAGGCGGCGGATTCGGTGGTGTTCGAACTGGAAGACAAACTGATGTCGCGCTTCGGTCGCGCGGGCGATCTCTCCGTGGTGTGCATGAACAGCAAAGGAGAATTTGGCGCCGCGACCAACATCAAAACCTTCTCGTTTGTGGTGGCGACGGCTCGCCAGCCCCTCACCGTTTTCCGTACTGAACGCCTGCGGGAGAAAACGCACTATCACGCGGTAGATGAGGAGTGGATGCAGGCCTATGCCGCGCGGATCCGCGCACCGATTGAGGAGTCATGATGATCACATACCAGTTTATCAACGCGCTTTCAGACGCGAAGCCGAACAGCCATTTGATTGCGCGCGCTGACAGTTCCCTGTTACCGGAAAGCGCTCTTGTCGCTGAAATGCGCCAGCAGAGCACCGTCGCGGACGCGCGCTTTGGCTGCGCGCCGTTTGCCCGCATCACCCTGTTGCCGGATGCGCTCTGGCATGACGCCCTGACCGAAGGGTTGCTCATCGCCCTGCGACCGCTGCTTGCCGCCCCCGCCAGCGCCGAACTCGTGCTGGACGTGACGGATATTGACGATGTGGTTCTGGCGCAGGTACTGCGTTATCTCTTTAATCAGACGCACAGGCTCAGTGACCTGAAGCTGAAGAAAACGGACGAAGCGCTGCGTCTTACCTGCATCACTGCCCTCTGCCTGCCGGAACAGCAGGCGAAACTGGAGACAACCTTCCGCCAGCAGCAGGCCATTGCGCTCGGCATGGTCGCGGCGCGACGTCTGGCGGATATACCGTCCGACCGCTGCACGCCGCAGTTTGTGGTGGAAGAGGCGCAAAAACTGTGTGCCGCCAGCCCTGCCCTGCGCTGCGAAGTGTTGGATGAAACGCAAATTGTTGAGCAGGGGCTGGGGCTACTGCACGCCGTTGGCAAAGGGGCGACCTGCCCACCGCGTCTGCTGGCTATTCACTATAACGGCGTGTCTGATGGCCCGGTGCGCTGCTACGTGGGAAAAGGCATTACCTTTGACACCGGCGGCCTGTGGCTGAAGGAAGGCGCGGGCATGTACACCATGAAATATGACATGTGCGGCGCGGCTAACGTGCTCGGGCTAATGCTGACCGTTGCGGAGCTGAAATTACCCGTGCGCATCATGGGCGTGCTGGCGCTGGCGGAAAACGCCATCGGCCCCGACGCCATGCAGCCCGGCACCGTGGCGATGGCCTGCAACGGCACCACCGTTGAAATCAACAATACCGATGCCGAGGGCCGGCTGGTGCTGGCAGACGCTATCGCCTGGGCGAGTCAGCGCCATCCGCAGGCTCACTATATCATTGATATGGCGACCTTAACCGGAGCGGTGGTGAAAGCGCTGGGGTATGAGCTGAGCGGGCTGATGACCCAGGATGAGCCGCTGCGTCAGGCACTGACGCTCGCGGGCAAACGGAGCGGCGACGAGGTGTGGTCCCTGCCGCTGGATGCGCGGCTAAGAAAGCAAACCGACAGCGCGATTGCCGATCTGTGCAACACGCCGACCAACAACGCGGCGATCAGCGCGTCGGCGGCGTGGTTGCTGCATCACTTCTGCCCGCCGACCATTCCGTGGGCCCATCTGGACATCAGCGGTACGGCGCTGTGGCGTGAGAACGGCAGAAGCGTGGCATCGGGAAGACCGATTCCGCTTTTGGTTGAGCATCTGATGGAAGATTGTTAAGCCCGGTGGCGCTGCGCTTACCGGGCCTACAAAGCGTAATGGGTTTTCGTAGGCCCGGTAAGGCGCAGCCGCCACCCGGCAAAACTAGCTATCGTAGGCCCGGTAAGGCGCAGCCGCCACCGGGCGAGCAAATTCAAAGCTTGAGAATATCTTTCACAAACGGAATGGTCAGCTTGCGCTGGGCGGTGATGGAGGCGCGATCGAGCTGATCGAGCGTATCAAAGAGCGTGCGCATCTCCCGATCCAGACGCTTGAGCAGGAAGCGCCCTACGTCTTCCGGCAGTTCAAATCCGCGCAGTCTGGCGCGCAACTGAAGTGCCTGGAGTTTGTCTTCATCCGACAGCGGTTGCAGCTTATAGATTTGCCCCCAGTCCAGACGAGACGCCAGATCCGGCAGTCCCAGATTGAGCTGGCGCGGCGGACGATCGCCGGTGATCAGCAGCCGGGTTTTGCCCGACTCCAGAATGCGGTTGTAGAGGTTAAAGATCGCCATTTCCCACGGTTCGTCCCCCGCCACGCATTCGATATTATCGATGCAGACCAGGGAGAGATGTTCCATGCCCTCCAGCACCTCAGGCACAAACCAGGTGCGTTTATCCAGCGGCACATAGCCTACCGCGTCACCGCGCGCCGAAAGCTCCGCACAGGCGGCATGCAGCAGGTGGCTGCGTCCCGCGCCTTCGCGTGACCAGATATAGATGTATCCGCTGTGTTCCTGGCGCAGCACGTTTTGCAGTGCAGCCAGTAAAGAGGGGTTATCACCCGGCCAGAAACTCGCGAAAGTTTCGTCGTCAGGGAGATAAAGTGGCAGAGAGAGCTGTGCCGGTCCGTTCAGAAATACCTCAACCAGAGATCTTACATAAAATCGGAATGGAGTTTAACACGGAACCTGCAAGGAGAGAACCGGGCGATCCTTCGCCCGGCATGACGATCAATGTGGCGCTTTTTCGCTTTCGTCTGCGTCCAGCACCACCTCTTCCGGGCGGATCACCGAGATCAGCTTGAAAATCAGGCTCAGGCCGACGCCGACGATGGTCGCCAGCGCCATACCCTTCAGCTCTGCCGCGCCGATGTGCACCTTCGCGCCGCTCACGCCGATAATCAGGATAACGGAGGTCAGGATCAGGTTCTGCGCCTTGCTGTAATCCACTTTGGATTCAATCAGCACGCGAATACCGGAGGCACCGATCACCCCATACAGCAGCAGGGAAACGCCGCCCATCACCGGAACCGGGATAATCTGGATCGCCGCCGCCAGTTTACCAACGCAGGAGAGCAGAATGGCGATGATCGCCGCGCCGCCGATAACCCAGGTGCTGTAGACGCGGGTGATCGCCATTACGCCGATATTCTCACCGTAAGTCGTGTTTGGCGTGGAGCCGAAGAAACCAGAGATGATGGTGGAGAAACCGTTGGCAAACATGGAGCGATGCAAGCCCGGGTCGCGGATCAGGTCGCGCTTCACAATGTTCGCCGTCACCACCAGGTGGCCGACGTGCTCAGCAATCACCACCAGCGCGGCAGGCAGAATAGTGAAAATGGCGAACCATTCAAAGCGCGGGGTGTAGAAGGTTGGCAGCGCGAACCAGTGCGCCTTGGCAATCGGGGTGGTATCCACAACGCCCATCACGAAGGAGAGCGCGTAACCCGCCAGCACGCCGATCAGGATCGGGATAATCGCCATAAAGCCGCGGAACAGGACGGAACCGAATACCGTCACGCCCAGCGTCACCAGCGAAATAATAATGGTTTTAGAATCCGGTGACTGACCGTCCGCAGGCAGCAGCCCGGCCATGTTCGCCGCCACGCCCGCCAGCTCCAGGCCGATGACGGCAACGATGGCCCCCATTGCCGCAGGCGGGAACATCACGTCCAGCCAGCCGGTACCGGCTTTCTTCACAATGAAGGAGACCAGGCAGAACAGCACGCCGCACATGATAAAGCCGCCCAGCGCGACCTCATAACCCAGCGGCAGCAACAGCAGTACCGGGGAGATAAACGCGAAGCTCGACCCGAGATAGGCCGGGATTTTGCCTTTACAGATGAAGAGGTAAAGCAGCGTACCGATGCCGTTAAACAGCAGCACGGTAGCCGGGTTAATGTGAAACAGGATTGGCACCAGCACGGTTGCGCCAAACATGGCGAACAGGTGCTGCAAACTAAGCGGGATTGTCTGTAAAAGCGGCGGTCTTTCACTCACCCCGATAGCACGGCGCGTCATAGTGTTTTCCTCTGAGTGTCATTGTTGGTTTTTATTCAAAAAAAAGCCGACTATCAAAGTCGGCTTCTTTATCGTTATTCGATTATTTAGTACCAAAAATCTTATCGCCGGCATCGCCGAGCCCCGGGATGATGTACCCGTGCTCGTTCAGGCCCTGGTCGATAGAGGCGGTATAGAGTTCAACGTCCGGGTGCGCTTTTTCCAGCGCCGCGATACCTTCCGGCGCCGCAACCAGCACCAGCACTTTGATGCTGCTGCATCCCGCTTTTTTCAGCAGGTCGATGGTGGCGATCATCGAACCACCGGTCGCCAGCATCGGGTCAACCACCAGCGCCATACGCTCGTCGATGTTAGAGACCAGCTTCTGGAAATACGGGACCGGCTCAAGCGTCTCTTCGTTACGGTAGATACCCACCACGCTGATACGCGCGCTTGGGACGTGCTCCAGCACGCCTTCCATCATGCCCAGACCCGCACGCAGGATTGGCACCACGGTAATTTTCTTACCTTTGATCTGCTCAACCTGCACCGGGCCGTTCCAGCCTTCGATGGTCACTTTTTCCGTTTCCAGATCAGAGGTCGCTTCGTAGGTCAGCAGGCTACCCACTTCAGAAGCCAGTTCGCGAAAACGCTTCGTGCTGATGTCATGCTCACGCATCAGGCCCAACTTGTGTTTAACGAGTGGGTGTTTCACTTCCACAATCTTCATTCTCTTTCTCCTCTGAGGTGGCATCCGCAAAAAAATCGCGGGATTATACCGCTTTTTTCGGATTGCGCCATACCCATCTTGCTTGACGTATATCAAGCAAAGTGATTTAGAGACAAAAAAACCGGAGGCGAAGCTCCGGCTTGGGTGCGGGTTCTGCCCGGTGGCGCTGCGCTTACGCGGGCCTACGTGTAGTGTAGGTCGGGTAAGCGTTAGCGCCACCCGACAATTACAGGTTATCGCCGTTGCTGGCAATCACCTGCTTATACCAGTCGAACGATTTCTTCTTGCTGCGGTTCAGCGTGCCGTTACCTTCGTTATCTTTATCGACAAAGATAAAGCCGTAGCGTTTCTTCATCTCGCCGGTGCCGGCAGAGACCAGGTCGATACAGCCCCACGGGGTATAGCCCATCAGATCCACGCCGTCTTCCACCACCGCTTTTTTCATCTCGCGGATGTGCGCGGAAAGGTAGTCGATGCGGTACTGGTCATTCACCGTGCCGTCGCTCTCCTGCACGTCGATCGCGCCAAAGCCGTTTTCCACAATAAACAGCGGCAGCTGGTAGTGATCCCAGAACCAGTTCAGAGAGTAGCGCAGCCCGACAGGATCGATCTGCCAGCCCCAGTCCGATTTCTGCACGTACGGGTTAGAGACCAGGCTCTTACTTTCGTCGTAGTCCAGCTGCGGGTTGTCCGCCGTCGCCTTGGTGGCGAAAGACATGTAGTAGCTGAACCCGATGTAATCCACGCAGCCCTGCGTCAGCGCCACTTTATCTTCTTCGGTAATATCCAGCGCAAAGCCGCGACGTTCAAAGTAGTTGAGCAGATGCTGCGGATACTTGCCGCGCACGTGAACGTCGGTGAACCAGTAGCGACGATGCATGGCGTTCATCGCCATCATCATATCGTCCGGGGCACAGGTCAGCGGATAGATGGGGCACATGGCAATCATGCAGCCGATTTGCAGTGACGGGTTGATCTCGCGCCCCGCCTTCACCGCCAGGGCACTGGCCACCAGCTCATAGTGCGCCGCCTGGAACATCACCGGCTCGCGATCTTCTCCCGGCGCATATTTCAGCCCGGAGTTGGTAAACGGCGCAAAGTCTTCGTGGAAGTTGGCCTGGTTGTTGATCTCGTTAAAGGTCATCCAGTACTTCACTTTATGCTGGTAGCGCTCAAAAACGACCTTCGCGAAGCGAACAAAGAAGTCGATCAGCTTACGGTTGCGCCAGCCGCCGTATTCCGTCACCAGGTGGAAAGGCATCTCGAAGTGGGAAAGCGTGATCACCGGCTCGATGCCGTGCTTCAGGCACTCGTCAAAAAGATCGTCATAGAATTTGAGTCCCGCTTCGTTCGGCTCCAGCTCGTCGCCTTTCGGGAAGATACGCGTCCAGGCGATGGAGGTGCGGAAGCATTTGAACCCCATCTCGGCAAAGAGTTTGATGTCTTCTTTATAGCGGTGATAAAAGTCGATGGCTTCGTGGTTTGGGTAATTTTTCCCCTCCAGCACGCCGTTGGTGATTTCACGCGGTACCCCGTGGGCGCCTGCCGTCATGACATCGGCAACGCTCACGCCCTTGCCGCCCTCTTTCCAGCCGCCTTCGAGCTGGTGCGCCGCAACGGCCCCACCCCACAGAAAACCTGCTTTAAATCCTGACATTCGCTATCCCTCATTCTGCGTTATTTTCTGCAAAAACAGTTACAGAAACCGGTTTCAGTTTGATGATGTGCAAAGGGGATAGCCGTTGCAAGCAGATCGCCGAAACCGGTTTCATTTTCGTGAACAGAGTCAAGTTTGTTGCCCTGGACAGCCCGCACAGAAAAAAAGATCCTCGCGCCGAGAATAGGCTCGCAAACGTTTGCCTGGACTGTTAGAATTGCGCCGATTTTTCTTACTAGCTATGCAATCGCGTGGGGATTTAAGCCGTGACCAACAAAACTTCTCTCAGCTACAAAGATGCCGGTGTTGATATTGACGCAGGTAATGCGCTGGTTGACCGAATCAAAGGTGTGGTGAAAAAAACCCGCCGCCCGGAAGTGATGGGTGGCCTGGGTGGATTCGGCGCACTGTGCGCGCTGCCGCAAAAATATCGTGAACCTGTGCTGGTCTCGGGTACGGATGGTGTCGGTACAAAACTGCGCCTGGCGATGGATCTTAAGCGTCACGATACGATTGGTATCGATCTGGTGGCGATGTGCGTCAACGACCTGGTGGTACAGGGCGCCGAGCCGCTGTTCTTCCTCGATTACTACGCGACCGGCAAGCTGGACGTGGATACCGCAGCCAGCGTCATTAACGGTATCGCCGAAGGCTGCCTGCAATCCGGCTGTGCGCTGGTCGGCGGTGAAACCGCGGAAATGCCTGGCATGTATCACGGTGAAGATTATGACGTCGCAGGCTTCTGCGTCGGCGTGGTAGAAAAATCAGAAATTATCGACGGCAGCAAAGTGGCTGACGGCGATGTGCTGGTTGCGCTGGCCTCCAGCGGTCCGCACTCCAACGGCTACTCTCTGGTGCGTAAAATCCTCGAAGTGAGCGGTTGCGACCCGCTGACCACCGAGCTGGACGGCAAACCGCTGGCCGATCACCTGCTGGCCCCGACGCGCATCTACGTGAAAAACGTGCTGGAGCTGATTGAGAACGTTGACGTGCACGCCATCGCTCACCTCACCGGCGGCGGCTTCTGGGAAAACATTCCGCGCGTGCTGCCGGACAATACCCAGGCGGTGATCGACGCATCCTCATGGCAGTGGCCGTCCGTCTTCAACTGGCTGCAAACCGCAGGCAACGTGAGCTCTCACGAAATGTACCGCACCTTTAACTGCGGCGTGGGCATGGTTATCGCCCTGCCCGCCAGCGAAGCGGATAAAGCGGTTAAGCTGCTGACAGAAAAAGGTGAAAACGCGTGGAAAATCGGTACGATTAAAGCTTCCGATTCCGAACAGCGTGTGGTCATTGAATGAAAAACATCGTGGTGCTCATTTCCGGCAACGGAAGCAATTTGCAGGCAATCATAGACGCCTGCAAACAGAAGAAAATCAATGGCACCATTCGGGCAGTATTCAGCAACAAGGCCGATGCGTTCGGCCTTGAGCGCGCGCGGGAAGCGAACATTCCTGCGCACGCGCTGGAAGCCAGCCAGTTCGCCGGGCGTGAAGCCTTTGACCGTGAGCTGGTGCAGGAGATTGACGCCTACGCGCCTGACGTGGTGGTGCTGGCAGGCTACATGCGCATCCTGAGCCCGGCTTTTGTTGCACACTACGCCGGACGACTGCTCAATATCCACCCTTCCCTGCTGCCAAAATACCCCGGTCTGCACACCCATCGTCAGGTGCTGGAGAACGGCGATGAGGAGCATGGTACCTCCGTGCATTTCGTCACCGACGAGCTGGACGGCGGTCCGGTCATTTTGCAGGCAAAAGTACCGGTCTTTGACGGCGACAACGAAGACGACGTGACCGAACGTGTGCAGACGCAGGAACACGCCATTTATCCGCTGGTGGTAAGCTGGTTTGTCGATGGACGTCTGGAGATGCGCAACGGCGCAGCCTGGCTGGACGGCGTGAAGTTGCCCCCGCAGGGTTATGCGGCTGAAGAGTAGTCTGTTTGAATTGCCCGGCGGCGCTTCGCTTGCACGGGCCTACGGTCCCGTAGGTCGTGGTAAGCGCAGCGCCACCCGACACCCCCTCCCCCAACCCTCTAAATTCCCCAACAAAAAAATAACTGTCATACTTTTCTGGCACTGTTGGACATATCGTGGAAATGCTCGCCATAATAAGGACGAGACGGATTTACCACGTCCTGTGATTGAACTGGAGTGTGAGCTGTAATGGGTCAGGAAAAGTTATACATCGAGAAAGAGCTAAGCTGGTTAGCATTCAACGAACGTGTACTTCAGGAAGCGGCCGATAAAAGCAACCCGCTGATTGAACGTATGCGTTTTTTAGGCATCTATTCCAACAATCTGGATGAGTTCTACAAGGTTCGCTTCGCCGAACTGAAACGCCGAATCATCATCAGCGAAGAACAGGGCTTAAACTCCCACTCGCGGCATCTGCTTGGAAAAATCCAGTCTCGCGTGATGAAGGCCGATCAGGAATTTGATGGCCTCTATAACGAGCTGCTGCTGGAAATGGCACGCAACCAAATCTTCCTGATCAACGAACGCCAGCTCTCCGCGAATCAGCAAAACTGGCTGCGCCACTATTTCAAACATTATCTGCGCCAGCACATTACCCCGATTCTGATCAACCGTGAAACCGATCTGGTGCAGTTCCTGAAAGATGATTACACCTATCTGGCGGTAGAAATCATTCGTGGTGAGACCATTAACTACGCGTTGCTGGAAATACCGTCTGATAAAGTCCCACGCTTTGTAAACCTGCCGCCGGAAACCCCGCGCCGGCGTAAGCCGATGATCCTGCTGGATAACATCCTGCGCTACTGCCTGGACGATATCTTCAAAGGCTTCTTCGATTATGACGCGCTCAACGCCTACTCGATGAAGATGACCCGTGACGCCGAGTACGATCTGGTGCATGAGATGGAGGCCAGCATGATGGAGCTGATGTCTTCCAGCCTCAAGCAGCGCCTGACGGCGGAGCCGGTGCGGTTTGTCTATCAACGCGATATGCCGGACGCGATGGTGGAGATGCTGCGCGATAAGCTGACCATCTCCCGCTACGACTCCATTATCCCCGGTGGGCGTTACCACAACTTTAAAGATTTCATTGGCTTCCCGAACGTCGGCAAGGCCAATCTGGTGAACAAACCGCTGCCGCGCCTGCGCCATATCTGGTTCGATAAGTTCCGCAACGGGTTCGACGCCATCCGCGAACGGGATGTGCTGCTCTACTATCCGTATCACACCTTTGAACACGTGCTGGAATTGCTGCGTCAGGCCTCGTTCGATCCGAACGTGCTGGCGATTAAAATCAACATTTATCGCGTGGCGAAAGATTCCCGCATCATCGATGCGATGATCCACGCGGCGCACAACGGCAAGAAAGTGACCGTGGTGGTTGAGCTCCAGGCTCGCTTCGACGAGGAGGCCAACATCCACTGGGCGCGCCGACTGACGGAAGCGGGCGTACACGTCATCTTCTCCGCACCGGGGCTGAAAATTCACGCCAAATTGTTCCTGATCTCCCGTAAGGAGGGCGACGACGTGGTGCGCTACGCCCATATCGGTACCGGGAACTTTAACGAGAAAACCGCGAGAATCTACACCGACTATTCGCTGCTGACTGCCGATGCCCGCATCACCAACGAAGTGCGTCGGGTGTTCAACTTCATTGAGAACCCGTACCGCCCGGTGAGCTTCGATTATCTGCTGGTGTCACCGCAGAACTCACGCCGCCTGCTGTACGATATGATCGACAAAGAGATTGCCAATGCGCAGAACGGCTTGTCGTCCGGCATCACGCTGAAGCTCAACAATCTGGTGGACAAAGGGCTGGTGGACCGCCTGTACGCGGCCTCCAGCTCCGGCGTTCCGGTAAATCTGCTCATTCGCGGCATGTGCTCGCTCATTCCGGAACTGGAAGGCATCAGCGACAATATCCGCGTGATCAGCATTGTGGATCGCTATCTTGAACACGATCGCGTCTATATTTTCGATAACGCCGGTGATAAGCGCGTATACCTCTCGTCCGCCGACTGGATGACGCGTAACATTGATTACCGTATTGAAGTGGCGGCACCGCTGCTGGATCCTCGCCTGAAGCAGCGTATCCTGGACATTATCGAGATCCTGTTCAGCGATACGGTGAAAGCACGTTATATCGACAAAGAACTCAGTAATCGCTATGTACCGCGCGGCAATCGCCGTAAAGTGCGCTCGCAGCTGGCGATTTACGATTACATTAAATCACTTGAGCAATCCGATTAACCTATGCCAATAAACGATAATACCCCACGCCCGCAGGAGTTCGCCGCGGTCGATCTTGGCTCAAACAGTTTCCATATGGTCATCGCCCGCGAGGTGGATGGCGCGATGCAGATCATCGGTCGTCTGAAGCAGCGTGTGCATCTGGCCGATGGTCTCGACGCGCGTAACATGCTGAGCGAAGAGGCCATGGAGCGCGGGCTGAACTGTCTGTCGCTGTTCGCAGAACGTTTGCAAGGCTTTTCGCCGTCCAGCGTCTGCATCGTCGGGACGCATACGCTACGCCAGGCGCTGAACGCGCCGGAGTTTCTTAAGCGTGCGGAAAAGGTTATCCCCTACCCGATTGAGATCATCTCCGGTAACGAAGAAGCACGCCTGATTTTTATGGGCGTGGAGCATACGCAGCCGGAAAAAGGCCGCAAGCTGGTGATTGATATCGGCGGTGGCTCCACGGAACTGGTGATTGGCGAAGATTTCGAGCCGCGTCTGGTGGAAAGCCGCCGTATGGGCTGCGTCAGCTTCGCGCAGATGTATTTCCCTGGCGGCGTCATCACCCGCGAAAACTTCCAGCGCGCGCGCATGGCCGCCGTACAAAAACTGGAAAATCTGGCCTGGCAATACCGTATTCAGGGCTGGAACGTGGCGCTGGGCGCATCGGGGTCGATTAAAGCGGCCCATGAAGTGCTGCTGGCAATGGGTGAAAAAGACGGGTTTATTACGCCTGAGCGCCTGGTGAAACTCACCGAAGAGGTGCTTAAGCATAAGAGCTTCGACGCCCTGAGTTTGCCGGGTCTGTCCGACGAACGTAAAGCCGTGTTCGTACCGGGGCTGGCGATCCTCTGCGGCGTGTTTGACGCGCTGGCGATCAAAGAACTGCGCCTCTCTGACGGCGCCCTGCGTGAAGGCGTGCTGTATGAGATGGAAGGCCGTTTCCGTCATCAGGATATTCGCAGCCGCACCGCGCAGAGCCTGGCCAACCAGTACAACATCGACCGCGAACAGGCGAAACGGGTGCTCGAAACCACGGTTCAGATGTACGAGCAGTGGGAGGAGCAGAATCCGAAGCTGGCGCATCCGCAGCTGGCCGCGCTGTTGAAATGGGCCGCCATGTTGCACGAGGTGGGGCTGAACATTAACCACAGCGGAATGCATCGCCATTCAGCCTATATTCTGCAAAACAGCGATCTGCCTGGCTTCAACCAGGAGCAGCAAACCATGATGGCGACGCTGGTGCGCTATCACCGCAAAGCCATCAAGCTCGACGATCTGCCGCGCTTTACGTTATTTAAGAAAAAGCAGTTCCTGCCGCTCATTCAGCTGTTGCGCCTGGGCGTGTTGCTCAATAATCAGCGACAGGCAACCACCACGCCGCCGACGCTGAAGCTAAAAACGGATGACTATCACTGGACGCTGAGCTTCCCGAACGACTGGTTTAGCCAGAACGCGCTGGTGCTGCTGGATCTGGAAAAAGAGCAGCAGTACTGGGAAGCGGTCACCGGCTGGCTGTTGAAGATTGAAGAAGAGAGTTCTGAGGCGGCAGCGTAACGGCTCAGGCGCTCTCCTGAGTAGGCTGCGTGTCGAGCAACGTATCAAGCTCAGCCGGCAACCCAATCAAATAGCCCTGCACATAATCGATACCTAGCGCGTGCACCGCGCTACGTATCTCTTCCGTTTCCACATATTCCGCCACCACCAGCATTTTCTTCATCCGGGCCAGATGGCAAATGGAAGCCACAATCTGGTAATCCAGGCTGTTGCTGACAATATTGCGAATAAAGCCGCCGTCGATTTTGAGAATATCTGCGTCCACGCTTTTTAACCGCGCATAGCTGGCGTAGCCGGTGCCAAAATCATCAATGGCTATCCGGATGCCCATTTTTTGTAATTTCCTGAGGGTCGACGCCGCCAGATCCGCATGACCAAAGGCGCTGCTTTCGGTCACTTCAAAGATCAGCTGCCACGCTTCAACGGCGTATTTGGCTAACAGGCGGCTCACTTCAAGCGGGAACTGCGCCCTGTAGGCGGTAGAAGGTGCGAGGTTGATCGCAAAGCGCTGGCCCGGCAAACGCTGGCGGTGCTGTGCCAGGAAACTCAACGTACGCTCCAGTACCCATAAATCAACACGCGACGATAAACCAAACTCCTGTGCTATGGGCAGGAACTGCTCGGGAAAGATCAGCGCCCCGTTATCATCACGCATTCGCAGCAGCACCTCGTGGTAACTATCGCCGCGCAGCCCGCGAACGGGCTGAACCAGCAGGGTAAAAGCGTCCTGCTCCAGCGCGGCCTGCAAACGACTCATCATCGCGACCTTATCTTTCAGGCTACGCTGCAAATGAACAGCCCCGCGCTGCTGAAGATTTTCCGGGTGGTTGGTAGAAAGGGAGAGATCGGCCACGATACCCAGTTCCCCCAGCACCAGATAGAGGTGATTGACGGGTGAGCGCACATAGCAATAGCTCACGCCGACCTGAGGCTGTACCGGCATACCATCCCAGACAAAAACGAACTGCTTGATATGCTCGTCCAGCGTCTCAATGCGCTGTTGATGCGACTCCGCCTCCAGACGCACCGCCATGTCATACCCGGTGAGGTGATAGACTCGCTCATTGGGCTGAAGGGTGCCGTTTATCCATTGCGCCAGCTGCTGTTTATACTGGATCCGCAGCATCACGCCGTAATTGCGTCCCAGCACCTCCAGCTCGGGCACGCGCAGTAAACAGAGCGCTGACCACGGATGACTGGCCAGCTCGCGCGACAGCGCCCGCAGGTTGGGCATATGCACCACCGGATCGAGAAAAGCCTGACTGCGGGAGCGAATATTGATGGCCCGCTGGCGTGTCGCCAGCATCGACATGTACGTCACAACGAAGGAAAAGACCAGATAGCTGGATGAGGTGATCGCCAGCTGAATGCCATACCCCTCTTGCACCGGAATGTAGTGATAAAAAAAGTGAATCGACACCAGCAGGACCGGCGTCCAGATGAGTGACATCAGCTTGTAGCCAAAGCGCATCGCACCCCAGAGCATCACGGGCATCAGCAGGGACAAGGTGTAGTTGGTACTGAAAATGGAACTGTTTGCATTCATGGGCAGCAGCAGCATGACCAGTAACCCGCCCAGGGCTAAAAACCACACCACAAACTCAACGGCCGTTACCTTTTTGTCTATTTGCGCGCGGAGCTGGGACATCAGTCCCTTGATATAGCGCGGATGACGTATCAGGCGGATCAGCAGGTAGCTTAGCGGCACGCCCGTCAGCCCGCTCACCAGCAGCCCCTGATAGTTAATAAGGGTCCGAATATTGAGGGGATTCAGTCCTGCGAGGCTCTGGCGGCTCTCATAGACGCCGAGATAGACCGCAAACTGAAACAGCAGCAGAAATAGCGTTGCCGGGCAAAACACCTGCCAGAAAATACGCTGCCCCATCAGGCGTATGTCACCGTAAGCGGTCATATTGCGCCGGGGCGCAAATACGCGATAACCGCCCCAGCTGAGCACCAGAGGAACGATAAAATGCAGAATGCCGGCCATGGCTTCAAATAACCCAACGGAGGGGTAATAACGTAAAAACAGCGACACCACCACCCCGGGGAGGGCTTCCAGGCCAAAGAATAACATCAGCGTCAGCAAAAAGGAGAGCGGGAGATAATAGAGCGCAACGATACCGTCGCCCAACTGCGTTAAGGTATTAGCCACACTAAGCACCGGGAGTAACACGACGGGTAAAATAAGAGGAAGTGCCCACCAGCGGTCTTTATTTTGCTTCAGGATGTGGTGAATATTCATAGATGCTCGTTTACAACCCTTGCGCTCCTGAGGGTAAATGAAGACAGGCATCCAACCTGACGTACACGTTGCCTGGAAAATTCCTGGCAAGCACAGTGGAGGAGGGATTTTAAATATCAACGACGGGATGCGGTTGACCTAAATCAAATTAATTTATCTGAATAAACCTTTCTTACGTTTTTTTTGAGTATTTTTCCTGTAATTATCAATGCGATAAATAAAATTGTTGTTTTTAATAACATAAATTAATGTAAGCATTGACGCTATTTTACATTTCGCCGAATTGACCCTGACTTGCGGCTGTGCCTTAATAGCCGTATCGCCCAAAAGGGTATACTCAGGAAAAGAAAGTGAGTCAGGCTACGCGTATGCGAAAACGACATCGATTTAACACCCGGATGACCCGCATCATACTGCTCATCAGTTTCCTGTTTTTCTTTGGCCGCTTTGTTTATTCCTCCATTGGCGCCTGGTATCACCATCAGGACAAAATTCAGTCGCAGCAATCAGGTCTTGTGGTGGATTCGCCCGAGCGCTAAAGCGTGTTCGCTCCCGGCAGACAAACTGTATCGCACTGTATCCCGAGCGCTACGCTGACAAACCGGTACAAAACGCCCGCAAAAGCAAACATCCCCGATACATAAAAATGGTCTTCTGTGTCCCTCGCCATAATGAACTAATGAGGAGACACAGATGATTCGTCGATATTTCCTGCTCCCTGTATTTGTGCTGACGTCATTTGCTGGCGCACTGGCCGCACCGTTGGATGGCCTGAGCGCCGCTGATGTCAACGGTCCAGCCGCCGTCGCCCCGCCTGAACAACCCCAGCCGCGGGCAAAACTGATTGTCGATCCGCCGCTGGCGGGACCGCTAAGTAAAGGTGCGGTCTTTATTCAGTACCGTATCGAAAACCTGCGCATTGAACCTGTATTTGGACCCGACGCGCTGAAAGTCACTCCGCGTATCGGCCATGTTCACGTTGTGGTGGATGACGCGCCCTGGCACTGGGCTGATACCAGCGGCGAGCCGGTGATCCTGGTCGGGCTGCCCGCAGGAAAGCACAAGGTGACGATCGTCGTTGCCGACCCGACGCATAAACCCATCGACCATAAAACCGTTGAATTCACCGTGCCGCCACACGCCGCGATCCATCACTTTTAAGGAGCCTGATATGAAAGTATTGTCTGTATTAACGGCGGCGCTACTGGCAATTTCCACCAGCGCGCTGGCCGGGACAAAAGCCAGCGTGGTGCTGGTGCATGGGGCGTTTGCCGACGGCAGCAGCTGGAATAAGGTGATTACCCGGCTACAAAAACACCATACCGAGGTTATCGCAGTTCAATTGCCCCTCACCTCGCTGAAAGATGATGTCGCCGCCACGCAGCGCGCTATCGCCCGGTCTCATGGGGATGTGGTACTGGTCGGCCACTCCTGGGGCGGGACGGTAATCAGCGAGGCGGGAAACAATGCCCGCGTGAAGTCACTGGTTTATGTCGCCGCTTTTGCGCCGGATTCCGGCCAGTCGACGGCAGACCTGGCAGACAGCTTCCCTGCTCCACCGGGGAGCGCCAGTCTCGCTAAAACCACAGAGGGGTATTTATATCTGCCGACAAAAGCGGTCAGCGAGAATTTTGCGCCTGACGTGAAGGACACCGAGCGCAATGTGATTGCCGCGACGCAGGGCCCCATTAAGGCCGATGCGTTTGGGGAGAAAATCGCGCATGCCGCCTGGCATGACAAACCGAGCTGGTATGTGGTCAGCAAAAATGACAGGATGATCAATCCTGAGCTAGAGCGCGCAATGGCGAAAAAAATCAACGCCAACACCACGGAGGTGACGGCAAGCCATGTATCGATGGTAAGCCAGCCGGACGTCGTTACCCGTACGATTGAACAGGCGTTATCGGGTCAACAGTGATAAAAAAAACCGCAGGATGAACGGTCCGACATCGGGCCACGCCATCCTGCGGGCTTTATGCACTTCCGGCTCCTGCAACGGGGTTATGTGCGGTTTTGTCACAAACGCGCCTTCCCCCTCACTGAACCATCAGAAGCTGTACGTCACCTTCAAACTTCCCCCAGGAAACGTTTTTCGCTGAACAATGGGGCTATCGCCAGCCTCTCCCGTCAGCTACGTAACCGGCAGGGTCAATCTGAGTACGTCAGCCGAAGGCGGTCTTATGGTGACCGTTGATTTCCCGAATCCGGCGTTCGCATGAACGTAAACGCGGCGCTACACGTCCTGACATGTGTCAGCACAGCGTTACTTCATGTATGCCGCAGATTGCTTCAATAAAATTACCGTATTTGTTATATTGTTACTTACTGATTATTCACCTCTGCGGTGCCAAAAAGAACAAGATTCACCGCAACCCAGGACAGAAAAATGTTAGATTACCGCTTCCCGACAGCTTTGCAGATGGTTCTCAGCGTAGCGATGGCGGAGCAATCGGGTGAACGTTCGACGAGTGCAATCCTGGCTTACGGCCTGGAAGCGAATCCGAGCTTTATCCGCAAATTAATGGTTCCTCTCGCCCGCGACGGCATTATCGTCTCGACGCTTGGCCGCAATGGCTCTATCCATCTTGGCCGCCCGGCGGAAGAGATTACCCTGCGTGATATCTACCTCTCCGTCACTGAAGATAAAAAGCTGTGGGCGTCCCGTCCTGACGTCCCGGCCCGCTGCGTGGTCAGCGCTAACGCCTGCTGGTACTTCAAATCAATCGCTGATGAGGCGGAGCAGGCTTCGTTAGCAGTTTTAGCGCGCCATACCGTCGCCAGCGCGCTGGAAGAGGTGAAAAAAGCCGATACCAGCGGGTGCGATCCGGTGCCGGAACTCTGCACACAGCATAAAAAAGCGCCCTAATCCTGACAGACTGCGAAAAAAAAGCCGCCTTCATTGTGAAGGCGGCTTTTTGCTATCTGCTACGTCCTACGCAGGCAACACCTCTCTTTCCGCTTTACCGCGCGTCACGAACTTACGCAGCGTCACGTAAAAGACCGGCGTCAGGAACAGACCAAACAGCGTCACACCCAGCATCCCGGCGAACACGGTGATCCCGGTGACGCCGCGCACTTCTGCCCCTGCCCCGTGACCAAGGATCAGTGGAATGGTCCCGGCAATAAAGGCGATAGAGGTCATTACAATCGGGCGTAAACGCAGGCGGCACGCTTCCAGCGCGGCCTCCATAATGCCTTTGCCCTGAATTTCCAGCTCGCGGGCAAACTCCACGATAAGAATCGCGTTTTTACAGGCCAGCCCCATCAGTACCACCAGCCCTACCTGCACGAACACGTTGTTATCGCCCCCGGTCAGCCAGACGCCGAACAGCGCGGAGAGCATCGTCATCGGCACGATGAGGATCACCGCCAGCGGCAGCGTCCAGCTTTCATACAGCGCCGCCAGCACCAGGAACGCCAGCAGCACCGCGACCGGGAAGACGATCAGCGCCGTGTTGCCCTGGGTGGCCTGCTGGAAGCTCAGGTCCGTCCATTCAATATTCATCCCGTTCGGCAGGATCTGCTTAGACATACCGTCCAGCTGCGTCATCGCCTGCGCGGAAGAAAGCACGCGCGGGTCAGCATCGCCAATCAGATCCGCCGCCGGGTAGCCGTTGTAGCGGATCACCGGGTCCGGACCGTAGGTGGTCGTGATTTTCACCATACTGCCAATCGGCACCATTTCACCCTGGCTATTACGGGTGCGTAAATTCGCGATATCTTCCACGCTGTCGCGGAACTGCCCGTCGGCCTGTGCCATAACGCGCCAGGTGCGACCGAACTGGTTGAAGTCATTCACATAAGACGAGCCCAGATAGGTTTGCAGCGTCCCGAAGAGATCGGTGAGCGACACGCCCTGCGCTTTCGCCTTATCACGGTCAACCTGCACATCCAGCTGCGGAACGTTAGCCTGGTAGGTTGAGATGGGAAAATGCATCCCCGGCGTCTGCATAATCGCCCCGGACATGGTGTTCACCGCGTTTTGCAGCGCGCCAAAGCCCAGACCAGCGCGATCCTGAATGTACAGCGAATAGCCCGATCCCTGGCCCAGCCCTAAAATCGGCGGCGGCAGAATCGAGAAGCCAAAGCCCTGCTGGATTTGCGCGATTTTCGCGTTGATCTCCGCGTTTATTTCCGCCGCAGTATGTTTACGCTGGTCGAACGGCTTCAGGCCAAAGAAGACCGTCCCGGTGTTCGGCGTATTGGTGAACTGGAGCGCATTCAGGCCAGGAAACGCGACCGCATAATCCACGCCTTCGGTATTCATCCCGATTTCGCTCATCTTGCGGATCACCGCATCGGTGCGCGCCAGCGACGAGCCTTCCGGCATCTTCACGCCGCCAATCAGGTACAGCTTATCCTGCGTCGGAATAAACCCGCCGGGAACGACTTTAAACATCACGCCCGCAGCGCAAAGCAGCAGCAAATAAACCACAAACACCGCCCCGCGTCGGCCGAGCGTTTTGCCCACCAGCCCCTGATAGCCAGTCGAGCTGCGGTGGAAAAAGCGGTTAAACGGACGGAAAATCCAGCCGAACAGACGATCGATAAGCCGGGTCGGGAAATCTTTCGGGGCGCCATGCGGCTTCAACAGCAGCGCGGCCAGCGCTGGCGAGAGCGTCAGCGAGTTGATCGCGGAGATCACCGTGGAAATGGCTATCGTTACCGCAAACTGCTTGTAGAACTGACCGGTCACGCCGGAGAGGAACGCCATCGGAACGAATACCGCACACAGCACCAGCGCAATGGCGATAATCGGTCCGGACACTTCACGCATCGCCTGATGTGCTGCCGCAAGCGGGGCGAGCCCCTCTTCGATATTTCGTTCGACATTTTCCACCACCACGATGGCATCGTCCACCACGATACCAATCGCCAGCACCAGCCCGAACAGACTCAGAGTATTCAGCGAAAAGCCCAGCAGGTAGAGAATACTGAACGTGCCCACTACCGATACCGGCACCGCAATCAGCGGGATTATCGACGCGCGCCAGGTTTGCAGGAACAGGATCACCACCAGCACAACCAGCACCACCGCTTCCAGCAGCGTTTGCACCACCGCGCGGATCGAGTCGCGTACAAACACCGTCGGGTCGTAAGGCGCCGCCCATTTCATATCGTCCGGGAATCGTGTGGACAGTTCGTCCATTTTGGCGCGCACCGCGTTAGACAGATCGATGGCGTTTGCCCCCGGCGACTGGAAGATACCAATCCCGACCGCGTCTTTATTGTTCAGCTGGGAGCGCAGCGCGTAGCTGCCGGAACCCATCTCGATACGCGCCACGTCGCGCAGACGAACGACCGTACCATCCTGCGTGGTTTTCAGGACAATGTTGCCGAACTCGTCTTCGGTATGCAGGCGGCCCTGGGCGTTAATGGAGATCAGGAAATCGCTCTCTTTCGGCAGCGGCTCGGCGCCAAGCTGCCCGGCGGACACCTGCACGTTCTGCTCCTGCATCGCCGTGACCACGTCCGAAGCGGTCAGCCCGCGGGCCGCGACCTTGTTCGGGTCCAGCCAGACGCGCATCGCGTATTCGCCCGAGCCGAAAATCTGAATCTGCCCCACGCCGGGCAGACGCGCCAGCTCATCCTTCACCTTCAGCGTGGCGTAGTTACGCATATACAGTGAATCGTACTTACCGCCAGGCGAAAACAGATGCACCACCAGCGTCAGCGTTGGCGACTGTTTCTGAGTCGTGATGCCCAGACGCCGCACGTCTTCCGGCAGACGCGCTTCGGCCTGCGCGACGCGGTTTTGCACCTGAACCTGCGCCTGATCCGGATCGGTGCCCGGGCGGAAGGTGACGGTAGTCACCAGCACGCCGTCGGAGCCCGCGACGGATTTCATGTACATCATGTTTTCAACGCCGTTGATCGCCTCTTCCAGCGGCGTCGCCACGGTCTCAGCAATCACTTTCGGGTTGGCGCCTGGGTACTCGGCGCGCACCTGCACGCTTGGCGGCACGACGTCAGGGTATTCGCTCACCGGCAGCAGCGGGATGGCGATTAATCCTGTGATAAAAATCAGAATCGACAGTACGGCGGCAAAAATCGGCCTGTCGATGAAAAAACGGGAAAAGTCCATGGATTGGATTCTCAGGTAAGGGATCAGTTGAGGGCGGCGCTGGCGGTCATGGCAACGGTTTTCGCGTTAACCGGCATACCCGGCATAAACACTTTTTGTAAACCATCGACGATGACTTTATCCCCGGGATTCAGCCCCTGCTGTACGATACGTAAACCATCGGCCAGACGCCCCGGCGTAATGTCGCGGCGCTGCGCTTTCCCGTCTTTATCCACGATATAGACGTATTTACGATCCTGATCGGTCAGCACCGCCTTATCGTCAACAAGCGTGGCTTTAAATTCCGCACTGCCCGGCAGGCGCACGCGGGCAAAGAGTCCTGGGGTGAACTGACGCTGTGAGTTATCCAGCAGCGCGCGCATGCGGATTGTCCCGGTACTCGGCGTGAGCTGGTTATCCAGGAAATCCACTTTGCCCTGATGGGGATAGCCCTCCTCGCCCGTCAGGCCAATCTCCACCGGCAGCGCCGTGCGATCGCCGGACGCCCGTTGCCCGCTGCGGGCCAGGTTCTGATAGTGAAGGTAGGTTGACTCGTCCACGTCGAAGTAGACATAAACCGTCTTCTGCGAGACCAGGGTAGTGAGCACGCTGGCGCTGTCGCCCGCCGTCACCAGGTTACCGCTGGTGATCAGCGCCCGGCTGGCGCGACCGTCGATAGGCGCGGTCACTTTGGTGAAGTCGAGGTTAAGTTGCGCGGCGTCCACCGCCGCCTGCGCGGCGCGAATATCAGCCTGCGCCTGGGTAGCGGCGGAACGGCGCTGCTCCCACTCTTCACGGGATACCACGTTGGTATTGACTAATTTATCGGTACGGTTAGCCTCGCTTCGCGCCAGGCTGGCCTGCGTTTTGGCTCTCGCCAGGTTCGCCTGCGCCTGCTCCAGCGCGGCGCGATAGGTTCGGTCATCAATCGTGAACAGCACCTCGCCCTTTTTCACCTCCTGGCCGTCGGTGTAATTCACTTTCTCAATGTAGCCGGAGACGCGCGGACGCAGCTGAACGCTTTCCACCGCTTCAATGCGACCGTTAAAGCTGTCCCACTGGCTAATGGATTTCACCACCACGTCAGCAGCGCTGACAACGGGCGCTTGCGGCGCGGCATTTTGCGCGACGCTGTCATCGCATCCGACGAGAAGCGCTGAGAGTAAAACCACCCCCATCGCGCTCAGATGAAAGTTACCCCAGGTTTTTTGCAGGCTCATTATTTTTATTCCGGTTATTGTAGCCGCCGGGCAAGACGCAGCGGGAGGCGCCGCGCCACTTCCTTTGTCCGGTAGCTGGCTTAAGGCCATTTGTGTCGTTCATCGCCACAAAACTGTAACAGTTGCGAATACACTATCGCGGCGATTGTAGGAAGGCGCTTAATTAAGTGCAAGAATAATTGTTGCACTTAATGTGCTATTTGCGGCGAAGATAAATCACGCGTTTTGAGAAGGGATTTAAATGCAACAATAAAACTTGCAATTAATGTAAAAACGGGTCACCTTTAAGTGCAACAAACAAAGATGCTTTTTAATGCGTGGCGTAGGGGGAAGCAAAATGAACACGGGTGCATTCATTCACGATTTACTCGACTGGATCGACAACAACCTCGATAGCCGTCTGGACATTGAAACCGTCTCCAGGCGAGCCGGCTATTCGAAATGGCACCTCCAGCGGCTTTTCAAAGAACATACCGGCTCCCCTCTCGCCGAATATATTCGCGCGCAAAAGCTGCAAAAATCGGTTGAGCGCCTGGCCCACAGCGATGAACCGATTCTGAACGTGGCGATCGCGCTGGGCTTTGACTCTCAGCAGTCCTTCAACCGCAGCTTTAAGCGTCAGTATGGTCAGGCACCCGGCGCATGGCGACGCAGTATCGGCTGCCGTGAATCGCGGCAGATGAGCCAGTAGTTCACCGCCGGGCCGGATATCGGCCAGAAAAAGTATCCTCCGCCTATGCCGGAGGTATTTCAAATGCGTCTGTAAGGCTCTGTTACCAGCCGGCTCTTAACAGGCGCATCGCAATCTGATATTTATCTATGGATTACTTACGGCCCGTAAACAGGCTGCCCGGATATGCACTCTACAGATCCTGCATGCCAGCACAAACTTACTCATACTCTTGAGAAAATCCGCCTTTATCTATTTAACAAGCAATAGCAGAGTAAAACCCTGTCCGCCAGAATCTCAAACCTGACTCTAAAACACCTTATTAAATACGTACACAAAAGAGCCTGAGATTACCAGGAACAACGACTCCGTATCAGTTCTCATAATACCAATCCGTTATCATCACTCGACAGATAACAGGGAGGATTTATGACAACTCAGGAATATCCATTTATTTCTGGCCCGCACAACACTGCCGATCTGCTGCCCTTCCAGCTGTCAAATTTTGCAGCGTCAGCATTAGTGATACAAACTGCAAAGCGGAAAGGAGAAACGCTCTATACCCAGGGCCAGCCTGTGTGCGGTCTGTGGTTTCTGAACTCCGGCGTACTGGGTCTTTACCACACACTTGATTGCGGAAAGGATACGCTCGTCAGAGTCTACCAGGCAGGGCAATGGTTCGGTTTTATTAGCCTTTTTGGTAATTCGCAGCATCACTGCTGCGCGCGAGTTTTACAAAACGCGACCGTGAATCACGTCATCCCCCACGATAACCCGACATTTAAACTTGATCACCCGGCGTTTATTGAAGCGTTAATTCACCAACTTGCTGCCAGCCTTGCCGATGCAGAGCACCGGCTCGCATGGATTGCCCGCCATTCTGCACGCCATCGCGTACTGAGCAGTCTGTGGTATTTAACGCAGCAATATCCTGATTATGAATGGGCATGGCATGAAGTGGCAGAGTTCGCCGGGTGCGAAACAGAAACCGCATTGCGTTTTAGTAAAGAATTAAAGCAGGCGGGGATCCTGGATGGAGCGCAGCGCCGCCTGCTCGTTCGTTACCCGGAAAAGCTGGCAGAATTACTGGTATAAGCAGCAATATCATCCGCCACAGCCATCACGCGGGCGGGTGATCGCTGTGAACGGATCTGCTGTGCCATAAAACGCATCCAGGGATCCATATGACCGAACATCAGACGATACCCCGCACACAGATGATTCAACCGGTCGTGTAAGCGATGTTTTGGACACCCTCCCTGACAGGCAAAGCGCCACGGGCAACGGTGGCAGATGTCCGGTAGCTGCGCCTTTTGTTGGCCAAAATGACGTTGCGCTTTACCAGATACCAGCTTTTCTATTGGCTGCTGTAGCAGATTACCCAACCGATGTTCCGCATCAACATAGTGGTCGCAACTGTAAATATCGCCGTTCTGCTCAACCACCAGCCCGCGTCCACAGGTGGGCTGCATCACACATAACGCCGGGCGCTCGCCCAGCCAGGCCGCCAGCGTATTATCAAAAAGCTGAACGAATATTCGTCCAACATCATGCCGTACCCACTCATCGAAGATAGCGATAATAAATCGCCCGTAATCCTCTCCCGTCATTGACCAGGGCAACAACCCGCGCTGCACGTCATACTCCACCACCGGAATAAACTGGATAAACTCAGCCCCCACTTCGCGGGTCAGAAAATGGTAAATTTCCAGTGGATATTGTACCGTCACGTTGTTCACCACGGTCAGGATATTGACGTCCACACGATGGCGTTTCAGGGTATCCAGCGCCGCCATTACCTGTTCAAACAAAGGCTTACCGCTGCCCGTCTTGCGGTAATGGTTATGCAGATGCGCCGGGCCATCCAGCGATAACCCGATCAGAAACTGGTGCTGTGCCAGAAATGCCGCCCATTCGTCGTCAATCAGAACTCCATTTGTCTGGAGGCTGTTGGTGATACGTTTATCCCCGGCATAGTGCTGCTGGAGCGCTACGGCCCGGCGATAAAAATCCAGCCCGGCCAGCGTGGGTTCGCCGCCCTGCCAGGTAAAATTCACCTCCGGGCCGGGCGATACCTCGATGTACTGACGAATATACGTTTCCAGCACCTTATCGGACATATGCCTCTGCCCGCAGGTATCACGCAATACCCCCTGTCCTTTTGCCAGATAAAAACAGTAATCACAGGCCAGATTGCAGCGCCAGCCTGCAGGCTTCGCCATCAGATGAAAAGCGTGTTTCATAGTGTCACCAGTATCAGCGTGGCTATCATCAGCAATATTCCGGAGAACATACGTCGCAGCCAGCATTCCGGCAGCAGAGTGCGCAGCCTCATGCTGATAGGCTGGAACATCAACGTACAAAGAAAGATCACAGCCACAATAGCCATATTGACGTAACCGAACTGCATCGCCTGCGGTAATGCTCCGGTAGCAGGCGAGGTATGATACAGATAGCTGACAACCGTTCCGGCACTGCCAAACAGCATCATCCAGTTGCAGTACACCGCGATATGCTGGCGCGGGATCCCGGAGAGCTGCGACATCAACGGCGCAAGCACAGAACCACCACCCAGCCCGGTTAACCCGGCCACGGCACCACCGGCAGTACACAGCAACATTCCAGCGCTGCGCGTCCGGTTATCAGGCTGCGCGTTTTCCTGGATTGTCTGGCGAGAATATCTACAACGTAACGCCAGTCCCACCAGTACCAGCGCAAACAACATCAGCAGCACCTTATCCGACAGCAGAAAGCTAGCGAATACCCCCACCTGCATTCCCGTTGCCATCCCCAGCGACCAGAGCACCAGCAGCCTCGTGTGCAACCGGATCCCCTGCCGCCAGAAAGCGCAAACGTTAATCAATGCGCTCAACATCACCACTGTCAGGGACGTCGCGGCCAGCACCTGCACAGCACACTGCGGAAATAACAGGTGCAGCACCGGTACGAGCAGGATACTGCCCCCAACGCCGAACAGCGCTGAGAGCAGACTGGTTGCCATACCGCAGCAGCAGAGTGCGGCAATCATCCATGCGGTCATTCATTACTCCACAGGAATAATTATTGGCCGTGCTTCACCAATCGCCGCCATTTTGCGGCTGATGGCCTGACGCAACTGTTCCCGCGTCCGGGCATGCTCCGGGCTGGCGATCAGGTTCTGGCGCTCCCACGGGTCATTTAACAGATCGTAAAGCTGACTCTCCCGGTAAATACTGGCACCAGACTTATTCCACGGATCAATCTCGGGCGCCACAATCTCATACTTCCAGCGCGTGGTACGCAGCGCCCGGCCAACTTCAGACTCACTGATCTGAATCAACACTTCATTGTCCCAGTCATCGGTATTGAGCGCCTTTTGCAAATCCCGGCCCACCATCTCCTCCGGCACAGTAATGTCTGCTGCGCCTAGCATCGTGACCGGAATATCGAGCAGCGTCACCAGTTGTTCTACCGTTAAGCCACCGCTGAACGGTCCGCCACGCACCACGCAGGGAATACGAATACTGGACTCATGACACGAACGTTTGTACTCGTCGTTGCGGGTACGAAAATGGCAACCGTGATCGCTAAAGAAGAGAATGATCGTATTGTCATACTCGCCGCTGGCCTTCAGGTAATCGACAATCCGCCCGAGGTTCTCATCAAGGTTTTTGCACATGCCGTAATAATCAGGAAGGTTTTGTGGCCAGTCGCCGGGACGATTTGCTAAATCGGCTGGCACAGCAGCATCCCGGTAACGCTCGGCGTAGCCATCCGGAGCGACAAAGCGCGCCATATCGTTCTGAAAATGCGGTTCCAGATAGGAGATGAACAGCAGGAAGGGGTTATCCTGCTGGCGATTTTCCAGATAATCGAGCGCGAAAGTGGTCTGGTCGTCCACCCGGTACCCTTCAAACTGTACAGGCTGATTATTGTTATCGAAGAACACGCCGCCGTAAGGATGCGAGGTGTGCTCCAGAGCATCTGCCGCCAGCCAGTATTGCCAGCCGCCGCGAAGCGCCTCCGGCACCGGTTTTTCATCCAGATCCGCCAGGTGCCATTTCCCAATATAAGCGGTGTCGTAGTCGGCCTGATTGAAAAGTTTCGCTATCGTTACTTCATCCTCGCGCAACGCGATATTATTGCGGTAACAACCATTTTGTGTCGGGTAGCGCCCGGTTTGCAAACAGGAGCGTGCCGGGCCGCAAACGGGTTGTACGGTAAACGCGTTTTCAAATTTAACTCCCTCACGGGCAAGTTGATCTAATACGGGCGTAGTGCTGATCGAAGGGTTATAACAGCCCACCGTGTCCCAGCGTTGCTGATCGGTAAAAAATACCAGGATATTTGGTCTCATGTTTTCTCTCCGTTAAAGCGTCGCGGACTGACATACGGTTTTCAGGCGCGGGGTTGAAGTGAGCAAAAAAGCTGAAAGTAATGTGAATCCGGCGGTGATGCTGCCAAGAATTAAGTAGGTGTTGTGAAATCCAATCGTATCGTATAAATGCCCAGCCACCGTCGAGAGAACAATCGCGGCAGACTGCTTAATAAACATCACACCCACCAGATAGATGGTCCCAGACAGACGAGTATCAAAGACATCAGTGATATATTTGAAAATACCAATCAGCAGGAAAGGCACTTCAAAATTATGCAGCATCCGTAAGAAGAGCACTTCAATCGGCCCGGTAGCAAAGGATGACCCTATAATTCTAATACTCATGATCGTACCGGTTATCAACAATGCATTCTTGCTGCCAATATATTTATTAATCAACACAGGAATAAAAAACATGACCGCCGCATCACCAAGATTACCAGCGGTTGTAATGTAACCGAACGCCCGCGCAGCCTGTTCCTGGTGTTCAAAAAAGCGAGTGAAGAAGTTAATAAACTGCTGGTCAAACACATCATAAATACAGGCCACGCCTAATACATAGATCGTGAAATACCAGAACTGGCGGATTTTAAAGAGTTCCAACACGCTGACCTTTTGCTGGCGGATCTGCTCGGGCTTGATCCCCGGAAGCGGTTCCGAGCGGGCGATGAGCAAAATGACGACCAGAAACAACGCCAGCGCTGAACCAATCCAGTAAATCCATGAGGGATCAAAGCCGTACAAAATCCCAGAAACCGTAGCGCAGATCGCTGAACCAAAGCAGCCAAACAGTCGGGAGCGCCCGTATTCGAATCCCCGGTTACGGCTGACCTTTTCCACAAAGGCCTCTACCGCGCCATACCCTGCATGGAAGATAAACCCTAAATAGAGTCCCCCCAATATCAACCCAATGTAAAAGTGGTTTTTCAGCAGCGGTGTGTAGATATAAATAAAGAAGGGTGCAAAAAACACCATCAGAATCACGATTAGCCACAGCAGGTATTTTTTAGGACCCAGCTTGTCAGTTATCCAGCCCAGCAGCGGTTGCAGACAAATAGCGGCAACCGCGAAGGAGGAAAAAACCATACCAATATGCGTTTTATCCAGCCCCACCATGCGAGTCAACCACATTGGCAGAAATAAAAAACAGGAAGACCAGTTATAATAGTAGAACAGGAAGAATAATCCCCAGAGGATAACATTCCATTTTGTCTCACGTTGCGCGACCATATACAATAACCCCAGAAACTTGGAAGTTACATGATGATAATTGATATTCCACTCTTGGTTTATAACCGTTGTCATATCCCACTGATGGCTTAATGTGAATCAAATCACAACTCAGGGTTATTTATAAACAGGTGATGTTCGTCATAAAAAGTATGATTTTGTTTATGACAACCATCATATGTATTTAAATGTTTTCTCTTCATCCTGTTTGCTAATTTTAAATTACAGGATGACAAACATGAAAAAAACAACCGGATGGCTCTCTTTACTGGCGCTGTCAATTTCACTGGTCTGCCACCAGGCGGCGGCAAGCAGCCGTTTACCCGCGTCGGCAATTCGCGTCATGGATGCGCAGGGCAATAATGTCAGTCAACCTCTGCTGGACAATAATCCGTCAACCCAATGGCAGTCGAAGCTGGATTACAATCGCTGGCTGGAGATGGACTTAAAAGGCACGTACCAACTTAGCGAGCTACAGCTCACTACCCCACTCAACACGCTTACGCGCTTCGACGTCTACAGCAGTGATGATGGCGTTACTTACCGCAAAGTCGCCTCCGCAATAGCTGGGAAACCGGATTACCGCCTGTCGCTTAACGTTCGCGCCAGCCACCTGCGCATCAACATTACTGACTATTCGGCAGGAACGAAGGGGGTGGTCAACGATATCTCTTTGACGGGAGATAAAATCAGCGATGCAGCACCGACACCGCCTGCGATTCAGGTTGCGGATTACACCGCCACCGAGTGGGCTAAGCGTCATGAGCGTCGCCAGAACACAGCGTATCGCCAGCAGGAAGTCATCAGCGAAGCGCAGGCGCTGGCTGAGCGCGTGCTCGGTGCGCAGTACCAGAACCGCTTTATCTTCGCGGTTGCGCCCTCCACCACTGGCAAAGACAGCTTCACCGTAAAAGCGGCTGACGGCAAAATCAGCATCAGCGGACCGAACGGCATTTCGCTGGCCTCCGGGCTGAACTGGTATCTGAAAAATTACCTGCACGTCAATTATGACCCGCTGAATGTGTCCAATCTGACCATACCGACAAACTGGCCGATGCCGAAAGGCGTAACAGAGAAAGACACTCCCTATCAGTACAAATATGCCCTGAACTTCTGCACGCCGTCCTACACCATGGCCTTCTGGCGCTGGCACGATTACGAGAAATTCCTCGACTGGGCGGCAATGAACGGCGTCAACCTGATGCTGGATGTTGTCGGTCAGGAAGAGGTCCAACGGCGGATGCTGAACCAGTTCGGCTACAGCGATAATGATGTGCGCCAGTATCTCCCCGGCCCGGCTTACTTCGGTTGGTTCTATATGGCAAATATGCAAAGTTTCGGCGGCCCGCTGCCGCAGAGCTGGTTTGCCCAGCGCACCGAGCTGGCGCGTAAAATCCACGACCGGATGGAAGTGTATGGTATTACCCCGGTCTTCCCTGGTTTTGCCGGACAGGTACCGGATACCTTCGCTGCCAAAAACCCGCAGGCGCAGGTGATCGATCAGGGCGACTGGGTTGGTTTTGTTCGTCCGCCGATGCTGCGCACTTACGTTAAGCAGGGCGAGGACTATTTCAGTAAAGTCGCCGACGTTTATTACCAGACGCTGAAAACCACCTTCGGCGATATCAGCCACTACTACGCCGTCGATCCGTTCCATGAAGGCGGTAACCGCGCCGATCTGGATATGGTGAAAGTGGCACAGACCGTGCAAAACAAGATGCTGGAGCACGATAAAGATGCGGTGTGGATTATCCAGAACTGGCAGGAAAACCCCACCGACGCGTTCCTTAATGGCCTGAAAAAGGATCACGCGCTGATCCTCGATCTCTACGCCGATAACAAACCCAACCATAAGATCCGCCACGAGTTCAGCAACACGCCATGGATCTGGAACATGCTGCACGCCTTTGGCGGGCGGATGGGCTTCTCAGGGATGCCGGAAGTACTGGCGCAGGAGATCCCACAATCGCTGACGGAATCGAAGTACATGAAAGGCGTGGGCGTCACCGCCGAATCGCTCGGCACCAACCCGATGCTGTACGAAATGCTCTACGACATGGCATGGGAAAAATCGCCCATATCCTCGACGGCGTACATCCACAGTTGGCTGACCAGCCGCTACGGCGAGCAGTCGCCGGAAATTAAGCAGGCGTGGGATATTATGGTGAAAACCGCCTACCACCGCCGCAAAGACCGTCAACGGGCTGAAGATTCGATCATCAATGCCAAACCGGGCTTCGGCGTCACCCGCGCCTGCACCTACTACACCGCGCTTATCGATTACGACAAAGCCGAGTTTGAAAAAATCCTGCCGCTCTACCTGAGCGTTTACGACCGCTTTAAGGATAACCCGGCGTATCAGCACGATCTGGTGGATATCACCCGTCAGGTGCTGGCTAACGCCTCATATGAATATTACCGCGCCTTTGAAGATGCGTGGATGGCGAAGGATTACAGCGCTTTTAACCAGCTTTCCGGCAAGTTCCTGCGTCTTATCAAACTTCAGGACAAGGTACTGAGTACCCGCCCGGAATTTATGCTCGGCACCTGGATCAACAGCGCCCGCACGATGCTGGATGGCATGGACGACTGGACCCGCGATCAGTTCGAGTTTAACGCCCGGGCGATGGTCACCACCTGGGGAACCGAGCAGGCCGCCGATGCCGGGCTGCGCGATTACTCTAACCGCCAGTGGCAGGGGCTGACCGGTGATTTCTACTACCAACGCTGGGCAACCTGGATTCAGGCGCTGAAGAGCGCGGCGGCGACCGGACAAAAGCAGGATGCCATCAAGGTTAACTGGTTCCCGCTGGAATATCGCTGGATTAACCAGAGTGGCAATGGCTACCCGACGCAACCTTCCGGGCGCGATATCCGCCAACTGGCGCAGCAGGCGCTGGCGGAGTTTTCCGTTACCAGCGAGGACTTACGCCCGTACCGGGAAAGTAAGGACAAGCGCAATCTGGCGCTGAACAAGCCGGTCTTTACCCACGGCGATATTATCAACGCCGAATTCTCTACCGAACGCGTAGTGGACGGTAAATCCTCGACGCTGTGGGGCAATAAAACCTGGCCTGCGGATCTGATTATCGATCTTCAGGGCGTGCAGAAGGTAGACGGTATCGAACTGGAGTTTGAGCAGACGGCGGAGGATATGAGAAATCCGGTAGTCTCCGGCTGGACGGTAGAAATTCAGGACGCACAGGGTAACTGGCACACCATTCAGGATAAATCGAAAGACTTCTCGCAAAAACAGGTCGTCAATGCGGTGCCGTTTAAAGGCGAAGCGCAGAAAGTCAGGGTCACGCTGACCGGTGCAGATTTCAAACTGCGCCCGGACCTGAAGCCACAGATGGCGGAAGTCCGTGTCCTGGCGGCTGCCCACTAAGCCATTCCTGACTAAACGGAGAGTGCCCGTTTCGGCATTCTCCCTCTTTGCGAGAAACCTGATGAACAGAAATACCCTGCTCTGCGCCCTGCCGCTGCTGGCATCCGGCATCTGCCTGCCCGTGATGGCGGCTGATATTGATACCGATGATATTCAGCAAAAAGTGGATACTGGTCAGGACCAAGTGCCCGTATCAAAGCCCTGGAAAATCCGCGCGGGCCTGCTGATTGAGACCGAAAACAAAGAAGGACAGTCGTTCGACAAAGACGGTTTTTTTGAACCCACATTATGGATGGATTTCTCCCGCGATCGCTGGACATTTTACGGTTCCTATTATCAGGAAACCCACGGCACCAATTATAGCGACGGATTCAGCCGCGATAACTGGTTTAACCAATACGAATTTGACGCCCGTTATCTGATGGTCGATCAAAAAGATCTGGCGCTGGGCATGACCTTCCACTTCCGAAATTACACCTTTATTTATCAGGATAACCCGGAAAAAACACAATCCGGCGGCTATAACTCCCAGCGCTGGTCGTTCCAGCCGGACTGGCGAATTAATTTCACCGATAAATTCAAGTCCACCGGCTGGGTAACGGTCTACAACTGGTACAACAATCTGCATGAAAACGGCCTGGCAAACCGGGAATTAAAAGGCGAAGGCGGCTTCGAATATCGCTTTAACCCGACCATCGCGGTACGGCTGAATTACTTTATCGACCGGGGCTGGAATACCAACAGCGACGATCAGACCGGCGAGTTCTGCCGCTCGCAGCTGCGCCCCTATATCCCAATCACCTTCTCACTGTTTGACGCAGGCCCTACTACCATTACGCCTTACGGGCGCTGGACGCTGGATGTCTGGTCACATAATAAGTCGCGCAATCGTCGCATGCATACTACCGAAACACGTACCGGCATCTTTATCGAGCAAAAGCTGTCGCCCCATCTTTCCATGACGCTGGATTATGCCTATGAAGTACAGGCCCGGCATGATTTATCTCCCGGCGATAAGCCTGTTGTGAAGTTCCACAAAACCGGCCTCGGTTTTATCTATAGCTTCTAAAGAGGATAACATCATGAGTACACCAATATTACCGTTCCTGCCCGATAACGCAGACTGGATCTATCAGCCCGATCTCAGCGACGAATTTAACGGTCCGGACCTCGACCCGCGCTGGTGCCCGTATTACCAGGCAAGCTGGGGCGACCTGGATGCCTCCCGCGCCCGCTATCGTTTTATTACCGAATCCGATGGCACTGTCAGTCTGGAACTGTACGTCGATAACGCCGGTCAGGGATACTGGCAACCGTGGCGCGCCAGTAACAACACCTACAAAGTTGCAGGCATCACCGGTGGCGCACGGGATTATATGAACATGTGGCCGAGCGGCGGTTTTCCTATCACCAACCATGTACCTTACTACGATGGTTTTGCCACCCGTTACGGCTACTTTGAAATCCGCACCCGCTTTCTGAGCGGCAGTGGGCTGGCTCCAGCTTTCTGGTTCCTGGGGATGCAGGATGCGGCATACACCGAAAATATCGAAGTCGATTCGCCGGAAGTCTTCACCAAAAATAACCAGGTGAAGTTTAATCTCCTGCCACGGCAGGGTATGGATAGCCAGTCAAAGGTTACCGATTATGGCCCCGGAACCACACTCGCGGATCTGAACGACGGCTACCATATTTACGGTCTGGAATGGGATCCTGAGTACCTGAAGCTCTACATCGACGGGCAATTGGTTTCAACCATAGAGGTTGCTATCGACTATCGTATGTTTCCGCTGATTTCCCTCAATCATCATGAAACCAATAACCCGGATGTTGGAAATATCTACGATAACGATCCGCCGCTCCCTAACGACGAAACATTCACTATTGACTACTACCGGGTATTTAAAAAAGCAGATACGCCCGCCGACCCATGGCCTAATTATCGGAACCCGCTGCTGCCCGGTTACAATATCGCCGAACGCGCTTTTATTAATATCTATGGTTTTGACGGCGACAACTCCACCTCAAGGGAAGGCAAGCTGAATGATGGCGATCGCCTCAGCGTGGCGGACACCTATCCAAAAGGCAGCGGCACCGAAGAGGAGAATGAGCGCTGGTACAACGATCAGTTCCGTTATATTTACATCGAGTGGCATCAGCCAGTGGATTTCGACACGGTGATTCTATATGCCACACAGGCGCAATCCACGGCACCGCAGAATATTCGCATTGAAATTTCCGCTGACGGGTACAGCGACTGGACGACCGTGAAGCCCGATTTCGATCTGAACTGGCAGACGGATGCTCCGGATATTGCCGAAGGGCTGAAAATCGCGCTGGACACACCATTGCAGCAAAATCAGCACGCCCGCATCGTCATCAACACTGCTCCGGAAAGTTACGCGTTAAGCGAAATTGAAATCGGTACACAGATTAACGTCACCACCAGCTTTAAATAATTATCGATGGCGGCATGAAAATGCCGCCTGGCGTTACCGTTGCAATTATTGTGGTGCGCCCCTGGAAAATTCATGAATGCACATAAAGAAAAACCCTCTGTAAACAGAGGGTTTTATCAGTCTTACCTGCTTATAACTTCGCAGGAAAGGTTATGGGCTTACTCCCACTCAATGATTTAGGAACCATCCAACATCTTGTTATCACGGAGTTTTATGACAACCATTTCCAGACGATATTGTAATAAATACCGTCAAAATGATGAAATTTGTGATATTAATCATGTTGTTATGATGGTTTACAAACACGCTCTTTAGATTTGTATTATTGCCGTACAACACGAATTTAGGGTTATCAGGCCATGATCAGACGCTTAAACAGCAACTGCTGGACGTCCTGCCGATGTGCCAGGATCGCATGCGCGGTCACTAACGTTCCGTCTACTGAATACAAAACCCGGTAGCCTTCAGCGTGGTTAAACTCCCGGTATTTGGCACAGCCAATTTTCAGCAGTTCAGGGCAAATCTGGCATCCCAGCGGGAACTGACCCACGGTACTCTCAAACTGTGTGAGAATATCTGCGATAACCGGACGCGGCTCAACATCAACACGGCGCAGGAAACTCGCTATTGTGTCGATACAGTGCTTTACCGTAAGCGTGTACTCAAAGGTCACCTGCTGTTCCATGGAAATCCCTTAACGTTGAGCGCGCCGTGTTTAATCCGCAAGTCCATCCAGCAACTGGTCTTTCGAGAACACGCGCCCTTCAGCTTTATCTTTCTCTGACAGGGTAAGCAGCTTCAGCAAAGCAATGGCGTTTTCCCGTTCCTGTTGCTGGTCATAGGACTCTATAACATAAGCAGGCACACCATTTTGTGTGACCAGGATGGGTTCTGACAGATCAAGCGTTGCTGCGTTCTTTTTGACGTAGCTGATTGTCTCTACTTTCATGATTGGTCCGCCTAATGGTCATGTCTCGGTTTTAATATAGACTATATTTAGACCACCAACAAGGCATCATACTCCCCTGCTCTTCTGAGAAATAAGCCCCGACAAAACACAGAGATCAATTTGCTCCTGCCGAAGGCTGATTTCCTTTATGCACTCCACAGATCCTACATGTCAGAACAAAATTACCAACACTCTGGTGATAATCTGCATTTGTCTATTTAACGAGCAATACAGAGTAAAACCTTGTCCGCCAGAGCTGGTGTGAAAGTGCAAAGAGCCATTGAAGGAGGAGAATAATGTGACCAGTCCCATTCGTCAGAATCTGTTTGAACGGGAATGTGATATGCCGCTGCTGGAAGCGCGGCAACTCGCCCTTCCGCTTCTCGGCCTCGACGCTTCCCAACCAGCAAACACCCTGCCTGATGAACATCAGGAGAATTATCGTATTCTGCACGACGCCATCAGCCGCACCATCAAAGCCACAGGCATGGTCAGCGCCCCGGCAAACAAACGCATGTTCTATGCCGATGAGATGTTTGCCCTGGCCTGGCGGCTTATTGATGACGAACTTACGCCGCCAGAAGTGAAAGACCGGAGCCTGAAGGCGGTGATGAAACTGTCACGTAACAGCCGTGGGCGCAAGTGGCTGAAGACGCTCGGCGACGATGCGCTGCCTGATCTCACTGCTTCAGCACAACCTTCCCAGCGTGGAATGCATAAGCGTGATAAGGCTCGAGAGAATACTGCCCGGCTCTGCTGGCTGCTGGTTCAACTCCTGGTTGAGGAGACTGACGGGCGTTATGGGACATCTGATAAACCGGCATCGGACCTGATACTTCGAAAGCTGAAAACGCTGGCGCAGGAACGGGAAGTCCCATCAGACGGGCTTGGGAGAGGAACGTTTTATGAGGTGTTGAAAATGGGGCGGGAGAAGAGAACGTAGGTAGGCGCTCCCAGTGTCGGGTGTAGAGAACCGATTAAGCTCTGATACTTCAGGCGTATAGTCGGCTTCGTGCCAACTCCAGACCTTACGTTGAGTATTTAAAGTTGGAAGCTAAAGACACTCAGAGCGGACAGGTAGACTTAACAACCCACTTATATTACAAATTTAATATCACTTTTTTCTCGTTAAGTAAGGGCTTATCCCATGTCTTTAGTTATACGACAAGCAACATTAGCCGATTCAGCACTACTAAAAGAGCTTGGCTATCGCATCTATCCTGCGCACTTTAAGCATATGTGGAAGTCAGAATCAGAATTGGATAATTATTTGGAGTGTGAATATTCCCTTCCTGTTATTGAGCAGAATATTAATGACAAAAACATAAGCTGGTATATAGCGGAAATCGATCAGCCGATTGGTTTTGCGAAACTGACATGGCAAGCGACTATCCCTAATACAGATATTAATGGTGTTCTTCTTGACAAACTCTATCTTGCCCCAACTAAAACAAATCAGCATTACGGTCAATTAATGTTCAAAAAAGTCATAGATCTTGCCCGAAGTAATGGGAAAAAGTTTTTATGGTTGGAGGTTCTTGAGCAAAACGAACGTGCCCATAGATTCTATAAAAAGCAGGGAATGCAATACATCAGCGACATCGTTTTCGAAACAGAGTCACAGCGGAGCATACTCAAGTTAATGGGGATGTGTATATAACGTCCGATTTTCGCTCACGGCGGACTTTTAGCCCGGTTAACATGTCTGTTCCGTGCCTGGAGCGGACTTTTAGTTATTCTAAAAAGTCTCATGCCGTGGTCTAATTTTGTCGACCACTACACTGGCAGGTTCAACTAAACCGTATTAAGGAATAATCATGGCAACTCAAGAAGACGACACCCAACCAAAAAACGATATGGCCACCATGCCTGTAATTCTGGCGGCAGCAGATGATTTCGCCGTTTTTAACTTTGATTCCTTGCTACCAGAATCGGCCTCTTGTGATTATCACGAGCTAAATAGTCAGTTGGAAGCATCAGCTCGCTCCTCTGATGAGACTCAAAAAAGCGTTTATGAATTGTTCAAGGCAATTTGCTCATTTCATTTTAGGGCTGATGACCCTGTCCAACCGTGGGGGCCAGTATGGAGTGGTCCAAATGGTCGTTCTTACATACCTAGCGACTTCCGAGGTGAACAAAATGAAATTCTTTCAAACGTAGTTATTAAAATTGAAAACAGACTACTTCGAGCTCGGGTGGCAGACATAATATGGACTAATGACAAAAGAAAAAAAGACGCAGCTACAATAGCAATAAATACTTATTGCGAACTAATAGACACATACAGTAACCGTAGTTTGCAGGAGGGAAATTATAGCACCTTTAATCATACGGGGAAGCTCGAGCAATTCTTAAGACGTGTGTTCGATATAGCTTCCTTAACACAGAAAAAAAATTCAGCCCCGCAAAATATAAAATCTGCATTTGGTATTGTATATGCAAAAGCATTAGAGCTAAAGTTGTATGTAGTATTTGAACGAGTAGCGCGGCTTGGGGCAAATAAGAAGATAATCGATTGGAGTGTTGTTGCCCAGGATGCCAAGAGACTAGCAAGTAAGACTGATGCTAATACAAATCCAGATGTTGTCAAAAAGGTACTTTATTTAGCGGCAAGTGCATTTGAAAAAAATGGGGACAATGATTCTAAGCGAGAGTGCCAAGAGAACGCAGTAGAGCAGACACTTAAGATGAGAGAGCATGTCAGTCAGGCTTCAGCAAAAGCATACTGGACAAGCATTGCAATAGGGGAACTGCGTTCTGTAGGTGGGCACAAAGAGCGAATAGCAGCGTTGATTGCCGAGTTGCGTGACTTGCAGATGTCATCACGCGATGAATTTGCAACATTCACAATCCCCATAGATGCCGATAAGGCGAAAGAAGAAACCTCTAAAATCTACTCAGAACTCTCCCTCTCTGCCTGTTTGCATGAATTTGCTCTGGCTCCATACATTATATCTAAGAGCGACTTACGTCACCACGCTGACACTGTTCGAAAGGAAAGTTTTTTTAGTAATTTCGTGGGAGGGGTTCATATTGATATAGAAGGTAAGGTCTACGCCAAAACGCCTGCAGTTTCTGTCGATGGGAATCCATCGGATGAGTGGTACAAATCTCGACATATAAGAACTCTTGATTTATTTTATCATCACTTCGTTTCAGGTTATGCAGACCCTGTCCGTTATTGTTTATCAACCCGATTTTCTATAGAAGAACGTCATTTTGAATCTATTTCCGCATTAAGTCCATTCGTTCCACGTGGTCATGAACACATATTTTCGTTAGGCTTTTCTCGTTTTTTTCAGGGTGATTATGCTTCTGCTACTTACCTTCTCGTTCCTCAACTTGAAAACTCAATACGGTTTTATATGCACACATTGAACCGTGAGACTTCTAAATTAGATAATGAACTTCTTCAGGAAGACCGTTCTCTATCTGGAATGCTAGAAAGCCTTCGCCCTGAGCTGGAGCAGGTCTTTGGTGGGGATTTAATAAATATTATTGATTTACTTTTCAATTACAAGCCAGGTCCGTCTCTGCGCCATGAAATAGCGCACGGGAAATTGTCTGCGGGAGGGTGTTTTAGCGCTTCGGCTATTTATGCTTGCTGGTTGATTTATCGTCTTGTCTGTTGGCCTCTGTTAGATTGCTGGGTTGAACATATAGCACCGTCTATAGAGGAAAACTAAAATTTGTGAGCCTTATGACGTATAACTACTGATTACCTGCAGCAGGGCCTGCGTGAAGGAGAACTTCCGCTCCCGCTCAGAGCTGACGGTGAGATAGCAACATCTATTGTGAAGTGTTTGTAGTCGTGCGTTGCCATTCGTTAACCATAGCAAATCTTATCTCGACGAGGCCAAACTGAATAAAAACCATTTATTTTCAATAAATTAATCTAACACCATCGGTTTTGATGGCAAAGAAATTCTTTCCGGACTCATTACTTTCTATCCGGACTTAACTTTTTCACCCGGACCTATACCCCCCCTTCCTGTTCCGCGCTATAACCGCTCCGACACTCTGTTCCCGTGAGGTGCAATCATGAAAACCCGTGCTGACAGCAGCGATGCTTTTCCCGAAAGCGGTAATGTTCGTATGCGGCAGGTAGTCCAGTTTCTGGCGATGAGCGAATCGTCGGTTTACCGCCTGATTAAAAACACCGACTTTCCCCGCCCCGTCCACCTCTCTTCCCGACTGGTGGTCTTCGATGCCGCTGAAATCCGTCAGTGGCAACAGCGCCGCGCCGCCATCCGTTAATCCACGCTCAGGGATGAGCCGACTGATACCCCATCATGAAACGCGCCCCCTTTCTCTGTAAGCAGTCTCCGGACCGCACGCTTGAAGTGGTGATCCTTGCAGGAAGCCTGGCATGGGAGACCTCACGCGCGTGGCGAAAAGATCCTGACCGGGAAGATGATGTTCCCCCGGTGGTACTCGGCCCGGATGAACTGGCCGATCTGGATAACCTGACCATTATCAGACCCGACACACTCTACGTCCGGGTACTCCGCACCGGCGATATCCGCGAAGAGGAGTTGCTGAAAATCGCCGTAAAACTGGCACATTCGGATGTGCAGATGGCCCGGCTGATGAGCCCTGACGGTGAGTTACTGGAGGACTGGAGTGGTCAGCTTGTACGCCTGCGACAGGAAAGGCCTTCTGACATCCTGCCGGATCACTTCCGCCTCGATGAAGAGGCACTGTGGTTTGATAAGCTCACCGAACGGCGCGACGGCGAAAGCGACGTCCAGCCCCAGCGCATCTGCTCCCCTCTGCGCGTCACCGCCATCACCTGCGACAGCCATGACGGCAGCTATGGCCGCCTGCTGGAATGGCACACCACCACCGGGCAGTTGCGGCGCTGGGCCATGCCGATGGCGATGCTCAGCGGCAACGGCGAGGAGCTGCGGCGCATCCTGCTGGATAACGGCCTGACCTACATCTCCACCCGCCCCGCCCTGCGCAGCCTGTTATGTGAATATATCTCGCGGTCACTCCCCGGACGCCGGGTCACCTGCGTGGAGAAAACCGGCTGGCACAATGGCGTGTACGTGCTCCCGGATGAAGTTATCGGTCCCGATGGCGACAATGTCATCCTTCAGGGCAGCCACTATCTGACTGGCGGCTTTGCGCAGGCAGGGACGCTGGCGGAGTGGCAGGAGCAGGTCGCCGCACTCTGTGCAGGCAACTCACGGCTGGTCTTTGCCGTCTGCTGTGCGCTCGCCGCCCCACTGCTGCGCCTGACCGGAACGGGCGGCGGAGGCTTTCATCTGCGCGGTGAGTCCACCGACGGAAAAACCACGGTGATGAAGGTGGCTGCCTCCGTCTGTGGCGGCACCGATTACTGGCACTCCTGGCGGGCCACCGGGAATGCGCTGGAGGGAATTGCCAGTCGCCATAACGACGCCCTGCTGCCGCTCGATGAACTGCGCGAAGTGGATCCGCGTGAGGCCGGGATGATTGCCTATATGCTGGCGAACGGCCAGGGCAAGGGGCGCGCCCGCACCGACGGCGAGGTACGTAACCGCAGGCACTGGACGCTGCTGCTGTTCTCCACCGGGGAGCTGTCGCTGACGGAACATACCGAACGCGCCGGGGAGCGCCTCTACGCCGGAATGGACGTGCGCATGGTGCAAATCCCCAGCGACACCGGGCATCATGGCGCGTTTGAACAGCTACACGGCTTTGCCAGCGGCCAGCAGTTCGCCGATACCCTCTGCGATCGGGTAGTCCGCTTCCACGGCACCGCTTTTCGTGCCTGGCTGGCCTTCCTCACCAGCGACCTGGACGCCAGCACCACGCTGGCAAGAGAATTACTTCACCGCTACCAGACCGCCCTGATGCCGGAGAATGCCGGAAACCAGGTGCAGCGCATCGTGGCCCGTTTTGCCCTGCTGGCGGTGGCCGGAGAGATGGCAACGTTGCACGGCATCACGGGCTGGGAGGAAGGCACGGCGTATGAGGCGGTCCGGATCTGCCTGCACGCCTGGCTGAACGAGCGCGGACATATCGCCAACCAGGAGGATGAAGGCGTGCTGGCGCAGATCAAGCGGTTCATCACCGCGCACCAGTACAGCCGCTTTGCCTCGTGGGATGGCCCGGACCGCCCGCTGAATATGGCAGGCTTTCGCCGGGTGGAAAAAGATCCGCTGACGGGTGAAGAATACACACTGTTTCACATCCTGCCGGAGGGCTGGCGGGAAATGTGCCGGGGATTCAGTCCTGCCAGAGCGGCCAGATTATGTCTGGAAGCGGAATACCTGCTGCCCGGCAGCGACGGGAAATACCAGTCGCAGGTTCGCCTGCCAGAGCTCGGCAAAGCCAGGGTCTACCGGCTCACCTCCCGCATCCTCAGTATCTGAGTGCAGTCTCGCGAGTCTTAAAAAAAGGTGGTACAGGGTGGGACAAGTGGTACACGCAGAGCTGGCGCGGGTTACAGCGTCCCACTTTAGAGAATTGAGTTTAAAAAAAGTGGTACAGGGTGGGACAGCCGTTGCTGAATCTGTCCCACTTTTCAGACTGGCATTTTTCAGGTGGTACAGCGCAAAGCCACAGCTGACGCGGTTGTACCACTTGTCCCACCTGTACCACCTCAAAAACAGAAGGAATGAAAATGGCGAAAAGGAACTGCAAAGGCAAAGGCTGAAAGGAAGGGAGAATAAGGGGAACGGGCTTGCCCTTAAAGAACGGCAAGCAGCAATTTATAACAACGGAAAATCTAAAAGCTGGCAGCAATGATTATTCGAATTTAATCCTGCTTCTTCGCGAGGTATTTTTCTTCCTGTTCAAGCAACTTCGTTACCGTTTCAGATACTTGTTTCAGGACTATTTTACGCTGCATAGCCGATAAGAATTTGAACATGTCGTTTAGAAATTCAAGATCTTTTTCAGCAGAGTCTTCCGGGGTTTGAGTATCTTCCTGCTCTTCAAGTAACCATGCCGTACTGATACCTGTCGCACGGGCGATCTTAAGCAACACATCAGCCTTAGGAAGATTTTGCCCATCCACATACTTCTTAACCATTGGTTCACTGACCCCAATCTTTTGGGCCAATGAGGCATTGGTATGCTTTGTCAGCAGCATGGCCTGCGCCAGTCGTCTGCCAAACTGGATTTTGTGATCTTCTTCGCGATTCTTGTTTTCTGTTTTGTCCATCAATCTAACCAGAAGAACAACTCTTTGATATTCAAAAAGTAATTAAAGATCACCAACAAACAAAAAAGTTAATATTTTCGTTTAAACTTAACTTTCTTGTGTTATAGTAATCTGTACAAATTGCAGACTATCACCCTCTGCAAACCCAACTGCTGAGCATCGCACACTCAGGGCTGAATTGCCACGCATCCGCTCGTCCTGAAAACCGCTCAGTTCACAAAAACACGCCACAAGCGGGGATAACAAAGAAAGCAGTATGAGCCACAGCTGTTTATCGCCATTACCGGAGCCCCAGACGCTTACGCCTGTCATGCCTTAACCTCTGTCCGATAAGTCTGTGCGCTCCGGGCCTTTTACCCGGAGGACTCCTTATGTGGACAGTCAGCCTCGCTGAGGCGTTTATTCATGTATTCCAGACCGCAGGCAAAATCTTCCTCGACATGATGACCGGGCTTATCCCGATGCTTATCTGCCTGTTGCTGGCCATCAACTTCCTGATGAAACTGGTCGGCACCGTCAGAATGGAGAAGGTCGCTGCCCTGCTTGGCCGCTCGCGCATCCTCACCTACGGCGTGCTGCCGGTGCTCGGCTGGTTCTTTATGAGCAGCCCCGGCGCGCTCACTTTAGGCAAACTGCTACCCGAGAAGAGCAAGCCCGGCTATGAGGATGCACTCGGCACCACCGCCCATCCGCTCACCAGCCTGTTTCCCCACGTGGTGCCGTCGGAGCTGTTCGTCTGGCTCGGCGTGGCTGCCGGGGTTAAGGCGCTCGGCCTGCCCGTCACCTCGCTGGCGCTGCGCTATATCGCCGCCGCCATGCTGATTGGTTTAATCCGCGGGATTATCACCGAGTACCTGTTCCTGCGCCTCAGCAAGCGGGGGAATACGCCATGATGATTTACTGCGCACGTATTACTGCCATCGGGCTGTTCGTCGCCGACGGCCTCACTGACAAGATACTCATCACCTTCGACAGCAACGGGCCGAAAGACTGCCTCGATTACTCGCTGTCGCTGGAGCCATCGTTCCGGGAAGAGAGCCTGATGATACTGCCCGGCGACCGCCTGATGCTGGCGGGGCACGACTATCTGGTGACTGCCGTCGGCAAGGGAGCACAGCAGGCGCTGTTTGAACTCGGCCACCTGACACTGGTGTTCAATGGTGACCTGAATCCCTGTCATGTCGGGGCGGTTCATCTCTCCGGCCCGGTGCCGAAACTCCATGACCTGCACGGTAACCTGGTAATAGAGGAGGGGCGGCCATGAACACGGTGCTTATTCCGCCCGGTCCCGGTGGTTACGGCAAGGGGCTGTGGCTGCCCGTTGGCAGTGGCAAAAAGGTGCTGTCGCTGACCGGACGCGAAATCCATCCCGTCGCCATCGAAATCGGCGCACTCACCGAATCGGAAATCGTCAACGGCTTCGCTGATATCCCACCGGATAACGACATCCTGTGCGTGGTGATTAACTGCGCCGGGTCCCTGCGCTGCGGCCTGTACCCGCAGAAGGGCATTCCGACCATCAACGTGCTCCCCACCTGGCGCGCGGGGCCGCTGGCGCAGTTTATTACCGAAGAAAACTACGTCTCCGGCGTCACGATGGAGCAACTGGTTCTGGTGGATACCGCCGAAGCGCCGGACAGCGGGCCTGAGCCAGTTCCAGCTCCGGAGCCAGTCATTACCACCGCTCCGCCGCCTGCGCGTGGCGCGGAGAAGCTGGTGCGCATGGTCGAGCGTACCGGCACCGCCGTCGGCCACGTTATCGCCCTGCTGTTTGCCGCCAGCCGTGAAGCGGTGGACGTGTCGCTGCGCAACGTTATCCCGTTTATGGCCTTTGTCTCGCTGCTGATAGCCCTGGTGCAGGAGACCGCACTCGGCAGCCTGATTGCCCACGCCCTGACGCCGCTGGCGAATTCGCTGTGGGGACTGGTGCTGCTGTCGCTCATCTGCGGCATTCCGTTCCTCTCCCCGGTGCTCGGGCCGGGGGCGGCCATCTCGCAGGTGATTGGCGTGATGATTGGCACCCAGATTGGCGCAGGGGCGATATCTCCGGCTTTCGCCCTGCCCGCCCTGTTTGCCATCAATGTGCAGGTCGGCTGCGACTTCGTGCCGGTGGGACTCTCCATGCAGGAGGCGAAACCGGAGACCATTGCGAAGGGCGTCCCTGCCTTTCTGCTGTCGAGACAACTGACCGGACCGCTTGCGGTAATAGTCGGCTGGCTGTTTTCCCTGGGCTTATTCTGAGGACATAACGATGAACAAAATCAGAGCCGCCGTGGTCGGCGCAGGTATCTACGGCAAACACCATATGAACGCGTACCGTCATAATCCGGATACGGTGCTGGTCGCTATCTGTGACACGGATACAGAGCGCTGCGATGACCTTGCCATGGCCTGTGGCGTGATGGGCTATACCCGGCTGGAAACACTGCTGGAAGAGGAAGCGATTGATATGGTCTCGGTGGCGACGCCGGACCCGTACCACACCGAATCCATCCTCACCGCCCTGCGCCACGGCAAACATGTGCTGGCGGAAAAACCGCTCGCCACCTCGGTACGCGAGTGTGAGCTCATCGTGGAGATGGCGCAGCTGCGGGACCTGCTGGTCGGCGTCGATTTCCACAAACGCTGGGATCCGGCGTTAATGCGTATTAAGGCCGAACTGGAGAAGCCGGAAGCCGGGCGCATCCTGCGCGGGCATATCAGCATGGACGACGTGATTAGCGTGCCGACGGAGTGGCTGGACTGGGCGGGCGCAAGCTCTCCGGTATGGTTTCTCGGTTCACACTGCTTCGACCTGGTGCGCTACCTTTCCGGTCAGGAAGTGGTGTCGGTGTACGCCGTCGGACAGAAGCGGCTGATGGTCGAATGCGGCCTCGACACCTTCGACAGCGTGCAGAGCCTGTTGACGATGGCCGACGGCAGTTCGTGGGTGGTGGAAAACTCGTGGGTGTTGCCGGAAGGCTTCCCGAAGGACAACGACGGGCGTATCGATATTCTCTGCGAGGCAACCTATATCCGCAGCACTTCGCAGCATCGCGGGCTGGAAATCATCACACCAGGCATGACGCTCACGCCCAACAGCTACTTCATCAACTACCGTAATGGCGTCGCCAGCGGTTTTGGTATCGATCCGATCAATGACTTTGTTCACTCCGTCAGACATAAAGCGCCGTACCCGGTCACCGCAGAGGACGGGCTGGCGGTGAGCCTGATCTGCGAGGCAGTGCACCGCAGTCTGGAAAGTGGGAAGCCTGAAAATGTGTAATCCACGCCCGCAATGGCTCGCTTAAGCGAGCCATTGCGGGCAGCATTTCAGGATATTAGCCATGAAAACCTCACCAGATATATAAAGCACCATCACTGCGTATTCGTAAGCATTGGGTTCACAACTCATTCATTAACCCTTCCTGCCGTGGCACTATCCGAAAAATAAGACTTTAACCTTCTGATGCCCATGAGTCCTCACACCACATCATGATAATAAAATCATTTATTATCAGCGGATTATGGAAATAAATCAGCTTGACCATCGTATCCACAGTGCTATTTTTACGGTAACTGCCGCAGTCCAGGGACTGCACCCGAGACAGCCATGACCTTAGAGGACTGTGCCTGGCTGCTATGTCAGGCTGGTCAAGCCCTTAACCCCGCAAGCCGGACAATACGGCGGGGGCGTCTCTGACGCAGTCCGGTCGTTGCTGCTGCTATAACCTGTGCCAGCAAGAGGCAGGTTGGTACCGCGTCTTTAGACGGAGCGTATCTCTGCGCTAGTAAACAGGTTGCCTGAAACGGCGGCGCGTCACTTTGGAGGCGAAGCAAAACAAAGTGACGCCGACGCACACCGCTGCGCCAGCCGCCGTCTTATCAGGCTTATCGTTGTATTAACCCTCTGACGCCATCATTTCTGCGTCAAAAAGATAACAAGGAGGAATGAACAGTACCGGAGGCGGATCACGACGATCCGGGGGCATCCCTGCTGAGGCAGGCGGCCTGCACACCGTGCAGTACCGTACCCCACCATACCTCAACTCTCGCCTTCCGGCGCACCGGTATTGTTCAGCATGGCGCAGTTTTTACTGCGGCAGTATCCACCACGCGCCGGAAAATATTGCTACCGCATCAGGCGGAGGAGTCAGTATGTCGCGACTGGCACAGGATATGAAAAAAATGGCACACCGCGCAGGTGGCAGCCACAAAACAGTCCACGACCGTGAACAGATGGCGCAGCGTTTTGCCCGTCATTTGCTGGCGCAAAATATTCAGGTAACCAGCACCAGCCAGCTCAAAGCCAGACACATTGCAGGATATATTCATGAACGGCTGGCGCAGGGTATTTCTCTGCGAACGCTACAGAACGAAATGGCGATGGTGCGTTCCATTCTGGCTGAAGCCGGGCGCATGCAGCTTAGTCAGTCCGAATTAATCAGCAATAAATCCCTCAGCATCAGTGGTGCCAGCCGTGACGGGACGCACCGGGCCATTCCGGATGCGCTTTACCAGCAGGTTCTGGAGCGGATAAAGCAAGCAGACGCTGGCCTCGCGGCCAGTCTGCAACTAGCGAGAGTGATGGGCCTGCGTGGTCAGGAGGCAGTACAGTGCTGCCAGTCGCTGAAAACCTGGAACAAACAACTGGAAAAAGGCGCTGAACGTCTGTCGGTGATCTTCGGCACCAAAGGCGGACGACCGCGCATGACACAGGTGATAGACAGGGAAGCGGTTCGTCAGGCGGTGAAAGAGGCGCTGAATATTGCCGGGGAGCGTGATGGGCATCTGATTGACAAGCCGGATCTGAAATCCGCAATGGATTACTGGCACAACCATCTCCGCGATGCCGGGCTGACGGACGAATACTCCCCCCACTCCCTGCGCTATGCCTGGGCGCAGGACGCGATCCGGTATTACGAGGAACATGGACTAAGCCAGAAAGAAGCCCTGGCGGTGACCTCAACGGATCTGGGACATGGAGATGGACGGGGGAGGTATATTGAGCAGGTTTATAACCGGACGTAATATATGTCTAAAATTTGTATGCAAGATGATAAATACTCTTCAATTTTAGAGAGTTAGATACTACTATAAGGTTACGCACAGGTAGAATTTAGGTATAAGCATGATTATTGATTGTCTCGACCCTTTAGGAATTAACGGATATGAAAGGAAGGCTAATGATATTTTAGCTAAATATCTTCCAGACAGTTGGAAAGCTTATTCTTCACTGGAAATGATTGGACGACAAAGCCGTGACTTTGAAGCGGACTTAATTCTTATAACTGATGACAGAATTATAGTAGTAGAGCTTAAAAATTATAAAGGAAAGCTCTTTTCAGTTGATGGGAAATGGGTACAGCAGTATGAGGATGGTTATCAAGAAAATAGGAAGAATGGGGTTCATCAAGCTCGCAGAGCCGCACAAATACTATCCAGTAAACTCGATGAGAAATTTATCGGAAAATTCAGGCCATGGGTCGATTATTGCGTTGTATTATGTGGAAGTGCAACCCAATCAGATTTACCAAATGATGAACAAGAATATGTATTTACATTAGAACAATTTAAAGAAATAGGCGATGAAAAGATCTACGTAAAATATTTTGGGAATAAAAAAGCGATAAAAAGAAAAGAGGATGCCCCAAATAAAAATATCACTATTTGGGATAGAATTTTTTCAAATAATAGTGCAGACTTCAAAGCAAAAACCTTTTCCATTAACAATTATATCCAAAAAGACACTAACTCTCTCCTAACACATAAACAAGGTTTATATTCAGAGTTTCGTAGCGAACGTGCAGATAATCATAACTACAAGGCTATAATGCGACGATGGGATTTCACAGTACCATGTATACAAGAATATGCAAGAACGCCAGACCAGCGAGCTCTTATTGCACACCGGGAATCCAGTGTACTTGGGTATATAAATAGTCAAAATGAAGATTTAAAAGACATTCACCTACAATTATTGCATTTACCTAAAGATCTTACATCAGATTTTGTAGAATTATATGAGTGGCCAAATAAAAAAGAAAGACTTGACGTTTTCATTCGAAAAAATAAGTCGAAATTAACTAAACAAAATAGACTAGACCTGATACAGTCGCTGATAAGTCAACTCGCAAGATTACATGATATTGATGTTGCGCATCGGGATATTAGTGCACACAGTGTATGGCTCTCCTTGCCAAGTAAAGTTGTATTATCAAATTTTCTTACAGCCTACTATCCAGATCCAGAAAATAAAACGGTTTCTAATGTCAGAAAAATACTCCAACACGGGCAAGTCGAAACCCCTGAAGAATTATTTAACGAAAATAGTGGGACTGTTTACACAAGAGATGTCTATCTGGCTATTGCCGCATGTCACTATATAGCCTTTGATCATTGGCCACAGAGACAAGAGAACATATTCATATGGGAACCCATAGAAAATAATGAAATTAGCAAAAAACTGGCCCATTGGTTCGAAACTGGCTTAGAGCTTGATTCTTGTTCAAGATTTCAAAATCTCAGAGCAGCTCTATCAGAACTGAATAAAATATTAGATTTCAGTGAAAACAATTGTCCACTTTCACTACTATCAAAATATTACTCAACAAAAAATATATTCATAGATTTTAATGCTTCTCTCGTTCATAGCTTTGGAAATTGTCAGTTATTACGATCAAATGACAATGCATTTGCAATTAAAGCATGGTTTGGAGTTTCTGATACAAATGCTTCTGGTGGTATTAATCATCAATTATTATCGTTTTTTAACAGGTTAGATATGCTGCAATCGGCATCATTATCCTGTGCCCCTAAAATAATGGATTATGGACTAAATCCTACGATGACATGTCTTTACTTCCAGTATGAATGGGTGGAAGGGAATACCTGGGATGAATCTATCTATAACATAAATAAAGATGACGCTCTAAATATTTCTAAAAAACTTTTAGAAGCAGTCATAGAACTCCACCATTCTAATATACATCACGGAGATATACAGCCTAATAACATTATAATAAGAGAGGATAAAGTTTATTTAATTGATTTTCTCGATTTTAACAACGGAAATGAAAACAAATATACACCAGCATATGTACCGCAAAACTTTGAAGCATTATCATTAACAAGCATAGATCGATATGCAACAATCAAATTAATTAATGAGATCGCTACTAAATTTGAGTATGTACATCTGAACTCTTATACAAATAATCTTCTTTCAATTCCAGAAATATCATCCTCCGAAATAGAAACTTTATATGATGGTTTTGACAGCATTGTTGAACCGCCAAAACCAATTGCAATCGACTCATATGTCATTAGCCATAAATCTTTATCCAATGAAGAAATTATCCTTTCAGATGATGGTATTTACTATGCTACAATATCAATAAATTCAGGTAAAAATAAGGATTTATTGAAAGTTAGAATTACTGGTGTTCGCTCGCAAATTGAACTGTTATTTCACCCAGAAAAAAAATTCATTGCACATATATCTTTAAAATCTATTCAGCATGATCAATTTATACGAAACAAAAGAGATGCTGAGCTTGAAGTAAAAGGCTGTATAACACTCAATAATAATTTAACAAATAGTAATGAGATATTTATTGATCATATTTTAAATACTGATTTCTACGCCAAGCTAGTTGAGGATGCAAAAGACACATTAATAAATGACACACAACCAAGACCGATACTATCCTTATCAAAGATTAATAAACCAAACATTATTTATGCTAAAAATATTTGGCGAGCTTTGGTAGAAACCGAACACGAAAGTAACCCTAAGATACAAGTAATAACAGAACCAAAATTTACAGAACAAGGCCAGATGACTTTTCGGTATACGGTAGAGGACACTAAATTTGATTTTGATCTTTTGTCAGAAAGGGTATCATTAAAAACTTCAGTAAAAGATGAAATTAAATATATTGGTTCCTTACAAGATTATAACTCTGATACCATCATCTTTAAACCTAAAGGTCGCATTAATATTCAAATAGGTGATACAGTCATGCTTGAAGGAAGTATGACTGCAGCATCACTAGCAAAACGTGAAAAAGCCGTGACTAACCTCATCCGAGGTCGTTCTGTTATACCAAATATCACTGATTATTTTTCACCAGGACTGATAGCCACACATTATGAGGGCAATGAGCCCAGTGATGAAGAATTAGATTTTTATACAGAAGTAGATGACCAAGGTAAAGTTATATTTTCTTTGAATGACCAACAACGTGCAGCATTTAAAAAATTATACAAGTTCGGACCAATATCATTATTGCAAGGCCCCCCTGGTACTGGTAAAACAGCATTCATAGGCTCATATATACACTATAGTATATTACAGGGAGCGCGTCGCGTATTGTTAGTTAGTCAATCGCACGAAGCCGTAAACAATGCCACGGAAAAAGCTAGAGCTTTATTTAGTAAAAATAATTCATCTATCGACATAGTAAGATTTGGTGATCAAAATAACCTGTCTATTCCTCTTGATGATATTAGTGAAAAATCATTACAAGAACATTACAGAGACAAATTCCGTGCAGAATACAAGGAGAGAGTGCTCTTATTAACTGATGATCTTGGAATAGATAGTGATTTTTCTAATTCGATAACAAATTTTGAAGTTTCTTTCGGGAATAAGATTGAGCAGTTAAGTTCTTTAATAAAGGATCCTGAACTAGCAAATTCAGATAATGTTGCCAATCGAATAAAAACAACAATTGATAAACTTGCTACGTATTTAGAAAGAGACGTAGGAATATCAATAAAACTTGAAGGTATACAACTCTCTAAGTTGAGAGAAAAAATCTATAAAGATATCGCATCTCATTATGGTGTTTATTCTGATGATATAGTATATAAATTGAAAAATATCATTGATATTTCAAATGAATGGCTAAGTGTAATGGCATCAAGCCAATCTCAATTCCAGAACTTTCTAGCCAAAACTCGGACGCTTGTAAGCGGTACCTGTGTAGGAATTGGGCGCTATCATTACGGTATCCAAGAAAATATATATGACCTTGTTGTGATCGATGAAGCTGCTCGTTCTCCAGCAAGTGAATTGGCTATCGCCATGCAAGTTGGCCGTAAAATACTGCTTGTTGGAGACCATAAGCAATTACCGCCTTTATTCGATGAACATCATATAAAAGCTGCTAAGCGCCTTCTACCAGAGATCAGTGTTGAAGAATTGAAGCGTAGCGATTTTGAGAGAGCGTTTGTTTCCGATTATGGTAAAAAAATAGGATGCTCATTACTTATTCAGTACAGAATGGCCCCCGTAATAGGTAATCTAGTTTCATCTTGTTTTTATGAAAACAAATTAGAAACAGGAAGAAGTAAGACAAAAGACTCCTATTATAAAATAATCAATAACTTTGCAAGGCCTGTCACTTGGTTTGATACTAGCGAGGCAAAGGAAAAATCTTATGAACAACGCCCACAAGGAAAAGGCACTAACTCCAAAAGTTGGGTTAATTCATTCGAGGCAGATAAAATAATAGCCATAATAAAATACCTTTATGATAATGATACTGAAGAAAATATTTTTACAGAAGGTGATGACCCTAAAATAGGAGTCATCTGTATGTATGGTGAGCAAGTTCGCTTACTTGTAAAAAAAATTAATAGCTTATCTTGGGCTAGAAATTTGCTAGAAAAGAGAATAATTAAAATTGATACTGTTGATAGTTATCAGGGGAAAGAAAACGATATTATTATACTATCTCTTGTTAGAAGCAACCGTAAAGGTGAACAAGGACATGTTTCATCAGAAAATAGAGCTAACGTATCCTTATCAAGAGCGAGAGAGGCCCTATTTATTGTTGGAAATAAAAATATGTGGCAACAGAAAAACTGTGATTCAGCATTTGGAAAAGTATTCGCTTACATATCATCAGTTGAGTCTGATGAATACACAATTTTAAATGCGAACGATATGGAATAACGCCATGAAAATACAATTAAATAAAATTTGTTTTGGGTTGCCTTCTAAGGCTTTTTTCATTGACTATACAGTGAGTCAAAAACGCCAATTGCCTGTTGTCAAAGAATTTATCGTTCGATTACTACATTCATTAGAGTCAGCAAACATTCAGACATTACGTAATTTTTTTGGATTTACAGATAAAGAAATTCAAGCGGTTCTAGATGATTTATTAGAAGAAAGTTTAATAAAATGGGATGAGGACAAAGTTGCATTAAGCCATTATGCACTTAATAGCTTTGTTGAAGTTGATGGGAATATGCTTCCACGATTTTTTGAAGTTGCAGAAAAAACAGATACAGTTCATTTTGAGTTACATGATTTTAGAATATTACCAAATATTATTAAACGAGGGAATCCTGGAAACTTAAATATAACGCTATCATTATCTGATGATTGTTATAAAGACTTAAATCAAAAAGCACAAAGTTCTTTTGATTCTCATTTTCAACAATTCAGAGAAATAGTAAAGCAGGAAGATATATTTTCTGACAGACAAGAACTTTATAAAATAAACCAAGTTTCAAGTAAATATGATTTATTAATTCCTGTTGAGGTAGAGTATTATATAGAAATAAATGAACCAAGTGTTTTAAAAATGGGTTATGAGTCAAACTTAATTGATGAATGGGATAACTCTAAAACCTTATTTACCACCATGGATAAAATGGTAACGAACGCGCTACAAAAAAAATCAGGAAGTTCATTTATTGAGTACGCAAACGCAACTAATGACCCCATATTATCGAATTATTGGAACGATAGTTCTCAGACATTAGAATATGATCTATTAGTTAATAACTACAATAATCAAAGTGCAAATATTGGTAATGACACTGTATTAATAATTGGAAATTTCTATACCGATTTCAACTCAGATTATATACTTGACAAAATAAAAGAGAGATATGAAAAAATTGAGAATTTTAAAAACTCTGGATTAATTTGGTTCACAAGCACACAAAATATCAGCTGGGGAAAAAGTAGCGCACTTTCAAACTTCTTATCCAAAATAAAATTTTTATTTGATAAGAAACTAAATACTTCCGAATCTGTTCTGGTAATGTCCTGTAAAAGTAAGCAAGAAGCATATGAATTGAATAAGTTATATGGTCGTTTAGATGCTAAGTTACTAGGTTGCACTAATCTGTATGCTGGTGAAAAAGGAGAGGTATTGCTAATTCCAAATGTAATGGTAGCATGCCTTTATCATTCTCCTATTGATGACACTCGAAGCATATCATTCCCGGTTGGCTATATAAGTTTCAATAAAAAAACAATAAATGATATAAGTAACAAAATATCTAAATGGGGTTATTCACAAAATAACTTCAACAACTATATGGATAAAAAGGATACGAAGGAAAATGATGGCATATTTGAACGTTTGTTCATCCCTATAATCAACCAAAGTATTGAATAATAATACTAGCTGGGGGCTCTATATATGCCCCCACTCTAGCCTAAAAATTTAACATTTCGAATGTTATCTTCTTTTCGACGGATTCTAACCTAGCTGAGTATGTGAATTTTTCGTCATCGATAAAGAGCCTCAAATGGTTGTCCCAACAGAATACCTATCCTACTATCTTAACCCACTCCTCATACTTACTCGGCGAAAACGGTGTAAGCCTCACCAGCGTCCCGGCGATCCACCCATCAACCATATCAGCCCACTGCTGCAACATGTAAGTACGCTGCTGTGCATATTTCGCTTTGTTGTAAATTGCCCTCACCCCTTTTTGCTCATGCGCGAGGCATTTCTCTATCCAGTCTGATGGATACCCTGCCTCATGCAATAAAGTGCTGGCGGTTCGTCGCATGTCATGGACGGTAAAATGCTCCAGCGACTTCCCCTGCGACTGTGCAACTTTTACCGTCGTGGTAATAACCCCGTTGAGAGCTGCATTAGACAACGGTTTGTTGATGCTATAGCGCCCGGCAAGTAAGTAAGGACTTCCTCCAGCACACATTTGCAGCGCCACCAGCAGATCGCAAGCCTGACGGGAAAGATAGACGACATGAGGCCGTCCCCCTTTCATACGGCCTTTGGGTATGGTCCATTCATTAGTATTGAAATTCACTTCATTCCAGGTCGCCTGAGTAAATTCACTTTTACGCACCAGCGTAAGGAAAATCAGCTTCAGGGCCAGTTTGAGCGTAGGCATGCCAGCAACGGTATCCAGCGTATTAAAGAAGATAGAAATTTCCGGCAGAGAAAGGGTTCTGTCACGAGGAAGAAATGTGGCTATCGAACTGGCCTTGATATCCTGAGCGGGATTCTTAAAGTCATGCCCCCGGTTTTTCGCGTATGTATAAACGCTACTGATAATCTCACGCGCCTGTACCGCCGTGGCATTACCGCCACGATCCACGATGCGATCGCACAGGGTTCGAACCATTGATGGCGTAATCTCCGCCATTTGCTTGTTACCCAGAAAAGGAATGATGTCCCGGTCAATGACGGCCTGCTTCATCGATCTCGTGCTGTCTGCAAGAGAGGCACGCTTCATATAGCTGACGGTAAAATTTGCGAAAGTTTCCGCATTTCTGATCTGATTTTTACCGTCACGTTTCTTCACAGCAGGCGACACGCCTGACTTGATCAGCTTTTTGGCGGCAATGAGTTGTTCACGCGCTTCAGCCAGTGAAATACCGTCAGCGCCATACTGTCCAATGGTCAGGGTTTCACGACGGCCATTAATCCGATAATCGTAACGAAATGAGCGAGTTCCAGTGGGCGATACGGCCACATAGAGCCCATCACGATCGGTAACTTTGTAGATTTTTTCCTGCGGTTTAAGTCTTTTAAGCTGGATATCGGTAAGCATACGCCCTCCGGAAATACCGTCAGAATTGACTAATTACTGTACGTATTGACTAAAGAGGACTGTCTACTTTTTCGACGATTACGTCAAATTTACCGTCAGGAACTGTGCGCCACATAGAAAATCCATGAATGCACATAAATAAAAACCCTCTGTAAAAACAGAGGGTTGATTGCATTTTTACCTGTTCATGAAAACTCAGGAAGGGTTATCGGCTTATTCCCACTCGATCGTAGCCGGTGGCTTGCCGCTGATGTCATACACCACGCGGGAAATGCCGTTCACTTCGTTTATGATGCGGTTAGACACGCGGCCTAAGAAGTCATACGGCAGATGCGCCCAGTGCGCGGTCATGAAGTCGATGGTTTCCACCGCACGCAGGGAAACAACCCAGTCGTACTTACGGCCATCGCCCATCACGCCGACCGAGCGAACCGGCAGGAACACGGTGAACGCCTGGCTCACTTTGTTGTACAGGTCAGCTTTGTGCAGCTCTTCGATGAAGATCGCGTCCGCGCGACGCAGCAGGTCGCAGTACTCTTTCTTCACTTCGCCCAGCACGCGCACGCCCAGACCCGGGCCCGGGAACGGGTGACGGTAGAGCATGTCGTACGGCAGACCCAGCTCCAGGCCGATCTTACGCACTTCGTCTTTGAACAGCTCACGCAGCGGTTCAACCAGGCCCATCTTCATCTCTTTCGGCAGGCCGCCCACGTTGTGGTGAGATTTGATGACGTGCGCTTTACCGGTGGCGGAGGCCGCAGACTCGATCACGTCAGGGTAGATGGTGCCCTGCGCCAGCCATTTCACATCTTCCAGCTTCAGCGCTTCTTCGTCGAACACTTCCACGAACACGCGACCGATGATTTTACGTTTCGCTTCCGGATCGTTCTCGCCTTTCAGCGCGTCCAGGAAGCGCTGCTCGCCTTCCACGTGAACGATGTTCAGACCGAAGTGGTCACCGAACATGTCCATTACCTGCCGGGCTTCGTTCAGACGCAGCAGACCGTTGTCCACGAAGACGCAGGTCAGGTTTTTACCGATGGCGCGGTGCAGCAGCATCGCGGTTACGGAGGAGTCCACGCCGCCGGAGAGGCCGAGGATTACTTTGTCATCACCAACCTGCTGGCGGATACGCTCCACGGCATCGTCGATGATTTTTGCCGGGGTCCACAGGGCTTCACACTGGCAGATGTCACGCACGAAGCGCTCCAGCATGCGCATACCCTGACGGGTGTGGGTCACTTCCGGGTGGAACTGCACGCCGTAGAAGCGTTTATCTTCGTTCGCCATGATGGCGAACGGGCAGCTTTCAGTGCTGGCAACGGTCACGAAGTCGGACGGGATAGCGGTGACTTTGTCGCCGTGGCTCATCCACACGTCCAGCAGCGGTTTGCCGTCTGCGGTCAGGGAGTCTTCGATACCGCGCACCAGCGCGCTGTCGGTGACGACTTCAACCTGTGCGTAGCCGAACTCACGCTCGTTAGAGCCTTCTACGTGGCCGCCCAGCTGCATCGCCATGGTCTGCATGCCGTAGCAAACGCCGAACACCGGTACGCCCGCGTCGAACACGTACTGCGGCGCACGCGGGCTGTTCTCTTCGGTGGTGCTTTCCGGGCCGCCGGAAAGGATGATGCCGCTTGGATTGAACTCGCGAATCTGTGCTTCCGTGACATCCCACGCCCACAGTTCACAGTAAACGCCCAGCTCACGAACGCGGCGCGCCACCAGCTGAGTGTACTGAGAACCAAAGTCCAGGATGAGAATGCGATGTTTATGAATGTTTTCCGTCATTGACGCTAATTCCGAGGCAAGTGAAACAAAACAAAGCGCCCGGCATTGAGCCGGGCGCGGAAATTTATCAGGAGCCCAGACGGTAGTTCGGGGACTCTTTGGTGATCGTCACGTCGTGAACGTGGCTCTCCTGGATACCCGCACCGCTGATGCGTACGAATTCCGCTTTGGTACGCAGCAGGTCAATGGTACCACAGCCGGTCAGACCCATACAGGAGCGCAGGCCGCCCATCTGCTGGTGAATGATCTCTTTCAGGCGGCCTTTATACGCCACGCGGCCTTCAATACCTTCCGGCACCAGTTTGTCTGCGGCGTTATCGGTCTGGAAGTAACGGTCGGAGGAACCTTTGGACATCGCGCCCAGGGAGCCCATACCGCGGTAGGATTTATAAGAACGACCCTGGTAGAGTTCGATTTCACCCGGGGATTCTTCGGTACCGGCCAGCATAGAGCCCACCATCACGGCTGCGGCACCTGCGGCGATCGCTTTGGCAATGTCGCCAGAGAAGCGGATACCGCCATCCGCGATTACCGGAATACCGGTACCTTCCAGCGCTTCAACCGCGTCAGAAACCGCCGTGATCTGCGGCACGCCTACGCCGGTGACGATACGGGTGGTACAGATAGAACCAGGGCCGATACCCACTTTCACCGCGCTGCAACCCGCTTCCGCCAGCGCGCGAGCGCCTGCGCCGGTTGCCACGTTACCGCCGATGATCTGGAGATCCGGGTATTTAGCACGGGTTTCACGAATACGTTGCAGAACGCCTTCGGAGTGGCCGTGGGAGGAGTCAATCAGCAGCACGTCAACGCCCGCAGCAACCAGCGCGTCAACGCGCTCTTCATTACCCGCACCTGCGCCAACCGCAGCGCCGACGCGCAGACGGCCATGCTCGTCTTTACAGGCGTTCGGTTTACGTTCTGCTTTCTGGAAATCTTTAACGGTGATCATGCCGCGCAGGTGGAAGTTCGCGTCCACAACCAGCGCTTTCTCAACGCGTTTTTCGTGCATTTTCGCCAGCACCACGTCGCGTGTTTCGCCTTCACGCACGGTCACCAGACGCTCTTTTGGCGTCATGTAGACGCTAACAGGCTGGTTCAGGTCAGTCACGAAACGCACGTCACGACCGGTAATGATACCCACCAGTTCGTTGTCTTCAGTGACTACCGGATAGCCTGCAAAGCCGTTACGCTCGGTCAGGGCTTTCACTTCGTGCAGCGTGGTGGTTGGCAGAACGGTCTGAGGATCGGACACGATACCGGATTCATGTTTCTTCACGCGGCGAACTTCTTCCGCCTGACGCTCGATAGACATGTTTTTGTGGATAAAGCCAATGCCGCCTTCCTGTGCCAGGGCGATAGCCAGACGCGCTTCAGTCACGGTGTCCATTGCTGCGGAGAGCATAGGAATGTTCAGACGAATGGTTTTCGTCAACTGCGTGCTGAGGTCGGCAGTATTCGGCAGAACGGTGGAGTGAGCGGGAACGAGGAGGACGTCGTCAAACGTCAGTGCTTCTTTAGCGATACGTAGCATGGGCAATATCTCTGACCTGGGTGGTTAAATATTGCCGTGGCATTATACAGAGCGTAACCGATTGCATCCACACTTTTTTGAAAAAAATGCTTGCGCTCACCTCTCAGCAGGTTACTATCGACTGAATAACTTGCTGATTTAGAATTTGATCCCGCTCACATGTTATCCTCTCAATCCCCCTCAATTTATACTGTCAGCCGCCTTAATCAGACGGTACGTTTGCTGCTTGAGCAGGAAATGGGACAGGTCTGGATCAGCGGTGAAATCTCTAACTTCACGCAGCCTGCTTCCGGTCACTGGTACTTTACGCTGAAAGACGACACCGCTCAGGTGCGCTGCGCGATGTTCCGCAACAGCAACCGTCGCGTGACGTTCCGTCCTCAGCATGGCCAGCAGGTTCTGGTTCGCGCCAACATTACCCTGTATGAGCCGCGCGGCGATTATCAGATTATCGTCGAGAGCATGCAGCCCGCGGGCGAAGGCTTGCTGCAACAGAAGTATGAGCAGCTCAAAGCCATGCTTTCGGCTGAGGGATTGTTCGACCAGCAGTTTAAAAAGCCCCTGCCCTCACCCGCTCACTGCGTTGGGGTCATTACCTCGAAAACCGGTGCGGCCCTGCACGATATTTTGCACGTCCTGAAACGCCGTGACCCTTCCCTGCCCGTCATTATTTACCCAACTGCCGTTCAGGGTGACGATGCGCCGGGGCAGATCGTGCGCGCGATTGAGCTGGCGAATGCGCGTCAGGAGTGTGATGTCCTGATCGTCGGGCGCGGCGGCGGCTCGCTGGAAGACCTGTGGAGCTTTAACGACGAGCGCGTGGCGCGGGCAATCTTTGCCAGCCTTATCCCGGTGGTAAGCGCCGTCGGCCATGAAACAGATGTGACGATAGCGGATTTTGTCGCGGATTTACGCGCGCCCACGCCGTCCGCGGCGGCAGAGGTAGTCAGCCGTAACCAACAGGAGCTGCTGCGTCAGATCCAGAACGGGCAGCAGCGCCTGGAGATGGCGATGGACTACTTCCTCGCCAGCCGTACCCGCCGCTTTACCCAGCTTCACCATCGTCTGCAACAGCAGCATCCGCAATTGCGTCTGGCGCGTCAGCAAACCGTGCTGGAACGTCTGCGTCAGCGGATGAACTTCGCGCTGGATAACCAGCTTAAGCGGGCGGTATCTCGCCAGCAGCGCGTCACGCAGCGTCTGAACCAGCAAAACCCGCAGCCGAAGATTTATCGCGCACAAACGCGGATCCAGCAGCTTGAGTTCCGCCTCGCGGAAAATATCCGCTCACGCCTGAGCGCCACCCGCGAGCGTTTTGGCAATGCGGTCACCCATCTGGAAGCCGTCAGCCCGCTCTCCACGCTGGCTCGCGGCTATAGTGTGACCACCGCGACGGACGGCAAAGTGCTGAAACAAACGAAACAGGTTAAAGCCGGGGATGTGCTCACCACCCGGCTTTCTGACGGCTGGGTCGAGAGTGAGGTGAAAGAGATCAAACCGGTGAAAAAAACGCGCCAGCGTAAAAGCGGATAAATCTTCGCCGGTTACAAACTATACTGCTGCTATTGCCTTTTTTAATAAGGAGAGCAGCATGCCCCATCTTCATAGCGTCATCCCTCCGTATATTCTTCGCCGTATTATCGAAAGCGGTTCTGAGCCGCAGCAGCGCTGCGCCCGTCAGACCTTAACCCACGTCCAGACGCTGATGGCCCATATGCCGGGCAAACCCGCCGCGCCGCATGTGAATAAAGCCGGTCAGCTTGAGCGTGACATCTACGATGCGAAACAGACCCAGGAGCTGCCGGGTACCCAGGTGCGCTATGAAGGCCAGCCCTCCAACGGCGATGTGGCGGTGGATGAAGCGTACGATTATCTGGGTATCACCCATGATTTCTTCTGGAAAGAATATCAGCGCAATTCGCTCGATAACAAAGGGCTGATCCTCACCGGCACCGTGCACTATGGCCGGGAATATCAGAACGCCTTCTGGAACGGCCAGCAGATGGTCTTTGGCGATGGCGACGGGGAAATCTTCAACCGCTTCACCATTGCCATCGACGTGGTGGCGCATGAGCTGAGCCACGGCGTGACCGAGACCGAAGCCGGACTGATCTATTTTGAGCAGTCGGGCGCGCTGAACGAGTCCTTATCAGACGTGTTCGGCTCGCTGGTGAAGCAGTATCATCTGAAGCAAACCGCCGATAAAGCAGACTGGCTGATTGGTGAAGGGCTGCTGGCAGCGGGGATTAACGGCAAAGGGCTGCGCTCAATGTCTGAACCCGGCACCGCCTATGACGATCCCCTCCTCGGCAAAGACCCGCAGCCCGCGCACATGAAAGATTTCATCAAAACGCGCGAGGATAACGGCGGCGTGCATCTTAACTCCGGCATCCCCAACCGCGCGTTTTACCTGGCCGCAACGGCGATTGGTGGCTACGCCTGGGAAAAAGCGGGTTATGCCTGGTACGACACGGTTTGCGATCGCAACCTGGCGCAGGATGCGGATTTTGATGCCTTTGCAAAACTGACGATAGCGCACGGCGAGAAACGCTCCGGTAGCGACGTTGGGGCGGCTATAAAACAAGCCTGGGAACAGGTAGGAGTGCTGTAAATGCAGGTTCCGGAACTGACGGATGACGCCGTGGTTGAGCTGGCCCGGGAAGGCGGCGTCGCTTTTATCCCTAAGCTGAGCGGCCAGCGCACCATCGCGCTCTCCTCGCTTAATGAGGCCCAGCGCCAGCGCCTGGTGAGCATTCTTGAGCAGGCTTTCCCGCGCGGCCAGCCGCCCGGGCAAGCCTCTTCCCCCGGCAGCGGTGACCAGCGCTATTTCCGCATCCAGATTATCTGGACCGGCCAAAATCAGGCGCACTACGCCGATATCATCGTGCTGGTGCCCGAGCAGGAAGCACCCGAGTCGCTGGTGGAACTGTGGCAGAAAGGTGAAGGCTGCGTGTGCGATTAACCTTCGGACCGAACAAACTCCACGCGTTTTTTAGAGATAAGACCGTGGCCGTTCTGGCAAAAATAGTCCACCGCACCGCAGGCTTTTAGTACCTGGAGTGGCTGATGACACTCCGGGCAGCGGGCCTCGAGCGCGATATCTTTATTACAATTTTCGCAGTGCGCTACCCCGTTCAGGGGCTCCAGCGGTGCCAGGCAATCCGGGCAGGTAATCGTCATGGTGACTCCTTCAAAGCGTTCAGGTCTGCGATAATTTTACCACGTCGCGTTCAGTGCGGGCCACGCAACTGTTGCTGTAAGGTTAGCAGCAGCGTCACCTCCTCGATCCTGCGACGCGTCGTGCGGCTCACCTCGTGCGGATCCCGTTCAAAGAGACTTTTTGCCCCCAGAATATGCTCCGCAAGGCAATGCTCGTAGATCGTACCGGGAATATGCCAGCGCTGAATTTCTTTACCCTTAATCAGCTCCAGCACATCTTCTGCGCCGCGTCGGTCGTGGCTGACGATACGCCCGTCGCGCAAATAGAAGCGTAATCCCTTTTGCCCGCCCGCAGGTCCCGCGTATTTGTTAAGCCAGATGTCCACCGGCACGCCGCTGATGCTTCCCTGCAAATGCGCCTCGCCTTCCGCGGTGGTCAGATCGCCCTTTGCGATATCGCGGCCCAGGCGGTCTTTTGCCGTCACCACCTGCAACGTCATATCGTCACTGCCGCCCAGGTAACGCACCGTTTCACGCAGCATCGCCAGCACGTGCGTACCGATATCCAGAATCACACCATCAGGATGGCGAAGCGTTCGCGCGTCTGGCTCGCCGGTGGCGAAGTTGAGCGCAATGGGCTCTCCTTCGGCGTTATACCCGCTTGGCTCCTGCAAAAAGCCTTCGATTTTGACGATGTCAAAAACATGAGCGACCAGTGATTGCTTTACGCTATCGAGACGCGCCATCCAGTGATCGAGCGCCAGCACGCGGTCGGCGGCTCCCGGTTGAGCCAGCAGCGCTTTCAGTTTTTCAATTTGGGGCAGCGTGGCGACAATCGGTTTTTCTACCACAATACGCGACGCGGGTGAGGCCAGCGCCTGCTCAAGTACCTCGAGATGGTACAGGGAGGAAGTGGTGATAAACAGGGTATCCAGCGGGTGGGAAAGAAGTTCACCGAGCGACGCGCAACGTGTGACCCCTTCAGGCTGCTTCTCGGGATGAATATCAAAACCTAAACAGCGCGGAGTATCAGGAAAAAGATTTCGTATTGCCGGTAAGTAAGCCGTTTCAACCACAGCACCAAGCCCAACAAACCCTAACAGCATGTTCTTACCTCGTTAAGTCAATTGCCGGGGCATAACGCCACCCCGGCAAGGTCGAGGCTTATCAGGCGTTAGCGGCCGGTTTAGTCTGCGCATTTTCCAGCATGCGGCGCACCGGAACAATGAGGACGATCAGCACCGCAGCACAAATCAGCAGCGCAATGGAGCAACGGGCAAAGAGGTCTGGCAGCATATCCAGCTGGTCGGCCTTCACGTGACCACCAATCAGCCCCGCAGCCAGGTTACCCAGCGCACTGGCGCAGAACCACAGGCCCATCATCTGGCCGCGCATTCTCTCCGGCGCCAGCAGGGTCATGGTCGCCAGACCAATCGGACTCAGGCACAGTTCCCCGAGCGTCAGCATCAGGATACTGCCCACCAGCCAGAACGGAGAAACCCCTGCCCCACCGTTGCTCAGCACGTTCTGCGCCGCCAGCATCATCAGGCCAAAGCCCGCCGCCGCGCACAGAATGCCGATCACGAACTTGGTGATGCTGCTCGGACGAATGTTTTTGCTCGCAAGCTTGGGCCATACCCAGCTAAATACCGGGGCCAGCAGAATGATGAACAGGGCATTAATCGACTGGAACCACACCGCCGGGATCTCAAAATCACCGATCATGCGGTTAGTGTAGTCGTTGGCGAACAGGTTGAAGGAGGTTGGCTTCTGCTCGAACGCGGACCAGAAGAACGCGGCGGAGACCAGCAGAATAAAGCACACCAGCAGCCTTGCGCGCTCTTTGCGATTCAGCCCGGCGAAGATGAACAGATAGATGAAGTAGAGCGCGACGGAGGCGGCAATCACATACACCAGCACGCTGGCGACCGCGACCGGATTAATCACAATCACGCCCTGGGCAATCAACGTTACGATGAGTGCAACACCCACAGCCAGCGCCAGCAGCCAGGCACCCACGCCGTTACGTTTCACTACCGGACTGTTCCAGGTGGAGTCCAGACCGACTTCACTGTCGTAGCGCTTCATGGCCGGAACGGCAAACACGCGGAAGATAATCAGGGCGACCAGCATCCCGATACCACCGATACCAAAGCCCCAGTGCCAGCCGTGGGTTTTAATCAGCCAGCCGGAAATCAGAGGGGCAATGAACGAGCCCATGTTGATGCCCATATAGAACAGCGAGAAACCGCCGTCACGACGCGCATCGCCCTTTTTGTACAGTGTCCCCACCATGACCGAGATACAGGTCTTGAACAGGCCGGAGCCGAGCACGATAAACATCAGGCCAATGAAGAACAGGTTGTCGCCCATGATGGCCGACAACGCGATCGACAGGTGCCCGAGCGCAATCAAAATCGAACCGTACCAGACGGCCCGCTGCTGGCCGAGCCAGTTATCCGCCAGCCAGCCGCCCGGCAGCGCAGCGAGGTACATGGTGCCGGCAAAGATGCCGACAATCGCCGAGGCGTTTTCACGCGCCAGGCCCATCCCGCCGTCATAGACGGTGGCGGCCATAAACAGAATCAGTAGCGGGCGAATACCGTAAAACGAAAAACGCTCCCACATCTCGGTGAAGAACAGCGAACCGAGCGGATAAGGATGGCCGAAGAAGGTTCGGCTCTCTTTTTGATTAACAGAGGATTGCATAATTCTCCCGAAAAGGTATGTGTCGTGCTTGTAAACACCAGCATGTACGCCGAACGGTTACGTATCCAATCGATTTTTTACATGCGGCGAAATGTTGGTTAACCATTTGATAACCAGGCGCTAGTTTTGTCTAGTACCGAACCCTGGACTTTAAGACGAAAATTCGATGATTGTCTACTTTTTTGGATTTAAAGATGGTTAGGAGTGAATAGTGATTGACTTCACAGAGGGTTAGCCATTGCTGTGAAAGCGCGAAAAAAACCGCAACAGACACGGGTTATAGCGGGCTCAGCTAAGGTTTTTGCTTTGCTTAATGCGAAAGAATATTAAAGGCAAAAATTATTGTTTTATAAATCTTTTTCACTACAAATCAATCAATGTCTACACACCTGGGTACATCATTTTCATTGATACCCATCAAGAGAATTAATTTTCACACTTAAAACTATCGACCGATTCCACCAGCCAAGACGAAGGATCCTGGCTGGTGTTTTGTTGCGGTAAGTATCTCCGATGTTACCAGCGAAGTTCTGACGTTGGCATGAAGGTTACAGACCTCACGCTATCCGCTACGTCATAGCTAATCTGCATGCTTGTAGGATTTACATACCCTTTTGCCTCATAAAGATCCGTCCATCCAAAAGAACGCTTCATAATCACTTTAGGGGGAGTGCTTCTTAATGGCTCACCAATATTTTCATGTACCCATTTCCGGTTCATCTTTTTAACTAATGGCTCAGGCAGATTGTTTGGAAACACCCAATCGGCTTTGTCATCGTCCTGAATGGTTAAAGTCAGTGCCTTCAAAATCCGTCCTTCTCGCCAAAAAGATAAAAACACCCCTTCTTTGGACATATCGAGACTTAGAACAGGAGAGCCGGACGCACCTTTAGGAGGTGACTTGTATATGATTAATTCAGAATCAATCAGCTCTTTGTAACTTTTTCCTAACCCCTCAATTAGTGCATTAACGTTTATTGTCATTTGTATAATCCCTGTTCACTGTTCAGTCTGTGCATTTTCGCCCTCGCCGCCTCAATTTGACTTTCTGTTGCTCCATTTGCTTTTAGCGCTGGTTCGATAGCATCCAGGTTGCGATCAAGCGCCGTGCGCAAGTTTCTTGAATCGAGATCGATTTGTGCCGGAGTATTACGGCCTCCATACGTTTCACTTATTTTTTGATGCACTTCTTTAGGGATTACTATTGCTGCCACATCATCAGCTAATTTACTGATATCTTTTGGATCAACATCAGGATAAAGTGCCGTTAAACATGCTTCAACCGCCGCTCTTGACGGCATATGATCCGCCTCGTAAATCCCCTGCCGCGAACGGCGTTTAAAGTCACTGTATAGCTCGACCTCCAGAAACTCCACCGGTGGTTTGCTCAGGTAGATATAAATCGGCGGCAGGTCAGGAAACGGCAGGATCAGAATGTAATCCGCGAAACTCTTTTCCTCCGGTGCCGGGCTGGTGGTCGCCGTTATTCCGGTGTTATCCGGCAATGGGTCAACAACCACCGGGTTCGGCAGCACCGGCCGCGCCTGGTTGCCGGTATTCCACGGCGTTTTCTCGTCTGTCCGGTCAGGCGTCCACACGATGGTTATGTGCGGTTCTTCCTCCGTGGTGAATGTGTACGCCTGCGCCCTGCTGCCGAACTCCATTTTTCTGACGCGCACACTGTCCCGGCCAGGTGGCGTGTGCCATCCATGCGGCACCGGGTTCCCTCTGCCGTCGTTCTCCCACGTATAGCGAACACGGCTTGGGGCTTCACGCATCTGCTCCAGGCGCATACGGTCGATAAAGTCCTGTTCGCCGTCGTTCAGCCTGCCGGGCATCATTCCCACCAGCAGCCCGGCCACGGGTGCACCTGCTCCGGCAGCGGCTACCTCACCCAGCCCGGCAGCGCCACGCACCGCCCAGGTACCGTAGGTCAGTGCCCTGCCGCTTATCAGCTCCAGCAGGCTTGCACCTGCCGTGGCCGTCTGCGCGCGTGAAGCGGCAGCTGCGGCAGCAACGGCGGCCTGATAATCCATTTCCTCATGGTTACCGTTCCACCAGCGATAAAGAGCGCTGCGTTTTTTCGGTTCGGGAATATCCTCTGGCTTTTTCTTTTTTGCGGTCTGTGCGTGCTGCGGAGCGTCTGAATCGGTTGCCGGGTCGCTGGCGGGCATGGCCTGAAAAAATGCCATATCAGCAAAATGGGTGTGGGGTTCACGCTGGTCACCGGCATCATTGCACCCATTACCGCGCAGACAGGACTTTGCAAATACCCGGTTGCGCTCCCTTTCTTCCTCTCTGCGCTTTTCCTCCTTCTCCTGCTCTACCCTGCGTTCGGCCATCATAGCGGCGTGCTTTTCCCTGGCAATTTGTTCCGGTGATGGTCCACTACCCAACCATTCGCCAATGGGAGCGATTATAAAATTTGTTCCCGGAGGACAGTCGCACCTGACTTCTGATCCATCAACTGCGGCGGCAATCCCGTGGAGTATCACGCTTGGCTCACCATCGAGAATAATTCCGGGTTTCCCGCAGTTTTTACATGGCGTAGTTTTATCACCAACACGAACAACTACGCGCCCATATTCAGTGCAGTTCGGGAGTGAACCAATACAGGTAGCACCGGTTGAGGTTTTATCTCCAGTCAGGGCCATTCCTCGGCCCATAAGGTCCGTTCGGTATCCCATGCGTTACGCTCCCGTAACTGTCAGAAAATCCGCCCCGGATACAATCCCTTCACGCGTGATCAGGTATGTATGGCCTTGTGGGGTACTGATAATTTCGTCGCCGTTATCAAGCACGCTGCCCACCAGCGCAACGCCAACCCCCTTCCACATGCTGGCCTTTCCGGCGCTGGTGGCTATGGCTGCCGTGCTGCCGTCAGGATAGGTAACGATATCCCCGGCGGTGGCTATGTTGGCGTAGCGGCCATTGTCCAGCAGCAGTTTTGATTCACGTTCCACCGGGGCAACAATTCCCCCACGGCGGGGTGATGCTCCCTTCCGTTGCTATTCGCCAGATAGCATTCACAGGGTGTTTCCGTTCCAGTTCCCTTACCCCTACGATTATCGCGCGTGCTCCATCGTCCATTGCGGCAATTTCTTCCGCTGTAAATGGCGACGCTTCCAGCCCTGCTAATATTTCTGGCGTTAATTTATTGGTATATTGCTGATTCATGTAAATTCCCTTAATTCCAGTTAATTAAAAATTCAAATAATCCTACTACGGATAAGGGTTTATCATTTTTACTCAGCATTTTTGGTTCATATCGAATAATAGAATATTTTCCTGACAATAAATAATTACGGTGAATATTGATGTGTGATTTCCAGCGGTATTTGAATTACGCTTTACGCTATTAATGATTGCGGCGTACCACTGCCGCTGCGTGCCTCCACCGCTTCTTTCGTTATAACCACGAAATAAAAATAGCTCCTGTTTTAACGGGCTAACTTAAATTAAGGGATTTCTTTCTGCCTGATTGCCATCGGAACATATTCATTTACAAGCACGTTGAATTAGCAGCGGCCCCATTTGGCGATGAGTTAGCGATGGCATAACTTACCGGCCATCTCGCAGCACAATAGTACCGGCCCCTGACCGTCAGCCAAGGCGTGCAGTTCATTCCATACATGCCGGACATCCAACTCCCTAAACCATCGAAGATGGCCGCGATTCGTTATGCTATCTCAGACAAAAAAAACCCGCATGGTTAGCGGGTTTCGGTAATGCATCAAACTTGGTGCGGCCTGATGAAAGTTATTTGCTTTTCTTAATGTGCTTAATCAAACGCTTACGCTTACGCATCTGGTTCGGCGTCAGGGTGTTGCGTTTATTCGCAAACGGGTTTTCCCCTTCCTTGAACTGAATACGGATAGGCGTACCCATCACGTCCAGCGACTTGCGGAAGTAGTTCATCAGGTAGCGTTTGTAGGAGTCCGGCAGATCCTTCACCTGGTTACCGTGGATCACTACGATAGGCGGGTTATACCCTCCGGCGTGAGCATATTTCAGCTTCACGCGACGACCGCGCACCAGCGGCGGTTGGTGGTCTTCAGCAGCCATGTTCATGATACGGGTCAGCATCGCCGTGCTCTGACGGCGGGTAGAGCTGTCATAGGCTTCACGAACGGATTCGAACAGGTTGCCAACACCACTCCCGTGCAGGGCAGAGATGAAGTGAACGCGGGCAAAGTCGATAAAGCCCAGACGGAAGTCCAGCGTCTCTTTCACCTGCTCGCGCACTTCATTGCTCAGGCCGTCCCACTTGTTGACGACGATAACCAGTGAGCGCCCACTATTGAGGATAAAGCCGAGCAGAGAGAGGTCCTGATCGGAGATACCTTCACGTGCGTCGATGACCAGCAGCACCACGTTGGCGTCTTCAATCGCCTGAAGGGTTTTGATCACCGAGAATTTTTCCACCACATCGGTGATTTTCCCGCGCTTACGCACCCCTGCGGTGTCGATAAGTACGTACTCACGTTCATCGCGCTGCATTGGAATGTAAATGCTGTCACGCGTTGTGCCTGGCATGTCGTAAACCACCACGCGCTCTTCACCGAGAATACGGTTAGTAAGCGTAGACTTACCTACGTTTGGGCGACCCACGATAGCCAGCTTGATAGGCAGATCCTGCGGGTTGAAGTCGTCTTCCGGCTCTTCCTCGCCTTCCTCTCCGGCTTCAAACTGCGCCCAGTATTCAGCGTCCTCGTCCACCTCTTCCGGCGGGTTCACTTCATCTACCCACGGCAGCAGAACGGTTTCCAGCAGGCTGGTGACGCCACGACCATGCGAGGCCGCGATAGGATAAATATCGCCCAGGCCTAAAGACCAGAAATCCGCAACAGCCTGATCGGCATCGATGCCGTCAGTTTTGTTCGCCACCAGGAAGGTAGGCTTTTCGCGTGAACGCAGATGTTTAGCAATAGCAGAATCCGCGGGCATCAGGCCAGCGCGAGCATCCACCATAAACAGAACCACATCCGCTTCTTCGATAGCCAGCAGAGATTGCTCTGCCATGCGGGTTTCTACGCCGTCTTCCGTACCGTCAATACCCCCGGTATCGATACAGATGAACTCGCGTCCTTCCACCTCTGCACGACCGTACTTACGGTCACGCGTCAGCCCCGGGAAATCCGCAACCAGCGCATCACGGGTGCGTGTTAAACGGTTAAAAAGAGTGGATTTTCCAACGTTAGGGCGCCCGACAAGCGCGACCACAGGTACCATGTTTGAAGCCTCATAAAATTCAAAATAACGTCGCTTTCGCAGCGTTTTTAAAAATGTCAAAACGGCTCCTGAGTGAACAGGAGCCGTTTAGTATACTACAACCGCCGTGTAATTAACGCGTGATCGCGTACAGCGTGCCGTCTTTTGCCTGAATCAGCAGTTTGCCGTCAGCCACAACGGGCTCCGTCAGGAAGCCTGAGCTATCCACTTTCTGCTGTGCCACGAAGCGACCATTCTCTGGATCGATCCAGTGCATATAGCCTTCGCTGTCGCCCACCACCAGGCTGCCGTTATACAGTGCTGGTGCGGTCAGCAGACGGTGCAGCAGATCGCTCTGCGTCCACAGCGTCACGCCACCTTCGGTGCTCAGCGCCAGCAGACGGTCGTTCTGATCCACCATATAAATACGGTTGCCGTCGACGATGAAATCGTTCACGGAACCCAGCTCACGTTTCCACATGATCTGGCCGCTACGCAGGTCCAGCGCCGTCAGGTTGCCGTTGTACGCCAGCGCGTAAACCACACCGTCGACGATAACTGGCGTGGTGTCCACGTCACTCAGACGGTCAATTTCAGTTGAACCGGTCGCCTGGGAAATACGCTGCTGCCAGATCATCTGGCCCTGCTGCATCAGTACTGCGCTGACACGGCCGTTGTCACCGCCCACAATGGCGGCGCCAAAGGCGGTCGCCGGAGCAGATTCGCCACGCAGAGACAGCGCTGGCATATCCAGGTTAACCGTCCATTTTACCAGACCATCGGCTTCGTTCAGCGCCTGCAACTGGCCGTTGCTGGTATGGATCAGCACCAGGCCGTCGCTGACAACCGGACGCGACAAGGATTCACCGGCAACGGTGGTCTGCCATGCAACCGAACCGTCGCTGGCATTCAGCGCGTAAACCTGCGCTTTTTCGCTGCCCACATACACGTGACCGCCAGCAACGGTCAGGCCGCCAGAAAGCAGTGCAGGTTTACGGGAGAACCAGCCGTCTTTTTCCGCCAGGTTAATGGACCACACTTCTTTTCCGTCATCAGCGTTCAGCGCTTTAACGGTGCCTTTGCGATCGGCCGCATAGACAACGCCGTCAGCAAATGCCGGGTGCAGGTTGGAATAAAAATCGCCAATACCATCACCCACGGAGGTGTCCCAGGCGGTGGATGGGGTGAACTGGTTTTCAACCGTCGGCAGCGGGGACATTTTAACAACGTCTTCTTCGCCACTGAACAGTGAACAACCACTCAATAACGTAACAGAAAGCAGTCCTGGCAGAAGTAATTTACGCAATTGCATTGGGTCCCTCTCAGACGGACAAATTATTTATTTTCATCTGCATCATTTCGCTCAGCGCAGGTGAAGCTTTACTATCCACGCCAGCTTGCCACGCTTTACGCGCGCCCGCTTTATCACCCTTACTCAGCAGTGCTTCACCGCGAAGATCGGCAACAATAGCGGCAAAGCCTTCGCCTTTGATGGTATCAAGCGTTTTCAGCGCGTCGTCGGCTTTTTTCTGCTGAACCTGGATACGCGCCAGACGCAGATTGATCACCGCTTTCAGATTTTCGTCACTGGCAGCAGCAAGCCCCTGAGACAGTTGCGCAGCGGCTTTGTCCAGTTCGTTTTTATCAACATACTGCTGAGCCACTTCCAGCGCAGCCAGCGCGCCGTAGGTGTTTTTGTTGTCAGCGGCAAATTTCTCCGCAGCCGTCAACGTTTGCGGCTGATCGGCACGGATTGCGCTAACGGTATTTTCGTAGTTCAGGGACGAACCGCGAGCAGAGTCAGCCTGATGATTGTTCCAGTAACGCCAGCCTACCAGCGCACCAACACCTAAAATAACCCCTACAACCAGTGCCTTGCCGTTTTCAGCAAAGAAGCGCTTAACCGCATCAACCTGGTCGTGTTCGTTCTCGTAAATTTCCACGCAGTACTTCTCCTTAGCCCAATAGAGTGCGCAAGTGCGCCGCAACGCCATCCTGCGTTACCGTAGTTTGCTCACCAGAGCGCAGGTCTTTGACTACCACTTCGCCGTTGGCCACTTCGGACTCACCCAGCACCAGTGCGATACTTGCGCCCCACTTATCGGCACGAGCAAACTGTTTTTTAAAGTTGCCGCCGCCGTGGTTGGTCATCAGCTTAACGTCCGGCAGCGCATCGCGCACGCGTTCGGCAAGCTGCATCGCCGCAGACTGCGTATCCGCACCTGAGGCCACCAGGTATATATCGACAACAGGATCGGCTTTAAATTCCGGATTAACTGCCTGAACCAGCAAAACAAGTCGCTCAAGGCCCATCGCGAAGCCTACAGCCGGTGCTGCACGACCACCCAGTTGCTCGACCAGTCCATCATAACGACCGCCGGCACAGACGGTGCCCTGCGAACCGAGGCTGGTGGTGACCCACTCAAATACGGTGCGGTTGTAGTAGTCCAGACCGCGCACCAGACGCTGGTTAACGGTATAAGCAATGCCCGCCGCTTCAAGCAGCTTGCACAGGCCGGCAAAGTGTTCGCGGGAATCCTCATCCAGGTAGTCACCCAGCGCTGGCGCATCGTTCAGCAGCGCCTGTACGTCAGGATTTTTGGAATCGAGTACGCGCAGCGGGTTGCTGTACATACGACGCTTACAGTCTTCGTCGAGCTTCTCTTTGTGCTGTTCCAGGAACGCCACCAGCGCATCACGATAGTTCGCACGCGCTTCCAGAGAACCGATAGAGTTCAGCTCCAGGGAAACGTGCTCAGAAATACCGAGCGCACGCCACCAGCGGGCAGTAAGCATAATCAGCTCAGCATCGATATCTGGTCCTTGCAGACCAAACACCTCCACGCCAAGCTGGTTGAACTGACGGTAGCGGCCTTTTTGCGGACGTTCGTGGCGGAACATCGGGCCGATATACCACAGGCGCTGCTCCTGATTGTACAGGAGACCATGTTCGATGCCGGCGCGTACGCAACCCGCCGTCCCCTCAGGACGCAGGGTCAGGCTGTCGCCGTTGCGGTCCTCAAAGGTGTACATCTCTTTTTCAACCACGTCGGTTACTTCGCCGATCGCGCGTTTGAATAACGGGGTCTGCTCTACAATCGGCAAACGAATTTCGCTGTAACCGTAGCTGCCGAGCACCTGCTTCAGTGTGCCTTCAATGCGCTGCCAGATGGCGGTTTCGCCAGGCAGATAATCGTTCATGCCGCGGATGGCTTGAATGTTTTTTGCCACGTTTATTCTCTTTCTATATACAAAAAAGAACCCAAAGAATGGGTTCAATCATACATGGGAAGCAGCCTGCTTCCCATCACGTTATTTTTCAACCTGCTGAACGCTGATGCGCTTCGCTTCGTCCATCATCGTCGCTTTCGCGCGAATCCGGGCTTCGAGCTGGTCGATCATATCACTATTATCCAGACGATCTTTACGAACGCCATCTTCATAGAGACCACTTTTCTTGTTACCGCCGGTCACGCCCAGCGTGGACACCAGCGCTTCACCCGGACCGTTCACCACGCAGCCGATGATGGAAACGTCCATTGGGGTGATGATGTCTTCCAGGCGCTGCTCCAGAGCATTCACGGTGCCGATAACGTCAAACTCCTGACGTGAACAGGTTGGGCAGGCAATGAAGTTGATCCCACGCGCGCGGATACGCAGTGATTTCAGGATGTCGAAACCGACTTTGATCTCTTCCACCGGATCGGCGGCCAGGGAGACGCGTAACGTGTCGCCGATGCCTTCAGAGAGCAGCAGGCCGAGACCAATCGCCGATTTTACCGAACCGCTGCGCAGACCGCCCGCCTCGGTGATCCCAAGGTGGAGCGGCTGATCGATCTGTTTTGCCAGCAGACGATACGATTCAACGGCCAGGAAGACGTCAGACGCTTTCACGCTCACTTTAAACTGATCGAAGTTAAGGCGATCCAGATGATCGACGTGACGCATTGCGGATTCGAGCAGCGCCTGCGGCGTCGGCTCACCGTACTTTTCCTGGAGATCTTTTTCCAGAGAGCCAGCGTTCACGCCGATACGGATTGGAATGTTTTTGTCGCGGGCGCAGTCAACCACCATGCGAATGCGCTCTTCGTTGCCGATGTTGCCTGGGTTAATACGCAGGCAATCGACACCATATTCAGCGACTTTCAGCGCGATACGGTAATCGAAGTGAATATCGGCAACCAGCGGAACGCTCACCTGCTGCTTGATCAGTTTGAACGCCTCGGCGGCATCCATGGTCGGTACAGAGACGCGAACAATGTCCGCGCCTACGCGTTCTAATGCTTTGATTTGATTGACCGTCGCTTCTACATCCGTAGTACGCGTATTGGTCATCGACTGGACGGCGATAGGCGCCCCATCGCCGACTGGCACGTTCCCAACGTAAATCCGTTTCGATTTTCTACGTTGAATAGGAGCCTGGTTATGCATGTAAAATCTCCCGCATTGCCCGTCTGTTACTGTGCTGCTGATTGTTCGGCATTAACGGTAAGACGCGCAACCTGGTTAGTTCTGATAAAGCGGCTCAGATCGACAGGTTTTCCTTGATACTGGATCTGTACCGCTGCCGGTGCGCCGATTTTAAGCTTGTAAGGTGCCTGGCCCGTTAGATTTAACATGCCATCTTTACGTTGCAGGCCGCTGAACAGCTTTTTACCTGTCGCATCAGTCACTTCCAGCCAGCAATCCGCCGTGAAATTCATCACCAGCGCATTCGGGTCAACGGCAGGTGCCGCCGTACCCGCCGGGTCAGTTGGCAGTGAGGCCGCGGTGTTATCTGCCGGTGCCGTTGCCGCAGGGGCGGTATCAACATTGGCCTGTGAAGGTGATACGACCGCGTTTTGATCCTGGGCCTGGGTGGCTGGTGCGGTATTCGCCGTCGCTTCTGGCGTCGTCGCTGGCTCGGTTGCAGGCGTGCTGCTTGCTGCCGCCTGAGGTTCGCTGGAGGTCGCAGCCCCTTCGGTGCTCAGCGGCACGCTTTGCGCGCCGTTATTACCAGACTGATTGAGCTCAGCGGAGGACTGATCGGCCATCGTCGTGATCTCTTCCTGCTGCGCTTTGTGGTTTTGCCACCACCATGCGCCCGTCAGGCCGACAACCACGAACAGGACCAGCCAGGTAAAGCTCATCAGCCAGCCATCGCGTTTTTTACGACGTTTACCCAGAGAGAAGCTCTGCATCGGCGCAACTTTTGCCGCACGCACAGGCGCCTGCTTCTCCATCATCGGCAGTAATTCGTCTTCAGGGATATGAACCAGTTTGGCGTAAGAACGGATATAACCGCGCAGAAACGTTGAAGCCAGATCGGCGGGTGCCTTATCTTCTTCAATATCGCGAACGGTGGAAACCTTCAGGCACAGGCGTTCTGCAACGGCTTGCTGGCTGAGTCCGAGTTGTTCACGGGCGTTGCGAAGACGAACGCCAGTGGAGAGTGCTGCATTTTGATCGTGAGTGGCTTCAGTATTCATTCGCTACAACTACTGGTACGTGAAAATAAGGGTTCAGGTGCCGGTGAGTCACAATGCCACCCGCACCGCGAAACTTTAGGTCAGTTAACCTGGAACAAACAGTATAAGACTGTCGGGCCGCAGATGACAGCGCTGGCAGGCCTTCACGCTAAACTGTTGTTACGTCGTTACATACTGCCCGAAAGTCGTATGAAACGCACCGTAATTATTAATCAGTCATAATGATTGTGACTGAATATTCAGTAAATTAATGCTTCACGGCGCAAAAAACGCGCCGTGTCTGCATAATAATCAAACGGTTTTGACCGCGATTGACTCACCCTGCATGCGCTTACGCAGCGTACGTTTGGTACGGTCAATAACGTCACCCGCCAGCTGACCACAGGCTGCGTCGATATCATCGCCACGCGTTTTACGAACGATGGTGGTGAAACCATACTCCATCAGCACTTTTGAGAAGCGATCGATACGGCTGTTCGAGCTACGGCCATACGGCGCGCCCGGGAACGGGTTCCATGGGATCAGGTTGATCTTACATGGCGTATCTTTCAGCAGTTCAGCCAGCTCATGTGCATGTTCGGTACCGTCGTTAACATGATCCAGCATCACGTATTCAATGGTCACGCGGCCCTGGTTCGCGTTGGATTTCTCCAGGTAACGGCGCACGCCAGCCAGGAAGGTTTCGATATTGTACTTTTTGTTGATCGGCACAATTTCGTCACGGATGGCGTCGTTTGGCGCGTGAAGGGAGATGGCCAGCGCAACATCAATCATGTCGCCCAGTTTGTCCAGCGCAGGCACAACGCCGGAAGTAGAGAGCGTAACGCGGCGCTTGGACAGACCAAAACCGAAATCGTCGAGCATGATTTCCATCGCCGGAACGACGTTGGTCAGGTTGAGCAGCGGTTCACCCATCCCCATCATCACCACGTTGGTGATTGGACGTGTACCGGTGACTTTCGCCGCGCCCACGATTTTCGCGGCACGCCAGACCTGGCCGATAATTTCCGACACGCGCAGGTTACGGTTAAAGCCCTGCTGCGCCGTAGAGCAGAATTTGCACTCCAGCGCACAGCCCACCTGGGAAGAGACGCACAGCGTAGCGCGATCGTCTTCCGGGATATACACGGTTTCAACGCGCTGATCGCCAACGGCAATGGCCCACTTGATGGTGCCATCTGAAGAGCGCTGCTCTTCCACCACTTCCGGTGCGCGGATTTCCGCCACTTCTTTAAGCTTATTGCGCAGCACTTTGTTGATGTCCGTCATGTCATCAAAGTTGTCGCTGCAATAGTGGTACATCCATTTCATGACCTGATCGGCACGAAACGGCTTCTCGCCCATCTCTTTAAAGAACTCGCGCATCTGCTGACGGTTCAGGTCCAGCAGGTTAATTTTTCCATTTTTATTGGGAACCGCAGGAATGGCGACTTCGGAGGTATTCACTAATTCAGACATAATTTTTTCCGGCCTCGTTGTTACACGTTGTGGCCCTTGGTGGGTTGAAAAGAAACGCCCCGGTAAGCAGTCTGCTCGTCCGGGGCGTTGCATTGTACAAAGTCTGGCGCAGGGATGCCACGTTTGCACGCGGCATTTACGAAATTATTAGCGAGTGCGCGGGCACACTTCGCCTTCAGCGAAGAAGAACGCGATTTCGCGCGCAGCAGATTCAACAGAGTCGGAACCGTGGGTGCCGTTCTCGGTGAAGCTGTCTGCGTAGTCGGCGCGCAGAGTACCTGCCAGCGCGTTGTCCGGGTTGGTTGCACCCAGCAGATCGCGGTGACGCTGTACCGCGTTTTCACCTTCCAGTACGGATACCACGATTGGGCCAGAGGTCATGAACTCGACCAGACCATCAAAGAATGGGCGACCTTCGTGCTCAGCGTAGAAACCGCGAGCCTGCTCAACGGTCAGGTGCAGCATTTTGGTGCCAACGATCTTAAACCCTGCTGATTCAAAGCGAGCGAAGATGCTGCCAATAACGTTTTTTGCCACCGCGTTTGGTTTGATGATGGAAAAAGTACGTTCAATAGCCATTGATAACCTCTGTAAAATGTTCTGTTGTTTTTGCATACCTGAGTATGGTGTGGCGCGGATTATAAAGAGCAATAGCGCCATTGCCTATGGTTATGCATAACATTTTTTTAAAATGAGACGAAGATTAGCAACAGCTCGTATTTCGCATACCGTGTTGATGATGAAAACAGAGCGGACACTGCTTTTCATCAGACGTAAATGACCAGAAATGACGGTGGCACGTCAGGCAAACGGCTTCATATGCCGGTATGGTCACGCTTTTCGTTGTTCCTTCTGTTTGCGTCACGTTTACCGCCGCATGCTGGCATACTGCTTCGCAGCCGCCGCACCCCGTACAGCGTCCGGTTTCCACGATCAGTTCAGCGTTCTCAAACCGAATCGCGTTTTCCGTACAACTTCGCCAGCACGCGCCGCACAGTATGCAGGATTTGGCATCGAGAGTTATCTCTGCCTCGCTAAACGCAGAAAACGCCCTGCGCAGTTCACGCTGACCGGGCACGACGCTACAGGCCCGGACATCCTCACGGGGAACGTGCATCAGCGCACGCCGGGCGGTATTAACCTCGTTGACGGGTATATGTTTAAACGCCCACGCCGCTTCACCGCGTCGACGAAGCGCCAGATTCAGCCGGGCAATCGCCAGCAACCAGTCAGGATTCTGCTCCGCGTCGATACTGATAAAACGAACGTGGTGCTGCGCGTGCCACAGCAGAAGCTCATTCACTCCTGGCGCACGGTCAGTAAACGGCCCAACAAGCGTATCGCCACACAGAAAGCGTTTTCGCGGCGTGATGCCGGTGATGGCCTCAGCGGGGCAGACGAACAGGCAGTCACCGCATTCAATACAGCGGCTGTCATCAACCGAGACGCCTGAGTCGGTAATAGAAAAAGTCTGCACAGGACAGACGTCCACGCAGGTGAGGCAGGAGGCGTGGCGAAAACGGCGACGGACGCACGCATGCGTCACGTCCATCGCCGGGACAAAGGTCAATCCGCCCATCAGCCAATACTGAAGAAAACGAAGCGCAGCATCAGCTCACCGACAATCAGCAACGCGCTTCCCAGCAGCATGGGAGATCGCGCCGCTTTCAGACCGCCCGCAGCAAAGCACAGCATACCCGCAACGGATACGCACCAGCTCAGCAGATGCACGGTTCGCAGTTGCTCCAGCATCTGTAGCGGTGCGTGAGGGAACGTCACCACGGTGTTGTCCATAGCCGTAATATCTGCCAGCCAGACGGGCTGCATCACCAGACGCACAAGCACCAGCAGCGTGATAATGACAACCGCCGCACGCACGGTAGTCTGGGAACGCGTCCCAACGGCCATGCAGGCTGAACCGATAATCCCCACCGAACCGAAAAACAGCACCAGCGTGTTAACGTGCTGCCATGTCACCACGGATGCGTGCATGTAGATCTGCGCCATGCAGAACACATCGACTAAACCAACCAGACCTGCCACAACCAACAGTGGCTTCCAGCCTGGCTTTTTGACAAACATCAGCAGCGTTGCGAAGCCAAGTGCCGCAAGATAAAGACTGGCAAAGATAATCTCACGACTCAGCCAGGAGCTGGATACGTGGCGCAGCGCGTTAAGAGCATTAAGCGGATAGCCCATGTGCAGCGCGGAGGCGAGCAGCCCCAGGCTCGCCAGCACAAACGCTCCGGCTGCCGGCAGCAGCGCGCTGCGCTGCGTGCTTCCGAACGCCAGCCACAGCGTAACGCCAACCGATCCTTGCAGGAACAGCGTAAAAATCAGCAGCGGTAACTCATGCATGACGTTTCCCCTCTTTCTCTGCGCCCTGATGCGCTTTGATCACCAGGTTTGGTTTGGTGATGGAGGAATCAGGCAAGCCTTTCACATCACAGACCGCACCATACTTCGCCCGCAGTTCATCAATCGGCCCGAATTTAATCGCTTCGAGTGGACAGGTTGCCACACAGACGGGCTGCTCTCCCTTCGCCTGGAGATCCACGCAGAAATCACATTTGGACATCTGCCCGGTCTGCTCGTTGAGCTGTGGCGCGCCGTAAGGGCAAGACCATGCGCAGTAGCCGCAGCCGACGCACTTATCAGTATCAACGCGCACAATGCCGTCCCCCGGACGCTTATGCATCGCGGTGGTTGGACAGTTTTTGGTGCAGACAGGGTCTGCGCAGTGGTTACAGGAAATAGAGAGCGTGTAGGCAAAAACGTTGTTGCTGACGCCGCCCTGCCCGGTCGGGATAAAACTCCCGCCGTTGACTTCATAAACGCGACGGAAACGACGTCCGACCTCAAGGTTGTTTTTATCTTTGCACGCCACCTGGCATGCCTTGCAGCCCGAGCAGCGAGAAGAGTCGATATAAAAACCCAGCTGTTTGTCGCTCACCGGTGCGTAATGTTTAAACTGACTCATGCTTTAGCTACCTCCACCAGCATGGTTTGATGGGAATTCCCTTTCGCAAGCGCGGTAATACGGGCGGAACTGAGCACGTTCGCGCAGCCGCCTTTATCGATACCCTGCGCGTCCGGCTGCCACCAGGCGCCTGCCTGCATGGCCACCACGCCTGGAATGATGCGCGGCGTGACCTCCGCCGGGATCTCACAAATGCCGCGCGCGTTATGAATACGCACGGTATCCCCCTGCGCAATGCCGCGCTTTTGCGCATCCTGCGGGTGGATCCACAGCTTTTGCTGCTGCGCCTCAATTAACCACGGGTTGGCGTACTGGGTGGAGTTAGCGCGGTTTTTCCCTTTCCAGGTGATCAGCTGGAGCGGGAAGGTTTTGACCAGCTCGTCTTCCGGCCCTTCATGGGCAGGCACGTAGTGCGACAGCGCCGGGATTTCCGGGTGCTGCATGTCGTACAGACGCTTCGAGAAGATCTCAATTTTTCCGGACGGCGTCGGGAACGGATGATTCTGCGGATCGCGAATGTTGTCTTCAAAGGCAACGTACGGCGCGCTTTTGAAAAGATGCTGACGCGTCTTCTGTAGCGTCGCGAAGTCCGGCAGGTTTTCATCCGGCATGGACAGCCGCGTCTGCTCCCAGATGTGCTCAATCCACGCTTTTTCGTCACGGCCCTCGCTGAACGCTGGCTCGACGCCAAGCTTAGCAGCGACTTCCCGTAGCCAGTCGTAGTCTGAACGGCGTTCAAATTCAGGTTCAATCAGCTTTTCTGACAGGATCAGATAGCTTGCCGTGCCCCAGGTTTCGCCGATATTCCAGCGTTCCATGAAGCTGGTTTCCGGCAAAAGCAGGTCGGCGTATCTGGCGCTCGGCGTCATAAACAGATCGCTTGCGACGATAAACTCGATTTTCGACTCGTCTTCCAGGACACGGGTTGCCTGATGAAGGTCCGGGTTCTGGTTAGCCAGATAATTGCCCGCCAGCGAGAACAGGATGCGGATATTGCTGTCCAGCTTCTCAGCGTCTTTCAGGCCATCTTCCGCGGTTACCTTAGAAGCATCATCCGCGGCCTGCACCCAGTTCATGACCGAAATTTTGGCGTTGACCGGGTTGTCCGGCATCTCTGGCCCGGCCGCAAATTTGCGGTTTGCGCAGCCGCCATAGCCTGCTGCCCAGCCGCCTTTCACCCCGACGTTACCCGTTAGCGTGGCCAGTATCGTCGAGCCGCGCGCGGTGCGCTCGCCGCAGTTATGACGCTGCGGTCCCCAGCCCTGGATCAGCGCGGCGGGCTTGGTGGTTGCGTAGTCGCGCGCCAGCTGACGAATAGTTTGTGCAGGCACGTGGGTGATTTTCTCTGCCCACTCGGGCGTTTTCGCCACGCCATCCTTTGCACCGCTCAGGTAAGCCATCAGGGATTCATTGGCCGGAACGCCCTCTGGCATGGCGTCTTCGTCAAAGCCAAGGGTGTAGCGCTGAATAAAGTCGCGATCGTGCAGATTCTCCGTGACGATCACATACATCATCGCGTCCATCAGGGCGTTGTCCGTGGCTGGAAGCAATGGGATCCACTGTTCGGCAAGGGAGGAAACCGTATCGGAATAGCGTGGGTCGACAACAATGAAGCGCGTGCCGTTTTGCTTCATCTTCTGGTAGAAGTGGTTGCTGTGCCCGAAGATGGTTTCCGTCGGGTTATGCCCCCAGAGAATAACCAGTTTGGTGTCCAGCAGCGTGTCCAGAGAGCTGCCGCTGGCGGCGGTGCCATAGGTATACGGCGTTGCCGCCGCCGTGTTACCCATACTGACCGAGTGATAGCTTTCGAGATAGCCGCCGGTTAAGTTGAGCAGACGACGAACCATTTTATCGCCGGAAAAGGTCCCGCCGGACACCGCGGTGCCCACATGAACATAGCGTGAAGCAGCACCGTATTTTTGCGTAATAGTTTTTAATTGATTCGCAATAAGGGTAGTGGCTTCATCCCAGGTAATACGCTCGAATTTTCCTTCGCCACGTTTACCTACACGTTTCATTGGATATTTCAGTCGATCGGGGTGATAAACAAATTTCCGATAAGCCCGGCCACGAACGCAGGCGCGCATTACTGGCATCTGCGGATCCAGCGCGTTATCCGGACGCGTTGAAATTCGGGTCACAACGCCTTCACTGACGTGAGCACGAATATCACACTTGCCGCCGCAGTCAAACGTACTACAGGTTTGCACCACTTTTTCTTCAGGCGTAGCGTCTGATACCGCCGTGCCCTGTGCCTGTACTTTGCCGGTTTTGACGACAAACGGCAGGGCGGCGAGCGCCGACCCTGCCTGAATAAACTGACGCCGGGATATGGCGGGAATAAGCCCCACTCCCTGATGTTTATTTTTTTTCATTGCTCGTTCCTTCAAATAAAAACGCATTCTCGTTTTTTTTCAGGAACGAATATTGATAATTATCAAGCTAACTCTTGAGGAGTAATACTTAGCGATCTAATTCAAAATTCACTGTCGCCGTTTGTCCTGTTTCATCTAATACAATTAATTGATATTTACCCGGCAAATATAATTGCAGTGAATAATTTTTCTGATGCCCGTCTAGCGGTTCGCCATTCAAAAACCACCATCGTTGCCCCTCCCCGCCGCTGGTTGAAACGTTGAGGGTCATATTTTTCTCACCTGGAAGACGTTTAATTACCGCCCCTTCTCTGACGCCTGACAACATCAGCGGCGCCGCATTATGGTTATCCAGCGGAGGGCAAATCGCTGAACGGGCGGGGAGACGAGCAGCCCGTTTTTCGGCAGCAGGCAGCCAGGGCTCCAGCGGTAGCGGCCAGACATCCAGCACTTTTTCTGTCGCATCAGGACAATCCGCCGCAACGCGTTTGCCTTCTTTATCCAGCCAGACCGGGAAACGGATCCCGCGAATACCTTCCTGCTCCGGCAGCAACAGCGTAGGCGGTTCACTGCCTTCCAGCAGCCAGGTTGAAAGCCGACGCCGACAGTTTTCGCTCCCTTCAGGCAGGGACTGGCCCCCCGGCCAGCAAATCACGCCCCGTCCTACGCTTGCGGGACGCGGATCGCGCGGCAGGCGCGCTTCATCCACCATCGAGCGGGACTGAAGCATGTTACTGACCTGATTCAGGAGCGGTACCGCGCTGGCGAAACCAAACTGCCCGGCAACGGGCGTGCCGTCCGGGCGTCCGGTCCAGATTCCAATGACATACCGGGCGTTCAGCCCGATGGCCCAGGCATCCCGATAGCCATAGCTGGTGCCCGTTTTCCACGCCAGCGGCGCAACCTGGGGCAGCGCACTGTCCGGCAGGGGCTGTGCTTCATTAGCGAGAATGCGACGAATGATCCACGCCGCCCCCTGCGATAATAGCGGACGTTCGATCAGCGGATCGCCCGGCTGTAAACGCAGCCGGCCCGCCTTACCCTGACGCGCAAAGGCGCTATAGGCGGCAGCGATATCAGCCAGGCGTGCGCCTGCGCCCCCCAGGATCAGAGAGAGGTTGGGCTGTGCCCCCGCAGGCAGAATGAGCGGTAATCCCGCGTTGCTCAGCATTCCGGCAAAACGTTTTGGGCCGTACGCTTCCAGAACCTGCACCGCAGGCAGGTTGAGGGAACGCACCAGGGCTTCGCTCATACTGACCGGCCCATGGAAGCCGCTGTCAAAGTTGCCGGGACGATAATCCCCCGTTTTTCTTGGCACATCCTGTAATAACGAAGCGGGATGGATCAGACCATCGTCCAGCGCCATGCCATAGATGAATGGCTTGAGGATCGATCCCGGCGATCGGATCGCATTGACCATATCCACGTGGCTGAAACGGCTGTCATCATTGATATCTACCGAGCCTACCCAGCCACGCACTTTCATGGATGTATGATCCACGACGATCATCGCCAGTGAACTGCGGGCAGGCAGGCGTGATTTCCAGTTCATTGCCAGCTCTTCAAGCTGTCGTTGCAAAGCTGCATCCAGCGTGGTGACTATTTTTGTGTCACGACTTTTACTCAGCATCATGCGGGAAAAGAGCGGCGCCAGCTGCGGCATCTGCCGGGGAGCCAGCCAGACCGGCTCTTCACGGGACTCTGTGACCTGCTTCTCTGACCAGACGCCCTGAGTCAGCATGCGGTCGAGCACTTTGTTCCGCGCCGCTTCGGCACGTTCCGGCCAGCGGTCCGGGCGCAGACGGCTGGGTGCCTGCGGCAGCACTGCCAGCAGCGCCGCGTCGGAATAGCTCAGCTGAGACGGCGGCTTTCCCAGGTAAGTCCAGCTTGCCGCGCCCACGCCCTGCAACGTGCCGCCAAACGGGGCACGGTTAAGATACAGCGTCAGGATTTCACGCTTGGAGAGATGCCACTCCAGCTGCATCGCCCGCCACAGCTGACGAATTTTACCGCCAAAGGTACGCGGATGCGGATCCAGCAGACGCGCCACCTGCATGGTAAGCGTGCTCCCGCCGGAAACCACTCTCCCGGAGGTGAGATCCTGCCAGGCGGCACGCAGTACAGAAAGCGGATTGACGCCAGGGTGATCCCAGAACCAGCGATCTTCATACTGGATCAGCGCCTCAAGATAGCGTGGGGAAACCTCTTCAATGGTAACCGGATAGCGCCAGATGCCTTCGCTGTCGGCAAAACGCCACAGCGGAACACCCTGCTCATCCACCACCACTCGCGCTGGGTTGACCTCTTTCAGGGGCAACGGCCACACGCGGTCAGCGACGACAATCAGCCCCCCTGAAACGAGAAGCGCTCCCGCCAGCCACAGCCAGCGGGAGCGAATCAGGCGTGCTATCCGCATCTTACGGAACAACGATCAGCGGGCCACTGGCCGCCCCCGTTGCCCGCCACTGCGGAACGTACATGGACTCGACCATCGGAACAGGCACCTGGTAGGTTCCCGGCGTAACGGCACGGGCCAGGTAAACCAGCGTGACCGGCTGACCTTCATTGACCGGCACCGCGGCCACAAAGCGATCGTCGCGGAATTCCATGTGCTGAATATCAGACTGTTGCATCTGATTCAGCAGGTTTTGCACTTCACTGCCGCTGTCCTGCAAGCTGGCGCTGCTGCTCGCCAGATTCTGGTTTTCCAGCTCCAGACCTGCCGGGAGCAGATCCACCACCAGCGCATCCGGCACGTTCTGGCTGGCCTTCACCTCCAGCCACACCAGAACCAGCTCACCGCTCTTCAGAGAAGAGAGCGACTTGCTGCTGCCGTCTGTCGCCAGGATATGACGTTCAATCTGCAAGACATTAGAGGATGGCTGAGGCGCGTACTCCGGATAGCCAGTCGTGTCCAGTCGTACCCACAGCGGCGTAGTGCCGGTATTCGTCACCTGCAAGGCATCAAGCTGGTCGCCGTTCAGGTTTTCTACCTGCGCTTTATCACTGCTCTGGGTCTGTTCAGAGAGGCTGGTCGTTGCCGTCCACGCGCCTGACAAGGTTTGCAGTGAACGTCCGGCCATGAACAGCGCATTGCTCTCCTGGGTAGACAGCCAGCGCTGGCTGAACGCGTCTTCAGATAACGCGTTCAGCAGCCTGTTTTGCGCATCCGGCAGCAGCTTGTACTCTTCCAGCAGGGAGAGCATCAGGGCATTATCACGCAGTTGGCTGCCGTAATCCGCAATCCAGTTTCGGCTGTCGTTACGGGGAGTTTTGAGAGCCAGATCCAGCGCCTGCTGGCTGCGCGGTGCATCCCCCATCAGTTTGAGTGCCATGCCCAGCTGCATCAACGGAAGCCCGGAAGCAGCCTGAGCGTGGCGCTCCCAGATTTCACGCAGCGCACCGAGCGGCGCTTTTTGCTGACGAGCCAGCACCAGCGAAGCGTACGCCTGAACAGCAAATTTGCTGGCCTGGGTGTCGTCGCTGTAGCGGATGGACATCATCCCCGGATCCTGTAAATAGCGCAACAGTCGGCTGTTGGCGTTATTCACTGCCTCGGCAGGCACGCTGTAACCCTGCTCCCCTGCCCGCACCAGGAAGTCCGTGACATAGGCGGTCAGCCAGTACTCTTCCGGGCCGTTTTTATCCCACAAGGCAAAACCGCCATCGTCACGCTGCATTTGCAGCAGACGGGAGATCCCGATATCAATGGCCGCACGGCGTTTATCGTCGGTATCGCCTTTAATACCCAGTGCCTTAAGTTGTGCCACGTTGGTGTAAAGCGACGGGAACAGGCCGCTGGTGGTCTGCTCAAGACATCCGTATGGATAGGCCTGAAGTTCACGAATGTAGCGCGCCAGATTTAAAGGTGGTTTACCGCTGAGCAACAGCTGCCCCTGTAGCGTGGCAGGCGAGAAACCGTTGATATGCTGTGCTGGTGCACTCCAGGATTCGCCAGGGTTCAACATCGTGCCCGTATTCACCGTTTGCGCCGGAAATGCGGGACGCACGCCAATTTTCCAGCTTTTCTGCTGCGGCGCAAACGTCTCACCAGGGAGCTGAAGCCCCGACACCTGAGCAGTCACTTCACTATCACCATAGCCTTCCAGGGCGCGCACCGGAATAAACAGGGTGCTACGTGCGCCAGGCGGCAGCTTAACCGGCTCTGGCTGAGCACCTTCGAGCGACAACTTACCGGTTGCGGTTAACGCAATGTTCAGCGTTTGCGGCTGGTCCGTCAGGTTAGTCAGGTCCAGCGTCAGGCGAGAGGTATCGCCACTTGCGAGGAATCGCGGCGTGTTAAGCTCGGTGATAATCGGAGCCGCCACAATGATTTTGCTTTCGCTGCTGCCGAAATCGTCTTCCGTCCAGGCCTGCGCCATCAGACGCAGTTCGCCGTTGAAATCGCCAATCGGCAGCGTGATGGTGCCTTCGCCGTTGGCATCAAGCGTAACCGGCTGCGCCTGCTGGGCAATTATGGTGACATGGTTCACCGGTGGCTTACCGCCGCGTTTCAGTTCATCGCCGTCTCCGCCAAAGCGCAGTGCGGCCAGACGTCCCTGACCTTCAATCACCTGGCCGTAAACATCATAGATGTCCGCGCCATAGCGCTTCTGACCGAAGAAAGCTTCCCACGGATCCGGCGTGACGTAGTCGGTAATGTTCAGCACGCCGCTATCGACAGCCGAGACCAGCACGTTCACCTTCTGTGGCACAGCCCCCTCTTTTACGCTGGCTTTCACTTTCACAGAAAGCGTCTGGTTCGGACGCATCTTTTGCGGGTTATCCAGTGCGATATTCAGGCGACGATTTTCGTCCCCCATTGGCAGATGCAGCAGGCCAACCGCCCGTTTTGGCGTGGCGGATTTGGATTTATCGCCAGGACGAACCACCAGCGTGCTGAGGTAGAGATCGTGACGTTTCCAGTCCTTATCCACCGGAATGGCGAGATCCAGACCGTTTGCTGGCACGTCGATCTCTTTCCACCACAGCGGTCCTTCGCTGGATTCGATCATTGCATAGCCCTTGCCTGCGGCTGGCGCTGCAATATGCAGGTTGATGGTATCGCCTGGCTGATAGGATGGCTTGTCCAGTTTCAGCGTCACACGATCAGGGCGAGCAGCGCCCGTGCCATCGCTGTTATCCTGCCAGCTGTACCCCGCCCAGAAGCGCACGCTGCTGACCATGTCATCAGGGGCTTTCACTTCCAGACGGTATGAGCCCCACTCCACCGGGAAGGTGACTTTACCGGTTTCATCGGCCTTGAGGTTTAGCTCCTGCTCGCCCTCAACCAGATCTTTTTGATCAAACTGAGACTGCCAGCCCTCACTCTCGGACCAGTTCCAGAAGTAGTCGCGACGCTCACGGACCAGACGCACCTGCAAACCGGATACCGCTTTTTTCGCCCCGCTGGCATCGGCATAGACGATGTCAAAGCTGGCGTTGCCGTTTTCATCGACAATCGGCTGATTGACGGTGGTATCGGTACGGTAGTCGTAAACGGCCTTGCTGGCGAACTGTGGGCGGATCCCCGGAAGTTCAGCCGCAGGCCAGATAGCCTGTTCGGCGCGTCGCGTTACCGGACGCCCGCCTGATTCCAGCAGGCTGGCCTGCAAAATCAGTTGCAGCGGCGAGTGCACCTCTTTCCACTGGCTTTCGGTGGTAACCTGCCCACGCCCCTGTTCGTCCAGCGTAAGCTGCACTTCATCCAGACTACGGCTCAGGTTCTCCTCGGCAATATCACCGAACTGGAAGCCAAGCAGCGCAGGCACCGCGTCACGTAGCGGACGCAGGAAAAGCTGGCCTTGCAGAGAATTGCCGTTAGCCGGCGCGCCATACAGGTAATAGCCCACAACGTTAAAGTCGACATTATCCTGCGGGGAAACCGGCGTTTTTTGCCCGGTCAGATTCAGCGCCATACGCTCAGGCATAAAATCTTCGACGTGGAAATCCCACATGCGCTGCTGGTTATCGCCCGTATTCGCGCGAATATGCCACATGCCGGTCTGGGCGCCGCTATCGAGCGGATAGTTGAAGCGATAAAGGCCTTTCTCAGGTTGCACAACGACCGTACGCGCCACCTGTCCGTCCGGGCGCAGCACGTCAAGTTTTACCGGTTGATCGGGAAGCGGTTTGCCATCGCTGTCGCGAAGCAGGCCGTTCAGGATCACCGTTTCACCCGGACGATAAAGATCGCGCGGGCCAAACATAAAGAACTGTTTGCTGTAACCCGGGTTACCGGCGATATCAAACTCCGCCAGATCCAGCGCCGGAAGTTTGAGGTCGAGAAGCGTCGTCTGGCCATCTTTACTGGCCAGGATCAGCGCGGCTTCTTTATCGGTTTCCAGTTTCGCATGACCATCGGCGTCGCTGTTCGCCTCGGCCAGGGTCTGCCCTTTATCGTTCAGAAGGGTAATGGCCACACCTGACTGCGCCGCACCGTTTTCAAGACTCTGGGTGAAGATGTCCAGGCGGTTATGATAACGGTGAGCGGACAGCCCAATATCACTTAAGGTAAAGAGCGTCGCGGCGTTACTGTAGTTATAGTGACCAGCCTGATTCATCACGGCGATATAGACGCCAGACTGCTGGAGCGGCTTAATATCTTTGAGCGGCAGGAGCAGTTTTTCACGCGTATTGCGCGCCGGGTTGAGGTCGAAACGGCCGGTGTAGACCAGTTCCGCCATCTTCAGCAGGTTGTCAGATTCCCAGTTGGTCAGCGAGTTACGGTACTCCCACTGGCTGACAAACGAGGCCAGCGACTCCGGCTTCACGCGATAGAAGTTCACATCCACATTGTTGACGTTGAGCGCCATCACCGGCAACCCTTCCACCACCTTACCCGGCAGCAGCGATCCGCGGCTGGCGAATCCGACCGTCGGTTCAACATCCCGGGTGGTGATCGCTTTTTCATAGTCGATGCCGAATGTCGCTTTGTTCAGCGCCAGCAAATTACGTTCGACGGTGACGACCAGATTACGATTCGGCTCCAGATGGCGCAGGCGCAGCTCTTTCAGATTGGGGGCCAGTTCCCAGGCGCCGTCCACTTTGCCGCTTTTTTTATCCACCACATGCACCGTTTTCGCAAAATTCTGGCTGGGATCCAGCGGTACAGAGAAGGTCAGAACCAGCGTCGCAGCGCCGTCGAGTTGCACTTCAGAAGCATCCAGCAGCGTCAACGCCTTGCCCTGACTCTGCGCGGCCAGCTTAGCCAGCTTTTCAGGATCCGGTTTTGCCGGGGTTTTCTGTTCTGATGCAGTAGACGCTGCGGGGGCAGCGGCCTGAGGTTTGTCGTCGCTGTTATCACAGCCGACAAGCGTAAAGGTGGTGAGCAGCGCGAGAGAGATCGCAGCTAAGCGAAACGGTTTCATCCTGTGTCCCTGGCCTGAGGAGCCTGTTGGTCATCGTCCGGATAAGTATTATCCGCAAGTTTCGTTAATACAAAAAGTCCAATTTTATAATCTGGATAGCACCTCGCAGAATGGCATCACGCAGCCACACCGTGATGGAACGGCGATCACAGCGCATAACGTAACATGTTACCTTTCGCGTCATTTGTTTTTAAAACAAGAAGATAGCTGGATAAGCTCGCATCAGGCCTGCTAGTTTTATGACCATGACGCACCCCGAGTGCGCGGTTCAATAAGAGAGAAAGCCATGAAACGAGCCGTGAACGCCCTACAAAATTTCGGAAAATCACTTTACGGACCTGTACTTATCTTACCCATCGTCGGCCTGTTTATCGCCTTCGGGAATGTACTGGGTAACGGCAATCTGGCCGAGTATCTGCCGTTTCTCGGCCACCCGCTGATCCAGAGTGTCGGCCAGCTGATCGCCAAATCTGCCGTGTCGGTGCTGGTCAACCTGGCGCTGGTGTTTGCCGTCGGGATCCCCATTGGACTGGCAACACGAGACAAAGGCTACGCGGCGCTGATTGGGCTGGTGACCTTTATCGTATTCATTAACGCGATGAACGTGACGTTACAGCTTCAGGGAGAACTGGCCCCTGCGGAACAGATGAAAGCCGCCGGACAAAGCATGGTGCTGGGCGTCCAGGTGCTGGAGATGGGCGTTTTCGCCGGGATCCTGACCGGGGCGCTCTCCGGTTATCTGTACAACAAATATTCCAGTGTCCAGTTTAACGGCGCGATGGCGATTTACTCCGGCCACTGCTTTGTCGCGATTGTGATGCTGCCTGTCTCTATGCTGCTCGGCGTGGTCATGAGCGAACTCTGGCCGTACGCACAGCATGGAATAAGCGCTCTGGCGCTGGCGATCAAAGGGTCCGGTCCGTTTGGCGTGGCGATCTACGGTTTCCTTGAACGCATTCTGGTGCCGACGGGCCTGCATCATCTGGTCTATACGCCGTTCCTCTATACCGAACTGGGCGGTACGCAGGAGGTGTGTGGCGCAACCTATCAGGGCGCGCGCAATATCTACTTCGCCGAGATGGCCTGCCCGGACGTGAAGCAGCTCAGCAGTACCGTGGTGTGGGATGCGCGCGGCATCAGCAAGATGTTCGGCCTTCCTGCCGCCGCGCTGGCGATGTACATGACCGCGAAGCCAGAGCGTAAAGCGATTGCGAAAGCGATTCTGATCCCGGCGGCGCTGACCTCGCTGCTGGTCGGCGTAACCGAGCCGATTGAATTCTCCTTCCTGTTCGTCGCCCCGCTGCTGTTCGTGGTGCATGCGGTGCTGACCGGCATCGGCATGATGCTGTTCTCGCTGTTTGGCGTTCACGCCATCGGCGCCAACGGGATTATCGATTTCATCCTCTACAACCTGCCGCTCGGCACGGAGAAGTCCAACTGGCCCATGTACATCGTGGTCGGGCTGATCATGTTCGCCCTTTATTTCGTGGTATTCCGCTTACTGATCCTGCGCTTCAACATGAAAACGCCGGGGCGTGAAGATGAGGACCAGGAGACACGCCTTTACAGCAAGCAGGAGTACCAGGCGAAGGGCAATAACGACGAGCTGGGCGAATCCATCGTGGTGGGTCTGGGCGGTCGGGAAAATATAGAGGTAGTGGATAACTGCTACACCCGCTTACGCGTCACGGTGAAGGACGTCGCTATCATCGATGAACCGCGCCTGAAAGCGACCGGCGCGAAAGGGATAATCAAACAAGGTAACAACGTTCAGGTGGTCTACGGGCTGCATGTCAAAAAAATGCGAGAAGCCGTTGAGACGTTTCTCTGAAAGGAGCTAAAGATGTTTACACCCCCATTTATTCTGTCGATTGCCGGCGGCGGTAGCACCTACACGCCAGGTATTGTGAAAAGCCTGATGGTACGTCTGCATGATTTCCCTCTGGCAGAGATCCGCCTGTATGACATTGACGAGGCGCGCCAGAACACCATTGCGCCCGTGGTGGAGAAGGTTATTCGCGACCACAGCCAGAGCATCAAATTCACCGTCACCAGCGACCCGGAAGTGGCCTTCAGCGGCGCGCATTTTGTTTTTGCCCAGATGCGCGTCGGACAGTACAAAATGCGCGAGCAGGATGAAAAGATCCCGCTGCGCCACGGGGTGGTCGGCCAGGAAACCTGCGGACCCGGCGGGCTGGCATATGGCCTGCGTACGATCCTGCCGATGGTGGAGCTTATCGATCGGGTGGAACGCTACGCGCACGAAAAGGCGTGGATCGTGAACTACTCCAACCCGGCGGCGATTGTCGCTGAGGGCGTGCGTCGCCTGCGCCCCAACGCCCGCGTGCTGAACATCTGCGATATGCCGGTTGCCGCGATGCGCAATATGGGCGCCATTCTGGGCGTGGATCGTCATAAACTGGAGGTGGACTATTTTGGCCTCAACCACTTTGGCTGGTTTACCCGCGTGCGGGTGGACGGCGAGGACAAGCTGCCGGAGCTGCGTAAACATATCGCGAAGTTTGGCCTGCTGACGGAAGATGCCGCGAAAACCGACCCGCAGCACTCGGATCCGTCGTGGGTGAAAACCTGGCGCAACATCAAGCCGATTATGGATAACTTCCCGGAGTACCTGCCGAACCCGTATCTACAGTACTACCTGATGCCAAACCAGATTGTGGAGCATCAGAACCCGGACTATACCCGCGCCAACGAAGTGATGAACGGGCGTGAGAAAAAGCTGTTTGCCGCCGCCGAAGAGTACCAGCGCACCGGAATTTTACCGGACGCCTTCCACGTAGGTGTTCACGGCGAATTTATCGTCGATATCGCCTGCTCACTGGCGTTCAACCTGCGCCAACGCCATCTGGTGATGGTGGAAAACCGCGGGGCGATTACCAACCTGCCGTACGATGCGGTGGTGGAAGTGCCTGCCTATATCACCTCCGAAGGGCCGGAGCCTGTCCGCGTGGGTCAGGTACCGCTGTTCCACCAGACGCTCCTGCAACAGCAGCTGGCCTCTGAACAGCTGCTAGTTGAGGCAACCATCGAAGGCAGCTACGAGAAAGCGTTGCAGGCGTTCACTCTGAACCGCACCGTGCCGACCATGGAGCACGCGAAAGCGATTCTGGATGAGATGATCGAAGCCAACCGCGACTACTGGCCTGCGCTGCAAAAGGCCTGGCAGGACGGTGAAGCGGTGAAAAAATAGGGGCTTGCTCGCGAGTTGAACGTGGTTAGCTTGTCGGTGTCAGAAAAAACACCGACAATCCTTTTTTACGGAAAAGAATGGAGGCAACCATGTCCACCTCATATTTTGTCGCTGCCGACTGGCTGATTGAGCACGGCGACGACCCGGAAGTTCAGATTATCGACGCGCGCATGGCCCCTCCGGGCCAGGAGCATCGTGACGTTCCCGCTGAATACCGTGCAGGGCACCTGCCTGGCGCGGTATTTTTTGATATCGAAGCCCTCTCCGATCACACCTCTCCCCTGCCGCACATGCTGCCTCGCCCGGAAGCGTTTTCCGTGGCGATGCGCGAGCTGGGCATCAGCAAAGATAAACATCTTGTTGTTTACGATGAAGGTAATCTGTTTTCCGCGCCGCGAGCGTGGTGGATGCTGAAAAACTTCGGCGTGGAAAAGGTATCGATTCTGGCGGGCGGACTTGCAGGCTGGAAGCGCGACGAACTACCGCTTCAGCAGGGTGACGTCACGCTGCCGGAAGGGGAATTTGATGCCACGTTTGACGCTAACGTGGTCAAGCGCCTGACCGACGTGCTGGTCGTGAGCCACGAAAACACGGCGCAAATCGTCGATGCGCGTCCCGCTCCACGTTTCAACGCAGAAGCGGACGAGCCGCGTCCGGGACTGAAACGCGGACATATCCCGGGGGCGCTGAACGTACCGTGGGGCGATCTGGTGTTTGAAGGCGAGCTGAAAACCACCGATGAATTGCGTGCCATTTTTGAACGTCAGGGCGTGGATTTGCATCGTCCGGTTATTGCCAGCTGCGGCTCCGGCGTGACGGCCTGCGTGGTGATCCTGGCGCTGGCAACCCTTGGCGCGAATGACGTGACTCTGTACGACGGCGCCTGGAGTGAATGGGGTGCACGGGACGATCTGCCGGTTGAACCGGCGAAATAATGGATAACCGCCTGGCAACGCTGTTAACGCGCGGATCGTCGCTGACCCGCGCGGAGTATCGCGTCCTCGCCCACCTCACTGAGCATCCATTGCTGGTGGGCAACATCACGGTGCGCGAGCTGGCGCAGGCGACATTTGTCTCTACCGCGACGATTATGCGGCTGTGTCAGAAGCTGGGGTTTAGCGGCTTTAGCGAGTTTATCTGGCACTGCAAGCAGCTGCTTTCTGACACGCCGCATATCACCGTACAGCCTGAGCAACATGCGGAAATGCCCGCGTTTTTTACCCGGTTCGTTGCCAACTATCAGCAGACCTTCCAGTGGGTCACTCAGGACAAACGCCAGCAGTTTGCCAGCCTGCTGCGCCAGAAAGAGAGCTTCTTTCTCTACGGCGCCGGGTTTTCGTACCTTTTTGCCGAGTACCTGACCAAGAAGTTGCAGGTGCTGGGAAAAACGGCGTTCATCTCCGGGCCGGGAGACAGCCGGAATATTTTTCTCAGCAACGCCGCGCGCTATCAGGTGTTTATTGCCGTTTCACGCAGCGGCGAAACGGAGCAGGTACTGGATAAAGCGCGGATCGCCAAAAACGTCGGCATGACGATCGTCGCCTTTACCCGCGCGTCGGCCAATACGCTGGCGGGTATGGCGGACGTGCATTTTGCCCTCTATGACGAAGCGGTACATTTCGCCGCCGAAGCCGCAGGGGTGACGTCGTTTGAGTCGAATCTGGTGCTGCTGATGGATTTACTGCTGCTGGAAGCAACGGGGTGAAGGTCACCCCGCCGTAATCAGATAATGCGGTTGGTCTTGAGATCGCGCAGGAAGCCGCCCCAGCGACGCTCGTAGAACGGGGTGATGTGCTCGGTAATAAAGTGGCTGATCCCCTTCTCACCTTTCTTCACCTGACAGATATCAATCGGCTCATCGCCCGGCAGGGTGTCGGTTGCCACGCTTCCCGCTGCCTGGATGATCTCGTCGATATCGCCGTCGGCCTCAATCCCTATCAGCAGAACAGGCTTTTCGTCAGCGCTCTCTTTGATGGAGCAGAGAAACGCGCGTTTTACCGGCTTGATGGTTTTAAACAGCGTGGTCAGGGAGTCAATCATCTGCGCGGGCGGCTCGGCCACTTCAGACAGCAGCAGCGTTTCGCCCCCTTCCAGCACCTCCTGAGTGCTGAGCGGGTTGCCCTCGTCACCAATCAGGTGGCTGATTTCGCGCGGAGTAAACTCTTTCCCGGTCGGCAGTTTGGCGTTGAGGAACAGCGTCTGCCCCAGGGTCATTTCAAACAACGTGCGCACCGGCATCACCACGAACGCCTGTTCGTCTTCTACCGCTTCCTGCAAGGCCTCGAGCGAAGTAAAGAACGGGATCACCGAGGTGCCGTCGTCTTTCTCCCAGTGCAGCAGATCCAGCGCGCTGTCTTCGACAACCTGCTCCCCTTCCGCCGCGGTGCCCGGCACCCAGACGGTGGATTCCAGCAGCGTGCGGAAAAAGGCCGGACGGTGGGCGGGTTCGGTCGCCGCCTGCTCCAGCAGGGTTTCTAATTCGTTTTTGGTTTCTGACATAGTTTGGCTACTTCAAAAAACGCCGGGTGGCGCTTCGCTTACCCGGCCTACAAAACCGTAGGCCCGTGCAAGCGCAGCGCCGCCGGGCAATATGATGACTCCGAAGGCGCGCGTAAGCGTAGCGCTACCCGGCAAAAAAGATCACTCAGCCGTCAGCAGGTTCGCCACGGTACGCACGCCCAGACCGGTCGCACCCGCAGACCACTGCTCAACCGCCGCTTTACGGTAGGTTGCGGAGCAGTCAATGTGCAGCCAGCCTTCATGGTAGTTCTCAACGAAGTGAGACAGGAAGCCTGCTGCGGTGCTTGCCCCCGCCGGGTACGCTGCGCTCGCGGTGTTGTTCAGCTCGGCGAAGTTAGACGGCAGCTGGCTGCGGTGGAACTCGGCCAGCGGCAGACGCCAGAACGGTTCGTTTTCCGCCGCCGCGCTGGCCAGCAGGCGAGCGGCCAGCTTGTCGTCGAAGCTGAACAGGGCGTGATAGTCGTTACCCAGCGCCGTTTTCGCCGCGCCGGTCAGGGTCGCCATGTCGATAATCAGCTCCGGCTTCTGCGCAGAGGCGTCGATCAGGCCATCGGCCAGCACCAGACGGCCTTCGGCGTCGGTGTTCATCACCTCAACGTTTTTACCGTTGCGGTAGCGAATGATGTCGCCCAGCTTGAAGGCGTTACCGCTCACCATGTTGTCCGCGCAGCACAGGTAGAGCTTCACGCGCTTGTTCAGGCCGCGGGTAATCGCGAACGCCAGCGCGCCGGTGATGGTGGCCGCACCGCCCATGTCGGACTTCATGGAGTCCATGAACGCGCTCTGCTTCAGGCTGTAGCCGCCGGTGTCGAAAGTGATGCCTTTTCCGACCAGACAGGCAAAGACCGGCGCTTCTTTATCGCCGGTTGGGTTGTAATCCAGCGCCAGCAGGACCGGAGGACGCTCGGAGCCACGGCCCACGGTGTGAATGCCCATGTAGTTTTGCTCGCGCAGGTCTTCACCTTTGGTGATGCGGTAAGACATCTTGTCGCCCGCCACGCCGCACAGCAGGTCGACGGCGCGCTGCGCCAGCTGCTCAGGGCCTAACTCTTCCGCCGGGGCGTTGATGGTGTCGCGCACCCAGTCGATGATTTGCAGGCGGCTTTCCAGCTCTTTCTGACCGGCTTCGTCGAGGTTCGCCCACTCGATTTTGCGGGTGCCTTTCGGCCCTTTGTAGCCTGCCCAGAACGCCCAGCTGCGGTCGGTGTCCCAGCCTTCGCCTTCCAGCGACACATGCTTAATGCCAAGGCCGTCAATTTTACGCGCGGCGCGCTGGATCAGGCCCAAATCATCATTGCCCGTCAGGTGCAGGGTAATACCGTCGTTGTTGATGCTGTAGGTGGCTTTTTCGCCCCAGCGTGAGTCGGCTGGCTGCGTGGAGAGCGTAATCTTCATCGCTTCGGTCATTTTATTTATCCTTATTAGCAACTAGCAAACGGGCCGCCTGAAGGCAGCCCGTTTATGTTATCTATTCTGCTTCATCTAACCAGACTAACAGAATCGCCTCCAGAATTTTTTCATTGGATGCGTTTGGATCGTCGTCAAAATCTTCCAGATCGCAAATCCACTGATGCATATCGGTGAATCGTACGGTCTTCGGATCGAGATCCGGGTTCGCGTCGTAGAGCGCCTCGCCGATTTCACGGCTGTCTGTCCACTTCAGTCCCATATCAATGCTCGCGTGCGTGGTTGATGGTGTAACGTGGGAACTCTACGACCAGATCTTCATCGGTCACCGCGGCCTGGCAGCTTAAGCGGCTGTCGGGCTCCAGACCCCATGCTTTGTCCAGCATGTCGTCTTCGTCTTCGGTGCTCTCTGCGAGAGAGTCGAAACCTTCACGCACGATGCAGTGGCACGTTGTGCAGGCACAGGATTTTTCACAGGCGTGTTCCACTTCGATACCTGCACGCAGGGCTACATCGAGAATGGTTTCACCGGTCTTCGCTTCCAGAACAGCGCCATCCGGACAGAGGTCCGCATGAGGCAAAATTACAATCTTTGGCATATTAAACCTCGTCCACGGACTGGCCTTTCAGCGCGACGCGGACAGATTTGTCCATGCGGCGAGCAGCGAAGTCCTGGGTTTGTTTATCAACGTTTTTAATGGCTTCTTCTATTGCGTCAGCGTCATTGCCTTCGGCGACTGCGCTTAAGCGCGCGGCAGCGTCGTCAATCACCTGGCGCTCAGCGGCGCTTAACAGCGCGGCATCGGCAGCGAGCGCGCCGTTCAGGCTTTCCAGCACGCGTGCGGCTTCCACTTTTTGTTCGGCCAGCATACGCGCCTTCACATCCTGCTCGGCGTAGCTCATTGAGTCCTGAATCATGGAGGCGATTTCGCCATCGGTCAGGCCGTAGGACGGCTTCACCTGGATGGACGATTCCACGCCGGTCGATTTTTCCATCGCCGTGACGCTCAGCAGGCCGTCCGCATCCACCTGGAAGGTGACGCGAATATGCGCCCCGCCCGCCGGCAACGCCGGAATTCCGCGCAGCGCAAAGCGCGCCAGAGAGCGGCAGTCCTGCACCAGCTCGCGTTCGCCCTGCATCACGTGGATGGACATCGCGGTCTGACCGTCTTTGAAGGTGGTAAACTCCTGCGCGCGCGCCACCGGAATGGTGGTGTTACGCGGAATGACTTTCTCCACCAGGCCGCCCATGGTTTCTAAACCCAGAGACAGCGGGATGACGTCCAGCAGCAGCATTTCGCTGTCCGGCTTGTTGCCGACCAGGATATCGGCCTGGATAGCGGCGCCCACGGCAACCACTTTGTCCGGGTCGATAGACGTCAGCGGCGTGCGGCCAAAGAATTCGCCCACGCGTTCGCGCACCAGCGGCACGCGGGTTGAGCCGCCAACCATGACCACTTCCAGCACCTCGCTGGCCTCCACGCCCGCATCTTTCAATGCGCGACGGCAGGCCAGCAGGGTACGCTTAACCAGAGGCGCGATCAGTTCGCTGAACTGATTGCGGGTGATCTCACCCTGCCAGCCCGCAACGTTAACCGTGACCGATTGCGCGTCGCTCAGGGCGATTTTGGCGTCGATGGCCGCATCCAGCAGTTCACGCTGTACGCGCGCATCGCTGCGATCGCTGATGCCCGCCTGCTCGCGGATGTAGTCTGCCAGCAGATGGTCGAAGTCATCGCCGCCGAGCGCGGAATCCCCGCCGGTCGCCAGCACTTCGAACACGCCGCGGCTCAGGCGCAGGATTGAGATATCAAACGTCCCGCCGCCGAGATCGTAAACCGCAATCACCCCTTCCTGACCGGAATCGAGGCCGTAGGCAATGGCCGCCGCCGTCGGTTCGTTCAGCAGACGCAGCACATGCAGGCCCGCCAGACGCGCGGCGTCTTTGGTGCCCTGACGCTGTGCATCGTCGAAGTAGGCCGGAACGGTGATTACCACGCCGTCGAGATCGCCGCCGAGCGTCGCCGTGGCGCGCGCCGCCAGCGCTTTGAGGATGTCAGCAGAAACGCGAATCGGGTTCAGCAGACCGGCAGACGTCGCGATCATCGGCAGGCCGTTTTCGCTGGCCTGTAGCTGATACGGCAGATGCGGGTAACGGGTCTGGATATCAGCCAGCGAGCGGCCCATCATGCGCTTAACCGAGCTGATGGTATTGGCCGGATCGCGCGCGGCGTTGGTGCGGGCATCAAACCCGACCGCGTGACCCTGCTGCTGGTAGTGGACCACGGAAGGCAGCAGATGGCGGCCCTGCTCGTCAGCCAGCGTTTCCGCCTGGCCGCTGCGCACGGTCGCCACGAGGGAATTGGTGGTGCCCAGATCAATACCCACCGCCAGACGACGCTGGTGCGGTGCGGCACTTAAGCCAGGCTCACTAATTTGTAATAAGGCCATAATTGCTTCCGAAATTAAAAATCGAGCAGCTTTTCTTCGAGTTGTTCAGCACT
>OJKA01000015.1_pt1 | contig 178887 bp, 150 predicted proteins | sample 1596451 | NCBI WGS metagenome assembly OJKA01 (sample SAMEA4350155, study PRJEB24818) | metagenome | biome: human; feature: gut; material: faeces | place: Denmark | collected 2013-09 | reverse complement strand
TAAAATCAAGGCGTTGCATAGGTCGGGTCTCAGTCCAGGGCATAGCGAGTCTCCTCTTCTATGCCAGTTATAACTGTTACCCATGTATCCGGTCTAAAGTGTTACCCATGTTTCCGGTTCATACCCTTCGCTTACCCGGCCTACAAATGGCACCATCACGTAGGTCGGGTAAGGCGAAGCCGCCACCCGACGTTAACTCAGCCGATAATGCATCAGATAGTACTCTCCGTCCGGAGAATCACCCGTTGCCTCAATGTGCCAGCCATGTCGCTGGTAAAACGCAATAGCCCGCCTGTTCTTCACCAGACACTTCAGTGCACCCGTGCTGGTAAACGTTTTCTGTACGTGCTCAAGTAACAGATGTCCGACACCCAGGCTCTGATACTGCGGATCAACAAACAGGTTGTGCAGAAAATTATCGTTGGTCCAGACGGAAGCAAACCCCAGGCGATGGCCGTCCTGCTCCGCAACCCAGATGGCTTCGTCCCGGGTAGCGGCGTCGAAATCTTCCAGATGCCAGCCAGAGTCATCAAGCCAGGGCCAGGCATCGCGTCGGGCGTGGAGATAGAGCGTGCGCAGGAAAGGCCGATCGCTCTCCTGCCACGGACGGATGACGATCGTATCAGCGATGATAGAAGATATCCCCATTATAGGCTTTGTAGATTTTGCCATCTGCATCGCCAATCAGGACGTAGTTTTCGCCCATGTAGGTCCAGTGGGTCCCTGCATCCGGTGCCGGCAGGTTACGCAACTGATACTGTTTGATGGTGTATTCGGGCGTTTGATACTGCGCCGGTGCGGTATCGCCGATTTTGAACTTAGTGAAATCAGCGATGAACTCTTGTTCCTCATAGGCTTTGATGCCTGATGGCGCAGCGGCGGTTTGCGGGGCAGAAAATGCGGATCCCGCCAGAGACAGTAATACACCCAGAAGCAGCAATTTACGCTTAGCCATTTTTTCTCCAGTGATATCGTTACAGATGTTTTGTCTGCGGGCGCGCGTATGAAGCAAGGCAGACAGTCCATTTTAAGGATCAACGCAAGCCGTGTATGAAAAAAATGTAACAAAAATGGACAGTTTTGTGTAGTCGAACCGTGTGGGTCTTATTTGTGTGGTCGATATTTACCATTACTAATATTTGTTATTTTTATTAATCTATTCTGAAAATAACTTTTAGCATCAAAATTGCGCGGTTAAGCGAATGCTTTACTGAGGAATACCCTTTAGTATCATCCTTCGGATGAAGTGATATTACTTTTGATTTTATTAGACGATTGTGCATCGGCTCAGTTTTTTAAAGCGAATGTATTCGTTTTTTAGAATATCATGGTAATGCCATTAAAATAATAACTAATTATATTTCATGGTGTTAGTTGCATTCTTTTTGCAGATGTAACGCCTGGCGCAACGATAAATCAACATTTTATATAAATGAAAAACACAACTGCATTCCCACTATTATTTCTTTTTCTTAGCCAGTTAACAGGGTGTGTATTTTCACCGGGTCAGCACTTAAGTCTGTCTGGAAAAAAAGTTACGCCGAGTGAAGAAATTAATCATCAACTGGATAAACGTGTAGAAATTTTTCCAGTGACCCCTGGGTTGATTGAAAAACTGCGTCCGCCCGTGTCGAAATCTCAGGCGAATCCTAATCTGGATGAGCAGCTCAAAAACTGGGAATACCGTATTGGCACAGGCGACATCCTGACGGTCACCGTCTGGGATCACCCTGAATTAACGACGCCTGCCGGGCAGTATCGTAGCGCGAGCGATGCGGGCAACTGGGTCAACGCCGACGGTACGCTTTTTTACCCCTATGTCGGTAAGCTGCACGTAGCGGGCAAAACAGTTTCACAGATACGTGAAGAGATTACCGCGCGACTGGATAAGGTCATTGAGAGCCCTCAGGTGGATGTCAGCATAGCCTCCTTCCGTTCGCAAAAAGCCTATATCACTGGTGAGGTAGAGAAATCGGGCCAGCAGCCCATTACCAATATTCCACTGACGGTGATGGATGCAGTCAACGCTGCTGGTGGGCTATCTGCGGATGCCGACTGGCGGAATGTGGTACTCACGCATAATGGTCAGGACTCACGTCTTTCCCTCTATGCCCTGATGCAGCACGGCGATTTAACGCAAAACAAGCTGCTTTATCCTGGCGATATCTTGTTTGTTCCCCGAAACGACGCGCTGAAAGTGTTCGTGATGGGGGAGGTGGTTAAACAGAGCACCCTTAAAATGGATCGTAGCGGCATGACGCTGGCCGAAGCGCTGGGAAATGCTGGCGGCTTAAACCAGAACATGGCCGATGCCACCGGCATTTTTGTTATTCGACAGGTAGCGAAAAAAGGCGACGCGGACAAAATTGCCAACATCTATCAACTGAATGCAGAAGATGCGTCAGCCATGGTGCTAAGCACGGAATTTCAGCTGGAGCCGTATGACATTGTCTATGTGACCACCGCACCGCTTTCACGCTGGAATCGCGTCATTACCCAACTGGTGCCGACTATCACAGGTGTTCACGATCTGACCGAAACCGTCCGCTATATCAGATCGTGGCCGCAATAATGTTCAATTCAATCTTAGTGGTTTGCACAGGCAATATTTGCCGTTCGCCAATGGGTGAACGGCTGTTGCGCCAGCAGTTACCCGGCAGGCAGGTGACCTCGGCAGGTATTTTCGGTCTCGAAGGATGCCCGGCGGATGCCGCTGCGCAGGCCGTGGCCTGGCGTCATGGTATTTCGCTGGAGGGGCATGTTGCCCGCAAGGTGACGCGTAGCCTGTTACAAAAATCCGATTTGATTCTGGTGATGGAGCCGAAACACCTTCGTTTTATCGCCACTATGGCCCCGGAGAACCGGGGAAAATCGCTGCTATTTGGACAATGGCTGGAAACCAAGGACATTCCCGACCCGTATCATAAAAGTCGGGAAGCCTTCGAATATGTTTTCAACCAATTGGGAAAAGCCAGTCAGGAATGGGCTCGTCGTTTGAGTCAACAAGGAATGAAGCAGTAATGTCGTCTTCTAAATCAGACAAATTTGGTGCTGCGACACCGCAGAATAATGAAATCGATCTCATTCAGTTGCTTGCTGAGATGTTTGATCACCGGATCATGATTGCGTGTATCACACTCCTGTTCACAGTATGTGCGGGGATTTATGCATTTAGCGCCACGCCAGTTTATCAGGCTGATGCCCTGGTGCAGGTCGAGGCGAAGCAGGATAACTCGCTACTTAAAAGCTTAAGCCAGTTCGGGTCCGATCTCTCCCCTGATGTCGCCCCAGAACTTCTACTCCTTAAATCAAGGATGATTCTGGGAGAGACCGTTGATCAACTCGGGCTAACATACCACGTTAAGCGGCGCGTACTCCCTGTTATCGGTCCTGTGTGGGAACAGATTCGGGGACGAAAATCTGATGAAATAACGATTGGCGCACTGACTATTCCGCTTCTGGAAGGTGAGCCACAAACGCTTTTACTCACCGCACAGGACCAGGGGCGATTTCATCTTGAGGGTAAGACGCTGGCTGTAGACGGCGTTGTGGGAAAAGCGCTGGTTAAAGATGGGGTATCTCTGCTGGTGACATCCCTCGATGCGGTTCCGGGTACCCAATTTATCCTCAAAACCGTCACGAAACTTGAAGCGATCAACGCCATTCAAAAGAGGCTTACGGTTGCTGAATCGGCGAAACAGAGCGGTATGATCGCGTTAACCATAGCGGGTGAAGACCCCAGTAAGATCGCCAGAGTGCTTAATACAATCGCTGAAAATTATCTCAGTCAGAATATCGCGCGTCAGGAAGCTCAAGATACCCGGAGCCTGACGTTTTTACAGACTCAATTACCGAAGATCAGTCGGGAGCTGGATGAAGCTGAAGCTCGCCTCAATGCCTACAGAGAGAAACGTGATTCTGTCGACTTGTCTCTGGAGGCAAAGTCGGTTCTTGATCAGGTTGTTAATGTGGAAAACCAGCTTAACGAGCTGACATTCCGTGAAGCAGAGGTTTCTCAGCTTTTCAAGAAGGATCACCCCACTTACCGCGCGTTACGGGAAAAGAAACAAACGCTCGAGCAGGAACGTACGCGCCTCAACAAACGCGTTTCAGCCATGCCCTCCACGCAGCAGGAAATATTACGCCTGAGTCGTGACGTGGAATCCGGGCGTACCATCTACCTGCAACTTCTGACGCGGCAGCAGGAGCTGAATATCTCCCGCTCCAGCGCGATTGGAAACGTGCGGATCATTGACCCGGCCGTGACGCAGCCCATTCCGATTAAACCGCGTAAAGCGCTTATTATCGTGCTGGGCATGCTGATGGGGTTAATGCTCTCGACCGGAACGGTTTTCGTGCGTTCGGCCTTTAAGCGGGGCATTACGTCATCTGAGCAACTAGAAGTGCAGGGAATACCGCTTCTGGCGACGCTCCCGCGCTCAGTCTGGCTCTGGAAAAAGACGCATCTGCGCAGGCGGAACCTGTTTGCTTCCCACTGGAAACACAGAACATCAAACGTACCTTTCCTGCCTGTTGACCGGCCGACCGATATGTTTATCGAAGCGGTGCGCGGGCTCCGTACCAGTCTGCATTTTACGATGATGGATGCAACAAACCGGATCGTAGTGGTGTCAGGCCCTACCCAGGACTGCGGAAAGACCCTGGTCAGTACCTCACTGGCGTCGATTGCGGCTCAGGCGGGACAGCGAGTCTTGTTTATTGATGCGGATATGCGCAAGGGGTATGTCCACAATATTTTCAAACTGAACAATCATCTTGGATTGTCCAGCGTGCTCGGAGGAAACGTAGAATGGCAGGACGCGGTTCAACGCTTTGAGAAAGGCGGTTTTGATGTCCTGACCTGCGGACCCCGGCCTTCACATCCCGTTGATTTGCTCATGAGTGAACGCTTCCAGGCGGTAATGTCACGGATCGACACACTTTATGACATCGTCATTATCGACACCCCACCCGTACTTGCCGTGACGGATGCATTGCTGATCACCAGAGCCGCGGCCACCACGCTACTGGTTGCCCGTTTTGGAAAAACCAGCGGTAAAGAGGTCGAGCACTCACTGAAGCGTCTGCGGCAAACGGGCGTGCAGGTGAATGGCGCTATCCTCAACGATATCGTGAAATCCGCTGCGCTCTATTACAACTCGGGCTATAGCCACTACGACTATGGCTACACCCAGGAATAAGCGTGGCGCGACACTTCTTTACAGCACCGCGCCGAACAGCCCGTTAAGATGACCTCCGTTACAACGAGAGGTCATAATGGATAACCGTAAATTGAGTCGACTGCGCCGTTGGGCGCGGGAAGGGATCATTTTCTTTTTGCTCGCGCTGGCCGTGATGTGGGGCGTGGATCAATACCGCAAGCCCACACTCCCCGCCAGTTTTAGCGCCACCCCAATGCAAAGCATTGACGGAAAGCGCCACGATATCGAAGCGCTCAGCCAGGAGCGGCCACTGCTGATCTACGTCTGGGCCACCTGGTGTAGCATCTGCCGTTATACGACACCGGCGGTGGATAAGCTGGCAGAAGAGGGCGGTAACGTCATCAGTATTGCCATGCGTTCTGGTGATGATGCGAAGCTGGCTCGCTGGGTCGAGAAGAAAAGCCTGAGTATGCCGGTGATTAACGATGCAAACGGTGCGATGTCACAACAGTGGCAGGTGAGCGTAACGCCGACGCTGGTGATTGTATCGAAGGGGAATGTGGTCAGTACCACAACGGGCTGGACGAGCTACTGGGGATTAAAAATCAGGATGTGGTGGGCAGGTCTGTAAAAATAACCCCTCTCCCGGTGGAAGAGGGGTTTTGTATTACTTAGCCAGAACTTCCTGCGCGGTGTGCTCAACCAAAGACAGCAGGGTTTTAATATCCTCCAGCGTCACGGTTGGGTTCAGCAGCGTCAGCTTCAGGCAGGTAACGCCGTTATGCTCGGTCACACCGACGTTCGCACGACCAGACTCCAGCAGTGCATCACCAATTTTCTGGTTCAGCAGGGCGATACCCGCATCGTCCATCTGCACCTGGCCACGGAAGCGGAACAGCACGCTTGCCAGCTGTGGCTGCATAACCAGTTCCAGAGCAGGCTGCTCTTTCACGTAGGCGGCAACCTGCTGCGCCAGCGTCACGCCGTGATCGATGATCGCGGCGTATTGCTCCTGACCCAGTGCTTCCAGGCTCATCCACAGCTTCAGCGCGTCGAAACGGCGGGTCGTCTGCAGAGATTTGGACACCAGATTTGGCACGCCCGCCTCTTCGTCGAACTCAGAGTTCAGGTAGGCCGCCTGATAGCGCATCAGCTCATAGTGACGTGCTTCTTTCAGCAGGAACGCGCCGCAGCTGATGGTCTGGAAGAACTGCTTGTGGAAGTCCAGCGTGACGGAATCCACCAGCTCAATACCGTCCAGGTAATGACGATACTGCTCAGACATCAGCAGCGCGCCGCCCCAGGCCGCATCAACGTGTACCCAGATGTTCTGCTTCGCCGCCAGTTCAGCAATCGCACGCAGCGGGTCGATAGCACCGGCATCGGTGGTACCGGCTGTCGCGACGATCGCCAGAATCTGCTCGCCGTTCGCGTTGCACTGCGCAATTTTCGCCGCCAGATCGGACAGATCCATACGGGAGAATTCATCCGTTTTCACCTGCACCACGGACTGGTAGCCCAGACCCATCAGCGCCATGTTTTTCTGCACGGAGAAGTGCGCGTTTTCGGAGCACAGTACGCGGATCTTACGCAGATCGCCCACCAGACCGTCCTGCTGAACGGAGTGACCCTGACGCGCGAAGAACGCATCACGGGCCAGCATCAGACCCATCAGGTTGCTCTGAGTGCCGCCGCTGGTGAAAACACCTGCGTCGCCAGCCTGATAACCCACGCGGGTACGCAGCCATTCGATCAGTTTGATCTCAATGATGGTTGCGGACGGGCTTTGATCCCAGGAGTCCATACTCTGGTTAGTGGCGTTAATCAGCACTTCTGCCGCCTGGCTTACGACCAGACTTGGGCAGTGCAGGTGCGCCACACACTGTGGGTGATGAACGGACAAGCTGTCTTTCAGGAAGAACTCAACGGCGCGTTCAATCGCCGCTTCGTTGCCCAGCCCTTTCGGGTTGAAATCCAGCTTAATACGGTCGCGCAGTTCCGCGACCGTTTTGCCCTGGTACATCTCAGGCTGTTTCAGCCACTGCATCACAGCCTGAGTGCTTTGTTCAATCGCCTGCTGATAAGCGTCAATGCTCTGCGCAGAGGAGAACAAAATTGGGTTTGAATCTGACATCGTAATCAACTACTCCGGTTACGCCGGGCGAACGCCCGCAGCAAGCAGTGCCTGCTCGAATTTATCCAGGAAGATTTTCAGCTCTTCATCGCTGATCAGCAGAGAAGGCAGCAGACGCAGAACGATACCGTTGCGACCACCACGTTCCAGAATCAGACCGGCTTCGAAGCATTTCTTCTGAATCAGTGCAGACAGCTCGCCGTCGCCCGGGAAGCAACCCATGTGGTCAGCCGCTTCGTGTGGCTTAACGATCTCAATACCGATCATCATGCCCAGACCGCGAACGTGGCCGATGACCGGATAACGTTTCGCCATCTCTTTCAGCTGGCCTTTCAGCCATTCGCCCTGTGCAGCCACTTTGCCTGCGATGTTCTGGTCTTTCAGGATTTTCAGCGTCGTCAGACCGGTTGCCATCGCCAGCTGGTTGCCGCGGAAGGTGCCGGTGTGGTGACCCGGTGCCCATGCGTCGAACTGCTTTTTGATACCGAGCACGGCCAGCGGCAGACCGCCGCCAACGGCTTTAGACATCACGATAATGTCTGGCTCAATGCCCGCGTGTTCGAAGGCGAAGAATTTACCGGTACGGGCAAAGCCTGCCTGAACTTCGTCGAGGATCAGCAGAATGCCATGTTCCTGCGTCACTTTACGGATGCGCTGCAGCCACTCAGCCGGAGCCGGGTTCACGCCGCCTTCACCCTGAACGGCTTCGAGGATCACCGCTGCAGGTTTACGCACGCCGCTTTCAACGTCGTTAATCAGGTTGTCGAAGTAGTAGGTCAGCGCTTTAACACCCGCTTCACCACCGATACCCAGTGGGCAGCGGTATTCGTGCGGATAAGGCATGAACTGCACTTCTGGCATCATACCGTCAACCGCTTCTTTCGGAGACAGGTTACCCGTCACGGACAGTGCGCCGTGGGTCATCCCGTGGTAACCACCTGAGAAGCTGATGATACCGCTACGGCCGGTCACTTTTTTCGCCAGCTTCAGCGCCGCTTCAACGGCGTCAGCACCGGATGGACCGGTGAACTGCAGGCAGTACTCTTTGCCCTGACCCGGCAGCAGAGAGAGCAGGTATTCAGAAAACGCGTCTTTCAGAGGCGTCGTCAGATCCAGTGTATGTAACGGCAAGCCGCTGGTAATGACATTTTGGATGCTTTTCAGCACATCAGGATGGTTATGTCCAAGCGCAAGGGTCCCTGCACCTGCTAAACAGTCAAGGTATTCTTTATTATCTGCATCGGTGATCCACACGCCTTCTGCTTTAGTGATCGCTAAAGGCAGTTTGCGCGGATAACTCCTGACGTTAGATTCAAACTCGGCCTGACGGGCCAGATAGGTTTCGTTGCTTTTGTGGGCATCTACAGTGTCAATACGGACTTTATCCGTCATCATATCACTCCTACAACCGCCGCTTCGTTATGAGCCACGATTGAATAAAAAGTTAAAAAACAGATGGGGCCTGAAAAAAACGCCGCCAATATAGAGCCTTTTGCCACGGGGCTCAATGGTTAATTTGTTTACTGTTTTGTGACATGGGTTACAGGGGCGGGTTTATCCCCGTTTAAGGAGAGGAAATTACACTTTATGGTAAATAAAAACAGCCTGTTACGTACTTTACGCCCTGATTGTAAAATCATAAAAAAGAGTGTGGCAAATTGTGCGATTCGCTTGATGAAAAGGAGGTAAGCCGCCTCCTTTGCACGCTTATTTCTGCGACCTGTGCAAAAAGCTGCGGTCAGGATGCATGCGCAACGGAATCACGCTTTAAATATGGACTTTCAACACGTGTGGTTTCCAGGTGTTGCTCACCGTTAATAATATGCAGGGCGCTCAGGCGACCAATTTCATAATGCGGCAACTGAACCGTAGAGAGCGGAGGGAGGAAGAGTTCCCCAATGCCGACCATATTGTCGTAGCCGATAACCGCGACATCCTCGGGAATGCGAAGCCCTTGCGCCAGTAGCGTCTGATAGACCATCAACGCGATGCGGTCGTTGCCGCAGATCACGGCGTCGAACCGTGGGACACCATTCTGGATGCGCGCCAGCAACACTGAGGGAATGTCACGATAGTGCTCATCGCCGGGCGCCATATAGTTGTGCTCCAGGCTATCCGGGTCGATTCCCGCTTCAAGGCATGCGCGTTCCAGCCCCTGACGGCGTCGGGTTGTGGCCAGGTGGCCCGCAGGCAAATGCAGGCAGAGTGGTTGTTGATAGCCCTCCGCAAGCAACGCGCGCACGGCGGTGTACTGCCCCAGTTCGTCATCTGGAATATAGCTGGCTACCCGTTCACCGTCACTTTCGCAGTTGGCCAACACACAGGGCAGGGTGAGCAACTTAGCCGGGAGGGGAACCTGACGTAGCCCCATGGTGGTGTAAATAATCCCGTCAGGCCGATGAGACAGGAGAAGGTCGACAATGGCGTCCGGGTTATCATCGCTAAACATATTCATCACGAAGCTGTTCCAGCCGTGCATCCTGGCGGTCTCTTCAATGGACAGCGTAATCTCCACCGAGAAAGGTGTCGTCACCGTATCAAGGGCCAGCACGCCGATGGTTTTAGGTGAGGCATGTGCACCACGTATCTTCTTGGCGGACAGATCGGGCACATAGTTGGTCTGCTCGATGGCCCGATGTACGCGCGCCAGCGTTTCCGGTTTTAGGCGCTCCGGGCTGTTAAGCGCACGTGATACGGTCATCAGAGACACGTTCGCCAGCTTTGCGACGTCCTTCAGGGAAGCCATTTTCTTACTCCGTCAATGATCTGTAAGAGAGAATATACAACTAAGTAACTGATGTAAAAGGGAAGCCTGTTCAAGGGTTGTGTCGTGCAGCGATCACAGATGAATATTTGATCGCGATCGCACTCCTTCAATGTTAACGTTAACTTTCGTGATTAACATCATAAATCTTAGTCAAACAGCATGAGAATAAAATTATGTTAACGTTACCATCGCGTCATTACTCCAACATGAGAATGTCATGATGAAAACGCATCACTCTCACAGCTACCCTTTATTGAGCGCATTACTGTTTTTCTTTTTTGTGACCTGGTCGTCTTCCGGCTCGTTGCTTTCTATCTGGCTCCACCAGGAAGTGGGCTTAAAGGCAGGGGATACCGGCATTATCTATGCCGTGCTTTCAGTCTCTGCGCTGTTTGCTCAAATCTGCTATGGATTCATTCAGGACAAGCTCGGTCTGCGAAAAAACCTGCTCTGGTTTTTGACCAGTCTGCTCATTCTTTCGGGTCCGGCGTTTTTGCTGTTTGGTTATCTGCTGCAGATTAACGTTTTACTCGGCAGTATTTTCGGCGGGGTTTTTATCGGTTTGACGTTTAACGGCGGGATAGGGGTACTGGAATCCTATACCGAGCGCGTGGCACGCCAAAGCCAGTTTGAATTCGGCAAAGCGAGGATGTGGGGATCGCTTGGCTGGGCAGTGGCGACCTTTTTTGCGGGACTCTTGTTTAACATCGATCCGAAGCTGAATTTCGCTGTCGCGAGCTGCGCAGGACTGGTGTTTTTTATTTTGCTGGCGCGTCTCAGGGTCTCTTCGGCACCGCACGCCATGCAGGAAGCGGTCTCCGGCGGCAAGGTCACGCTGGAAGACGCGCTGCGCCTGCTGACGCTGCCACGCTTCTGGGCGCTGGTGTTTTTCGTAATCGGGACCTGTATTTACGGCGTTTACGACCAGCAGTTTCCGGTCTATTTCTCCTCCCAGTTCCCGACGTTGCAGGAAGGGAACGCCATGTACGGCTACCTCAACTCCTTCCAGGTTTTCCTTGAAGCGGCGGGGATGTTCTGCGCTCCCTGGCTGGTGAATCGCCTCGGCGCGAAGAATGGCCTGATTTTCGCGGGAATGGTGATGGCGATGCGTATGGTGGCATCGGGACTGGTTGAGGGGCCGGTATTGATCTCCATAACCAAACTATTGCACGCAGTAGAACTGCCTGTTTTGCTGGTCTCAATCTTTAAATACAACAGTTTACATTTTGATAAGCGGCTCTCTTCCACCCTTTATCTGGTGGGCTTCGCCTGTACAAGCTCGGTAATTGCCTCAGTCCTGTCGCCGCTGGCAGGTTACAGCTATGAGAAATACGGTTTTGCCCAGTCTTATCTGATTATGGGGCTGTTAGTGTTCAGCACCACGTTTATCTCCATCTTCCTTTTGCGCTCGGGTAAGTCCTCTTCTGACCCGCTCATGCCGCAACCTTCCACTATCTGATCGAAAGAGTAGAGAAATGACGTATTCCATTACGAAAGCAGAGCAGGAACTTCTGTCCAGACGCGAGGGGCTTAACCTGCGCTGGTATCCGCGTTACCACCTCGCTGCACGCGCTGGCTGGATGAACGACCCTAATGGCCTGGTCTGGTTTGATGGCTGGTATCACGCCTTTTATCAACATCATCCGTATTCGACCCAGTGGGGCCCGATGCACTGGGGCCATGCGCGCAGCAAGGATTTAGTTCACTGGGAACATCTCCCGGTTGCACTGGCGCCAGAAGGAGCAGAAGACAAGGATGGCTGTTTTTCCGGATCGGCAGTGGTGGATGGCGATACGCTTGCGCTGATTTACACCGGACATAAATTCCACGGCGATCCTGATGATGAGGCAAATCTCTACCAGGTGCAGTGTCTGGCGACCAGCCGTGATGGTATTCATTTTAGCCGGGAAGGCATGGTTGTTGACACGCCGCCTGGCCTGCATCACTTCCGTGACCCGAAAGTGTGGCGTGAGGGGGAGAGCTGGTACATGGTCGTCGGTGCGCGGGACGGCGAAACGGGTCAGGTGCGCGTGTATCGCTCTGAAGATCTGCACGCGTGGCAGGATATGGGCGTGCTTGCGGTGGCAGAAAAAGAGATGGGGTATATGTGGGAATGCCCTGACTTTTTCACTCTCAATGGCAAGCGCGTACTGATGTTTTCACCTCAGGGAGTGGTGGCTGAAGGATACAAAAATCGTAATCTATTTCAGAGTGGCTATCTGTTGGGCGAGTGGCAGCCTGGTCAGCCTTTTGTGCGAGAAGGTGAGTTTGTGGAGATGGATCGCGGACATGATTTCTATGCGCCACAAAGTTTCCTGACCCCTGATGGCCGCCGTATCGTTATCGGCTGGCTGGACATGTGGGAATCCCCACTGCCGGAGCAGGAAGATGGATGGGCTGGCATGCTCTCTTTACCGCGTGAACTGACGCTGAGTGCGGATAACCGCCTGCAAATGCGACCGGCCAGAGAGGTCGAAGGCCTCCGGGGAGAGTGGTTCCCCTGGCCAGTAAGTACTCTTAAAAACCAGCAGATTACTCTGGTGGAACACTGCGACGCGATGGAGGTCATGCTGAAGTGGGATTGCGCCAACAGCGGTGCAGAGCAATACGGCATTCGTTTTGGAGATGGCTTACGCGTCTATGTTGATGCGCAGATGCAGCGCCTGGTGCTGGAGCGTCACTATCCGCAGTATGGCCTCTGTGGTACCCGAAGCGTTGCGCTTGATATGAACGACACGCTAAACCTGCGCTTGTTCTTTGACAATTCATCCGTAGAAGTGTTTGTCAATGAAGGGGAGGCGTGCCTGAGCAGCCGCATTTACCCTGATGCAGAGTGTCGCGAACTGGCGTTGTTCGCGTGGACCGGGGCCGCTTCGCTTATCGATGCCGGAGCATGGCAATTAGGGTAAACGAATGACGTCAGGAATAACGTCCTGACGTCATAATCCGTTATGGTCTGCAAATAAAAAGGCGACAGGCGACGCCTTTGTTTTACGTTGCTTCTTTACTCACCGCCGATCTGCTCTGACAGAGTAATAAACGAAGATGAACAGGTGATTCCTTTCCCGGTCTCTGTTGTGATGAGTACCGCGATAAATCGAAACCCCTTGCGCCTGGCACGCCGCCGCGGTTACACTAAACAACAGCAATAAGCGTTAATTAACTCGTTGTTTCAAAAGTATTTTGACTCGGGGTGCCCTTCTTTGTGAAGGCTGAGAAATACCCGTATTACCTGATCTGGATAATGCCAGCGTAGGGGGCCGAAATTCGGCCTACTTATCATTGGATTACATTTCTTTTTGTCCGTGCGTAATGCACTTGAGGTACAAAAAGGGCTTATCCATGAGGTTAAAATCACTTCCGTACACCTTCAAGAGGTACGGTAACTACTACATTCAGATCCGCTTATCTGATGGGCGGTCATACAAAAAATCACTTTCTACAGACAGTTATCGCGAAGCATATGCTTTGATGATTAGCATCATTCCGCACATTCCTTTTCTTAAATCATTAGCTACGCCGATCCCTATGTTCGAAGCGTTTTTATCAAATCTGATTACGTTAGAACGCAAGGCCGCAAGAAATCCACTTTTAGCCCAACAACAGCAGATAATTGTTCCTACTGGAATAGTGGATTCTCAAGCGCCAGCCGAACCGGAAAAAGTGCTGACCCTTTCTGATGCGTGGGCTATGTACAAAGCCGAAAAAGGGCGCAACTGGACGAAATCGATCTCAATGGCAAATGAGCGCTACATGGAAGTGCTGCTAACTGTCTTAGGAGCGGAAACTGATGTAACGGTAATCACCAAACAGGACATTAAGCAGGTAATGGAAGTCGTTGAAAATCTGCCTAAGCGTGTTGTTCAGCCTTACCGCTCAATGTCCATTCAGCAATTGATAGAATGTGATGACGTGACACCGGATGAGCTGGTGGGTGTTGAGGCCATCCATAAGCATCTCAAGATCTACAAATCGCTGTTCAAAACTTTCCTTACCGAGGGCAAAGACATTCTGCCTAAATCGCCAACTGATGGCGTAGTGGCTGCGCCATCAAAAGCAAGATTTGGCGCATACAGCACGGCGGAGATGAAAAAGTTTGTTGGATGGGCGCTTAAGCAGCCTGATAACTGGCAAAAATGGATCACGTTATTATTGGCATACACGGGGGCGAGAAGAGGCGAGATAGGCAAACTGGAGAAGTCACAAATTAAATTCGACGAAGATAGCCAGCGCGACTATTTCCTGATTGCCGAAGGAGGCCAAGGGAAGACGGAGAATGCTACAAGACAGGTAGTTATTCATCCCAAGCTGATCCAATGGGAATTCATGGAATACGTTGATCGCCAGTGGAAAGAGCGGATCTTCTCAGAAGTGGCGGGTACAAACATGACTAAGATCGGCAAGGTGTTTGCTGACCTACGAGATCAGCTTGGTATCCCGTATCTGGATGATTACGGACAACGGCGGTTACTGCATTCGATCCGCCACAGCGTCTGTTCATCTGCTATGGCTGGTTGGGTGAAAAACATTCTGCACCTACAGCAAACCGTAGGTCACGAGAAAAGCGGAGGGATCACTAAACGCTATTTGCATACGTTTCCCTTATCCTCAGTTTCTTAGGTAATTGATGGTATTGATTGGGAGTGAATAAAATAGCCAAGTTTTTCGCTTGGCTATTTATTTTACTTCCATTAAATGAACGTTGGTAAATAGAAAGCTGATAACATCATGAATAGAAAAATAATACCGACGACAGAAAATCGCATTTTTACACGTAACCAATCGGTGTACTGATTAGGAAGTTCTTTAATGAATCGGATTTGCTCATTATCCATTCCTCGCGTATGGAATGAGTTCTCTTTAAAGTATAATGCTTTAATAAAGAATGCATCACGCATAAACGAGAAAAAGAATCCCCCATCCTGATAAATTAATACTTCTGCTGGTCTTGCCCCAAATTTATCGACAAATAGCGAGCAAAGAGTCATGAATTTTCTCTTGGCTAATTTGTCATGAATCACGTAAGAAACATAATTAATTATTCCGAGAATCAAAAAGATCCCAGCGATTTCAACTCGATGTATCGTCAGAAAATTAATTGCCGAAAACGTCATACAACTGTTCTCCGCCTAATTCCCCAACAGCACTTCCCACTGTGCTACCAGCGTACCCTAAACCAACACCTGCAATAACGGTACAAACAAGCCCGCCAACACCAGCAGTACCAACGCCTATTGCGACGCATAATGGTATAGCCCCGCCACCAGCGAGAACACCGCCACCTGTACCCAAAGCAAAACTACCTATCTCAGTATACTTTTTCTTGGTACATTCAGCTTCGCGACCAACAGAACATGCCTCATGGATTTCGTTAAGAGAATGGAGTCCGCTAAAACCAATGCCTAAATAACCAGTGTAACGCATTGCTTTTACGTATTTAGCTGCCCGTTGGATGTGGGTAGCATAACCTTCAATGTCACTGATCCCCGTTTCATTCCATTTGTGGGTAATAGAACTACTGGAAAGGCCGAGTGCATTTTTTATTTTGGTATACTCTCCGAATTTCATAGCCTTATTCAGGAAGTTGACTTTGAGTATGGATTCAAGCTCTTTAAACAACTGGCTGCGTCGTACATAAAATTGTTCACCAATTAATGCACCGCGAGTTAAGTAGGTGTTTTTATATGTTTCCTGGATCTCTTTGAGTATTTTTTCGATACTCTCGAAGTATTTTCCAACAGGATCAGCAGCAAGGCCAATTCCTGTATCAGCGTAGCTGGTGAAATTAGCTATGGTAGCGTAGTGTTTGTGCAGTAAGTTAGCTTCCTCATGAGTCAATGGGGCCAATGCTGCATCGACTCGCGCTTTCGCGGCTTTCATGTGGGCGATCTGTTCGTCGTCCTGCTTATCAGGATCAACCAGAAGAATAATAGAACCGGCTTTGTATCTTTCGTCTGCACCGTTAAGAGATCGATAAAGCTCGCGTGTTCCTTCCGGCTGGTTTCCTGCAAACAGGATGTTTTCGAAAGATTCCGTGGTGGATTGCTGGGGAACAACGCAGAAACCAGCATCTACACCAGTGCGTTTCTTTTTGGCTGTTTGGGCGTGTTGTTCTGGCTCTGCTGATGATCTGATCCAGGTGGGTTCTGGTCTTGGGGCGTTTCCCATCCACTGACCAGCAGGAGATATAAGTCGATTAGTTCCCATAGGACAACCACAAATCACAACAGCATCTGCACCAGCAGCGATTTTACCTTCAAGGTTCATCGTTGGGATGTTACCGATTATCTCCCCAACCTTCCCGCATTTAGGGCAGGGTGTAGTTTTATCGCCGTGTCTCAGTGCTCCCAGGTGCGCATTTGAAAAATTTGGCAAGCTACTAAGGCCTTGTGCCCCTGTAGTCGTTTCGTCGCCGTGAAGCCCTTCGGGGATCCCATCCCATGTTGAACGGTTGCTCATGCAATAGCCTCATCAGCAAGAAAATCCTTGGCTGATGGCAATCCTTCACGATCTATGCACATTGCCCCTGATTGTGGGGTACTGATGATTTCATCACCGTTATCAAGTTTGCTGCCTACAACGGCAATACTGCAGCCATTGTAGGTTTTGCTTTGTCCGGTGCTGGTGGCAATACGCGCAGTAGTCCCGTCGGGGTAAACAACTTCATCACCTTTGAGGGCAATACTCATCATTTCGCCGTTTTCTGTTTGCATTTTAGCTTTGTGGTGAGTCTCGCGGATCACGCCACCAAGACGCGTAAGACTCCCGACAGTGGCAAAACGATAGATCTTGTTTACAGGGTGCAGACGATTAATTTCTTCTTGTTCGGCGATAACCGCTTTTGCGCTGTCTGCCATGTCTGCGATTTGTTCAGGGGTGAAAGTCGGTTTGTTGAAAGAAGCCAGTATTTCAGCGGTAAGATCGTTATTGTACTGTTTCATAAGTCCCTCTACTTGTTATGGTAATAATCACAGCGGTCATTTTACAAACAATGGCTATATGCGCAACAAGTATTAGACTTAAGCTAAACTACATTTCGTACAGAAGGTTATCCGGTAAAGTGGTGAGTGTTAATCTTCAATAAATCTCAGACAGGGGATGTTATGGCAGGTGTATTGGCAAGCACGGCGGCGGCAGTCGGGATTCTCGATAAAGCGGTTAGCATCACTCAGAAGCTGGCAAATAATAGCGATGAGCTGGACAAGGCAACGCTAAAACTTGAGTTGGCAAATCTGATGGTTGAACTTGCCAACGCCAAGATCGAAGCCGTGACAATGCAGACTCTTTTATTTGATGCTGAACAAAAAATCAAAGAGCTTGAAGATGATTTGAAAGATAAATCAGCTTTCACTTTCAAAGATGGTTTGTACTGGAAAGAGAGCGATCAGATCGCTTTTTGCCCACAATGCTTTGAAGTTAAGAAACTCAAAACGTACATGCGTCATGTTGGGGCGGTAGGGAGAGTCCATAGCTCATACTGGATTTGCAGCAACTGCCGTTTTTCAAGTTGATCGCTGAAGAGGCATTGCGCTATTGCTTAAGCTATTAAGCGCGAATTTTAAGGCACTCTCTGTTTTTACCCCAGCAATCCCCAAATATCAGGGGCTGGTGGAGGATGTACGGTAACGAATTAAGGGCGCGACGGGGCGCTGGTGGCCCCAGAAAGGATTCTGTTAAGCTGTGGCTTACGCCTCCAGCACTTTGTTAATGGTGGTTCGGGCTGCACCTGTGAGGCGATGGATCTCGCTCTTTGTTTTACCAGCTTCATGCCATGCGCGGATCTGTTCGTGAAGCTTGTCATTCACTGGACGGCCCTTGTAAGCGCCCCCAGCTTTCGCCTTGCTGATTCCCTCAGCCTGACGGCGGCGGCGGTCTGTGTAGTCTTTACGGGCGATTGCCGTCAGCATTTCTAACATCATGCCGTTGATAGCTTTCATCATGGATTGCATAAACTCACCTTGTGCGGCTAACACTACATGACTGGTAGGCAGGTCGATAGCCACCACTCGCAAGCCTTTATTATCGATCTGGGCTTTCAGTGTCTCCCAGTCCTCAGCGTTAAGGCGGCTCAGGCGGTCTACTTGCTCCACTAACAGAATGTCACCAGGCGCGGCTATGTCTATCAGGCGCATAAGCTCCGGGCGCTGTAAGCTGGCTCCGCTCACGTTTTCAGTGAAGTAAGTGACGTGGCCCAAATTATGAGCGGCGGCGAACTCTGCCAATACTGCTTTGGCGCGTGTAGCGTCCTGCTCTTTAGTGGAGGCACGAAGATAGGCATAAACTCGGCTGGTGGTCATCAGGGTAGTCCTTGTGTAGCGTCTGGGTTGTAGTATAATCACATGTAGTGTTTAAGTAGTCAATCGCTATTTAAACTACATCTTTTAGGTCACTCTTATCACGTAGCGTTAATGTATACCCAAAAACTACACTTGATAGAGCTACTTAGCTACATGCTCCGGGCGGCTAAACGGGTAGTATTTGATCCAGTAATCCTCAAGCGCCCAGGGGCTGCGGTGAGTGACTACAAAATGGTTCCACTGATAGGAAATAAGTTCCGGGCCGCTGGTGGTTCGTTCGTCAGTGACTGTTACCACGCTCTGAATCGCCACGGATAATCTAGACACTTCCGAGCCGTTGATAATACTGGTTTTCATCTTCTGGATGTTGCACCAGTGAGAAGGGCGACGGCTTACGATGTACCAGCTTGGGGCGCTGTTCTCGCTTCGTCTGCTGCGTTGTGTGCTGCTTTCTCTCAAAGGATGGGTGAACGTCAGGGAGACAGGCTGTATTGCGTGCAGGGGCTGCTGGTGGACAATGGTAATCATCGAGACGATTCTCCAGCATACTCTGGAATCTCATCGAGATGGATCTCTGGTGGGGGTTATCGGTGAGTAACAGGAAGGGATTATTATAAAAGGTTAAGTTAATAGTAGTTGGATCAGTGCATGACTTCGGAATCTCATACCTACGTAGCTACATCAGGTAGTAACAGGAACAGATTATTATCAGGGTAGGTTAATGGTTAGTTCAGATCGGAGGGAGAGTGTATACCTGAGTAGTGATTGATACACAGGAACAGACATACACTCTCTTTCATGACTAACATGAAAGATCACTATAGTGCAAAGGTATCTCTATCCCTTTGGGATAACAAATCCCTCGTTTCGCTAGCGAAATTATTTGTTGGATAGCACATTTTCCTGTCACTTGTCAAGTGGTGCCTGCCATAAAAACCCAAAAAAATCCAGATGTTTTTTAACTCCTTCCTGCTTGCGCCCTGCAAGGGAATTCACCTATGACTTGAATAGTCAATCTCCACAATGCCTCTAATGACGGCAAAGCGGCAGCGTACAGTTACTTCACATGATTGTCTCGCACAGTTGCAGTGGTCAAAGCAAAACAGGCGGTTAAAACATCAAAGGAGCTTCGGCTCCTTTTTTGTTATCTGGAATGGGGGGCAAAAAGGGGGTCAGACGTATTTTTAAGGTGAAGAAGCGATAACCGGAAGGGCAGGCTTGCGCCAGCGAGCAACTTCCCCTAAGCTTGCAAAAAGTAAGAGAAATGTAATCCACATGACTCGGGGTGCCCCATCAATGATGGGCTGAGAAATACCCGTATTACCTGATCTGGATAATGCCAGCGTAGGGAAGTCAGATGCCTCCCCGGTCATCGCTTCTTCACGCAAGGCAGGAGCGAACCCATGCAGCCTGACCTGCTCGATTTACACGTTTTACATCATTTCCGTACCCGTTCTCCGCTTACCCATTGCATGACCAACGATGTCGTACAGACCTTCACGGCTAACGTGTTGCTGGCGCTTGGCGCATCCCCTGCGATGGTGATTGAGGCCGAAGAAGCTGAGCAGTTTGCCGGGATTGCCGATGCCCTGCTGATTAACGTCGGCACGTTGACCTCGCCGCGCGCCCAGTCGATGCGTCGGGCGATTGAAAGCGCGGTGGCGGCAGGAAAGCCCTGGACGCTGGACCCGGTGGCCGTGGGCGCGCTGACGTTCCGCACCCGCTTTTGCCACCAAATTCTTGCCCTTAAACCGGCCGCCATTCGCGGCAATGCCTCCGAAATCCTTGCCCTTGCCGGAATGAGCGCCGGTGGGCGCGGCGTTGATACCACCGATACCGCGGTCAGCGCGGTGCCAGCTGCACAGGCGCTGGCCCGTCAGACTAATACCATTGTGGCGGTGACGGGGGAAATAGATTACATCACTGACGGACAGCGCACCCGAACGGTTGCGGGCGGCGACCCGCTGATGACCCGCGTGGTGGGTACGGGCTGTGCGCTCTCCGCCGTCGTCGCGGCCTGCTGTTCGCTGCCGGGCGACAGGCTGGATAACGTTGCCGCCGCCTGCGGATGGATGAAGCGTGCCGGAACGGTTGGCGTTGCGCACGCTCGCGGGCCAGGCAGTTTTGCCAGCGCGTTCCTTGATGCGCTCTATACGCTGGAGGACCAGGCATGAAACGGATTAACGCCCTGACCATTGCCGGTACCGACCCCAGCGGCGGCGCGGGTATCCAGGCTGACCTGAAAACCTTCTCGGCCCTCGGCGCGTACGGCTGTTCAGTGATTACCGCGCTGGTGGCGCAAAATACGCGCGGCGTGCAGTCGGTTTACCGAATCGAACCGGATTTTGTTGCCGCGCAGCTTGATTCGGTGTTCAGCGACGTGCGCATTGATACCACCAAAATCGGCATGCTGGCCGAAACGGACATTGTTGAAGCGGTGGCAGAACGACTGAAGCGTTATCAGGTGCAAAACGTGGTGCTGGACACCGTGATGCTGGCAAAAAGTGGCGATCCGCTGCTTTCCGCTTCCGCGGTTGAGACGTTGCGCTGGAAATTGATGCCGCAGGTGGCGCTCATTACCCCTAATCTGCCGGAGGCCGCCGCGCTGTTAGGCACATCGCATGCGCAAACTGAACGTGAAATGAAAGCGCAGGGAAACGCGCTGCTGGCGATGGGGTGTGGCGCGGTGCTGATGAAAGGTGGGCACCTCGATGATGCTGAAAGCCCTGACTGGCTCTTTACCCGCGACGGAGAAGTGCGTTTTACCGCCCCGCGCGTACAGACAAAAAATACCCACGGCACGGGCTGTACGCTCTCTGCCGCGCTGGCGGCGCTGCGTCCACGGCATGACAACTGGGCCGATACGGTACGCGAAGCGAAGACCTGGCTCTCGGCGGCGCTGGCAAAAGCCGATACTCTGGAAGTCGGTCACGGTATTGGGCCGGTTCATCATTTTCATGCATGGTGGTAAGCCAGTATACTGGCAGGAAACACCACGTCTGAGAAAACAGAGATGGAACAAGCGCATACCCGATTAATCGCTCAACTGAATGAACGGATCGCCGCGGCTGATAACACACCGCTGTACCTGAAATTTGCCGAAACGGTAAAAAACGCGGTGCGCAGCGGGGTGCTGGAGCACGGGAATATTCTGCCCGGCGAACGCGATCTCAGCCAGTTAACCGGCGTGTCCCGCATCACCGTGCGCAAAGCGATGCAGGCGCTGGAAGCCGAGGGCGTTGTAACGCGTGCCCGGGGTTACGGAACGCAAATCCACAACATCTTCGAATATTCGCTGAAAGAGGCGCGCGGTTTTTCTCAGCAGGTGGTGCTGCGCGGTAAAACGCCCAACACGCTGTGGGTCAATAAACGGGTGGTAAAATGCCCGGAAGAGGTGGCCAGCCAGCTGTCGCTTGAGCCTGAAAGCGAGGTGTTCATGCTGAAACGCATTCGCTATGTTGACGACGACGCGGTGTCGATTGAAGAGTCCTGGGTGCCGGTCGGGTTAATTCCCGATCCGGATGCGATTGGTATTTCGCTGTACGATTACTTCCGCAGTCAGAATATTTTCCCGCAGCGTACCCGTTCACGGGTGAGCGCCCGTATGCCGGACAGCGAGTTTCAGGCGCACATCAAGATGGACGAAAAAATACCGGTGCTGGTGATCAAGCAGGTTGCGCTTGACCAGCAACACCGGCCGATTGAGTACAGCATCAGCTACTGTCGTAGCGATCTATACGTCTTTGTGTGCGAGGAGTAGTTCCTCGCGAGTGGGGGCGCAATCACCGCCGCGGTGGCTGACAACCCAGGACGCCACGGCATTCCCCAACAGAATGGCATCTGCCAGTGACCATCCTGCCGTCAGCCCGGCGAGCGTACCGCCCGCATGGCTGTCGCCTGCGCCAATGGTATCCACTACCGTGGCCGGAAACGCCGGAACAACGCCTGAAGCGTCACCGTCATACCAGGCCGCGCCGTCTTTATCATGACGGACAATCAGCGCGGCGCCGAAACGCCGCTGCCATGCCACGCCGAGGTTTTCAGGCTTCACCCCCAGTCTTTCTGCCGCAATTTCTGCTTCCTGACGATTAAGCGACACGATCGGCCTGCAGGCCATAATCCGCGCCATAAGGGGGTCTGGAATATCCCCGATGCGCGGGCCGAAATCGATCAATGCCGTCACCTCATGTAACCCTTCCAGCCAGCTCGTCAGCAGCTCACCGCACGGTGAGGCCAGCTGATATCCGGACAAATAAACCAGGCTGTGTGATGGTACAGACAGCGTATCAAGCCAGCCCGGCTGCCACTGGTTCTCCACCCCGCTAAACGACATAAAGGTGCGCTCGCCGTCAGGCTCTACCAGCGCCAGACACCAGCCGTTGTCGCCGGTTTCGGCCTCCACGGCGCTGTGCAGATCCTGTTTTGCCATCGCGTTGCGGATAATATCCGCCCACACGCCGTGGCCGACGGGAAGGGCGTTTTGTGCCGCAATGCCGAGTCGTTTCAGGGCGATGGCAATGTTCAGCGCGCAGCCGCCGATATTCACACCCTGCTGTTTAAGCTCGATATCGCACCCGCGCCAGGGCAGGGCGTAGGCGTCGGCGATGACGTCAATCACCGCCGCGCCCAGCACCGTCACCGGGCGTGTGGCATACAAGGTTTCAAGACGTCGGGCAAACGAGTTCATACGCCCTCCCTTTGCTCCCGGTAGTGCAGCAGTTTTTCGCAATAGTGGCCGAAATCGAGCTGGTTGACGGCGTCGAGCTCGGCCTTGAGCGCCGGATCAATCGCCTGCACGCCATGCAACGCCCCGCAGATGGCCGTTGCCATCGCGCCAATGGTGTCGGTATCGCCGCCCAGGTTGGCGCACAGGACCGCGCAGCGGTTCGGGTCGGTTCCCGCCAGTTCGACCATCGCAATGGCCGCCGGAACGGATTCGATGGTGCTGGTTCCCGCGCCCGTGAGCTGATAAATCTGCTCGCTGGCGGAGTCGATGCCGTTAGCTTCCCGCACGGTCTTAAGTGCCAGCTCAATACGCGCTGCCAGCGATGCGCTGAAGGTGGTCGTTTTCGCCTCCTGCGCATAGCGGGCGATACCCGGCAGGGCATCGACGATGTTCTGCCAGCGTTCGCCGTCGATGGCGCGGGAAACCGCCCAGGCAACCACCACCGCACCGGCGATGGCAAGATCCGATTTATGGGTCGGGCTGGAGGCCAGCGCCACCTGCTCCACAAAATGTTCCAGACGCGTGGCCGGGAGCAGGCAGCCCAGCGGGGAGGCTCGCATCGCCGCCCCGTTGGTCACGCCGTTGTTTTCCAGTTCGCTGACCGGTTTCCCGTCACGGATCGCGTTGAGCGCGATTTTCGACGTCGGGCCGAGCACGTTCTTATTAAACGCGTCGAAATCGAGCGCCCAGTTCAGGATATGTTTGCCGATAACATCCGCATCAATCTGCCCGTCGCATTCGATAATCGCATCCGCCAGGCACAGCGCCATTGAGGTATCGTCGGTGAACTCTGCCTGTTTGAAATAGCAGGCCGCATTATTCTCCGCCGGGCCGGGTAAAAAGCGGTCAATCCAGCCGAAGTGCGCCTTAACGCGCTTTCTCGGCCACAGCTCCGACGGCATGCCCATCGCATCGCCTAACGCCTGCCCGTAAAGGGCGCCGAGAATACGTTCTTGCTTCATTTAACTTCCCCTTGTGTCAGCGCGGCATCGCCATCAACCACCTCAATTGCAGTGATCTCTTTGTCCGATTCGCGGAAAAACAGCATAAACAGCACGGCGATCACGGCAATCATGATCCCACCGAATGTCCACATTCCGGCCCAGTTGAAGGTCAGCCCATTCACCGGCTCTTTGTAGGCGAACATTTTTTCCATCATCACGCCGCCCAGGCGGTAACCCAGCAGGCTACCAAAACCCTGGCAGCACAGCGTAATCAGGCCTTGCGCGGCGGTGCGCATATGCACCGGCGCTTTTTTATCCACGTAGATATACGCGGTAACGTAGTAGAAGTCGTAGCTCACGCCATGCAGCAGAATACCGAGGAACAGCAGGGCATAGGTGAAGTACTGTTCCGCGCCGCCGTAAACGAAGAATCCATAGCGAATGGCGGCCGTAATCAGACCCAGCAGTAAGACCTTCTTAATACCAAAGCGTTTGGTGAAGAACGGCAGGGCCAGCATAAAGAAGATTTCGGAGAACTGACCGAGCGTCATCCAGCCGGTGGCGTTTTTCATTCCCACTTCGGTGAGATAGCCGTTGGCGAAGATGTAATAGAAGGCCAGCGGCATGGCGAATAAAAATGAGCAGAAGAAGAACACCAGAAAGTTTTTATCACGCAGCAGGATAAGGGCATCCAGCCCCAGCATCACTTTGAAATCCAGCTTGCCGGTACTCTTCGGCGGCGTGTCTGGCAGGAACAGGGCAAAGACACCGAGCAGGGCGGAGCTGGCTGCCGTCATCAGCAGCGGAATATTGGTATCCGAGATGTCGCTATAGCCCAGCATTTGCGGCAGGAACCCGCACGCCAGCCCGGAGGCGATCCAGCCGATCGTTCCCATCACGCGGATGCGCGGGAAATCGGCCTCGACATCGCCCACGTTGGCGAAGGCGATACTGTTGGTCAGTGCGATGGTGGGCATATAGGTCAGGGAGTAAGCCAGCAGCAGCGGGAAGAAGGTGCTGAACTGGGTTTGCTGCGCGGCGAAGTACATCAGAATGGCACCGGCAAACATCAGTACCGCCAGCACTTTCTGGGCGGCGAAGAAGCGGTCCGTCAGCGAGCCGACCAGAATAGGCGAGAGGATAGCGGCAATGGCGGTACAGGCATAAGACCAGCCGATTTCCCCGGCGGTAAACCCGCTTTTACTCAGCCACAGCCACAATGGCACAAACCAGGCGCCCCAGATAAACCATTCAACGAACATCATGAATGACAGTTGGACTTTCGTTTTCATTTTTTAATCCTGCATGTCAGTGAGGGTACGCCTTTAACATACCACTCAATAATACCTTTTAAATACCTTTGTGGCGATTGTTTGATCAATGTAACAGTTTTGTTGTACACGAATCGAGCCAGCAGATTGTGCTGAAAAAAAATGCAAAGGGTGGAAAATCGGTTAAGTCGGTACCAGGCTTAGTCTGCCCATAAAAAATGGGACGGGATAAACACACACCGACACGATGTCGGATTTACGGGAGTATCACATGACTGATATTGCGCAGTTGCTTGGCAAAGACGCCGACAGCCTTTTACAGCATCGTTGTATGACCATTCCAGCCGACCAGCTTTACCTGCCTGGTCATGACTATGTTGACCGGGTGATGGTGGATAACAACCGTCCGCCAGCGGTTCTGCGAAATATGCAAACGCTCTATAACACCGGACGACTGGGTGGCACCGGCTATCTCTCTATTCTGCCGGTAGACCAGGGCGTTGAACACTCGGCGGGTGCCTCCTTTGCCGCGAATCCGCTCTATTTCGATCCGAAGAACATCGTTGAACTGGCGATAGAAGCGGGCTGTAACTGCGTGGCGTCCACCTACGGCGTGCTGGCCTCCGTCTCGCGTCGCTATGCCCACCGCATTCCGTTCCTCGTGAAGTTGAACCACAACGAAACCCTCAGCTACCCAACCGAATATGACCAGACCCTCTACGCCAGCGTCGAGCAGGCGTTCAATATGGGGGCGGTGGCCGTTGGCGCGACGATTTACTTTGGCTCTGAACAGTCCCGCCGTCAGATTGAAGAGATCTCTGCGGCGTTTGAGCGTGCGCACGAGCTGGGTATGGTCACCGTGCTGTGGGCGTACCTGCGTAACTCAGCGTTCAAAAAAGACGGGGTAGATTACCACGTCTCCGCTGACCTGACCGGGCAGGCGAACCATCTGGCCGCGACCATCGGCGCGGATATTGTGAAGCAGAAAATGGCCGAGAATAACGGTGGCTATAAAGCGGTCAACTTCGGCTATACCGACGATCGCGTCTACAGCAAGCTGACCAGCGAAAACCCAATCGACCTCGTGCGCTACCAGCTGGCGAACTGCTATATGGGCCGCGCGGGGCTGATCAACTCCGGCGGGGCTGCAGGGGGCGACACTGACCTGTCAGATGCGGTGCGTACAGCGGTTATTAACAAACGCGCGGGCGGCATGGGGCTGATCCTGGGCCGTAAGGCGTTTAAGAAATCGATGGCCGACGGCGTGAAGCTGATCAATGCGGTTCAGGACGTCTATCTGGACAGCAAAGTAACGATTGCCTGACCTGAGGACGAAACGTAGGCCGGGTAAGGCGTAGCCGCCACCCGGCAATACAATCAGCGCAAAAGCACACAGTCCGGCGGCAATCTGCACTGCAGCGCGCCGGGCAATACCTCAATGCGGAACTGCGTCCCGCTCAGCGGTTCGCCGTCGAGATTAAAGGTCATCCCGTGCGGGGCATTCACCTCAAACCATGCCGATTTCCCGGCAATAATATTCGGGCTCTCTTCGGGCTGCGTCAGCGTGGTAAACAGCGCGGGCAGCAGGCCGTCACCTGTGAAAATACGTAGCTGGAGCTGACCGTCATTGATCAGCGCCTCCGGGCAGAGCTGCTGTCCGCCGCCTGCCTGACGGCCATTGCCAATCCCAATCACCAGCGCATCTCCCTGCCAGTGAAAATCCTCGCCATGAATTTCGCAGCGGTCTGGCTTAAGGGTATCCATGCGCATCAGACCGTGGATCAGGTACGACACGCCGCCCAGCGCCGCCTTCAGCTTTTCCGGCGTTTCGCTGGTGATGCGCGTGCCAAATCCGCCCGTCGCCATATTGATAAAGCAGGTTTTGTCATTCACCTGGGCAATATCCACCGCGGTGGCTTTGCCAAGGATGGCCAGCTGGAGTGCTTTCTCTAAATCTTCCGGGATCCCGGCGCTGGTGGCGAAATCATTGGCGGTGCCGAGCGGTAAGATGCCCATCACCGGGCGGTCAGCCGGGGGAAGGTCGATAAGCGCAGAGGCGATCTCATTGATGGTGCCATCGCCGCCGCCGGAAATAATAGTGCTGACGCCTAACGTTAAGCCTTCATGGATATAGCGTGCCGCGTCGCCCTTTTCCCAGGTTACCCGCACGTGGATACGTGCGCCATCGTCACGCAACCCCTGAATTGCCTGACGCAACAGATCGTTGCCTGCACTTTTGCCATTGAGAATCAATAAACTGTCTGGATAGGTTGCCATCCGCGCTGCTCCCTTTTTTAGCGTTAGTAAGAGTGTATAGCAGAGCGGAAAAAAGCGGGTAAGAACAGGATGAAAGGCAAAAAATAAGCCCGCGTAAGGGAGATTACGCAGGCTAAGGAGGTGGTTCCTGGTACAGCTAGCATTTATGGGTTATGTTTTTCAGCGGGGGGATAATACCCGTATTGAACGAAGCGGTATGTGATCCGATTCTAAGAATTATCCCACCGTGAAAAAATTCCCCTGATTAACTATTTACCGTGTGGGTTTCGGGTGCTTTCACCGTTGAAATTACGCATCAGCAGCGCGAATTTCAGCTCCACCTCTTCCGGAACCGGCAGCCAGACGGTATGACCGTCACCCGGGGCAACCTCAATCGCTTCGCCTTTACCGTTTTCCAGATGCTCCAGCGTGAAGTTCATATTGCCCTGCGGGGTCATCAGCTCCAGGCTGTCGCCTTTGGTGAACTTATTTTTCACCGCCACGGCCGCCAGTGCGCCCTTACGCTCGCCGGTGAAGTCACCGACAAACTGCTGACGCTCGGAAACGGAGTAGCCGTGCTCATAGTTCTGGTAGTCATCGTGAGTGTGACGACGCAGGAAGCCTTCGGTATAGCCGCGGTGCGCCAGACCCTCCAGGGTTTCCAGCAGGCTGGTATCGAACGGTTTACCGGCTGCCGCATCGTCGATGGCCTTGCGGTAGACCTGCGCGGTACGCGCGCAGTAGTAGTAGGATTTGGTGCGGCCTTCGATCTTGAGGGAGTGCACACCCATCTGGGTCAGGCGTTCAACGTGGGCGATAGCGCGCAGATCTTTCGAGTTCATGATGTAGGTGCCGTGTTCGTCTTCAAAGGCGGTCATGTACTCGCCCGGACGTTTGGCTTCTTCAATCATAAACACGCTGTCGGTTGGTGCGCCGATGCCCAGCGTCGGCTCAACGTTGGTCACCGGGATCGGCTCATGTTTGTGGACAATGTTGCCGATGTCGTCCTCTTTGCCTTCCTGGACGTTGTATTCCCAGCGGCAGGCGTTGGTGCAGGTACCCTGGTTCGGGTCGCGCTTGTTGATATAGCCGGAAAGCAGGCAGCGGCCGGAGTAGGCCATGCACAGCGCGCCGTGAACGAAGATTTCGATCTCCATATCCGGCACCTGAGTGCGGATCTCTTCGATCTCTTCAAGGGACAATTCGCGAGACAGGATAACGCGGGTCAGCCCCATCTGCTTCCAGAACTTCACCGTCGCCCAGTTGACGGCGTTAGCCTGTACCGAGAGGTGAATATCCATCTCCGGGAAGTTCTCCCGAACCAGCATGATTAAACCCGGGTCCGACATGATCAGCGCGTCCGGCCCCATATCCACCACCGGCTTCAGGTCACGGATGAACGTCTTCAGCTTGGCGTTGTGCGGCGCGATGTTGACCACCACGTAGAATTTTTTGCCAAGGGCATGCGCTTCGTTGATGCCGAGCTGCAGGTTCTCGTGGTTGAATTCGTTGTTACGCACGCGCAGCGAGTAGCGAGGCTGGCCCGCGTAAACGGCGTCGGCACCATAGGCGAAAGCGTAACGCATATTTTGCAGCGTTCCCGCCGGGGAAAGGAGTTCCGGTTTAAACATGTTTGTTCTCGTTCTGATGACAGGTCAGATCCGCATGCACCAGGTGCAGCGGTAAGGGGAGATCCCCCACTTTAAGGGCGGGCATTGTAGCGCTGAGGGGCAGGGAGGTAAAGTGATTGTGCCGGGTGGTGGCTTCACCTTACCCGGCTTACGTTGACCAGCGGCGGACTAGGCTATCCTGCACGCATCCGCTTCCCAGCGATACCCCACGCCGTACACCGCGCGGATAAACGACTGCTCGGCGTCCAGCGCCTCCAGCTTGCGGCGCAGGTTTTTGATGTGGCTGTCGATGGTGCGGTCGGTCACCACGCGGTAATCATCGTACAGATGGTTCAGCAGCTGTTCTCGGGAAAATACCTTCCCGGGCTCATGAGAGAGGGTTTTCAGCAGGCGGAATTCGGCAGGCGTCAGGTCCAGCAGCTTACTGCGCCAGCTTGCCTGGAAACGGCTTTCGTCGACAATCAGCGGGCTTTGTGCATCCAGCACCTGCAGTTCGCGCTGCGGTTTGCAGCGGCGCAGAATGGTTTTCACCCGGGCGACCACTTCACGCGGGCTGTAGGGTTTACAGATGTAATCGTCCGCGCCGATTTCGAGGCCCAGCAGGCGGTCAATCTCTTCAATTTTGGCGGTGACCATGACGATCGGCACGTCGGAGAAGCGACGAATTTCCCGGCACAGGGTCAGGCCATCGGTACCGGGTAGCATCAGGTCCAGCAGGATCAGGTCCGGCGGCGTCTGGCGCACGTACGCCAATACCTGGTCGCCGTGGCTTATCAGTGACGGGGCATAGCTGGCCGCGCGTAAATAGTCGATCAGCAACTGCCCCAGCTTGGGTTCGTCTTCGACAATCAAAATACGTGGCGTGTTTTCGTCAATCGGTAACTCGGTCATGCTTCTCTCGATAAATCCCGTTCCAGAGGTAACTCTACTGTAATGCTAACCCCGCCAAAAGGCGAATGGGCGGCGCGGATCGTCCCATTATGCGCCTCGACGATGTTAACGCAAATCGCCAGCCCCAGGCCGGATCCGCCGCTGGCGCGGTTGCGGGAGCCTTCGGTCCGGTAAAAACGTTCGAATAGTTTGTCCAGCTGCGCATCCTGCACCCCTGGGGCGGAATCGGCGAAGGTGAGGGCAAAGCGCCCGTTTTCCTGTCTGCCGGAGATATGCAGCCCGCCGCCGCTGTCGGTATAGCGCAGGCTGTTTTCCAGCAGATTATTGAAGAGCTGCATCAGACGGTCTTTGTCGCCAAACACCACCGCGCTGTCCGGCAGGGAGAGATCGATCTTCAGGTTGCGGCTGGCAAACCGTTCCCGGAAGGCGCCGCTGGCAACTTCAAGCACGTTAATCACATCAACCGGCGCCTTCTGGTAGGCCAGTGCCCCTTCGTCGGACATAGAGAGCTGATGGAGGTCATCCACCAGCTTGGTGAGTGTGCCCACTTCCGCCTGCAGAGAGGCCACTGATTCAGGCGTGAACTGACGCACGCCGTCCTGAATGGCTTCCAGCTCGCCGCGCAGGACCGCCAGCGGCGTGCGCAGTTCGTGAGAAATATCGGCCATAAAGTCGCGTCGCATCTGCTGGTTTTTCTCCAGCGTGCTGGCGAGCTGGTTAAAGTCCTGCGCCAGCCGGCCGAGTTCGTCCTGGCTACGGGTATCGACGCGGGTGGTGAAATCCCCGGCGGCCAGCTTGTGCGTCCCTTCCACCAGCCGCTTTACCGGGGCGAGCAGACCGCGCGCCAGCGGGAAGGTGGCGAGCGCGGCGAGCAGGGTGGAGAGGGCGACAATCAGCCAACTGGTCCGGCGCTGCTGGCGGTCAAAGTTGATGTCGGTATTGCGCGTCAGGCGCTCCACCGGGGAGGCGATAACCCAGCCGACGGTGGCGTTATTGACCTTAATCGCCCGCCGGGTGCCGTCCGGCGGAATCGGTGCGCGCGGGCCAACCAGCGTGCGCATCTCCTGGTCAATGACCCAAAACTGGGTGCGCCAGCCGTGCGGCGGCATGCCCGGGCCGGGACGATCGTCCCCGGTATCGTGCTCCAGCGAGCGCAGGATCTGGAAAATAAAGCGGTCATTGTTGCGCAGAAAACGCCAGTTGCCGTGCTGGGCGTACTGCTCGCCCAGCGCATCGCTTAAGCCCTGCAGACGCTGCTCGTTGCCGTGCTTAATGTAATCAATAAAACCCCGCTCAAAGCTGACCCGCACGGCCCAGTGCATGGTGATCAGCAGGACGATACAGGTGGCGAAGATCGCCACAAAGAGCTTGCCGGTAATCCCCGGTCGCCAGAATTTCATGAGCCACTCCTTTTGCCGCGCCTAATCACGACGTTCTTGCTGGTATCATCCGGCACTCTGGCGAAGATGAATGCGGGCAGGGCGATGATGACCGCCATGCTGAGATACGTATATAAAAAGATCTGATGCGCCACCGGCGTATCGACGCTGAGATGGTGCTGGCCGTACATGCCGAGCAGCAGTCCGGCGATCGTCACCCCCACGCTCATGGAGAGCTGCATGATCATCGACAGCAGGCTGTTGCCGCTGCTCGCCAGTTCGTCCGGCAGATCTTTCAGCGTCAGGGTATTCATCGACGAGAAACGCATGGAGTTTATGATTCCCTGGCAGAACAGGACCAGCGGCAGAACGTAGAACCAGCCCATTAACGCCACGGCCATGAACAGCAGGCTCACCAGCGCCAGCCCCAGCGTGGCGGCCACCAGCACGTGACGATAGCCAAAGCGGTTTACCACCTGCACTACGATGCGCTTCATGCCCATGCTGCCGAGCACCATCGGGATCATCATCAGGCCCGCGTGAAACGGTGAAAATCCCATCCCGATTTGCAGAAAAACGGGGGTCATGAACGGCAACATGCCGCTGCCAATACGTCCGGCAAAACTTCCCAGCAGTCCCAGACGGTAGGTCGGGTTTTTAAACAAATTCAGGCTGAACAAGGCCCGATCGTTTCCTCTGGCATGCCACAGGTACCACAGAATCGCGGTGATGCCGAGGGCGACCAGAACACCGAGCATGAGGGAAGAGATCCCCAGCCCCTTTTGTCCGTCGAGCGCCAGAGTGAGCGTGGCCATGCCCGCTGCCAGCAGAATGAAACCGAAGAAATCGAAGCGACGCGTCTGCATTGTGTAGTTCGGCATCAGCGCCAGGGTGGCAATCGCGCCGATGATGCCCACCGGCAGGTTGATTAAGAAAATCCAGTGCCACGAGGCGTACTCCACCAGCATCCCGCCCAGCGCCGGGCCCAGCAGCGGCCCCACCTGGCCGGGCAGGGTGACAAAGGTCATCGCCGCCATGTACTGCTCGCGCGGGACAATCTTCATCACCGTTAACCGCCCGACGGGCACCATCATCGCCCCGCCAACGCCCTGCAGCACGCGCGCCATGACCAGCTGGTCGAGGGTACTGGCCTGAGCGCAAAACAGCGAGCCGGTGGTGAACAGCACGATGGCGGTAAAGAAGATATTTCGCACGCCCACTTTGTCCGCCAGCCAGCCGCTGGCAGGCAGCATGACGGCAACCGTCAGCACGTAGGCGACAATCACCATATGCATATGCAGCGGGCTCTCCCCCAGGCTTTTCGCCATGGAGGGGAGGGCGGTGTTGACGATGGTCGTGTCCAGCGACTGCATAAAGAAGCCGAAGGCGACTATCCATAACTGCCAGCGAACGTTAGCGGGGAGGTCGGTCATTTACTCGGTCACCGTGGATCTGTTTTTACGCGAAAAACGCAGCCGCAGGCGGTCGAAGAACAGATAGACCACCGGCGTGGTGTACAGCGTCAACAGCTGGCTCATCACCAGGCCGCCGACAATGGTGATCCCCAGCGGCTGGCGCAGTTCAGACCCGTCGCCGCCCGAGACAACCAGCGGCAACGCACCAAACAGTGCCGCCAGGGTGGTCATCATGATCGGACGAAAACGCAGCAGGCACGCCTGGAAGATCGCCTCTTCCGGGGAGAGATTGCCATTACGCTGGGCGTCCAGCGCGAAGTCGACCATCATAATCGCGTTTTTCTTCACGATACCGATCAATAGCATGATCCCGATGAGCGCGATAAGGCTGAATGGCGCACCAAACAGCTCAAGCGCCAGCAGTGCCCCCACGCCCGCGGAGGGTAGCGTTGAGAGAATAGTCAGCGGGTGAACGTAGCTCTCATACAGGATACCCAGCACAATGTAGACCGTGGCGATGGCGGCCAGAATCAAAATCACCTGCGAGTTCATCGTCTCCTGGAACACCTGCGCGGTGCCGGCAAAACTGCCGCGCACGGTGGACGGCACGCCGAGCTGCGTCATCGCACGGTTGATCGCATCGCTGGCTTCGGAAAGCGACGAACCGGCGGGGAGGTTGAAGGAGATGGTCGACGCCGCTGACAGCCCCTGGTGGTTTACCGACAGCGGCGCGTTGGCTGGCTGCCAGCTGGCAAAGTAGGAGAGCGGTATCGCCTTGCCATCGTTGTTAATCACAAACATTTTGTCCAGGGCGCTGATGTCCTGGGTATAGCGCGGATCCACCTCCATCACCACCTTGTACTGGTTCATCGGCTGGTAGATGGTCGAGATCTCGCGCTGGCCGAAGGCGTTGTTTAGCAGGCTGTTGGCGGCCTCAACGTTGATGCCCAGCCGCGACATGGTTTCGCGGTCGTAGGTCAGGGCCATCTCGGCGCCGTTGTCCTGCTGATCGGAGTTCACGTCCGCCAGCTCTGGCAGGGCGGCCAGCGCCTTGCGGATCTTCGGTTCCCACTCGCGCAGGGCCGCCAAATCATCCGAGAGCAGCGTGTACTGATAGCTGGCGTTAGCCTGACGCCCGCCGACGCGGATATCCTGAACGGCCATCAAAAACAGGTTGGCCCCCGGCTCTTTGGCGAGCTTGACCCGCAGGCGGTCGATCACCTGCTGGGCGGTTTCATTGCGCTCGCTGCGCGGTTTGAGGGTGATAAACATCATCCCGCTGTTGACGCGCGATCCGCCGGTAAAGCCGGTGACGTTATCCACGGCGTTGTCTTCACGAATGATCTTCATAAAGTCCTGCAGCTTGCCGCGCATCGCCTGGAACGAAATGCTCTGGTCCGCCTGAATGCCGCCCATCAGCACGCCGGTATCTTGCTCCGGGAAGAAGGTTTTCGGGATGGTGATATACATCCAGACGTTGAGCACAATGGTGCCGATGAGCACCAGGCCGACAAGCCGGGTATGGTTGAGCACCCACTTCAGCGATTTGCCATAGCCTTCCTGCATCGCCATCAGGAAACGGCCAAAGCCTTTGCGACGCGGCTGGGAGTGCGGCTTGCTGCGCTTGAGCATCCATCCGCACATCATCGGCGTGAGCGTCAGCGAAATCAGCAGCGAGATGCCGATGGCGACCGAAAGCGTGACGGCAAACTCCCGCAACAGCCGACCCGGCAGGCCGCCCATCAGCAGCAGCGGCAGGAACACCGCCACCAGGGACAGGCTCATGGAGAGCACCGTAAAGCCCACCTCGCGCGTCCCCTGCAGCGCGGCCTGAAGCGGCTTCACGCCCGCTTCCAGATGGCGGGAAATGTTCTCCAGCACCACGATAGCGTCATCCACCACAAAACCCGTCGCAATGGTCAGGGCCATCAGCGACAGGTTATTGAGGCTAAACCCGCACAGGTACATGGCGGCAAAGGTGCCAATAAGCGACACCGGCACGGCCACCGCCGGGATCAGCGTCGCCCGACCGGAGCGCAGGAACAGGAATACCACCAGGATCACCAGCGCGACGGAGATCACCATCGTCTGCTCCACCTCCTCAAGCGAGGCGCGAATGGTCGGGGAACGATCCTGGGCAATTTGCAGATCGATCGCGGCCGGGATAGTCTCCTGCAGCTCCGGGAGGCGGGCGCGGATGCTGTTCACCGTCTCGATAATGTTGGCTTCCGGCAGCTTGCGGATCATCAGCAGGATGGCCGGTTTGGCGTTGGTCATCCCGGCATTGCGCACGTCCTGCACCGAGTCGGTGACGCTGGCGACGTCGCTTAAGCGCACCGCCGCGCCGTTGTTATAGTGAATGATCAACGGCTGATATTCAGCTGCAGTTTTCAGCTCGTCGTTGGTGTGGATCTGCCAGCGGTGGCTGCTGTCCTCAACCGCCCCTTGCGGTTTGCGCACGTTGGCGTTGCTGATGGCGGATCGCACATCGTCCAGCGACACGCCCTGATTGAACAGCGCCTGCGGGTTTAATCCCACACGCACGGCGGGCAGGGAGCTCCCGCCGACGCTCACGTCGCCGACGCCGTTAATCTGCGAGATCGTCTGCGCCAGTTGGGTGGACGCAAAGTCGTAAAGCTGCCCCTGAGAATAGGTATCGGAGGTCAGCGTCAGGATCATGATCGGCGCATCGGACGGGTTGGCCTTGCGGTAGGTCGGGCGGCTCGGCATCCCGCTCGGCAGCAGGCTTTGCGCGGCGTTGATGGCGGCCTGCACGTCGCGCGCTGCGCCGTTAATATCCCGGTCGAAGCTGAACTCCAGAATGATGCGCGTACTGCCGAGCGAACTGCTGGAGGTCATCTCGTTGACCCCGGCAATCCGCCCGAGCGAGCGCTCCAGCGGCGTGGCGACGGATGACGCCATGGTTTCCGGTGAGGCGCCCGGCAGCGAGGCGCTGACCATGATCACCGGGAAATCCACCTGCGGCAGGGGGGCCACCGGCAGTAGCCGGAAACCGAGCACGCCGCAGAGGGTGATGGCGAGCGAGATTAATATTGTCGCCACCGGGCGATAAATGAAGAGGGCGAAAAACTTCACTTACGCCTCCTCTTCACGTTTCGGGAAGCGGCTTTTCGTCCACAGCGCCAGACGGTCAAACAGCAGATAAATCACCGGTGTGGTGAACAGGGTCAATACCTGGCTCACCAGCAGACCGCCGACCATGCCTATTCCCAGCGGGCGGCGCAGCTCCGCGCCGACACCGGTGCTGAGCATCAGCGGCAGTGCGCCAAGCAGGGCCGCCAGCGTGGTCATCAGGATCGGACGAAAACGCAGCAGACAAGCCTGGAAGATAGCCTCACGCGGCGACATGCCCTGCTCACGTTCGGCGGCCAGCGCAAAGTCGATCATCATGATGGCGTTTTTCTTCACGATCCCAATTAACAGGATGATGCCGATAATGGCAATCACGTCCAGCTCGCTTCCCGCCAGCATTAATGCCAGCAGCGCCCCCACGCCTGCCGTCGGCAGGGTAGAGAGGATGGTGATCGGGTGGATAAAGCTTTCGTACAGCACGCCGAGCACGATGTACATTGCCACGACGGCGGCGACAATCAGCCAGATGGTGTTGCCCAGTGCGGCCTGGAACGCCAGCGTGCTGCCCTGGAACTGGGTCTGAATATCGGACGGGAAGCTGAGCGCTTTTTCAGCCGCCTGGATCGCCTCCACCGCTTCGCCGAGCGAATAATTGTCCGACACGTTGAAGGAAATCGTGGTGGACGGGAACTGATCCAGGTGGTTAATCGACAGCGGGGTATAGCGCTCTTCCACCGTGGCGATAGCGCTTAACGGCACAATCCCACCGTCTTTGCTGGTCAGGCGCACCGAATCCAGCCCGGCCAGACCGGGTGTATTTTCCGTGTTGTGCTCCAGTACCACGCGGTATTGATTCGCCTGGGTGTAGATGGTGGAGATCAGTCGCTGCCCAAACGCGTTATACAGGGCGTTATCCACGTCCGCCATGGTAATGCCGAGACGGCTTGCCGTGTCGCGGTTGACGTTCACATACGCGGCCAGCCCTTTGTCCTGCCAGTCGCTGCTTACATCGTTAAGTTGCGGCAGGGTTTTTAGCTTATCGACCAGCTGCGGCACCCAGGTGCTGAGGGCATCCAGCGTGGTGGCCTGCAGCGTAAACTGGTACTGCGTGCGGCTGACCTGGGTATCAATGGTCAAATCCTGTATCGGTTGCAGATAAAGCTCCACGCCCGGGACGCGAGCGACGGCGCTTTGCAGCCGTTCAATAACGGCATTGACGCGATCGTCACGCTCATCCAGCGGTTTGAGGTTGATCTGCAGACGGGCGCTGTTCAGCGACGGGTTGGTGCCGTCGACGCCAACGTAGGACGTCAGGCTCTCTACCGCCGGGTCTTTCATGACGATCTCAGACACCTGCTGCTGACGCTGCGCCATATTGGCGAAGGAGACCGACTGCGGCGCCTGCAGGGTTCCCTGAATAATGCCGTTGTCCTGAATCGGGAAGAAGCCTTTCGGTATAAAAATCCACAGCATCACGCTGAGCGCCAGCGTGCCAAGCGCCACGCCGAGCGTGGCCCATGGATGGTTCAGCACTTTTGCCAGCACGCGACCATACGCCGCAATGATCCGTTCGAACATCCGCTCGGAGGCGAGCGAGAAGCGGTTTTGCTTGCGCAGGGACGCGTGGCTCAGCATGCGGGCGCACATCATCGGCGTCAGGGTCAATGACACCACGGCGGAGATCAAAATGGCCACCGCCAGCGTGACGGCAAACTCGCGGAACAGTCGCCCGACGATATCGCCCATAAACAGCAGCGGGATCAGCACGGCAATCAGCGAGAAGGTCAGCGAGATAATGGTAAAGCCGATCTCACCCGCCCCTTTCAGCGCCGCCGCCAGCGGTTTTTCGCCTTTCTCGATATAGCGCGAGATGTTCTCAATAACCACGATGGCGTCGTCCACCACGAAGCCGGTGGCGATGGTGAGCGCCATTAGCGTCAGGTTGTTGATTGAAAAATCGAGGAACACCATCACCGCAAACGTGCCAACCAGCGAGAGCGGCACGGCGACGGCGGGAATAATGGTTGCCGGGACGTTGCGCAGGAACAGGTAGATAATCATCACGACCAGGGCAATCGCCAGCATCAGTTCGAACTGAGTGTCGGTGACCGACGCGCGAATGTTCGTGGTGCGGTCGGAAAGCACCTTCACGCTGACCGACTTCGGCAGGCTTTCGATCAACTGCGGCAGCATGGTGCGAATGCTGTCGGCGGTTTCGATGATGTTGGCGCCCGGCTGGCGCTGGACGTTCATTACGATCGCCTGCTGCTTGTTCGCCCATGCGCCAAGCCAGCTATTCTCCGCCCCTTGCTCCACCGTCGCCACATCGCCCAGACGCACCGGGGCGCCGTTCTGGTAAGCAATAATCAGCTGACGGTATTCATCCGCGGACTGCATCTGATCGTTGGCAGAGAGCGTGACGGCGCGGGTTGGGCCGTCCAGCGAGCCTTTTGCCGAATTAACGTTGGCGCTGCTGATGGCGGTGCGGATGGTTTCACTGGTCAGCCCCAGTGCGGCAATCGCCTGCGCATTAAGCTTAACGCGCACCGCCGGGCGCTGCCCGCCCGCCAGCGTGACGAGACCGACGCCGGAGACCTGAGAAATCTTTTGCGCCACGCGGGTCTCGACCATGTCTTCCACCTGCGTCATTGGCATGGCGGAGGAGGTGACGGCAAGCGTCATGATCGGCGGATCCGCCGGGTTTACTTTGCTGTAGACCGGCGGGTTAGGCAGGTCCGACGGCAGCAGGTTGGTGGCCGCATTGATGGCGGCCTGAACTTCCTGCTCGGCGACATCCAGTGACAGCGTCAGCTGGAACTGTAGCGTCACGACAGAGGCCCCGCCGGAGCTTTGGGAGGACATCTGCTTCAGGCCCGACATCTGCCCAAACTGGCGCTCCAGCGGGGCGGTGATGGCGGACGTCACCACGTCCGGGCTGGCGCCGGGATAAAGCGTCACCACCTGAATGGTGGGGTAATCCACTTCCGGCAGCGCCGAGACGGGCAGGAAGCGGTAGCCGATAATCCCCGCCAGCAGGATCGCCACCATCAGCAGCGTGGTGGCGACAGGACGGAGGATAAACAGGCGTGACGGCCCACCTGTAGCGACGGGAGGCATAACCTGCATCAGGAGGCCGCTCCCTGTTTCGCAGGTTCAACCACTTCCACTTTCGCCCCTTCAGTCAGACGGTCGATACCGTCGGTGACCACGCGGTCGCCAGCGGAAAGCCCGGCGCTGATTACCACCGTCTGACTGTCCTGAATCCCGGTTTTCACCAGATGCTTACTGACTTTGTTTTCACTGTTCAGTACCCAGACAAAGTTGCCTTCGTTACCCATCTGCAGCGCGGCGGTGGGGATCACCACCGCGTTCTCTTCGGTCGCGACCAGCATTCGCGCGTTGACGAACTGGTTGGGGAAGAGGGCATCGTCCTGGTTGTTAAAGCGGGCCTTCAGCTTAATGGTACCGGTCGTGGTGTCGATCTGGTTATCCAGGCTGAGCAGGCTACCTTCGCTGAGCTTCTGTTTATTGGTGCGGTCCCAGGCTTCCACCACCAGGCCTTTCCCGGCTTTTTGCGCCTGAATGACCGTCGCAATGTCGCTTTCCGGCAGGGTAAAGACTAAATCAATCGGGTGAGTCTGGGTGATCACCACGATGCCCGTGGTATCTCCGCTGGAGATTTGGTTGCCGATATCGACCTGCTTCAGACCAACCCGCCCGTCAATCGGTGCGGTGATGCGGCTCCAGTCGAGCTGTAACTGGGCGCTGGCCACGGCGGCTTCGTCGGCTTTGATGGTGCCCTGCGTTTCGCTGACCAGCGACTGCTGTGTGTCCAGCTCCTGGCGGGAGACCAGATTGGTTTTTACCAGCTGCTGATAGCGCGCTAAATCACGCCGGGCGTTGGCAAGGGTGGCTTTGTCTTTCGCGAGCTGTCCCTGCGCCTGGGCGAGGGCCACCTTAAACTGGCTTGGGTCGATCTCCGCCAGTAAGTCACCGGCCTTAACCTGCTGACCTTCCTGGAAGTGGATCGCAATGAGCTGACCATCGACGCGGCTACGCACCGTGGCGGTGTTAGCGGCGGTAATGGTTCCGAGCCCCGTCAGATAACGCGGAACGGCTTTACTCACCGCCGTGGCTGCCTGAACCGGCGCCAGCGCACCGCCTCGCATACCGTGACGGCCGCCACCTGCCGGGCGCTGTGATGCGCTGTTGGCACCGGCGGGTGTGCCAGAGTCTGCGGATTGGCTGTGCCAGTACCAGGCGGCGGCAAATGCCACCACAATGATGCCAGCGGCGATTGCCCAGCGGGATTTATTACGGCCTTTCATCGTTATACGTTCTCATCCTGAATACTTCGGGGAATGATACTAGTTTAGTCAGGCAACACAGCGGAAAAATGGAGGAAATATGGAAGACTGTCTGGAATTGTCTGAGTGTGGTGCTTTTTTTTGCCGGGTGGCGCTTCGCTTACCCGGCCTACGGTTCGAGGGTTTTGTGGGCCGGGTAAGGCGAAGCCGCCACCCGGCACAGCGGCACTAGCTAAACATCACCTGCGCCCAGCGCGCCAGCCCCGCGGTAACGGAGCCAAAGTCATCGCCACCGGCAACCGGAATACCCGGCAACTGTTCCGCCAGCGCTTTTTTGATCAGCGGTGAACGGGCGCTTCCGCCGGTGAGGTAGATGACGTCCGGCTTCTCTTTGCCGTTCTCCAGCGCGAGTTGCACCTGTTCCAGTATGCGCTGTAGCGGCTGCGCGAGCGCGGTCTCCAGCCCCTCCTGTGAAATCGCCGTGGCCAGATCGTCGCTGATAAATGGCAAGGACACCGCATGTTCAGCGCGGTTTGAAAGGGCAATTTTGCTCTCTTCGGCGGTGCGTACCACGCGGTAGCTCAGGCGCTGACGCCACACTTTATACAGCAGGGCGACTTTATCGGCGTCCTGCGCGTCACGCATCAGGTCATTCAGGAAGCGGCCGTTGGCGGTACTGTAAAAATCACTCTGCGCCGGGACGTCGTTGATGGCAATCGCGTTCCACCACGGCAGGATCGGCAGGGCGATGCCTTTTTCCGTTTGCCCGCCCATGCCGAGCAGCGGCATCAGGCTCTTGAATGCCAGGGCGATATCCAGATCGTTACCGCCCACGCGGCAGCCGCTGTGCCCCAGCAGGCTATTTTCACGGTCGCGGCGGTGATGCCACTGCGGCCCCATCAGCAGCAGCGAGCAGTCCGTTGTACCCCCGCCGATATCCACGACCAGCACCCGTTTTTCTTCCGTCAACGTGGCCTCAAAGTCCAGCCCCGCCGCAACCGGCTCATACTGGAACACCACGTCGCGAAAGCCTGCCCGGTGCGCCGCGCGCTCAAGGATCCCCTGCGCCTGCTGGTTGGCCTCATCGCCGCCCAGCCCCTGGAAGTTGATCGGGCGGCCAATCACGGCCTGGGTAATCGTCTCGGGGACCTGCGTCTGCGCCTGATGACGGATATGCAGCATCATGGCGCATACCAGGTCTTCAAACACCGCCACCTGCTGCGGCTTGAGGCCGCTGGCCCCGAGGAAAGATTTTGGCGATTTAACAAAGTAGACCTCTTCCGGGTCTTCAATGTAATGCCCGAGTGAAGAGAGGCCGAACTGCACGCTGGAAGGCGTAACGTCGATATCTTCCTCGCGGTTAAAGCTCACTGCCCGGCGCAGCAGCGCCTGGGTTTCTGCCGCAGTCGCAGGAACCTGATGGTGGCGGAACAGCCACTCGCTCACCGCTTCACGCGTCGGCGCGCAGAGCATTGACGGCAGCAGCGTGCTCTCTTTTTCCATTTTCAGGAGCTGTGGTTGCCCGTTTTGCATAATTGCAACCGAGCAGTTTGCCGTACCGTAGTCGAATCCGATAAACACAATAAATCCCCATGCCAGTGAGAAGGGGCGAGACTTTAGCGGAATGCCTGTCCGGCGACAACAGGAATATGAAAGCAAGGCGTAACACGCTTTTTCAGTTTATCCTGAGGGGAACAAAAAAGGAGCGACAATGCATACCCTGACCTGGCACCCCCCTTACGACTGGCAATGGATGTTTGGCTTTCTTGGCGCCCGTGCGGTGGCGGGGGTTGAGACGGTCACGGAAAGCTATTACGAGCGCAGTTTTGCCTGTGAAGGGCATCAGGGGATCTTCCGCGTTACGCCGGACACGCAAACCCATACGCTACAGGTCACGCTTAGCCCGGGGTTAACGCCGGTGGCCGGACTTTGCCTTGAGCGTATCGGGCGTCTGTTCGATCTTGCCTGCGATCCGCAGGACGTCCACCGGACTTTGGGCGATCTCGGCGCCGCGCGACCAGGCCTGCGTTTGCCTGGGGCAATGGATGCCTACGAACAGGGCGTGCGGGCCATTCTGGGTCAACTGGTCAGCGTGGCGATGGCGGCGAAACTGGCTTCACGCGTTGTCGCCCTGTGCGGTGAGCCGGTCAAGGATGCGCCGGGCTATGTCTGCTTTCCCTCCCCACAAGCCCTGGCGGCTGCCGACCCGCTGGCGCTCAAAGCGCTCGGGATGCCGGTCAAACGCGCGGAATCGCTGATTCATCTGGCACAGTCGGTCGTCGACGGGACATTTCCGCTCACGCCGCCTGAGGACGTTGAGGCAGGCATGAAGGCGTTACAACAACGGCCGGGTATTGGCCGCTGGACGGCAAATTACCTCGCCCTTCGCGGCTGGCAGGCGAAAGATGTGTTTCTTCCGGATGATTATCTGATTAAGCAACGTTTCGCCGGGATGACGCCTGCGCAAATTCGTCGCTATGCCGAGCGCTGGCAGCCGTGGCGCTCCTACGCGCTGCTGCACATCTGGTATACCGACGGCTGGGCGCCGTCAGTTGATGGCGAAATAACTGGTGTTGAGCAGTAGATCCAGCGGCTGCGGCTCGGCGATGGTGTCACCATAGATAAAATCAATGCCAATGCCAGAAAGCGTATCCATCATGATGGGCTGGTTGCAGGGGCCTGCGATGGTTCTCATCCCCAGACGCTGGGCATGGCCCTGAACGATGGTCACCATCATTTCATCCATCAGGTTGCCATAGACGTTGCTCACGACTTCGGCATCCAGCATCAGGTAATCGGCCATGTTCGGACTCAGGTGGGTGAAAATGTCCATGTCGCGGCCTATCTGGCTGAGGATCACGCGGCAGCCCGCCTGGCGAAGCTTTTGTAAACCCCGCTGCAGATTCTCATCCGAATCACACACCACGCCGGCAGGGATCACCAGATGCAGCAGACGGCCCGGCATTGGGCTTTTATCAAGAAGATCGAGAAGTTCGTCGACCAGCGTCACGCTGGCTAAACCGGCTGCCGAAAGCGGCAATGCGATCCCCATGCCTTTACTGGCGATCCTGGCGGCAGATGTCCGGAAGAAGTCGCTAAAGATGCGTCTGTCGAGGGCGTGCAGCAGTTCCGGCTCTGCCAGGCCAGAACGGAAGGCGTGTTCCTCCAGGACTTCGCCCTGGCTGGTCCACAGGCGCAGCGAAATCAGCCAGAAATTACAGCTCTCCGGTATGCGAGGGGAGGCGACGCTACGGGCTATCATCATCAGGTGATTGTCTTTGATCATGTGCCATTGTTCGTCCAGCGACATCATGCTGCGCGTGCTGTGATCCCGCTCCTGCTGCGGTTCGTAAACCGTCACGATGCCGCGCCCGCTGTTTTTCGAGGCATAACAGGCAATATCTGCCTGTGACATCACTTCTGACGCCAGGTGGTTATGTTCATCGATCAGCGTGATCCCGGCGCTGGCGCCAATTCGATGCAGGCGGCCTTCCCACATAAAGTGATAGTCGTTGATGCTATGGACCAGACGACCGGTGATATAGCGTGCGCTCTCAATATTGCAGTCCGGCAGCAACAGCCCAAACTCATCACCCCCCAGACGCGCCAGCACATCGCTGGAGCGCAGCATGGTTAACATCATGGAAGAGAGTTCCCGCAGCAGGGCATCGCCCGCCGCATGGCCTGCGGTATCATTGACGGCTTTGAAGCGGTCCAGATCGATAAAGACCAGCGCATGACGCTGCCGCGTCTCACGAACCGTTTGCAGGAGTCGTTTGAGGTGGTTTTCAAAGCTGACCCGGTTTGCCAGGTGGGTCAGGGCATCGTGCGACGCGCTGTAACTCAGCTGACGCAGCATTTTGCGCGACTCGGTGACATCCTGAATAACGATAACCGAGCCGATACTTTGTCCATCCAGCGTGCTGAGTGGCGTAATGCTGTAATGGATGTCAAACGCTCCACCCGTGCGGCAGTTCAGCACCACGTCCTGGTCGATATCTGAGCGTGACATATCCCCGCTGTGGATGTTCTCCATCAGCGGCCCTCGCTCCCCAAACGTGATGTGTAATACCTTGAGAACCGGCTGGCCGATAGCCTCGGTTTGTAGCCAGCCGCTCATCTTCTCGGCGACCGGGTTCATAAAGGTGACGTTCATGTCGATATCGGTACAGAGCACGGCTTCGCCGATGGAGTCGAGCGTGATATGCAGACGCTCTTTTTCCTGGAACAGCGCCTCGTTAAGCTGCTTAACCTCGGTCATGTCCATGTTGATGCCAAGCAAACGCTCGACTTCACCCTCTTTATTCAACACCCGGTTTGCCAGGGAGCGAATATGGCGCACGCCTTCCTTCACGCGGATACGAAATTCCAGCTTAAACGGCAGACGTGAGATCAGTGAATCCCGCAGCACCTGTTCTGCATGGGCGCGGTCTTCCGGCAGCATCGTGTCGTGCCAGAGCTGCCAGGTGGGCTTGATGTGCGGCGGGATTTCATACAGTTCGAACATCCGCTTATCCCAGCTGATGATGTCAGGCTCCAGATCCCACTCCCAGATGCCGATGCCGCCCGCTTCGTTGGCCAGCGTAATGCGCTCCATCAGGCGTTTGTTGACCCACTCGGTCTGCTTCAGGTCGTTAATGTCTTCAATCTGGGCGATAAAATAGAGCGGCGAGCCGTCGGTATGGCGCACAACGGAGACGGCAAGCAGCGCCCAGACCACTTCACCGTTGCGCGTGTAATAGCGCTTTTCAAGGGTATAGGTGTTGATTTCGCCGTTGACCAGCTGCTCCAGCTGTTCGAGGTCGGTGTGCAAATCTTCCGGCCAGGTGAGCTGCTGGAAGGTGAGTGACTGTAGTTCGGACTGGCTGTAACCGAGGAAATTGCACAGCGCTTTGTTGGCCTGTAGCCACTGCCCCTCAATGCTGACTAACGCCATCCCGATGGCGGAATACTCCATCGCATTACGAAAACGCGCTTCGCTTTCAGTGATGTGTTTGCGTTCGGCACGGAAGGCATACATCACCATGGTCATCACGTTCGCCGGGAGAAGCAGCATCAGGAACGGCAGCCAGGGCGCGTTGATCATCGGCCCTTCGTGTTGGGTGGTCAGCGCCTCAGGGTTATGGGCAATCATCAGGGACACGACCATCACGGTGACCAGAAACACCAGGAACGCTTCCATTCGCGGTAAGCGCACGGCGCTCCACATAAGCAGGACGATCACGCAGGTAAATGGCCATGGTAGCCAGGTGATGGCTGCCCAACTCAGGGCCAACGTCACGGCCATTGTGAGCAGCGTTTCCAGCAGCAGTCGCGGATCACGGTGGCGCAGCAGGTAGTGGGGTTTAAACAGTAATCCCAGCGGCACCAGTGCCAGCGCGCCAATGGATTCAGATAACACCCACACAATGAAATCGCGCAGTGGCTCAGGACCGGGAACCAGAAAAATCACCAGAATACCGCCTACCAGCGGCGGCACCAGCGCGCTGCCCATCGCCAGACGGATCCAGTCACTTAAATTTTGCAGCGGGTTATACCACGGGAGCAGTTTGCGCAGTAGTAATGCACCGACGACGGCCTCAATCACATTTATGGCGGTGTAGGTGAGGTTAATCGCCCCCCACGAGAACAACATCCACGAGGCCAGAATATTGCCGAACGAACACGCCAGGGCAATGCCCGGCCACATTTTTCCCGCGTGGCGGTAAAACGCCACCATCATGATGGCGGTGGGGAACCAGAGCGGCGCCAGCAGGGTGCCGAAGCGGGTAAGCTCCAGCGAAAATAAGGTAAAGATAAAGGTGACCAGGCCCAGACAGACAAGTCGTAATAAAGGATGTGGGGTGGTAACCAAAACCCGCTGGTATTGTTTATTCATTACCGCTTTATCCAGAGACGCCGTGCCGTCAGGAGAGAAGTCCGTACGAGTGAATTTGATAATTTGGTTTATGCTAGTACAAACAATTTACAATTCATATGGCGACTGCTCATAATTTGACATCATAGACTTATTAAATAGTTACAGGTTAAAAAATCGCTGTGAAACGCTGAAAAAACGCGCATTAAAATTTCACTCAGGGAACAATTCGCAACTTTACAGGCTGTCTCGCATTACCTGCGCTTTCGACTGGTATCACGCCCGCGAAATCCCTATAATTGCCGCGTTTGACGCTCCGGCGTCGTCCTTCCTTAACATCCAGGTTAATCAGGTCGCTAAATTTATGACTGATAAGTCTCATCAGTGCGTCATTATAGGCATCGCCGGCGCATCGGCTTCAGGTAAAAGTCTAATTGCCAGTACGCTTTATCGCGAACTGCGTGAACAAGTAGGTGATGAGCACATCGGCGTCATTCCCGAAGACAGCTATTACAAAGATCAATCCCATCTGTCGATGGAAGAGCGCGTAAAAACCAACTATGACCACCCGAATGCAATGGATCACAGTTTACTGTTCCAGCATTTAGAAGCCCTAAAAAGCGGCCAGGCAATTGAGCTGCCCGTTTACAGTTACGTAGAACACACCCGCACCCAGGAGACGATCCGCATCGAACCGAAAAAGGTGATTATCCTTGAAGGTATCCTGCTCCTGACCGATGCTCGCCTGCGTGAATCAATGAACTTCTCGATTTTCGTTGATACCCCGCTGGATATCTGCCTGATGCGCCGCATCAAGCGAGACGTTAACGAGCGTGGCCGTTCAATGGACTCCGTCATGGCGCAATACCAGAAAACGGTCCGTCCGATGTTCCTGCAGTTTATCGAGCCCTCCAAACAATACGCCGATATCATCGTGCCGCGCGGAGGCAAAAACCGCATTGCCATTGATATCTTAAAAGCGAAAATCAGCCAGTTTTTTGAATAAGCCGCGCGAATTGTGTACCGTTCAGAGATAACCTGGTTTTACCCTGAGATGTTAAGGTCTCAGGGGTCGATGCATGAAAGGAGAAAGTGCCATGCGTCTTTGTGATCGCGATATTGAAGCCTGGCTGGATGAAGGCCGTTTGTCTATTACCCCACGTCCTCCTGTAGAGCGTATCAATGGGGTGACCGTTGATGTACGGTTGGGGAATAAATTCCGCACCTTTAGTGGCCATACTGCACCGTTCATCGACCTCAGCGGGCCGAAGGATGAAGTCAGCGCCGCGCTCGATCGCGTGATGAGTGACGAAATCGTCATTGACGAAGGTGACGCTTTTTATTTGCATCCAGGTGAACTGGCGCTGGCGGTGACGTTCGAATCCGTGACCCTGCCTGCTGACCTCGTCGGCTGGCTGGATGGCCGTTCTTCTCTGGCCCGTCTGGGGCTGATGGTGCACGTGACCGCACACCGTATCGATCCCGGCTGGTCGGGCCGTATCGTGCTGGAGTTCTTCAACGCCGGCAAACTGCCGCTGGCGCTGCGCCCCGGCATGATGATTGGTGCGTTAAGCTTTGAACCGCTAACCGGCCCGGCAGACAGGCCTTATAACCGCCGGCAGGACGCAAAATACCGCGACCAGCAGGGTGCGGTTGCCAGCCGTATTGATAAAGACTGATCGTTAGTCCATTGAGGATGCCATGAGAAGAGTTCTGACAACGCTGATGATTTTGCTGGTCGTGCTGGTTGCTGGCCTTTCGGCGTTGGTTCTGCTGGTTAACCCTAACGATTTCCGCGCTTACATGGTGCGGCAGGTCGAGGCGCGCAGTGGTTACCAACTGAAGCTCGACGGGCCGCTACGCTGGCACGTCTGGCCACAGCTCAGCATTCTCTCTGGCCGCATGTCGTTAACGGCACCGGGCGCTGCCCAGCCGATCGTGTCTGCGGACAACATGCGTCTCGATGTGGCGCTCATCCCCCTCATTTCTCACCAGTTGCAGGTTAACCAGGTGATGCTCAAAGGGGCGGTCATTCAGCTTACCCAGCAGACTGAAGCCGTGCGCAACGCGAATGCGCCGGTTGCACCGCGTGAGAATACCTTACCGGATGAGCCGTCCGATACGGGCTGGTCCTTTGATATTGCCAAACTGAAAGTTGCCGATAGCGTGCTGGTGTTCCAGCATGAGGATCAAGAGCAGGTTACGGTTCGCAATATTAATCTGCAGATGGAACAGGATGCGCATCATCTTGCGTCGCTGGAATTCAGCGGGCGAATGAATCGCGACCAGCGCGATCTAACCCTCTCGCTAAATGCCAGGGTCAATGCGTCAGACTATCCCCATCAGCTGACGGCCGATATTCAGCAGCTCAACTGGCAGCTCACGGGCGCAGATCTTCCGACCCAGGGGATCACCGGGCAGGGGACGATGCAGGCCGTCTGGCGCGAAGAACAAAAACAGCTGGAGCTGGATAACCTCAACCTGCAGGCCAATGACAGCAGCCTGAAGGGGCAGGCGAGCGTCACGCTCGAAGAGAAGCCAAAGTGGGTGCTGAACCTGCAGTTTGACAAGCTCAACCTGGAAAACATCCTGCCGCCGCTACCGGCTGGCACAACGGACAGCGATGCTGTGCAGACAGGACAAAGCCAGCCGCCGGTGTCGCGTCCGGTTATCTCGTCGAATCTTGATCAACCTGACTATAACGCTCTGCGCGGATTCACGGCCGATATCCTGTTGAAAGCCAACAGCCTGCGCTGGCGCGGTATGGACTTCACCGACGTGAGCGGCCAGATGTTTAACCACAACGGGTTGCTGGTGATCTCCGAGCTGAGCGGCAAAATGGGGGCAGGGCATCTTTCACTGCCTGGCACGCTGGACGTGCGTAAGGACGAAACCCGCGCGCAATTCCAGCCGCGTCTCGACAACGTTGAGATTGGTACCATCCTTAAAGCCTTTAACTATCCGATATCCCTGACAGGGCAGTTGACGCTGGCGGGGGATTTCTCAGGCACAAAAATTGATGCCGAAGCTTTCCGCCGTGAATGGCAGGGCGAGGCGCACGTGGACCTGAAAGACTCCCGTATGGAAGGTCTTAACTTCCAGCAGCTGGTACAGCAGGCTGTGGAGCGCAGCAGTGACGTCAAAGCGCAGGAAAACTACGATAGCGTCACGCGCCTCGACAGTTTCTCCACGGATCTGACGCTGGATAACGGGCAACTGACGCTGGCAGCTATGCAGGGAACCTCTTCTATGCTGTCGTTGACCGGAGAAGGCTCGCTGGATCTGGTCAAAGAGACGGCGGACACGCGCTTTAACGTCCGGGTACTTTCCGGCTGGCAGGGCGAAAGTAAGCTGATTGATTTCCTGAAAGAGACGCCAGTGCCGCTTAGCGTCTATGGTAAATGGCAGGCGCTGAATTACAGCCTTCAGGTGGATCAGATCCTGCGTAAGCATCTGCAGGATGAAGCGAAACGTCGGCTTAATAGCTGGGCAGATCGTAATAAAGATTCCCAGAACGGCAAGGATGTGAAGAAACTGCTGGATAAGCTTTGATGACAGTTGTGCCGGGTGGCGGCTTCGCCTTACCCGGCCTACAAAAGCCTGACGTCGTAGGCCGGGTAAGCGCAGCGCCACCCGGCTTTTTTACACCTCAAAATCCAGTTCTTCCTCATCCCGCAGTGGAATGAGCTGCACTTTCTGCACGCGATGGTTTTCAATCTGCAGCGTTTTAAGCCGATAGTCACCTACCTGAACCTCTTCACCTGGCTGCGGGATGCGCTGTAAGTATTCCATCAGCAGGCCCGCAATGGTGTGGTACTCCCGCTTTTCATCCAGCGGCAGCGGCACATACTGCACCAGGTCTTCCAGCGGCATATGGCCGTTGGCCGTCCACGAGCCGTCGGCGTTTTTCTGAATATCATGGCGGGCATCAATCTCATCCACTTCGTTTGGCAAATTACCGGCAATGGTTTCCATCACGTCGCTGAGCGTGACCAGCCCTTCAACCGAACCAAACTCATCCACCACAAAGGCAAAGTGCGTTCGCGCATTTCGGAATTGCTCAAGGGCAGAGAGCAATTGCAATCCTTCCGGGAAGACCAGGGGCTGGCGTACCAGGGCGCGCAGATTGAGCGCCTCCCCGTGCAGCTGCTGCTGGAGCAGGTCGATAACGTGCACGACGCCCAGTAATTCTTCTTCCTCTTCACCGCCGGTCACCACCACGCGCGTGTGCTGGTTTTTATCCAGCAGGGCGCGGATGTGCTCTTCGGGGGCGGTGAGATCGATATGCTCAATGTCATGCCGGGAAGTCATGATGCTGCTGACCGTGCGCTCATTAAGGTTAAGCACTCGCTCAATCATCAGGCGCTCCTGCGGGTTAAAGATCTGCCCGTCGCTGTGATCGGCCAGCATGGCAGCAGATTCGGCGTCCAGCTCTGCATCCTCTTTTTTACCGCTCAGTAGGCGCATAACGGTGTCGGCCGTGCGCTGACGCAGGGTCTGATTAGCGGAAAGGAAGCGGCGGCGGTTAAATATCGCCAGCTGGTTAAGCGCTTCAATCATGACGGAGAAACCAATGGCGGCGTACAAATAGCCTTTCGGAATGTGGAAGCCAAAACCGTCGGCCACCAGGCTAAAGCCAATCATCAGCAGGAAGCTCAGGCAGAGGATCACGATGGTCGGGTGGCTGTTCACAAAGCGGGTGAGTGCCTTGCTCGCCATCACCATCAGCGTGATGGCGATAATCACCGCTGCCATCATAACGGCCAGATGGTCCACCATCCCGACGGCGGTGATCACCGAATCCAGGGAGAAGACGGCATCCAGCACCACGATTTGCGCTACCACCGGCCAGAATCTCGCGCCACGTCGCTGGGTCGGGTTCTCGCTGTCTTTACCTTCGAGCCGTTCATTGAGCTCTACCGTGGCTTTGAACAGCAGGAACAACCCGCCGAAGAGCATGATCAGATCGCGGGCGCTAAAGCTGAGGCCGTGAACGGAGAACAGCGGTTGCGTGAGTGTGACCATCCAGGAGATAGAGGCCAGCAACAGTAAACGCATCACCATCGCCAGCAGCAGGCCCGTTACGCGCGCGCGATCGCGCTGGGAAGGGGGCAGTTTTTCAGCGAGGATGGCAATAAAGACCAGATTATCAATCCCGAGCACTAATTCGATGACGACCAGCGTCACCAGCCCGGCCCAGATTGATGGATCGGCAATCCATTCCATAGTAATAGCAATACCTTCTGTTATATGACGATTGTCACACTTCGATCATGGATAAAGCCGGGGAAAATTGCAATGCCGGGCTGAGATTTCTCTTAATACGAAACGCTTAAAAGAGAGCAAACTCATCGGGGTGTAAATAAGCAAAATACGTATATTTAATTATAAAGAGAACATTTTAGGATATATCGCAGATAATGGTTTTCACTCCCGCTTTGTCAATATAAAGAAAATCCTAAAAGGTTAAAACTTTGCTCTTAATATTAATCTTAAAAACAGATATTAGGACAGTTGTCTCCTTGCCTGCTATTAGGTTAGCTGCAACAATTCTCCCAGCATCAAATGTTAAATCTTGTTGTTGCTATTTTTGTTTTGGTCTTCCGGGATGGTTATTCATTATCCGTTGGGTGTCTCACCCGGCTGATATATTTCCAGAAGGCCTTGCTCAAGAGGGTGTCTATCCATAACACATTGTTTAGTCAGTGGATTGGTAACTGAAAGCCAAGGGCGGTAGCGTGCCTGAAAGCGTGTGAATCAGCCTCGGTTATTCTGTCAATAGCCAATGGATGAATAAGCTTTTTTTAGGACTGATGCCAGTTATATTTCTATTTGATTAACTGCATGCTGAAACCCAATACGACCCAAGCTTATTTAAATTGCACAGGATAATTACTCTGCCAAAGTGATAAATAATCAATGATGAAATCCAAAATGAAATTGATGCCATTATTGGTGTCTGTGACCTTGATGAGTGGTTGCACGGTCTTTCCCGGCAGCAATATGTCAACAATGGGTAAGGATGTGATCAAGCAACAGGATGCCGATTTTGATCTCGACAAAATGGTGAATGTTTATCCACTTACGCCACGTCTGGTCGAACAATTACGCCCACGTCCGAATGTTGCTCAGCCGAATATGTCTCTGGACCAGGAAATCGCCGCTTATCAGTATCGCGTGGGGCCGGGTGACGTGATCAACGTGACCGTCTGGGACCACCCTGAACTGACCACGCCTGCGGGCCAGTACCGTAGCTCAAGCGACACCGGGAACTGGGTACAGTCAGATGGCACGATGTTCTACCCCTACATTGGTAAAGTCCATGTTGCCGGGAAAACCCTTGCCGAGATCCGGAGTGATATTACCGGCCGCTTAGCGCAGTACATCGCCGATCCGCAGGTGGACGTTAATATTGCCGCATTCCGCTCGCAAAAAGCCTACATTTCCGGCCAGGTCAATAAATCCGGCCAGCAGGCCATCACCAACGTACCGTTAACCGTTCTGGATGCCATTAACGCCGCAGGCGGGTTAACCGACGGTGCCGACTGGCGCAACGTGGTCCTGACCCACAATGGCAAAGAGCAGCGCATCTCACTGCAGGCGCTGATGCAAAACGGCGATCTGACCCAGAACCGCCTGCTCTATCCGGGCGATATTCTCTACGTACCGCGTAATGACGATCTGAAAGTCTTCGTGATGGGTGAAGTGAAGAAACAGAGCACCCTCAAAATGGACTTCAGCGGCATGACGCTGACCGAAGCGCTGGGCAATGCGGAAGGCATCGATCTGACCTCCTCCAACGCCAGCGGCATCTTCGTGATTCGCCCACTTAAGGACGACGCCAGCAACAAAGGCAAGATTGCCAACATTTACCAGCTCGATATGTCCGACGCCACCTCGCTGGTGATGGCAACGTCGTTCCGCCTCCAGCCATACGATGTGGTGTATGTCACTACCGCGCCGGTTGCCCGCTGGAACCGTCTGATCAACCAGTTGCTGCCAACCATCAGTGGCGTTCGCTACATGACGGATACGGCGCGCGACATTCATACCTGGTAATCCGCGATGTTTAACAAAATTCTGGTGGTATGCGTGGGGAACATTTGCCGTTCCCCGACGGCAGAGCGGTTGTTGAAACACTACCAGCCTGAACTGACCGTCGAGTCCGCAGGCCTTGGCGCGCTGGTCGGTAAAGCGGCCGATGAGCGCGCAACGAGCGTGGCCCGCGATCATAACCTCTCCCTTGACGGGCATATTGCCCGCCAGGTCACCGGCCGCATGTGCCGGGAATATGACCTGATCCTGGCAATGGAAAAACGCCATATTCATGCGCTATGCGATATCGCACCGGAGATGCGCGGCAAGGTGATGCTGTTTGGTCACTGGGACAATGAACGCGAAATCCCCGATCCGTATCGCAAAAGCCATGAGGCCTTCGAGGCGGTTTACACCTTACTTGACCAGTCTGCCCAACAGTGGGCGCAGGCACTGAAAGCTCAGCAGGGATAACAATGACAGAAAAAACAAGACCTTCTGCCGCCCCGACTTCGGGCAGTGATGAAATTGATATTGGTCGCCTGGTCGGCACGGTTATCGAGGCAAAGTGGTGGGTGCTTGGCATTACCGCTGTGTTTGCCGCGGCAGCCGTCGTCTACACGCTGTTCGCCACGCCTATCTACAGCGCCGACGCGCTGGTGCAGATTGAGCAAAATACCGGCAACTCGCTGGTGCAGGATATTGGCTCTGCGCTGGCGAACAAACCACCGGCATCCGACGCTGAAATTCAGCTGATTCAGTCACGTCTGGTACTGGGGAAAACGGTTCACGACCTCGGTCTCGATATCTCCGTCACCAAAAATACCTTCCCGATCTTTGGTGCCGGCTGGGATCGCCTGATGGGACGAAGCAACGATACGGTAAAGGTGACTGACTTTGTGCTGCCGAAAGGGGCGGGCGATCAAACCTTTACCCTGACGGTGCTGGGTCCGAAACAGTACCAGTTGACCAGCGATGCGGGATTCAGCGCGCGCGGCGAAGTGGGCCAGATGCTGACGAAAGATGGCGTCAGCATGATGGTGAGTGCCATTCATGCCCAGGAGGGCGGCGAGTTCACCGTGACCAAATTCTCCACGCTGGGAATGATCAACAATCTGCAAAACAACCTCACCGTGACTGAAAACGGTAAGGACACCGGCGTGCTGAGCATGACCTTTACCGGTGAAGATAAAGATCAAATCCGCGACATCCTGAACAGCATCACCCGCAACTATCTTGAGCAGAACGTTGAGCGTAAGTCAGCGGAAGCGGCGAAAAGCCTGGCTTTCCTTGCTAAACAGCTCCCGGAAGTGCGCGCCCGTCTGGATGATGCCGAGAATAAACTGAACGCTTACCGTCAGGATAAAGACTCTGTCGACCTGCCGCTGGAGGCGAAGTCTGTTCTTGATTCAATGGTTAACATCGACGCCCAGCTCAACGAGCTGACCTTCAAAGAGGCGGAGATTTCCAAGCTGTACACCAAACGCCACCCGGCCTACCGGACGCTGCTGGAAAAACGTCGCACGCTGGAAGAAGAGAAGGCGAAGCTGAACGACCGCGTGACCGCGATGCCGAAAACGCAGCAGGAAATTGTGCGTCTGACCCGCGACGTGGAATCTGGTCAGCAGGTGTACATGCAGCTGCTGAACAAACAGCAGGAGCTGAAAATCACCGAAGCCAGTACCGTGGGTGATGTGCGCATCGTCGACCCGGCGATTACCCAGCCCGGTGTGCTGAAGCCGAAGAAAGCGCTGATCGTTCTCGGCAGCATTATTCTCGGCCTGATGCTCTCCATTGTCGGTGTGCTGCTGCGCTCGCTGTTCAACCGCGGAATCGAAAGCCCGCAGGCGCTGGAAGAGAGTGGTATCAACGTCTATGCCAGCATCCCGCTTTCCGAGTGGCAAAAATCCCGTGACAGCGTCAAAACCATTAAAGGCGTTAAGCGATACAAACAGAGCCAGTTGCTGGCCGTGGGTAACCCGACGGACCTGGCGATTGAAGCGATACGTAGCCTGCGTACCAGCCTGCACTTCGCCATGATGCAGGCCAAAAACAACGTCCTGATGTTAACCGGTGTCAGTCCGTCAATCGGTAAGACCTTTGTCTGCGCCAACCTGGCGGCCGTCGTCAGCCAGACTAACAAACGCGTGCTGCTGATCGACTGCGATATGCGCAAGGGTTATACCCACGAGCTGCTGGGCACCAACAACGTTAACGGTCTGTCGGAAATCCTGCTGGGGCAGGGGGAGATTAGCCAGAGCGCCAAGCCGACCTCGATTCCGAGATTCGATCTGATCCCACGTGGTCAGATACCGCCTAACCCGTCGGAACTGCTGATGAGCGAACGCTTCACCCAGCTGATTGAGTGGGCGAGCAAACACTATGACCTGGTGCTGATCGATACGCCGCCGATTCTGGCCGTGACCGATGCCGCCGTGGTAGGCCGCCATGCGGGTACCACCCTGATGGTGGCACGTTACGCGGTGAACACCCTGAAAGAAGTGGAAACCAGCCTGAGCCGCTTCGAGCAGAACGGGATTGAGGTGAAAGGGGTGATCCTGAACTCCATCTTCCGCCGCGCGACCGGGTATCAGGATTACGGTTATTACGAGTACGAATATAAGTCTGACAGTAAATAACAGTCAAAACATACCCTTACACCCCTCACCCTAACCCTCTCCCCTGAGGCGAGAGGGGACTGTTCGGTGCCGCTTTCACCCTATCCCCTCAGGGGAGAGGGCCGGGGTGAGGGGTAGGAGAAAGAAATGACCACACAACGCCCTTTGATTTCTATCTATATGCCGACATGGAATCGTCAGCAGCTGGCGATCCGCGCAATCAAGTCGGTGTTACGTCAGGATTATGACAACTGGGAACTGATCATCGTGGATGACTGTTCTTCTTCGTATGAACAGCTGCAAAAATTTGTCACCGATCTCAATGACCCGCGCGTGATGTACACCCATAACCCGATTAACTCCGGGGCATGCGCGGTGCGTAACCAGGCGATTATGCAGGCCAAAGGGCAGTATCTGACCGGCATCGACGACGATGACGAATGGACCCCGAACCGACTGTCTGTCTTCCTTTCACATAAAGCACAGCTGGTGACGCATGCGTTCCTGTATGCCAACGACTATGTCTGTCAGGGTGAAGTTTATTCGCAGCCTGCCAGCCTGCCGCTGTACCCGAAATCACCCTATTCTCGCCGCCTGTTCTACAAGCGCAACATTATCGGCAATCAGGTTTTCACCTGGGCATGGCGCTTTAAGGAGTGCCTGTTCGATACCGAACTGAAAGCCGCGCAGGATTACGACATCTTCTTGCGGATGGTGGTTGAGTATGGCGAACCGTGGAAAGTGGAAGAGGCCACGCAGATCCTGCACATCAATCACGGGGAGATGCAAATTACCTCCTCGCCGAAGAAGTTCTCGGGCTACTTCCATTTTTACCGCAAGCATAAGGACAAGTTCGACCGTGCCAGCCGGAAGTATCAGCTCTTTACCCTCTATCAGATCCGCAATAAGCGCATGAACTGGCGCACGCTGCTGACGCTGCTGTCCGTCCGTAACGGCAAACGTCTGGCTGATGGACTTCGGGGGAAATAATGTTTCTTGAAGATTGCCGCGCAAACAGCTGGAGCCTGCGCCCATGCTGCATGGTCCTGGCGTACCGTATCGCGCATTTTTGTTCGGTGTGGCGCAAGAAAAACGTGCTGAACAACCTCTGGGCAGCGCCGGTTCTGGTGCTGTACCGCATTATTACTGAATGCTTTTTTGGTTATGAAATTCAGGCCGCTGCCACCATTGGCCGCCGCTTTACCATTCACCACGGCTATGCGGTGGTGATCAATAAGTTCGTGGTCGCCGGGGATGATTTCACCATTCGTCATGCGGTCACCATTGGCAACCGAGGGCCAGACAGCCTGGCCTGCCCGGTTATCGGCAATAACGTCGAGCTGGGCGCGAACGTGGTGATCATTGGTGACATTACCATCGGTAACAACGTGACGATTGGTGCGGGCAGCGTGGTGCTGGACAGCATTCCGGACAACGCGCTGGTGGTGGGAGAAAAGGCCCGCGTGAAGGTGATTAAATGAACATTCTGCAATTTAACGTCCGCCTCGCTGAAGGCGGAGCGGCAGGCGTGGCCCTGGATCTGCACCAGCGCGCACTGCAAAAAGGACTTCAGTCTCGTTTTATTTATGGCTACGGCAAAGGCGGCAAGAAAAGCGTCAGTCACGATAACTTCCCGCAGGTGCAAAAGCACACGCCGCGTCTGACCTCGATGGCCAACATTGCCTTGTTCCGCCTGTTTAACCGCGATCTGTTTGGCAACCTGAATAATCTTTATCGCACTGTGACCCGAACCACGGGCCCGGTTGTGCTGCATTTCCACGTCCTGCACAGCTACTGGCTGAATCTGGAAGAGGTGGTGGCGTTTTGTCAGAAGGTGCAGGCGCACAAGCCTGATACACGCTTCGTCTGGACGCTGCACGATCACTGGAGCGTGACCGGACGCTGCGCCTTTACCGACGGCTGCGAAGGCTGGAAAGATAACTGCCAGAAATGCCCGACGTTAAGCAATTACCCGCCGGTGAAAGTGGATCGTGCTCATCAGCTGGTAACCGGCAAGCGCAAACTGTTCCGCGACATGCTCTCGCTCGGCTGCACGTTTATCTCCCCGAGCCAGCACGTGGCCGATGCCTTCAACAGCCTTTACGGGGCAGGGCGCTGCCAGATTATCAACAACGGTATCGACGTGGCGACGGAAGCCATTCTGGCGGAGCTGACGCCGGTGGCGGACACCGCGGGTAAACCGAAAATCGCCATCGTTGCGCATGACCTGCGTTACGACGGCAAAACCAACCAGCAGCTGGTGCGCGACATGATGGCGCTCGGTGACAAGATTGAACTGCATACCTTCGGCAAGTTTTCCCCGTTCGAAGGGGAGAACGTCGTGAACCACGGGTTTGAAACCGACAAGCGCAAACTGATGAGCGCGCTGAACGGCATGGATGCGCTGGTGTTCAGCTCCCGCGTGGATAACTACCCGCTGATCCTCTGCGAAGCGCTTTCCATCGGCGTGCCGGTGATTGCCACCCACAGCGATGCCGCGCGTGAAGTGCTGGAAAAGTCGGGCGGTAAAACGTTCTCGGAAGGGGAAGTGCTGCCGCTGGTGCAGATGCCGAAAGCGCAGATCGCTGAGACTGTTTTTGGCACTGACCTGGAATCGTTCCGCAACCGCAGCCGCAAGGCCTACAGTGGACAACAGATGCTGGAGGAGTATGTCTCGTTCTATCAGAATCTGTAGTTATCTGCTGCTGCCGCTGATCTACCTGCTGGTCAACGTCAAAATTGCCCAGCTTGGCGAAAGCTTCCCGATAACCATCGTCACCTTCTTGCCCGTTCTGCTTCTGCTGTATGTCGATAAAATCAACCTGAAGAAGCTGATGATTGCCCTGGGGTTGGGCACGGGCCTGACGCTGTTTAACTACATCTTTGGCCAGTCACTGGATGCCAGTAAATACGTCACCTCTACCATGCTGTTTGTCTATATTGTCATTATTATCGGTATGGTCTGGAGTATTCGGTTTAAAACGATTTCTCCGCACAATTATAGGAAAATCCTCAGGTTCTTTTATATTGCCGTTGCGTTAATTGTTATGCTTGCTGCACTGGAAATGGCGCAAATTATTCTCACCGGTGGCAGTAGCCTGATGGAGATAATTTCGAAATATCTCATTTACAGCAACAGCTATGTATTGAACTTCATTAAGTTTGGCGGAAAGCGTACCACGGCCCTCTATTTTGAACCGGCGTTCTTCGCTCTGGCGTTAATCTCAATTTGGCTCAGCATCAAACAGTTTGGTATCAAAACACCTAAGACCGATGCTATGATTCTTGCAGGAATTGTTCTGTCTGGATCGTTCTCAGGGGTAATGACATTTATCCTGTTTTACCTGCTGGAGTGGGCGTTCCAGTACCTGAACAAAGATGCGATTAAGAAAAAACTGCCGCTGGCGATTATCTCCCTGACGGTATTTTTGGTCGGCGTGATATTTGCGTTCCCGTACATCTCAGAACGTCTGGGAGATTTGGGAACAGAAGGCTCATCGTCCTATTATCGCATCATTGGTCCGCTGGTGATGGTGGGTTATTCCTTAACCCATATTGATGGTGTAGTAAGATTCGGCTCACTTTACGAATATGTTGCATCATTCGGAATCTTTAACGGTGCGGATGTCGGTAAAACCATAGACAATGGTCTGTATCTGTTAATTATTTATTTTTCGTGGTTCGCCGTACTGTTGACGCTGTGGTATCTGTTTAAAGTTTTCAAAATGATGATTAACGCGTTTGGTGATAACCAGAACTTTCGCGTGCAACTTTATCTGTTTACACCGGTGTCGCTGTTTTTTACCGGGTCAATATTTAGCCCGGAATATGCTTTCTTGATTGTCTGTCCGTTTATTTTGCGCAAAGCGCTTAATATTACGAACGTATGACGAAATGAGGTGATTTATGTTTCTTAGCGTCATTACTGTCGCTTTTCGTAATTACGAAGGGGTGGTAAAAACCTGGCGCTCGCTGCGCAACCTGGCGCGCGATCCAAGCCTCACTTTTGAGTGGATTGTGGTCGACGGCGGCTCGAACGATGGCACGGCGGAGTTTCTGGAAAAACTCAACGGTGAGTTCAACTTACGTTACATCAGCGAGAAAGATAAAGGCATTTACGATGCGATGAACAAGGGCATTAACATGGCCCAGGGTCGTTATGCCATCTTCCTCAATTCTGGCGATGTTTTCCATGATGACGTGGCGCTGTTTGCCCGTCAGCTGGCGCGTCAGAAAGAGGAGGCCATGTATATCGGCGATGCACTGCTTGATTTTGGTGATGGGCATAAAGTGTGCCGCAGCGCAAAGCCAGGCTGGTATATCTACCACAGTTTGCCCGCCAGCCATCAGGCCATTTTCTTCCCGGTAAACGGTCTGAAAAAACAGCCATACGATTTGCAGTATAAAGTGTCATCGGATTATGCCTTGGCCGCCAGTCTGTATAAGTCGGGCTATCCGTTCCGCCGAATTAAAGGGCTGGTCTCTGAATTCTCAATGGGTGGCGTGTCAACATCGAATAATCTGGAATTGTGCCAGGATGCCAAAAACGTGCAGCGCAAAATATTACGCGTGCCGGGGTTCTGGGCGGAATTGTCTTATTTATTACGCCTGCGGACGACAGGTAAAACGAAAACCTTATATAACAAAGCCTGAATATAAGGAAACGCAATGCAGGATTTGAAGGGTTTCTCCGTGCCGAAAGGCTTTCGGGGCGGCAACGGTATTAAAGTGCAGCTGTGGTGGGCCGTTCAGGCAACGTTATTTGCCTGGTCACCACAAATATTGTACCGCTGGCGAGCATTCTTATTGCGTCTTTTTGGCGCAAAAATCGGAAAAAACGTAGTCATTCGACCTTCGGTAAAAATTACCTACCCCTGGAAATTAACGCTTGGGGATTACGCCTGGGTAGGCGATGACGCGGTGTTATATACCCTTGGCGAAATTACGATTGGCGCAAATTCGGTGGTGTCACAGAAGTGTTATTTGTGCACCGGCAGCCACGATTTTATGAGTCAGCATTTTGATATTACCGCTTCGCCTATTGTGATTGGTGAAAAATGCTGGCTGGCAACGGATGTTTTTGTTGCACCAGGTGTTTCTGTTGGCGATGGCACGGTAGTGGGTGCCCGCAGCAGCGTTTTTAAATCGCTACCGGCAAATAAAGTTTGCCGTGGCAACCCCGCAGTGGTGATACGCGAACGCGTTGAAACTGATTAAATTCATAAGTAGAGGAATATAAACATGTCTAAAGTCGCTCTCATCACCGGCGTTACCGGGCAGGATGGTTCTTATCTGGCAGAGTTCCTGCTGGAAAAAGGGTATGAAGTACACGGTATTAAACGTCGTGCCTCTTCGTTCAACACCGAACGTGTCGATCATATTTATCAGGATCCTCACGCGGCAAACCCGAAATTCCACCTGCACTACGGCGACCTGACCGATACCTCCAACCTGACCCGTATCCTGCAGGAAGTGCAGCCGGATGAAGTGTACAACCTGGGCGCGATGAGCCACGTGGCGGTCTCCTTCGAATCCCCGGAATACACCGCTGACGTTGACGCCATGGGTACTCTGCGTCTGCTGGAAGCGATTCGCTTCCTGGGTCTGGAGAAGAAAACCCGTTTCTATCAGGCCTCTACCTCTGAGCTGTACGGTCTGGTGCAGGAAATCCCACAGAAAGAGACCACGCCGTTCTACCCACGTTCTCCGTATGCGGTCGCAAAACTGTACGCCTACTGGATCACCGTGAACTACCGTGAATCCTACGGCATGTATGCCTGTAACGGCATTCTGTTCAACCACGAATCCCCACGTCGCGGTGAAACGTTCGTTACCCGTAAAATCACCCGCGCTATCGCGAACATCGCCCAGGGTCTGGAATCGTGCCTGCACCTCGGCAACATGGACTCCCTGCGTGACTGGGGCCATGCGAAAGACTACGTGAAAATGCAGTGGATGATGCTGCAGCAGGAACAGCCAGAAGACTTCGTGATCGCGACCGGCGTTCAATACTCCGTGCGTCAGTTCGTTGAGATGGCCGCTGCACAGTTGGGCATCAAGCTGCGTTTCGAAGGTACCGGCGTAGAAGAGAAAGGTATCGTTGTTTCCGTAACCGGCCATGACGCGCCAGGCGTGAAACCAGGCGACGTCATTGTTCAGGTTGACCCACGTTACTTCCGTCCTGCTGAAGTGGAAACCCTGCTGGGTGACCCAACCAAAGCGCACGAGAAACTGGGCTGGAAACCAGAAATCACTCTGCAGGAGATGGTTTCCGAGATGGTCGCCAAAGATCTTGAAGCAGCGAAAAAACACTCCCTGCTCAAGTCTCATGGCTACGAGGTTGCCATCGCGCTGGAGTCCTGAGAATGACAAAACAACGTATTTTTGTCGCCGGTCATCGCGGAATGGTGGGTTCCGCGATTGTTCGCCAACTGGAACAGCGCGGTGACGTAGAAGTGGTTGTCCGCACGCGCGACGAGCTGAACCTGCTCGATAGCCGTGCGGTGCAGGACTTCTTTGCTAACGAACACATTGACCAGGTGTATCTGGCGGCGGCGAAAGTGGGCGGCATTGTCGCCAACAACACTTACCCGGCGGATTTCATCTACGAGAACATGATGATTGAGAGCAACATCATTCACGCGGCGCACCTGCACAACGTGAATAAGCTGCTGTTCCTCGGTTCATCCTGCATCTACCCGAAAATGGCAAAACAGCCGATCGCGGAAAGCGAACTGCTGCAGGGCACGCTGGAGGCAACCAACGAGCCTTACGCGATTGCCAAGATTGCCGGGATTAAGCTCTGCGAATCTTACAACCGTCAGTACAACCGCGACTATCGCTCGGTGATGCCGACCAACCTGTACGGACCGCACGACAACTTCCACCCGAGCAACTCGCACGTGATCCCGGCGCTGCTGCGTCGCTTCCACGAGGCGACCGCCGAGAACGCACCGGATGTGGTGGTGTGGGGCAGCGGCACGCCGATGCGCGAATTCCTGCACGTGGACGACATGGCTGCCGCCAGCATTCACGTGATGGAGCTGGATCGCGAAGTGTGGCAGGAGAACACCGAGCCGATGCTGTCGCACATCAACGTGGGAACCGGCGTGGACTGCACCATTCGCGAGCTGGCGCAAACCATCGCGCAGGTGGTGGGCTACAAAGGCCGCGTGGTGTTTGACGCGACGAAACCGGACGGCACGCCGCGCAAACTGCTGGACGTGACCCGTCTGCATCAGCTGGGCTGGTATCACGAGGTATCACTGGAGCAGGGGCTGGCCAGCACCTACCAGTGGTTCCTGGAAAACCAGCACCGCTTCCGGGGGTAACGATGTTTTTAAGTCAGGAAGATTTTGCCACGGTGGTGCGTTCCACTCCGCTCATCTCGATTGATTTGATCGTGGAGAACGAACGCGGCGAGTTCTTGCTGGGGAAACGAACCAACCGTCCTGCACAGGGCTTCTGGTTCGTGCCCGGCGGGCGCGTGCAGAAGGATGAGACGCTTCATGATGCGTTTGAGCGTCTCACTCTGGCGGAACTGGGCCTCCAGCTGCCGATGGCGGCGGGCCAGTTTTACGGGGTCTGGCAGCACTTCTATGACGATAACTTTTCAGGCACCGGGTTCACCACGCACTACATCGTGCTGGGGTTCCGCCTGAAGGTGACTCAGGCAGACCTGCGTCTGCCTGATGCTCAGCATGACGACTACCGCTGGCTGGCACCGGAGCCGCTTCTGGCAAGCGAGAACGTCCATGACAACAGTCGGGCGTATTTCCTGGCGGATCGTCAGGCCGAGGTGCCAGGCATATGAAAATCCTCGTATACGGAATTAACTACTCGCCGGAATTAACCGGTATCGGAAAATATACCGGCGAGATGGTCGAGTGGATGGCGAGCCAGGGACATGACGTGCGGGTCATTACCGCGCCGCCGTACTACCCGGAATGGAAAGTCGGTGAGCGCTACTCAAGCTGGCGCTACCGTCGTGAAGAGGGGGCGGCAACCGTCTGGCGCTGCCCGCTTTATGTACCTAAGCAGCCCTCGACGCTGAAACGGCTACTGCATCTCGGCAGCTTTGCCCTGAGCAGTTTTTTCCCGCTGATGGCGCAGCGTCGCTGGAAGCCGGATCGCATCATTGGTGTGGTGCCGACGCTGTTTTGCACGCCGGGTATGCGCCTGCTGGGCAAACTCTCCGGCGCACGCACCCTGCTGCACATACAGGATTATGAAGTGGACGCCATGCTGGGCCTGGGGATGGCAGGCAAAGGCAAGGGTGGAAAAGTGGCGAAGCTCGCCAGCGCCTTTGAGCGTAGCGGTCTGCATAACGTGGATTACGTTTCGACCATCTCACGCTCGATGATGAACAAGGCGCAGGAGAAGGGCGTACCTGCCCGGAAGGTGATCTTCTTCCCGAACTGGTCCGAAGTGGCGCGTTTTCGCGACGTGACGGAGCAGGACGCTCAGACGCTACGCGCCCAACTCGGTTTGCCTGAAGACCAAAAAATCATTCTTTACTCAGGCAACATCGGCGAAAAGCAAGGGCTGGAAAGCGTGATTGAAGCGGCTCAGCAGCTTAACGAGCATCCGTGGATGTTTGTGATTGTCGGGCAGGGCGGCGGGAAAGCGCGGCTGGAAAAGATGGTCAGCGAACGCGGCCTGAGCAACGTGAAATTCTTCCCGCTTCAGTCTTACGAGGCGTTACCTGCGCTGCTGAAGATGGGCGACTGCCATCTGGTGGTACAAAAACGTGGCGCGGCGGATGCGGTGTTGCCTTCCAAGCTGACAAACATTCTGGCGGTGGGCGGCAACGCGGTGATCACGGCAGAAGCCGAAACTGAATTAGGCCAGCTGTGTGACAGCTATCCGGGGATTGCCGTGTGCGTCGAACCGGAATCGGTCCCGGCACTGGTCACCGGCATTGAACAGGCACTTGCCATGCCGAAAGTGAACACGGTGGCACGTGAATATGCCGAACGCACGCTCGAGAAAGAGAACGTGCTGAGTCAATTTATTGCAGATATACGGGGATAAATCATGAGTCAAACCACTTTGTATCCGGTCGTAATGGCGGGTGGATCCGGGAGCCGGTTGTGGCCACTGTCCCGCGTGCTTTATCCAAAACAATTTCTGTGCCTGAAGGGTGACCTCACCATGCTGCAGACGACGGTAAACCGTCTGCACGGTGTGGAGTGTGAAAGCCCGGTGGTGATTTGTAACGAACAGCACCGCTTTATTGTTGCCGAGCAGCTGCGCCAGCTGAATAAACTCACAGAAAACATCATTCTGGAGCCTGCCGGACGTAATACCGCGCCTGCTATCGCCCTCGCGGCGCTGGCGGCAAAACGCAGCAGTCCTGATTGTGACCCGCTGATGCTGGTGCTGGCGGCAGACCACGTTATCCAGCAGGAAGAGGCGTTCCGCGAGGCGGTGCGTGCGGCGATCCCTTACGCCGAAAGCGGCAAACTGGTGACCTTCGGCATCGTGCCGGATCTGCCAGAAACCGGCTATGGCTATATTCGCCGCGGTAATGTGACGCCTGGCGAAGGCGACAGCGTGGCGTTTGATGTGGCGCAGTTTGTCGAAAAACCGAATCTGGAAACCGCTCAGGCCTACGTCGCCAGCGGTGAGTACTACTGGAACAGTGGGATGTTCCTGTTCCGTGCCGGGCGCTATCTGGAAGAGCTGCGCAAATACCGTCCGGATATTCTGGATGCCTGTGAGAAGGCGATGGCAGTGGTGGACCCGGATCTCGACTTCATCCGCGTGGATGAGGAGGCGTTCCTCGCCTGCCCGGAAGAGTCCATTGACTATGCGGTGATGGAACGCACGGCCGACGCCGTTGTGGTTCCGATGGATGCGGGCTGGAGTGATGTGGGCTCCTGGTCCTCACTGTGGGAGATCAGCGCCCATACCCCGGAGGGTAACGTCCATCACGGCGATGTCATTAGCCACAAAACGGAAAACAGCTACGTCTACGCCGAGTCCGGCCTGGTGACCACGGTCGGGGTGAAAGATCTGGTGGTTGTCCAGACCAAAGACGCCGTGCTGATTGCCGACCGTAACGCCGTGCAGGACGTTAAAAAAGTGGTCGAGCAAATCAAGGCCGATGGCCGACACGAACACCACATTCACCGCGAAGTGTACCGTCCGTGGGGAAAATATGACTCCATCGATGCAGGTGAGCGTTATCAGGTGAAACGCATCACCGTGAAGCCGGGCGAAGGGCTGTCGGTGCAGATGCACCATCACCGCGCCGAGCACTGGGTCGTGGTGGCGGGCACGGCTAAAGTCACCATCGACGGCGAAGTCAAACTGCTGGGTGAAAACGAGTCCATCTATATTCCGCTGGGGGCCACGCACTGTCTGGAGAACCCGGGGAAAATTCCTCTCGATTTAATTGAGGTGCGCTCCGGCTCGTATCTGGAAGAGGACGATATCGTGCGCTTCCAGGATCGCTACGGCCGGGTGTAGCACTCTGCAATACGCCCGGTGGCGCTGCGCTTGCCGGGCCTACGAATGACAAAAAAATCAATTTGGCCATTTAGTGGTCAGGGCCGACTGTTGCCTGAAAAAGGGGTCATCATGGAAAAATTAACCTGTTTTAAAGCCTACGATATTCGCGGCAAGCTGGGCGAAGAGCTGAATGAAGATATCGCGTGGCGCATTGGCCGCGCCTATGGCGAATACCTGAAGCCGCAGACCATCGTGCTGGGCGGCGACGTGCGTCTGACCAGTGAATCCCTGAAGCTGGCGCTGGCGAAAGGGTTGCAGGACGCGGGCGTGGACGTGCTGGATATCGGACTTTCCGGGACCGAAGAGATTTACTTTGCCACCTTCCACCTGGGCGTGGACGGTGGTATTGAAGTGACCGCCAGCCACAATCCGATGGACTACAACGGCATGAAGCTGGTGCGCAAAGGTGCGCGTCCTATCAGCGGCGACACCGGCCTGCGCGACGTGCAGCGTCTGGCGGAAGCCAACGATTTCCCGCCAGTGAACGACGCGAAACGCGGCAGCTATAAGCAAATCAACCTGCAAAAAGAGTATATCGATCACCTGCTGGGCTACATCAACGTGGCGAACCTCAAGCCGCTGAAGCTGGTCATCAACTCCGGTAACGGCGCGGCCGGCCCGGTGGTGGATGCCCTGGAAGCTCGCTTTAAAGCGCTGAACGTGCCGGTGACCTTCATCAAAGTGCACAACACCCCGGACGGCAACTTCCCGAACGGTATTCCTAACCCGCTGCTGCCGGAGTGCCGCGACGACACCCGTAACGCGGTGATTGAGCACGGCGCGGATATGGGCATTGCCTTTGACGGCGATTTCGACCGCTGCTTCCTGTTCGACGAGAAAGGGCAGTTCATCGAGGGCTACTACATTGTCGGCCTGCTGGCGGAAGCGTTCCTTGAGAAAAACCCGGGTGCGAAAATCATTCATGACCCGCGTCTTTCCTGGAACACCGTCGATGTGGTGTCAGCGGCAGGCGGCACGCCGGTGATGTCCAAAACCGGTCACGCCTTTATCAAAGAGCGCATGCGTGAAGAAGACGCTATCTACGGCGGCGAGATGAGCGCCCACCACTACTTCCGTGATTTTGCCTACTGCGACAGCGGGATGATCCCGTGGCTGCTGGTGACTGAACTCCTGTGTCTGAAAGGGAAAACGCTGGGTGAGCTGGTGCGCGACCGCATGGCGGCGTTCCCGGCGAGCGGGGAGATCAACAGCAAGCTGGCGCAGCCCGCCGAGGCGATTGCCCGCGTGGAGCAACACTTTGCCATTCACGCGCTGGAAGTTGACCGCACCGACGGCATCAGCATGGCGTTTCCACAGTGGCGCTTTAACCTGCGCTCCTCCAATACCGAGCCGGTGGTGCGCCTGAACGTGGAATCCCGCGCGGATACGGCGCTGATGGAAGCCCGAACGAAGGACATTCTGGCGCTGTTGAATCAGTAACAATTGCCCCTCCGGGAGGAGGGGAAACCGAATACAGGAACAACGATGACGAATCTAAAAAAACGCGAACGAGCGAGAACGAATGCATCGTTAATCTCTATGGTGCAGCGTTTTTCTGATATCACCATCATGGTCGGCGGACTGTGGGCGGTGTGTCGGATCGGCGGGCTGCCGTTTTTATATATGCATCTGCTGATGGCGCTGATTGCGTTGGTCGTGTTTCAGATGATCGGCGGGATGACCGATTTCTACCGCTCGTGGCGCGGCGTGAAAATGACTACCGAACTGATGCTGTTGCTGCAGAACTGGACCCTGAGTCTGATCTTCAGCGCGGGCCTGGTGGCGTTCAGCCATGATTTCGATAATCGCCTCGTGACCTATCTCAGCTGGTATCTGCTGACCAGCGTCGGCATGGTGGTGTGCCGCTCCCTGATCCGCTTTGGCGCGGGCTGGCTGCGTAACCGCGGTTATAACCGTCGCTTTGTGGCGGTGGCAGGGGATTTACCGGTTGGAAGGGTTCTGCTCGAGAGCTTCCGCAAAGAGCCGTGGTTAGGGTTTGAAGTGGTGGGCATTTATCACGACGCGAAACCGGGCGGCGTGCCGTCGGACTGGGCGGGGAATTACGTCCAGCTGATTGAAGACGCGAAAGCCGGAAAAATTCACAACGTTTATATCGCCATGCAGATGAAAGACGAATCCCGCATTAAGCAGCTGATGCGCGAGCTGGCGGATACCACCTGCTCGGTGATCCTCATTCCGGATGTGTTTACCTTCAACATTCTGCATTCCCGTATTGAAGAGGTGAACGGCGTGCCGGTGGTACCGCTGTACGATACGCCGTTGTCGGGCATTAACCGCGTGCTCAAGCGTGTGGAAGATATCGTGCTCTCTTCGCTGATTTTACTCCTCATCTCCCCGGTACTGTGCTGCATCGCTCTGGCGGTGAAGCTGAGCTCCCCCGGCCCGGTCATTTTCCGTCAGACCCGCTACGGCATGGACGGTAAGCCGATCATGGTCTGGAAATTCCGCTCTATGAAGGTGATGGAGAACGACAAGGTGGTCACCCAGGCGACGCAGAACGATCCGCGCGTCACCCGTGTAGGTAACTTCCTGCGTCGCACCTCGCTGGACGAGCTGCCGCAGTTTATCAATGTCTTTACCGGCGGCATGTCGATTGTTGGCCCCCGTCCGCACGCCGTGGCGCACAACGAGCAGTACCGCTCGCTGATTGAAGGCTACATGCTGCGCCATAAGGTGAAGCCGGGCATCACCGGCTGGGCACAGATCAACGGCTGGCGCGGTGAAACCGACACGCTGGAAAAAATGGAAAAACGCATCGAGTTCGATCTGGAGTACATCCGCGAGTGGAGCCTCTGGTTCGATATCAAGATTGTTTTTCTGACCATTTTCAAAGGCTTCGTGAACAAAGCGGCGTACTAAGATGAGCTTACGTGAAAAAACCATCAGCGGCGCCAAGTGGTCAGCGATGGCGACCATCGTCATCATTGGCCTCGGTCTGGTGCAGATGACGGTGCTGGCGCGCATTATTGATAATCACCAGTTCGGCCTGCTGACCGTCTCGCTGGTGATTATTGCGCTGGCCGACACGCTGTCGGACTTTGGTATCGCCAACTCGATTATCCAGCGTAAAGAGATCAGCCATCTGGAGCTGACCACGCTCTACTGGCTGAATGTGGGGCTGGGTATTTTCGTGTTTGTGCTGGTCTTTCTGCTGAGCGGTACTATCGCCAGCGTGCTGCACAACCCGGATCTCGCCCCGCTGATGCGCACATTGTCCTTTGCCTTCGTGGTGATCCCACACGGGCAGCAGTTCCGCGCGCTGATGCAGAAAGAGCTGGAGTTCAACAAAATCGGCATGATCGAAACCAGCGCCGTGCTGGCGGGCTTTACCTTCACCGTGGTCAGTGCCCATTTCTGGCCGCTGGCGATGACGGCCATCCTCGGTTACCTGGTCAACTCCGCCGTGCGTACGCTGCTGTTTGGCTATTTTGGCCGCAAAATTTATCGCCCGGGGCTGCATTTCTCTCTCGCGTCCGTCTCGTCTAACCTGCGCTTTGGCGCGTGGCTGACGGCGGACAGCATCATTAACTACGTGAATACCAACCTCTCAACGCTGGTGCTGGCACGTATTCTTGGGGCGAGCGTCGCGGGGGGCTACAACCTGGCCTATAACGTTGCGGTTGTACCGCCGATGAAGCTGAACCCGATTATCACCCGCGTCCTGTTCCCGGCGTTTGCCAAGATTCAGGACGATACCGAAAAGCTGCGCGTTAATTTTTACAAGCTGCTGTCCGTGGTAGGGATCATCAACTTCCCGGTGCTGCTGGGGTTAATGGTGGTCTCGAGCAACTTCGTACCGCTGGTGTTTGGCGAGAAGTGGAACGGCATTATCCCGATCCTGCAATTGCTCTGCGTGGTGGGACTGCTGCGCTCTGTGGGGAATCCGATTGGTTCGCTGCTGATGGCGAAGGCACGGGTGGATATCAGCTTCAAGTTCAACGTGTTCAAAACCTTCCTGTTTATTCCGGCAATTATCGTCGGTGGCCATATGGCGGGCGCCATCGGCGTCACGCTGGGCTTCCTGCTGGTGCAGGTAGTCAATACCGTTCTGAGCTACTTCATCATGATTAAGCCGGTGCTGGGCTCCAGCTACCGTCAGTACATTTTGAGTCTGTGGCTGCCTTTTTACCTCTCACTGCCAACCCTGGCTGTGAGCTACGGTCTGGGCATTATCCTTCGCGGCCATCTGCCGCTGGCCGCACTGCTGGCGGTGCAGGTGGCCGCCGGCGCGCTGGCATTTGGCGTGATGATTGTGCTGTCACGCAATGCGCTGGTGGTCGAAATGAAGCGCCAGTTTTGCCGTAACGAAAAAATGAAAACGCTGCTTCGCGCAGGCTAGTTATTTAAGAGGCCATTATGAAATTATTAATTCTTGGCAACCATACCTGCGGCAACCGTGGCGACAGCGCCATCCTGCGCGGTTTACTGGATGCAATTAACACCCTTAAGCCTGAGACCGAAGTGGACGTGATGAGCCGTTATCCGGTCAGCTCATCCTGGTTACTGAACCGCCCGGTAATGGGCGACCCGCTCTACAGCCAGATGAAACAGCATAACAACGCCGCAGGCGTGATGGGGCGAGTGAAGAAAGTCCTGCGTCGTCGCTACCAGCACCAGGTGCTACTTTCCCGCGTGACGGATACCGGCAAGCTGCGCAACATTGCGATTGCGCAGGGCTTTACCGATTTCGTGCGGCTGCTGTCCGGCTACGACGCGATTATTCAGGTTGGCGGTTCGTTCTTCGTCGATCTCTACGGCGTACCTCAGTTTGAACATGCGCTCTGCACGTTTATGGCCAAAAAGCCGTTGTTTATGATTGGCCACAGTGTCGGACCTTTCCAGGATCCGCAGTTTAACCAGCTGGCGAACTATGTCTTTGGGCACTGCGACGCGCTGATCCTGCGTGAGTCGGTGAGTCTGGATATGATGAAGCGCAGCGAAATTGACACGTCTAAAGTAGAACACGGCGTGGACACCGCCTGGCTGGTGGATCATCAGGACGACAGCTTCCAGGCAAGCTACGCGGTACAGCACTGGCTGGACGTGGCGGCAAAACAAAAAACGGTCGCCATCACGCTGCGTGAACTGGCTCCCTTTGATAAACGCCTAGGCACCACCCAGGCGGCGTATGAGAAAGCCTTTGCCGACGTGGTAAACCGCGTGCTGGACAGCGGCTATCAGGTACTGGCGCTTTCCACCTGTACCGGCATCGACAGCTACAACAAAGATGACCGCATGGTGGCGCTGAACCTGCGCAACCTGGTTAACGATCCGTCCCGTTATCACGTTGTGATGGATGAGCTGAACGACCTTGAAATGGGCAAGCTGCTCGGCGCCTGTGACCTGACCGTCGGCACCCGCCTGCATTCGGCCATTATCTCCATGAACTTCGGTACGCCGGCCATCGCCATTAACTACGAACACAAATCCGCCGGGATTATGCAGCAGCTTGGCATGCCGGAAATGGCCGTGGATATCCGTCATCTGCTGGATGGTTCGCTTGGTGCGATGGTGGGGGACACGCTGGGTCAACTGCCCGCCATCAACGAACGGCTGGCCGTGGCGGTGAAAGCCGAGCGCGAGAAGGGCATTGGCATGGTGAAATCGGTACTCGACCGCGTACGGGAGGGGAAATGAAGGTTGGTTTCTTCTTACTGAAATTTCCGCTGTCGTCCGAGACCTTTGTGCTGAACCAAATTACCGCGTTTATCGATATGGGATATGACGTGGAGATTATCGCCCTGCAAAAGGGCGATACCCAAAACACCCATGCGGCCTATACCCAGTATGGGCTGGAGGCGAAAACCCGCTGGCTGCAGGATGAGCCTTCCGGGAAGTTGAGCAAGCTGCGCCACCGGGCCAGCCAGACCTTACGCGGGATCCATCGGCCGCAGACCTGGCGGGCGCTGAATGTTTCCCGCTATGGGTCCGAATCTCGCAATCTGATCCTGTCGGCCATCTGCGGGCAAACGGCGCAGCCGTATCGTGCCGATGTGTTTATCGCCCACTTCGGCCCGGCGGGTGTCACTGCCGCGAAGCTGCGCGAACTGGGGGTAATAGACGGCAAGATTGCGACTATTTTCCACGGAATCGACATCTCAAGCCGTGAAGTGTTGAACCACTATACGCCAGAGTATCAGCAGCTTTTCCGCCGCGGTGACATGATGCTGCCCATCAGCGACCTGTGGGCCGGACGCCTGAAAAGTATGGGCTGCCCGGGTGAGAAGATTGCCGTTTCGCGCATGGGTGTCGATTTAACGCGCTTTACGCGTCGTCCGGTGAAGGTGCCGGGAAAACCGCTACAGATCATCTCTGTGGCACGTCTGACCGAAAAGAAAGGTCTGCATGTGGCCATTGAGGCCTGCCGTCAGCTAAAAGCGCGCGGGGTGGCGTTCCACTATCGCATTCTCGGCATTGGGCCGTGGGAACGTCGTCTGCGCACGCTTATCGAACAGTATCAACTGGACGATGTCGTGGAGATGCCGGGCTTTAAGCCGAGCCATGAAGTTAAGGCCATGCTCGATGAGGCGGACGTGTTCCTGCTGCCCTCCGTGACGGGCGCCGATGGTGACATGGAAGGCATTCCGGTGGCGCTGATGGAGGCGATGGCCGTGGGTATTCCGGTGGTATCGACCCTGCACAGCGGGATCCCGGAGCTGATTAAATCTGACCATTCCGGCTGGCTGGTGCCGGAGAATAACGCGATGGCCCTTGCTGACCGGTTAGCGGCCTTCAGCGACATCGACCAGCAGGCGCTGGAGCCCGTGCTTCACAATGCCAGACAAAAAGTAGAAACCGATTTTAACCAGCAGGTGATTAATCGCCAGTTAGCGAGCCTGCTGCAAACGCTGTAACGCCGAGGTTGTATGCTGAAAAAGATTACCCGACGCACTTTTGTCTCTTCTCTGTCCGTTCTGGCGGCCACGCCGCTGCTGTCGTCCCGCCTCGCGCGGGCGGCAGGTGGAAAGACGGTCTCAGTTAATCAGTACAATAACAACGACTGGATCGCTGCCTTTAAGCAGGCGTTTAAAGAAGGTGACATCGTCGTTGTCCCGGCGGGACTCACCTGCGAAAACATCAATACGGGCATTTTCATTCCTGACGGTAAAACGCTGCTGATCCGCGGGGCGTTAACCGGCAACGGGCGCGGCCGCTTTGTTCTGCAGGAAGGCTGCAAGGTCATTGGCGAAGGGGCAGGGCGCACGGAGAACATTACGCTCGACGTTCGTGGCTCAGATTGTGTGATTAAAGGGCTAGCAATGAGTGGATTTGGCCCGGTAACGCAGATCTACATTGGCGGTAAGAAACCCAAAGTGATGCGCAATTTGCTGATTGATAATATCAGCGTGAGCCAGGCTAACTACGCTATCCTGCGTCAGGGTTTTCATAACCAGATCGATGGGGCCCGTATTACCAACAGCAAATTCAGCCACCTGCAGGGCGATGCGATTGAGTGGAATGTGGCGATCAATGACCGCAATATCCTGATCTCCGATCACGTCATCGACAACATCAACTGCACCAACGGCAAGATCAACTGGGGTATCGGTATTGGCCTCGCCGGGAGCACCTACGACAACGAATATCCTGAAAAACAGACCGTTAAGAACTTCGTGGTGGCCAACATCACCGGCAGCAACTGTCGCCAGCTGGTACATGTTGAAAACGGTAAACACTTTGTTATCCGCAATATAAAGGCCGAAAATATTACCCCCGACTTCAGTAAAAAAGCGGGAATAGATAACGCCACGGTAGCTATTTATGGCTGTGATAATTTCATTATTGATAATGTCGATATGGTCAATAGTGCCGGAATGCTAATTGGTTATGGGGTCATTAAAGGCGATTATTTGTCCATTCCCCAGAACTTCAAGCTCAACAATATTCATCTGGATAATCGCCAGCTTGCGTATAAGCTGCGCGGAATCCAAATATCATCCGGCAATGCCACCTCCTTTGTGGCGATCACCAACGTCGAGATGAAGCGCGCGACGCTTGAGCTGCACAATAAGCCGCAGCATCTGTTCTTACGTAATATCAATGTGATGCAGGAGGCTGCTATCGGTCCTGCGCTGAAGATAAACTTTGACTTACGTAAGGATGTACGGGGCAAATTTATGGCCAAAGATGAGACCCTGCTGTCACTGGCGAACATAAAAGCGGTGAATGAGAAGGGGCAGAGCTCGGTGGATATTGACCGGGTGGACCAGCAGGTGGTGAATGTGGAAAGGCTGAACTTTCCACTTCCGCGCAAATAATCGACGATCGTCTGTTTTGAGACTATTCCTGGCACAAAAGCGCGATCGAATCAGATTACAACTACAGAAATTTGTGATGCTGAGGCGTAACATTACCTCAGGATTACGGCAAATCATGCTGGCGAAAACAGGTTTAAGAGCTATAATTCGTCAACCATTTTAAGGTGGAAGAAATAATGATTAATTTGAAAGCAGTCATTCCGGTAGCAGGCCTGGGCATGCATATGTTGCCAGCCACAAAAGCCATTCCTAAAGAAATGCTGCCGATCGTCGACAAACCGATGATTCAATACATCGTCGACGAGATTGTTGCTGCAGGGATCAAAGAAATCGTCCTGGTTACGCACTCGTCCAAGAATGCGGTTGAAAACCACTTCGACACCTCTTACGAACTCGAAGCGTTGCTTGAGCAGCGCGTCAAACGCCAGCTGCTGGCGGAAGTGCAATCTATTTGTCCACCTGGCGTGACCATCATGAACGTGCGCCAGGCGCAGCCGCTGGGGCTGGGCCACTCCATCCTGTGTGCCCGTCCGGTTGTCGGTGATAACCCGTTCATCGTTGTTCTTCCGGACATCATCATTGATACCGCGTCTGCCGATCCGCTGCGCTACAACCTGGCGGCCATGGTGGCGCGTTTCAACGAAACCGGTCGCAGCCAGGTGCTGGCGAAACGCATGAAGGGCGATCTTTCTGAGTACTCTGTGATTCAGACGAAAGAAGCGCTGGAGACGGAAGGGCAGGTGAGCCGCATCGTTGAGTTCATCGAAAAGCCGGATCAGCCGCAGACGCTGGACTCCGACCTGATGGCGGTGGGTCGTTATGTTCTGAATGCCGATATCTGGGCGGAACTGGAAAAAACCGAGCCAGGTGCCTGGGACCGTATTCAGCTGACTGACGCGATTGCTGAGCTGGCGAAGAAGCAGTCTGTGGATGCCATGCTGATGACGGGTGACAGCTATGACTGCGGTAAGAAAATGGGGTATATGCAGGCGTTTGTGAACTATGGGCTGCGTAACCTCAAAGAGGGCCATAAGTTCCGCGAGACCATTAAAAAGCTGCTAGATACGCATGACTGATTGTCAGCTTTGATAGTCCAGTAAAACAGGAGACTACCCTGAAATATCAGTGTGGTCTTTTGTCTTATATAAACCCAATAAATTTGATTTCAGTTTCTGGCGAAACAGCAGCCCAAAAACTTATTATTCATCTCGTCAACTGCTGAAACGACATGCAGTCCGAGAGTTTTAATGGCGAGTATTGCTTCTGGTAGCGTAGGCCAGGGGCGGTAGCATGCTTTTTTACACACAAACCGTATTGAGCAAAGCAGGAGAAGCAGGATGTTACTTCCAGTGGTGATCGCAGGAGGAACAGGGAGTCGACTATGGCCGATGTCTCGAGAATTGCAGCCCAAGCAATTTCTTTCATTCCATCAGGGAGGGTCGATGCTTCAAAATACGATCTCGCGTCTTGATGGCCTGGAAGTAGCCGACCCCATTGTCATCTGTAATGAAGATCATCGTTTTCTGGTGGCCGAACAGTTAAGGCAAATGCATAAACTGGCCGGTAATATTATCCTCGAACCCGTTGGGCGAAATACAGCGCCAGCAATCACGCTTGCCGCTCTTCATGCGCTGGAAACCGGTAACGATCCTGTCATGCTCATTCTTGCTGCCGATCATCTCATTGCGAATACTGCGGCTTTCCATTCGGTTATCAGCAACGCTATTCCATTCGCTGAAGAGGGTAAACTGGTTACCTTTGGCATCGTGCCTGTGCAACCAGAGACGGGGTACGGATACATTCAGCGCGGTGAAGTGCAGCATGCGGGTCAGTCTATAGCATGGAAAATCAAACGATTCGTGGAAAAGCCGGATCTGACGACCGCCATGTCCTACCTTGAAAGCAAAGAGTACCTTTGGAACAGCGGTATGTTTATGTTCCGGGCCTCGTCCTATCTGAACGAAGTGGCTAAGTTTTGTCCGTCGATTCTGGAAGCATGTAAAAATGCTATGCAGCAGCCGGTTAACGATCTCGACTTCATTAAGCTCGACAAAGAGATTTTCAGCCGTTGCCCTTCAGACTCCATCGACTATGCGGTTATGGAACATACTGAACTGGGGATTGTGACCGCAATGGATGCAGGTTGGAATGACGTAGGGTCATGGTCAGCGCTATGGGAAACGTCTGCCCACGATGCTGAAGGTAATGCGTTGATCGGTGATATCTTTACTCATCAAACTCGGGATTGTTATATCCGTAGCGAGGATAAATTAACGGCAGCACTTGGCTTAGAAGACCTTATTATTGTCAATACGAAAGATGCATTGCTGGTATCCCATAAAGATAGTGTCCAGGATGTGAAAGTCGTTGTTGAACACCTAAAAGCCAATTCACGTAGTGAATGCCGTGAACATACTACCCGTTATATGCCCTGGGGCCACGTTGAAACGCTGGTTCGGGACGCACGATATAGAGTTAACCGTGTGACTATTATACCCGGTGGTGAGCTTTCCCTTCAGTTGCATCACCATCGCATTGAACACTGGGTTGTGCTCACTGGAACCGCGCTTATTGGTGTTGAAGAAAACGAAATCTATCTTACCGAGAATGAATCAACGACGATTCCAGTTGGAAGAAAACACAAGCTCTCGAATCCAGGAAAAATAAATCTTGAGGTTCTGGAAATTCAGTTTGGTAGTTATTTAGGCGAAGATGACGTACTAAGGATTTCATGATGGTAAATAAAAATAATAATAAGTTAAGTTGTTTTAAAGCCTATGATATTCGTGGGAAATTGGGCGAAGAACTTAATGAAGATATTGCCTGGCGTATTGGCCGTGCTTACGCACAATGTCTTGCTCCGAAGCAGGTTGTCGTTGGAGGGGATGTTCGTTTGACCAGTGAGTCATTAAAGCTGGCTCTGGCTGAGGGGCTCATGGCTGGCGGATGCGACGTGCTTGATATTGGACTGTCGGGCACAGAAGAGATCTATTTCGCCACATTTCATTTGAACGTCGACGGCGGTATTGAAGTCACCGCGAGCCACAATCCCATCGATTATAATGGGATGAAGCTTGTTCGTAGCGGTGCGCGACCTGTCAGTGGTGATACGGGTTTAAAAGAGATTCAGCACGTAGCGGAAATTAATGATTTTGCGCCCACACAGCATAAAGGCAATTATAAGAAGATTAATATTCTCAGGGAGTATGTTGATCATTTATTAAGCTATGTGAATCTCAATAATTTCCGTATCAAACCGATGAAATTAGTCATTAACTCCGGCAACGGTGCGGCAGGGCATGTCATTGATGCAATCGAACTACGCTTCAAACAGGCCGGTGTACCGGTAGAATTTATAAAAGTTCATAACGATCCGGACGGTACCTTCCCACATGGCATTCCCAATCCGCTTTTACCAGAAGCACGACAGGATACGGCTAATGCTGTGTTAGCTGCTCAGGCCGATATGGGGATTGCGTTTGACGGTGATTTTGATCGCTGCTTCTTTTTTGACGAAAAAGCGAATTTTATTGAAGGTTATTACATTGTTGGCTTGTTAGCTGAGGCGTTTCTCAACAAAGAGCCTGGGTCAAAAATCATCCACGACCCACGACTCACATGGAATACGGTTGATATCGTCCAGAGTGCTGGGGGTATCCCTGTAATGTCTAAAACAGGCCACGCTTTCATTAAAGAACGCATGCGTGCTGAGAACGCGGTTTATGGTGGAGAAATGAGTGCCCATCATTATTTCCGTGAATTTGCATACTGCGACAGTGGCATGATCCCCTGGCTGCTTGTGGCAGAACTGGTATTAACAACAGGCCACTCTCTTGGCTCATTGGTTGAGTCGCGAATTGCGCGTTTCCCTGTCTCGGGTGAGATAAACAGAAAAGTTATAAATGCTTCGAGATTAATCGCTGATATCGAGGAGCGCTATGCCTCACAAGCTACCGATATTGACTATACGGATGGCTTGAGTATGTCTTTTCCTGAGTGGCGATTTAATATCCGTACATCGAATACCGAGCCTCTGCTTCGTCTGAATGTTGAATCGAATGGAGATCAGAGATTAATGGAAACAAAGCGAGAAGAACTATTAGGGCTGATAAATAGATAGTTTTGGGTTGCTAAATCTCGTGGGATAAAATTAATGATTGAAGTCTTATTAGCAGCAGTCGTAGGTTTACTCGTATATTTTGTTTTCCTCGCGCTGTCCTTACGAACCCGATTGTTGCTGGTGCTTGTATGCAGCATCCCGCAGCTCTACCTGGTGCAATTAAGTGGGGCGGATGTCCCGCTGGCTTTTCTTTTGCCCGCTATACTCCTTCCTGAATTTATCATTAACGCCAATCGGTTCTTAGGCAAACCGGCAAATGTGATGCTGCTTGGGTTGATTGGTATTAGCCTCTTAAGCCTGGCATGGTCAGTTGAGAAATCAATGGGCATCCGTGATATTGCCTATTTGTGTGAGTTTATCGTTATTTCCAACGCCATCTATGTTCTGGCATTAAAAGATCGCATTGCATTATATAAGATTATTAATTTGATGCTGTTCTTTGTTTGCTTGCAGGCTATAACAGTAATCATTTTCCGGTTTAATGAGTCCCTTGAATTAGCAGTTATTCTTTCACCTGTAAGTAAGTTTACGATGGGGATGAACACGCTGCAGGGCTTGTTAGATGGTGCCAGAAACAACTTTTACGACCCGGTAAAATCTGGGGGACTGTTGTTCGTCAATGCCAATGCGGCAGCCTGTTACGTCGGTATCTCTTCGTTTATGGCATGGGGTATCTATAAAGTTTCAAAGGCGAAAATAACGCTAATAATGGCTATCCTGTTGTGGGCCACTGTTTTCTTTACTGGCTCCAAAGCTGGCATCCTTTTTGCCATTCTTATCCCGGCATTCGTTTTCTACCTGACATTGCAGCGCTCGACTAAGGTCATTGTGGTGACAGCAGGCGCTTCTTTTGCCATCGTCTTAATTGCTATCAGCGTTATCTTTAGCGTAATCGGACAAAACGGATTTTTACAGGAATCAACTGATACCGCTGAAACGCGTTACCAGATATGGAGTTATGCTTTTAATGCGTTTACTGATAATCCAATGATGGGACAAGGATTTGGTGGATGGGAAGCCGATTACAGTAAACATACTGATTATTTCCTTCCACCGCATAATACACTTATCTATCTTTGGTCAAAGTCAGGCTTGATCGCCTCTCTTTTGGGGCTCGGCTTTATTCTGTGCTGCATTCGAATTGCCCTTCGGGCGATACGAAGCATCGATGAAAAGCAGAAAAACATCGGATTTTCATTTTTAATGGTGATCTCATGGCTATTCGCACATGGCTTTGGTGAGAACTTTGGTTTGATTGGTGAGCAACACCAGATGGTTGTTTTTGCAGTAATGCTTGGGCTTTGTCTGGCAGGAAATTTACCGATAAACAGGAATTTTAGGGTACAGGAATGAACACGGTCGGTATTTTCAGAAATCAACTATTCAAGGGTTCTGAAGTTTTTATCCAACAGCAGGCAGAAGCCCTCGAGAATTTCAAAAAGTGCTATATCGGCAGACGAGTCATTGGCAAAAAACCAGAGGGGGCTGTCGCACACGTTTTAAATGAACGCGGAGACCTTGCGGGTAAAATTTCTGAGATTGCGAACGCATTCACAACCTCCGCGCTGCCCTATCAAACAGTGCTAAAAGCTCAACCCCTTGATCTTATTCATGCACATTTTGCGATAGATGGACTATATGCGTTAAAACTGGCGCAGCTGAAAGGAATCCCACTGTGTACGACGCTGCATGGATTTGATGTGACTGTGAGTAACAAAGATTTACTAACATCACGGTCTCCAGCCTGGATTAGCTATTTTCTTCATCAGAAGAAACTTAAAAATCAGGGTGATAAATTTATCTGTGTTTCTGATTTTATTGCCCAACAGGCTTTGCGCCATGGCTTCCCTGAAAATAAGATCGTTCAGCACTACATTGGTATCGACATTGACAAATATAAGCCGCGTGAAAGACAAGACTATCAAGGTATCATCCTGCATGTAGCTCGTTTGGTTGAGAAGAAAGGCACTGCCGTATTAATCAACGCCATTAAGCATGTGAAAGAACGAAATGCTGACGTAAAACTCGTTATCATCGGTGATGGTCCTTTGATGGGGGAGCTTAAAGCTCAGGTCTCATCGCTAGGGCTCGAACGGAATGTGACATTCACTGGTGCGCTTTCGCACGGTGACGTGATGACGTGGATGCGTAAAGCAAGTATGTTGGTTCTACCAAGCATTACAGCGAAGACAGGGGATGCAGAAGGATTAGGGATGGTACTTCTCGAAGCGGCAGTGACAAGTGTACCCGTTATTGGTACCCGTCATGGAGGCATTCCTGAAGCGATAATCGACGAGCACACTGGATTTTTGGTCAGGGAACGAGATGCTAATCAGCTTGCTGAGAGAATAGACTACTTATTGAACAACGAACAAACATCTTTTGAAATGGGCGATAATGCGCGCAACTTTATTCGCGAAAAATTTAATCTCTCAGAACAAACCTTGAAATTAGAAAAAATTTACCAGGAACTGATTCATGGCTAAAGAAGTAATTATTTTTTCCCGCTCTCTTCCATTTCATCATCTTGGTGGGATGGAAGTGGTGGCATGGGATTTAGCTGTTGAGTTGCAAGCAAAAGGATTTGATGTAAAAGTTGTTACAACTAATTTTGATGCGGAAACAATATTACCAGTAAACAGTCCTGAAATAATCAAGATTAAAAATATACCGCAGGCAGTCTATTCTAAGGAGTGGTGGTCTGAGACTGAAAAACTGGCCAATTCCTGGCGTAATAAAGATAACGTAGTTGCTGTAATAAGTATCAGCGCAGGTGCGTTCAGTGTCTTGCAGCATAAAAAATGCTTCCAGAATGCTAAGTTTATCATGCAGGCGCACGGAACATCTGTAGGTGAGATGATTTCAAAGCTCAAAACCCGACAGCTTAAAAAAATTCTGTCCAGTGTAAAAAATATTTTAGGTTTTTATGCTGATGCAAAACATTATTCTCAGTTTGACTGGATTGTTGCTGTCGGTGAAGCGGTAAAGACTGATTTAACACATTTTCCTACTACGCTGATCTGCCAAAAAGAAAAAGTTGTAAAGATCGAGAATGGCATTGATGAAATATTATTCTCTGATGAAACATCAAATCGAGCGGCATTGCGGGCAGAATTGAAAATCGATTCTGATGCGTTGGTGTTTCTTTCGGCTTCACGCTTACATGAGCAGAAAGGTATCGATAACAATATTGATGTTTTTGCGAAAATTAAAAAATCAAAACCTAATTCAAAACTTCTCATATGTGGCAACGGTCCCTACGAACCACAATTGCGAAAGAGAGTTGATGACCTTTCCCTGAACAATGACATATTGTTCCTTGGCGCTAAAAGTCGCTATGATTTAGCGAAGCTTATGCAGTGTGCTGATATATTTTTATTCCTGACGAAAAGGGTTGAAGGGTTACCTTTAAACGTGCTGGAAGCCATGAGTGCTGGGGTACCAATTGTCATCTCTGAACATCTCACTTTCACTGCTGGAGAGAAAGTATTTAAGTGCAATCCGAGTGAGATATCAATTAATGATTTATTAGGTTATATAGATATGATTAGTTGTAAAGAAAGAAAATCATATATATCCAAGCAGAATACATTAAGTCATGCGGTTAACGAATACATTTCATTATTTCTTAGAGCATCCAAATGAAAAAAGCCATAAGCCAATTGCTTAGTGGAAATATGCTCTCAAAGGTACTTGGATTAGCCAGGGAAGTTTTAATGGCTAAGTTTTTTGGCACAGGTGATGTTAATGGGGCCTACCGTATTGCCCAGACAGGAACTTTAGTGCCAATTAATTTTATGACAAGTGATAGCCTTAATTCAGCGTTTATTCCCTTATACAAAAAATATTTAACAGAAAATGAATTTCGTGCATCAACATTCAAGTTATGTATGTTTATTTTCTTTGCGTTGGTATCGATAGCGATATTTATAGTTCTCTACTTTTTGTCAGACTATTGGGTTGGCATCATGGCACCTGGAATTAGCGGGAACGCACGTGAGATGTCGACCGAACTACTAAAGATAATGGCAATTTGCTGCCCATTTTATCTTTTTTCAGCATTAATAAACTACCTCTCAATGGCACATGGGGACTACAAACCCATATCGATGCGAGCTTCTATCCAGAATGTTGGAATGCTGTTAGGGGTGGTCGCTGCATACTATTTTCGCAATTATTTATATTTAGCCTGGGGATTTACCGGCAGTTATATCATTTTCAGTATATGGGCGCTTTTACGTGCCAGAAAAAGTACCATATTAACTCTCCCACACCGTTTTGATATTGTAGAAGTTAAGTTGGTAACGAAGAGCTTTTGGATAACTCTGCGACCTTTGCTTATATTGCCGTTAATCTTGCAGGGAAATATTACTCTTGAAAGAGCCCTTGCATCATTTATTAGTATTGATGTGGTATCTGGTCTAGATTATGCGCGTTTTATCACCGATACTGTTGTTTTTATTTTATCTGTACCAATAGCTTTTGCGGGCTTGTCCGAATGGTCCTCACAGAAACCAGAGGTTGTCAGAGACAAGATCAAAGTTATTTATAAATGGTTGGCTTTATTAGTAATTAACATATCTTTTTTCATCTTTTTCTATGCGAAAGACCTTGTTATCCTCCTGTTTATGCGCGGTGCTTTCGACCACCATTCTGTAGCGGTGACTACAGATATTATCCAGGGTATGTGTATAGGACTCTGGGCACAGGTAATTGGCTATATATTTATAAAAGCACTCAGTGCGCACCTTAAAAATAAGCAGGTACTGATTGTTATGATGGTTGCTCTGCTCAGTAATGCTATTGTAAACCTGGTGACTTACAAAGTCTGGGGCGCTTTCGGTTTAGGTTTGGGGAACTCAATTTACAGTTTAATGATGTTCATTCTTAGCGCCTGTTATTTGAAAATTGCAAAAGATCTCCTCCCGGTACTCATTAAAATATCTATTGGTCTTGTTGTTTATACATCACTCATTCTTGCATTTGGACATTATTTAGTTGAACCAGATAATGTGATTCTCCGGATAATGATGAATGGTTCAATTTTCGTGATGTTTAGCTTAATATGGGCTATGTCATTCCCTATGTACAGAAATGGTATTAAAGGGATTCTCACTAAGAAAGGACTACGATAGCGTAATAATTTATGAAGAAAAATACAGACATTAAAGATATTGTCGTTTTATCTACTGCTGACTGGGATAATCCTTTCTGGACCAACAAACAGCATGTTGCTTTAGAACTGGCGAAACGTGGTCATCGTGTTCTTTATATTGAATCTTTGGGATTACGTCGACCCAGCGTAAACAAGAAAGATCTATCGCGAATTCTTCGCCGCATAATTAAAGCAATTAAGGCGCCGCGAAAAGTTCGCGATAATATTTGGGTATGGTCGCCAATTTCTATCCCGTTCAACAGCTATGCATTTGTTCGCAAGCTAAACAAACTCATTCTAAGTAGTGCTCTTAAGTACTGGTGTTGGCGCTTAAAATTCAAGAATGAAACGCTATGGACTTATAATCCTTTGACAACGCGTTTTCTTGAACCCGATAATTTCAGTTACGTAGTATACCATTGCGTTGATGAAATTAAGGCCCAACCTGGGATGCCAGTTGACATTCTTCAAAATGCTGAAGAAGAATTAGTGCGACGCGCTGATATTACGTTTGTTACGTCATTGACGTTGCTTAAAACAAGGAAGAAATGGAGCGATGAAGTCTATTACTTCTCCAACGTCGCGGATTATAACCATTTCTCAAAGGCGCTGGATGAACATTTGCCGATACCTGTCGACTTGAGCAACATTCCAGAACCACGAATGGGATTTATCGGTGCAATCAGTGGCTATAAGGTAAATTTCTCGTTACTTGAAAGAATTGCGGAAGCTCATCCTGAATGGTCAATAGTGATGATTGGGGATATAGGAGAGGGGGATCCAGACACCGACGCAACACAGCTTACTCGGCATAAAAATATTCATCTTCTTGGACCGAGAGCCTATCAGGAACTGCCTGGTTATCTGAAAGGATTTACGGCGACATTGCTTCCGAATAACCTAAATGAATATACAGCTTCGATGTTCCCAATGAAATTCTTTGAGTATCTGGCTGCGGGAAAAGCTGTAGTGAGTGTGGATTTAGCCTCGCTTTGTGACTTTACGGACTATGTTCGTATCGCCCACAGTCCCTCTGAATTTATTTCTGCGCTAGAAGATATCACTTCTGAAAACCGGATTTCGGTAGAAAAGTGTCAGGAACTCGCTCGGGAATATACATACCAGTCACGCACTGAAAAAATGTTCAAGTTAATTGATGAGAAGCGTAATGAAAGTAGCAATCGTACATGAGTGGTTCAGTTCCTATGCAGGTTCTGAAAAAGTCGTTGAGCAAATCCTTCATTGCTATCCTGATGCGGATGTGTTCGCTGTCTGTGATTTCTTAAAACCAAATGACCGCCACTTTTTAAATAATAAAAAGGTCACCACAACATTTATCCAGCGTTTGCCATTTGCATCTAAAAAATTCCAGTCATATCTTCCATTAATGCCGCTGGCAATTGAGCAGCTTGATATGTCTGAATACGATGTTATTATCTCAAGCAGCCACGCTGTATCTAAAGGGGTTATCACTGGGCCGGATCAAATTCATATTTCATATGTTCATTCTCCTATCCGCTACGCATGGGATTTCCAACACCAATACCTGCGCGAATCTGGACTGGATAAGGGTCTGAAGGGTTTACTTGCAAAATATTTGCTACATAAAATCCGTATTTGGGATTACCGTACTGCTGCGGGTGTTAATCATTTTATTGGCAACTCGAATTTTATCGCACGGCGTATTAATAAAGTTTATGGAAGACAAGCTGATGTTATTTATCCTCCTGTAAATACTGAAAAATTCGAATTTAGCGATAGTAAAGAAGATTTCTACCTGGCCGCGTGTCGTATGGTGCCTTATAAGCGGGTTGATCTCATTGTTAGCGCATTTGCTAATATGCCAGAAAAGAAATTAATTGTTATCGGTGACGGCTCTGAAATGGAGAAGATTAAACAGTTGGCTACGGATAACGTTACGCTTCTGGGATATCAGGACGATGCTGCACTAGTTGATTTTATGAAGCGTGCTAAGGCATATGTTTTTGCCGCAGAAGAAGATTTCGGCATATCACCTGTTGAAGCGCAGGCAAGCGGCACTCCGGTCATCACCTACGGTAAAGGTGGTTGCCTCGAAACGGTTAAACCACTGGGTAGTAAGAAAGCGACCGGCGTGTTCTTCTTTGAACAAACCGCAGATGCCATTTGTGAAGCAGTGAATACCTTTGAAAAATATGCGAGCGAGATTAAGCCGGAAGATTGTCGCGAACATGCTTTAACGTTCTCGGAGCAGCGCTTCCGTGACCAACTTAGTCAATATGTTGAAAGCGCCTGGGCGCAATACTCTGAGTCCTTAATTAATACTCAGGCTGCAAGACTACAGAACAGCTATACTCATTCGGAAAAATAATGACCACGGCATAGATCAAATGATTTATGCCAGGGATTAAATAATGAAAATCAGCGTATTTAAAGATCAAAAGAAAGAATTTATTTGCCGTAGCGCCCTAATGGCGTCAGACTTTTTTTGGCTAAATGCTTCTTTAGGACTCTCGTTTCTAACCGTCATGTTCTTTATTGGCGACCTGAATACCTTCATGCCGATCCGTCAGATAGATGTGCGTGTTTTATCACACGTTATTCTCACTGCGTTGTGTGTTTTCTGGTTTGGCGTCCGCCTTCGCCACTATGCACAAAAAAAGCCGTTCTGGTCAGAGCTAAAAGAAACATTACGAACTATCGTCATTTTTTCGATCTTCGATCTTGCATTGGTTGCATTCTCCAAATGGCATTTTTCTCGCTATATTTGGGCCTATTGCTGGTTATACGCCATTATCATGGTTCCATTATCGCGTGAAATCACCAAATCTATACTTAACAAGTTGGGCTACTGGAAAAAACGTACGGTTATTCTAGGTTCAGGCAGGAATGCGCGTGAAGCCTATTTTGCTTTACAGAGCCACGAAGTCTCAGGTTTTAAAATTGATGCGTTTTGTGATTTTGATGCAACTGACGATATGATGGAAGAATGTCCCATAGTCAAAGACGTGGAGACATTACTCACATCTTATAATTCATTTTCAACGCAGTTTGTTGTGGCGTGTGATTTTGATGAAAAAGATAAGTTTGAAAACTGGTTAAGGTTCCTGGCGAAACATAAGTGCCGAAATGTGATTATTATTCCTTCCCTGCGAGGATTCCCTTTATACGGCACTAGTATGTCCTTTATATTCAGTCATGAAGTATTACTGTTGCAGGTTCACAATAATCTTTCCAAAGCAACGTCACGCTTCATCAAACGGACGTTCGATATTGTCTGTAGTCTGGGTATTCTCGTTGTTTCGTCACCTTTGTTTGTTTATCTCTGGTATAAAGTCTCCCGCGACGGCGGCCCTGCAATCTATGCACATACAAGGATAGGTCGTCGGGGTGAAAAATTTGACTGTTACAAATTCCGTTCGATGAATATCAATTCGAAAGAAATTCTTGCGCGTTTGCTAGAAAATGACCCAGAAGCCAGGGCGGAATGGGAAAAAGATTTTAAGCTCAAAAACGACCCCCGGATTACACCTATTGGCCACTTTATTCGTAAAACCAGCCTCGATGAATTACCTCAATTGTTCAATGTGCTCAAAGGGGAAATGAGTCTCGTTGGCCCTCGTCCAGTCATTCATGAAGAGCTGGTACGATATGCTGATGATGTTGATTATTATCTGATGGTTAAGCCAGGAATGACCGGGCTATGGCAGGTCAGTGGCCGTAACGACGTAGATTACACAACCCGTGTCTATTTTGACTCCTGGTATGTCAAAAACTGGTCTCTATGGAATGACATAGTGATTTTGTTTAAAACGGTTAGCGTGGTTCTTTTTAGAAAAGGTGCTTATTAATTTTCATACCTGGATGTGATCGGTAATACGGAGTTTTAATGAAAGCTTTTGTTTTTGTTAATGATAATGGTGCGGCCTATTGTCGCTATGCTAAAAATGAGATACCTGCACAGTTTGTGTATGGTGTATCAAAACTGGAAAAAATGGGATTTGAGGTAAAGGTTGGCGAAGGACGCTTATTCAAAGATTTAGTCTCCTTCTGGAAATTTAAGCCTGACTTGTTTTTTATGCCATTTCTCAAAAGAAAGACGATGCTCTATTTCATTCTAGCAAAAATTTTCATGTTCCCAACAAAATTCGCGGGCTGGATGCATCTCGACGTCTTTTCGCCACCAGGTTCCAGACTCAAAAGAATGATTCATTCACTGCTGCTGCCTTTTTTGCAGCTATATGTTAAACGCATTGATGCCATTTTCTTTCTTTCTGATAAAACTCGCGAAGAAATCATTCTATCAAGACAGCTTCCTCAGGACCGATGTCATTTTGTTCCCTGGGGGGGGGAGGCGAATTTTTACGCCCCCTTTGTTAAAATGCGCCATGATGATAAAATCATTTCTACAGGGCGAGAGAATAGGGATCTCCCGGCAGTAATGAATGCGTTAAAAAATAGCGACGTTACGATAGATATTTATACCAGCGATTTGTCATTACAGGATAGTTATGTTAATGCAACAGGAAAGGTTGATGTAAATAAAGGAAGATGGGAATATAAAGAATTACTTGAAAAAGTAAGTGCTTCAAAATGTATGATAATTCCGCTTAAACTTTCTAAGGTAAATTATTGTGTCGGATTATCTTCGTTGATTGAAGCAATATCTCTGGGAGTTCCAGTTATAGCAACCTATAATCCATACTGGTACGTCGATATCGAGAAAGAAAATTGCGGTATTTATATTAGAAACAATTCAGAGAGTGAGTGGTTGCGAGCTCTTGAACAGTTGAATAATAATCCGGCGTTGGTAGAGCAAATGTCGAAAAATGCCTTGAAGGTATTTAAAGCGAAATGTGATTTTGCCCGTACGGAAGACATACTCGCGTTACATGTAGATAAATTACTAAGAAAAATGTAATCCTTGTATTTTCCTTATTTATTTTATAGCAATATGATGATTGCATAATCTTAAAATTAACTAATTGAAAGTGAAAATTATGAAAATTCTTGTCACTGGTGGTGCGGGTTTTATTGGTTCAGCCGTGGTCCGTCATATAATAAACAATACTCAGGATGTGGTTTGTGTTGTTGATTGTTTAACGTATGCCGGAAACATAGAGTCCCTGGCTCCGGTTCAGGACAATCCACGCTATTCATTTTCTCTAACTGATATTACCGATGCAAAAGGTGTGGCAGATGTCTTCAATACCTTTCAGCCCGATATCGTAATGCATTTAGCGGCCGAAAGTCATGTTGACCGCTCGATAGATGGACCCGCAGCTTTCATACAGACCAATGTAATCGGCACATTTATTCTGCTTGAGGCGTCACGCCAATATTATGCATCACTTGATGATGAGCGTAAAAAGGCTTTTCGTTTCCATCATATTTCTACCGATGAGGTATTTGGTGACCTGCACGATGCAGATGACCTCTTTACTGAAGAGACACCTTATGCGCCAAGTAGCCCTTACTCTGCATCCAAAGCGGGAAGCGATCATTTAGTTCGCGCCTGGAACCGTACCTATGGTTTACCAACGGTGATCACTAACTGTTCGAACAACTATGGTCCGTACCACTTCCCGGAGAAATTAATTCCTCTCATCATCCTTAACGCACTGGCAGGAAAACCGCTTCCCGTTTATGGGAATGGTGAGCAAATTCGTGACTGGCTATATGTCGAGGATCATGCCCGGGCACTGTATAAAGTAGCGACAGAGGGCGAGAATGGTGAAACCTATTGTATAGGTGGCCATAACGAACGAAAAAATATTGATGTTGTAAAAACCATTTGTGCAATACTTGATAAAATTATCGATAAAAAACCCAAAGAAATTTCCAGTTTCGCCGACCTTATTACTTTTGTGGCTGACCGCCCTGGACACGATCTTCGCTATGCCATTGATGCTACCAAAATGAAGAATGCTCTTCACTGGGAACCTCTCGAAACGTTTGAAAGCGGTATTGAAAAAACGATTCACTGGTATTTAAACAACCAGGGTTGGTGGCAGCGCGTTCTTGATGGCTCTTATGCTGGCGAACGTCTTGGACTGAATAAATAATCGAGGTACAGAGTTATGAAAGGCATTGTTTTAGCTGGAGGTTCAGGCACGCGTTTGTACCCCATTACCCAAGGTGTGTCAAAGCAGTTGCTTCCAATATATGACAAACCTATGATTTTCTATCCAGTATCGGTGCTTATGCTTGCCGGTATTCGGGATATCCTGATTATTACGACGCCTGAGGATATGCCTGCTTTTCAACGCTTAATGAAAGATGGCTCTCAGTTTGGCGTAAATTTCACTTATGCAGTCCAACCTTCACCTGATGGTCTGGCTCAGGCTTTCACTATCGGTGAGAAGTTTATTGGTAACGATCCTTGTGCTTTGGTTCTTGGTGATAATATTTTCTTTGGCCAAAGTTTTGGAATGAAGTTAAATGCAGCGGCTAAGAAAACTACAGGCGCGACTGTGTTTGGTTATCAGGTTCAGGATCCCGAGCGTTTTGGTGTCGTCGAGTTTGATGAACATTTCAAAGCGTTATCTATTGAAGAAAAACCGCTGAAGCCAAAATCTAACTGGGCAGTGACGGGGCTTTATTTCTACGATAACAATGTTGTGGATATGGTTAAAGAAATCAAACCTTCTGCGCGCGGCGAACTTGAAATTACCACATTGAATCAGATGTATCTTGATCTCGGTAAGCTTGATGTTGAACTTCTTGGCCGTGGCTTTGCCTGGCTTGATACAGGCACGCATGACAGCTTAATTGAAGCTTCTCAGTTTATCCACACCATCGAAAAACGGCAGGGTATGAAAGTGGCGTGTCTTGAAGAAATTGCCTACCGGAATAAATGGTTAAGTGCTGACCAATTAGCTATCCAGGCCGAACTGCTTCAGAAAACCGCCTATGGTCAGTATTTGAAAATGTTGATTGGACGATAATCGGTTATGGCACTCAAAATATTACTTGTTGGAAAAAATGGTCAGGTCGGATGGGAATTACAACGTTCTCTTTCTATCCTTGGCGACGTCATCGCAGTCGATTATTTTGATAAGGATTTGTGTGGTGACCTGACGAATTTACCGGGCATCGCGCAGACGGTTCGAACCGTAAAACCTGACGTTATTGTTAATGCGTCAGCACATACTGCCGTTGACAGAGCGGAGCAAGAACGCGAGTTGTCAGAATTACTGAATCATAAAGGCGTCGCAGTGCTGGCTGAGGAATCAGCGAAGATCGGTGCGCTACTTATCCATTATTCTACTGACTACGTGTTCGACGGAGAGGGTGACCATTATCGCTTAGAGGATGAGAAACCCTCACCGCTAAATGTTTATGGTGAGACCAAATTAGCGGGAGAATTAGCGATTGCCCGTCTTAATCCTCGTCATCTTATCTTCCGCACCAGTTGGGTCTACGCCACGCGCGGGAATAATTTTGCGAAAACGATGCTGCGCCTAGCGCGTGAAAAAGAAACCCTTTCTGTTATCAACGACCAGCACGGTGCTCCGACAAGTGCTGAACTGCTTGCCGATTGTACTGCTCTGGCCATTCGTGAAGAGCAACGTAATAAAAATGTCGCCGGTAGCTACCATCTGGTTGCGAGCGGGGAAACGACATGGTTTGATTATGCCAGTTTTGTATTCAATGTCGCTAAGGCTCATGGTGAATCACTTGCTGTGAATGATGTTATCGGCATACCGACCAGCGAATATCCAACCCCGGCTACCCGGCCATTGAATTCACGCCTTTCTAACGAAAAATTTGAGCGTGTTTTTGGCGTGAAGCTTCCTGACTGGAAAAAAGGGGTTGAGCGCGTGGTTGTTGAAGTATTAGGTAAATAAAGAGTGAATAATGAAAGTTATTGATACTGAAATTTCTGATGTCAAAATCATTGAGCCAGTTGTTTTTGGCGATGAACGCGGTTTCTTCATGGAAACATGGCAACAGAAAAAGTTTTGTGAGCTGGTTTGTAATCGCAGCTTCGTGCAGGACAATCACTCGAAATCTGCAAAGAACATTTTGAGAGGCTTACATTACCAGACTCAAAATCCGCAGGGTAAATTAGTCCGTGTCGTCAGTGGAGAAGTATTTGATGTTGCGGTCGACATGAGAAAATCATCAGCCACTTTCGGACAGTGGGTCGGCGTTATTCTTTCCGCCGAAAACAAACGACAACTCTGGATCCCTGAAGGCTTTGCTCACGGCTTCTACGTTTTGTCTGAAAGTGCAGAGTTTGTCTATAAATGCACTGATTATTACAACCCGCAGTCCGAGCATTCTTTATTGTGGAACGATGATTCTATCGGGATCACATGGCCTCTTACCGAGGGTGAGTTACCTGTGCTCTCATCCAAGGATCGAGAGGGTAAGCCCTTCGCCGACGCCGTGTATTTTGACTAATTGATAGCCAGTTTGCTTATCTCGCAGTGGTAAGCGCACCAAAGGCTATCTAAAACTCACATGCATGAGTTAACATCATAGATACATTCAAACTGCATCGCATCGCAGTGATTATCCCTAAGACAGGAGTATGTAATGTCCAAGCAACAGATCGGCGTTGTCGGTATGGCAGTGATGGGGCGCAACCTGGCGCTCAACATCGAAAGCCGTGGTTATACCGTCTCCGTTTTCAACCGCTCCCGTGAAAAAACTGAAGAAGTGATTGCCGAAAACCCAGGCAAGAAACTGGTTCCTTTCTATACGGTTAAAGAGTTCGTTGAGTCTCTGGAAACGCCTCGTCGTATCCTGTTAATGGTGAAAGCGGGCGCGGGTACCGATGCTGCTATCGATTCCCTGAAACCGTATCTGGATAAAGGCGACATCATCATTGATGGCGGCAACACCTTCTTCCACGACACCATCCGTCGTAACCGTGAACTGTCTGCTGAAGGCTTTAACTTCATCGGTACCGGTGTCTCCGGTGGCGAAGAGGGCGCCCTGAAAGGCCCATCAATCATGCCTGGCGGTCAGAAAGAAGCCTACGAACTGGTTGCACCTATCCTGACCAAAATCGCAGCGGTTGCCGAAGATGGCGAACCGTGCGTGACCTATATCGGTCCGGACGGTGCGGGCCACTACGTTAAGATGGTTCACAACGGCATCGAATACGGTGATATGCAGCTGATTGCAGAAGCCTACTCCCTGCTCAAAGGCGGTCTGAACCTTTCTAACGAAGAGCTGGCTGAAACCTTCACCGAGTGGAACAAAGGTGAGCTGAACAGCTACCTGATCGACATCACCAAAGATATCTTCACTAAAAAAGATGAAGAGGGTAAATACCTGGTTGATGTGATTCTGGATGAAGCAGCGAACAAGGGTACCGGTAAATGGACCAGCCAGAGCTCTCTGGATCTGGGCGAACCTCTGTCCCTGATCACCGAATCTGTGTTTGCACGTTACATTTCCTCTCTGAAAGAGCAGCGCGTTGCGGCATCTAAAGTGCTCTCTGGTCCGCAGGCTAAGCCAGCGGGTGACAAAGCGGAATTCGTTGAGAAAGTTCGTCGCGCTCTGTACCTGGGTAAAATCGTTTCCTACGCGCAGGGCTTCTCACAGCTGCGTGCAGCGTCTGACGAGAACAACTGGGATCTGAACTACGGCGAAATCGCGAAGATCTTCCGTGCGGGCTGCATCATTCGTGCGCAGTTCCTGCAGAAAATCACCGATGCTTATGCTGAAAATGCCGGTATCGCGAACCTGCTGCTGGCACCTTATTTCAAGAAGATTGCCGACGAATACCAGCAGGCACTGCGTGATGTGGTTGCTTACGCTGTTCAAAACGGTATTCCGGTTCCGACGTTCTCCGCTGCCGTGGCGTACTATGACAGCTACCGTGCTGCCGTACTGCCAGCGAACCTGATTCAGGCACAGCGTGACTACTTCGGCGCGCACACTTATAAGCGCACCGATAAAGAAGGTGTGTTCCATACCGAATGGCTGGATTAATCTGATTTAACTCCGTCTGATAACAAAGCCTGATGAACCTCATCGGGCTTTTTTTATCGCGCTTACGCCCATGTGGGCTTGCTTTGCTCAACGAGCATCGTTTAACACCATATAAACCACTGCATTTTCTCATTTCTGTAGCCAGGCATTCGCCTTGACAGCCGCTCAACATAAGAGGTAAAAACCTCAACAGTTGTTTATTGCGGTGGGGTGTTTATGCCTCCTGAAACTCAAAACTTGAAGAAGTTGAACGAATGAAAATAACTATCTCCGGAACGGGCTATGTTGGGCTTTCAAACGGCATCCTGATTGCACAAAACCATGAAGTGGTGGCGCTGGATATCGTTCCGTCCAAAGTAGATATGCTCAATCAGAAGCAGTCTCCGATTGTCGATAAAGAGATCCAGGACTATCTTGCCAACAAACCTCTGAATTTTCGTGCGACGACGGACAAAGAAGATGCCTATCGTGGTGCAGATTTCGTCATCATCGCGACACCAACAGATTACGATCCCAAAACCAACTACTTCAACACCTCTACTGTTGAAGCCGTGATCAAAGACGTTATCTCAATCAACCCTCAAGCAGTGATGATCATTAAGTCGACCATTCCGGTAGGCTTCACCAAATCGATTAAAGAAGAGTTGGGTATTGATAATGTCTTCTTCTCGCCAGAGTTTCTGCGCGAGGGCAGGGCGCTATACGATAACCTGCACCCCTCGCGTATCGTGATCGGTGAGCGCTCTGAGCGGGCGGAGCGTTTTGCCGCGCTGCTCCAGGAAGGCGCAATCAAGAAAGACATTCCGGTTCTGTTTACCGACTCCACGGAAGCCGAAGCCATCAAGCTGTTCGCCAATACTTATCTGGCGATGCGTGTAGCGTACTTCAACGAGCTGGACAGCTACGCAGAGAGTTTGGGCCTGAATACCCGTCAGATCATAGAAGGCGTGTGCCTCGACCCTCGCATCGGCAACCACTATAACAACCCGTCATTCGGTTACGGGGGCTACTGCCTGCCAAAAGATACCAAACAGTTGCTGGCCAACTATCAGGCTGTACCGAATAACCTGATTTCAGCCATTGTAGATGCCAACCGCACGCGTAAAGATTTCATCTCTGACTCTATCCTTGCGCGTCAGCCTAAAGTTGTGGGCGTGTATCGTCTGATCATGAAGAGCGGTTCAGATAACTTCCGTGCCTCTTCCATTCAGGGCATCATGAAGCGCATTAAGGCTAAAGGAGTGCAGGTTATTATTTATGAACCCGCGATGCAGGAAGATGAGTTCTTCCACTCCCGCGTGATTCGCGATCTGGATGCATTCAAGCAGGAAGCGGACGTGATCATCTCTAACCGCATGGCGGAAGAGCTGGCGGACGTGGCGGATAAAGTCTATACCCGCGATCTGTTCGGAAGCGATTGATTACTCTTAACGCACGTAAAAAACCCGGCCATGTAGCCGGGTTTTTTATTTTCAGACCTTGTAGAAAGCGCGATACCAGTCGACAAAGTTCTTCACTCCGTCTTTGACCGACGTCTGCGGTTTAAAGCCAATAACGTCATACAACGCTTTCGTATCCGCGCTGGTCTCCAGCACGTCACCCGGTTGAATCGGCATCATGTTTTTCTCTGCTTCTTTGCCGAGAGCTTCTTCCAGCGCCGTGATGTAATCCATAAGCTCGACCGGAGAGCTATTACCAATGTTGTAAACGCGATAAGGCGCGGAGCTGGTCGCCGGGGAACCGGTCTCGACGGTCCAGTCTGCATCGGCCTGAGGAATGACACCCTGCAGACGAATAATGGCTTCGGCGATGTCGTCGATGTAAGTGAAGTCGCGCTTCATCTTGCCGTAGTTGTAAACATCAATCGGCTTATCTTCGATCATTGCTTTGGTAAATTTGAACAAGGCCATGTCCGGTCGCCCCCACGGGCCGTACACGGTAAAGAAGCGCAGGCCGGTCGTTGGCAGGTTGTACAAATGAGAATAGGTATGCGACATCAGCTCATTGGCCTTTTTAGTTGCCGCATACAGCGAAACAGGGTGATCCACTGAATCGTCCGTAGAGAAAGGCATCTTACGGTTGAGCCCATAAACGGAGCTGGATGAGGCGTAAAGCAGGTGTTGAACCTTATTATGGCGACAGCCTTCCAGCACGTTGAGATGACCCACCAGGTTGGCTTCTGCATAAGCATGTGGATTATCCAGCGAGTAGCGAACCCCAGCCTGCGCGGCCAGATGAATCACACGGTCAAACTTCTCATCGGCGAAGAGCGCAGACATCCCTTCACGGTCGGCTAAATCAAGTTTATGGAAAGAGAAATTGTCAGATTTGAGCAAGTCCAGACGTGCCAGCTTAAGATTGACGTCATAGTAGTCATTCAGATTATCAATACCGACAACCTGATGGCCTGCGTCCAGCAGTCGCTTGCTGACATGTGAACCGATAAAACCTGCTGCGCCCGTTACCAAAAATTTCATATCTTTCCTCGTTAACGCTTCGTTCTTGTGATGCATAGGGCATCCGAATTTGTCTATGATAGCGCGTAGCACACCCGATACATAACCCATCTTTCCGATATAACTCATCGAATTCCTATAGAAAAATCCTCAGCAACAGATAAACTACGTAAACATAATTTTTTTTGCCCTTTTTCATCTGTTAGGGATTGTATGACGCAAAACAACAATAGCCTGGTCACGCGCAGTACTGACCCGGAGCAAATTGATTTACTTGATTTAGTGCTGCAACTTTGGCGCGGAAAGTGGGTAATTGGGGCATTTATTGCGGTTTTTATCGTATTAGCGGGCGTATACATTACAGTCGCGAAAGAGAAATGGACCTCCTCCGCCATTATTGCTCAGCCAGATGCGGCGCAGATCGCCACTTACGCCAATGCACTGAATATCCTTTACGGTAGCGCTGCACCTTCAATGCTGGATATCCAGAACCGTGCTATTAATCGTTTCAATTCCTCGTTTTCTGCTTTAGCTCAGGCTCTCGAAAACCAGGACATTCCAGAAAAGCTGACTATCGACACCACCGTTAAGGGGCAACCGCTGCCGTTAAGCGTCTCCTATCAGGGGGAGTCTGCAGAAGCGGCTCAAAAACAGCTGGCGCAATACATACAGCAGGTTGATCAGCAAACAGCGAAAGAACTTTCTCTCGACCTCAAAGATAATATCAAGCAGCAAATTACCACGCTAAATGACTCTCTGGAAAACCAGGAAAAGGTTGCTCAGGAGCAGAAAGATCTGCGAATCAAACAGATCGCTGAGGCGCTTAAAAATGCGGAAGCTGCAAAAATCGCGACCCCACAGATCCAGCAAACTCAGGATGTGACCCAGGAAACTATGTTCCTGCTGGGTAGTGAAGCGCTGAAATCGATGATTGATAACGAAGCGTCTCGCCCGTTAGTGTTCTCTCCTGCTTACTATCAGACGAAACAAAACTTACTGGATATCGAGAAGTTGAATGTGAATCCAGACACGATTCACGTCTATCGTTACGTCATGAAGCCGGATCTCCCTGTCCGACGTGATAGCCCGAAAAAGGCGATCACCTTAATTCTGGCGGTTCTGCTGGGCGGGATTATTGGTTCTGGTGTGGTACTGGGCCGCAATGCACTGCGTAACTACAAACCCAAATCCTGAACCACATCGGATATAAAAAAACCGGGGAAATTCCCCGGTTTTTTTATTTGTGGCGCTTACGAAGATTCTCGATCACCGCCGTCAAATCCAGCTCCTGATCCTGCAGCAGTACCAGCAGGTGATACATCAAATCCGATGCCTCATTGGTCAGCTCCTCGCGGTCATGCACCGTCGCGGCCAGCGCAGTCTCAACGCCTTCTTCCCCTACCTTTTGCGCAATACGCTTGGTTCCGCTGGCGTACAACTTCGCAGTGTAAGAGCTTTCAGGATCCGCCGTTTTACGCTCTGCCAACAGCTGTTCCAGTTGATACAGGAACAGCCACTGGTGGCTCGCCTCACCGAAGCAGCTGCTGGTGCCCTTGTGGCAGGTCGGCCCGATCGGATTGGCCAGCACCAGCAGGGTGTCGTTATCGCAGTCTGGCGCCATGCTGACCACATTCAGGAAATGACCAGAGGTTTCACCTTTGGTCCACAGACGCTGTTTCGTGCGTGAGAAAAACGTCACCTTACCGCTGTCGATCGTTTTCGCCAGCGCGTCCTGGTTCATATACCCCAGCATCAGCACTTCGCCTGAGACGGCATGCTGTACAACCACCGGCAGTAATCCATCAGTTTTTTCCCAGTCCAGCTGCGCCTGTTGTTGCTCTGTTAACATACCCTGATCTCCACGCCCTGGTCGGCCAGGTACGTCTTTAACTCACCAATATTAATAATCTGTTTGTGGAACACGGACGCCGCCAGCGCACCGTCTACGTTCGCATCACGGAAAGCTTCCAGGAAGTGCTCCATGGTGCCCGCACCGCCGGAGGCAATCAGCGGCACGTGGCAGACCGCGCGGACTTTTTTCAGCTGCTCGAGGTCATACCCGTTACGCACGCCGTCCTGGTTCATCATGTTCAGCACAATCTCACCCGCGCCGCGCTTCTGCACTTCCTGCACCCAGTCCAGCGTTTCCCATTGGGTGACACGCGTCCGGCTCTCATCACCGGTATACTGGTTGACGTGATATTTACCGGTTGCAGCGTCATACCAGGTGTCGATCCCAACCACAATGCACTGCACGCCAAAGCGATCGGCCAGACGGGTAATCAGCTCCGGGTCGGCCAGGGCAGGGGAGTTGATGGAAATCTTGTCGGCACCAAAAGAGAGAATTTTGGCCGCGTCGTCAGCGGACTTAATCCCGCCCGCGACACAGAACGGAATATCAATCACTTCCGCCACGCGCGCGACCCAGCTTTTGTCGACCACGCGACCATCGCTTGAGGCGGTGATATCGTAAAAGACCAGCTCGTCTGCGCCTTCATCGGCATAACGTTTTGCCAGCGGAACGATGTCGCCAATAATCTCGTGGTTGCGGAACTGCACGCCTTTCACAACCTGACCGTCGCGTACGTCAAGACAAGGGATTATCCGTTTTGCCAGCATTGAATCGCCTCCGTTACAGTAAATTTACCTTCCAGCAGGGCACGGCCTACAATCACACCCTTTACACCGGTACCGCGCAGCGCAGCCACGTCGTCTATATCGCCGATGCCGCCTGAAGACTGGAACGCCACCTGCGGATAACGTGCACAAACCTCTTCATACAGCGAGACATTAGAGCCTGCCAGCGTACCGTCGCGAGAGATATCGGTGCACAGCACGTGCTTCAGGCCAACGGGCAGATACATCTCGACCAGTTCTTCCAGCGTTACCCCGGAGTTTTCCTGCCAGCCGCTGATCGCCACCTGCTTATTACCTTGTTCGTCAATGCGAACGTCCAGCGCCAGCACCAGCGCATCGGCGCCGAAGCGGCGGAACCAGCCTTTCACGGTCTCAGGATCGTTGACCGCGGTTGAGCCTACAACCACGCGCGCCACGCCTGCATCCAGCAGTGCCGCAACATCCTCTTCCGTACGCACGCCGCCGCCGACCTGTACGGGCACATTAACGCCAGCAACCAGGTTTTTCAGCAGCGGGATCTGTCGTTTCGCCGGATCTTTCGCGCCCGTCAAATCCACCAGATGCAATACCTGCGCGCCCTGAGCCGCATAATCCTGCAGACGCGGCAGCGGGTCGTTCCCGTAGTCACGCTGCTGGCCGTAATCGCCCTGATGCAGACGGACAACCGTGCCGTCAATTAAATCTAAAGCGGGAATGATCATCACATCTCCAGGAAGTTTTTCAGCAACTGCGCGCCCGCGGCGCCCGAACGTTCCGGGTGAAACTGCACGCCGAAGAAATTGTCTTTCTGCACCGCGGCAGTAAATGCCTCGCCGTAGTTGCACTGGGCGATGGTATGGGCGTTCACCGGCATGGCGTAGCTGTGCACGAAGTAAAAATACGCACCGTCTTCGATGCCGCGAAACAGACGGTCACCTGCTTTCGCGTAAACGCGGTTCCACCCCATATGCGGTAGCGGCAGGCCGTGGTCGGTCATTTTCGGTACGTCTTCGTCAATAATACCCAGCAGGTCAACGCCGTTGCTCTCTTCGCTGCGGCGACCCAGAAGCTGCATGCCTAAGCAAATCCCCAGTACCGGTTGGGTACAGGCTTTGATCAAATCGACCAGCTCGCGCTCGTGGATCTGATCCATCGCCGCCTGGGCGGTGCCTACGCCGGGCAGGAAAAGCTTGTCGGCGCGCAATACCACGTCCGGATCACGGCTCACCACCGGCTCGTAGCCGTGGCGCGCAATGGCCGATTTGACGGAGTTCAGGTTGGCGCATCCGGTATCCAGAATCACCACGTTCATCACAGCACTCCTTTCGACGAGGGAAGGGCGTCACCTTCCACGCGGATCGCCTGACGCAGCGTACGGCCAAAGGCTTTAAACAGACTTTCCACGCGGTGGTGATCGTTTTTGCCTTTCGTTTTCAGATGCAACGTCAGGCCCATGGTGTAGGACAAGGAACGGAAGAAATGCTCCACCATTTCGGTGCTGAGATCGCCCACGCGCTGATAGGTGAAGTCGGCTTTGTATTCCAGGTGCGGACGACCGGAGATGTCCATCGCGCAGCGCGCCAGACATTCGTCCATCGGCAGAACAAAACCAAAACGGTTGATGCCGCGTTTGTCGCCGAGCGCCAGCTTCAGGGCTTCACCCAGCGCCAGACCGGTATCTTCTACGGTGTGGTGATCGTCAATGTAAAGGTCACCCTTCACCGAGATTTCCATGCGGAAACCGCCGTGCGTGGCAATCTGGTCCAGCATATGGTCAAAGAAACCGACACCGGTGTGGATCTTGCTGCCGCCTTCACGGTCCAGCCAGACCTTCACATCAATCTGTGTCTCTTTGGTGTTGCGTTCAACGTGCGAGTAGCGGTCACGTTTTGTCAGCTGTTCGCCAATCTTTGCCCAGCCAAGATTGTTGCGGTCGTAGCGAAGCCCCGCAATGCCCATATTTTCCGCCAGCGTAATATCAGTAATGCGATCCCCGATGACATAGCTGTTGGTTTTATCCAGCATATCCTCAGCCAGATAGCGCTCAACCAGCTTCACTTTTGGCTTACGGCAGTCGCACTCATCGGCTGGCATGTGCGGACAAATCAGTACCTCATCGAACACTACGCCCTGAGAGGTCAACACCTGCATCATTAAATTATGGGGGCCGTCAAAGTCTGCCTGCGGGAAGCTGTCGGTACCCAGACCGTCCTGGTTGGTGATCATCACCAGCTTATAACCGGCTTTTTGCAGCGTAAGCAGCACCGGTATCACATCCGGTTCAAAAGCCAGTTTGTCGAAACGATCGACCTGAAAATCGGCTGGTGGCTCCGAAATAAGGGTGCCGTCACGATCGATGAAAAGGATCTTCTGGGTCATGCTTTCTCCGCTTTCAGGGCGTCAATCACGCGCTGGCTCTCTGCGCGGGTGCCTACGGTAATGCGCAGGCAGCCACTCAGGGAAGGTTGTTTATTCTGGTCTCGTAAGATAATGCCCTGATCCCACAAAGATTTAAATACGGCACTCGAGGCGGTAAAACGCACCAGGATGTAATTGGTTTCCGAGTCAAACACCTGCTCCACGCACGCAATATCCTTCAGGGCGGTGACCAGGTTCTGGCGTTCTTCCAGGATCTGCGCCACGCGTTCGCGCATCGCATTAATGCCCTGAGGCGTCAACGCCTGTGCCGCAATATCCGCAACCGGCGTGGAGAGTGGATACGGGGCGATGACTTTCAAAAGCAGGTCGATGACCGCTTTATTCGCCAGGGTGAATCCGCAGCGCAAGCCCGCGAGGGCGAAAGCCTTCGACAGTGTGCGCAGCACAACAAGATGCGGATACTCCTCAAGCCAGCCTGTCAGCGTCGCCTGTGGGCAGAACTCAATATAGGCTTCGTCCGCGACCACCAGCGCTTTACCGCGCGTCATTTCCAGCAGGGTACGGATATCCTGTGGCGTGATAATCTGTCCGGTTGGATTGTTCGGGCTGCAGACAAACACGACTTTTACGCCGTCAAGATTGTCGGCAATCCCCTGCAGATCCAGCTGCCAGTTCTCCAGCGCCTGCACGTTGCGGCACGCCACGCCGAAGGTTTCGGCGCTGACGCTGTACATGCCGTAGGTTGGCTGGCAGTACATTACTGCGTCTTTTCCCGGCTCGCAGAACGCGCGGATCAGCAGTTCAATGCCTTCGTCTGCCCCACGGCTGACCAGCACCTGCTCCGGCTTCACGCCTGCGTACTGGGCGTAGTTTTCGATTACCGCTTTCGGCTGACACTCCGGATAACGGTTCAACGTTTGCTGCGACAGCTCAAACTGCACCGCCGTCGGGAATTCGTTGGCGTTCAGCCAGACATCGCCTTTGCCACCCAGGCGGCGCGCGGACTGATAAGGCTTCAGGCGACGGACATTTTCGCGGGCTAATTCTTCAATGTTCATGCTTGCTCCTTCAGCGCTGCAACGCGCAGCGTAACGGCATTTTTGTGGGCAGTCAGACGTTCGGCGGCGGCCAGCGTCTCAATAGTTGAAGCCAGCGAGGCAAACCCTTCTCGGGAAAGTTCCTGCACGGTCATCCGTTTTTGGAAATCTGCCAGGCCCAGGCTGGAACAGGTTGAGGTATAGCCATACGTCGGCAGAACGTGGTTGGTACCAGAAGCGTAGTCGCCCGCGGATTCCGGTGACCAGTCGCCGAGGAACACCGAGCCAGCGCTGGTAATGCTGTCGACCAGATCGCGGGCGTTGCGGGTCTGAATAATCAGATGCTCCGGGCCGTACTGGTTGGAAATAGCAATGCACTGCTCCAGGTCACGCGCCACAATCAGGCGGCTGGCGGATAATGCCTGGCGTGCCGTGTCGGCACGGGGCAGGTCGGCAAGCTGACGCTCAACGGCCTCACCCACACGTTTAGCCATATCGGCGTCCGGTGTCAGCAAAATGACCTGTGAGTCCGGGCCGTGTTCAGCCTGTGAAAGCAGGTCGGACGCCACGAAATCCGGCGTTGCGCCACTGTCGGCAATCACCAGCACTTCAGACGGGCCGGCAGGCATATCAATTGCCGCACCGTCCAGACGCTGGCTGACCTGGCGCTTGGCTTCGGTTACATACGCGTTGCCCGGTCCAAAGATTTTGTCGACCTTCGGAATGGACTCAGTCCCGAACGCCAAGGCCGAAATGGCCTGAGCACCGCCCACTTTATAGACTGCCTGTACGCCGCACAGCTTTGCCGCATAAAGGATCTCATCGGCAATGGGTGGCGGAGAGCACAGCACCACTTTCTGGCATCCGGCGATACGCGCCGGGGTTGCGAGCATTAATACGGTTGAAAACAGCGGCGCTGAACCGCCAGGGATATAAAGCCCGACTGACGCCACCGGGCGAGTCACCTGCTGACAACGCACGCCGGGCAGGGTTTCCACGTCCACGGTCGGCAGTTTCTGCGCGACGTGAAAGGTCTCAATGTTTTTCACCGCGACGGCCATCGCCTGTTTGATGTCGTCACCGAGGCGGCTTTCCGCCTCCGCGATTTCCTGCCCGGTGACCTGTAGCGCGTCCACTTCGGTTTTATCAAACTTTGCACTGTATTCACGCAGCGCGTCATCGCCACGCGTTTTGACGCTATCAAGGATCTCCGCCACGGTGCGGGAGATGCTTTCGGAGGCGGAAATCGCCGGGCGCATCAGCAACTCGCGCTGCTGTGCGTCGCTACAGGTATTCCAGTCGATGATTGTGTTAAAACGCATGGCCGTTACTCCATCATCTTCTCAATTGGCAGCACCAGAATGGAGCTTGCGCCCAGTGCCTTCAGTTTTTCCATGGTTTCCCAGAAGAGGGTTTCGCTACTGACCATGTGCATTGCCACGCGCTGCTGATCGCCCGCCAGCGGCAGAATGGTTGGACGTTCTGCGCCCGGCAGCAGGGCAATCACTTCATCCAGACGCTCGGTCGGCGCATGCATCATGATGTATTTGGATTCACGTGCCTGAATCACGCCCTGAATACGGGTCAGCAGTTTGTCGATGAGCTGCTGCTTGGCATCGGCCATATCGCCATCACGCTGGATCAGACACGCTTTGGAGCGGTAAATCACTTCGACCTCGCGCAGGCCGTTCGCTTCCAGCGTCGCGCCGGTAGAGACGAGGTCACAGATAGCGTCCGCCAGACCCGCACGCGGTGCCACTTCAACCGAGCCGTTCAGCAGGCAGGATTTAAACTGCACGCCTTTCTGATCCAGATAACGCTTTAACAGGTGAGGGTAGGAGGTGGCGATACGTTTGCCATTCAGCGCGGCCGGACCGTCCCAGGGTTCATCAACCGGCGTTGCCAGCGACAGGCGGCAGCCGCCAAAATCCAGACGACGCAGGGTGAAGTAACGCGGGTCTTCGCCCTGCGCACGGCGGGTCAGCAATTCTTCTTCCAGCACGTTTTCACCGATAATCCCGAGATCAACGACGCCATCCATGACCAGGCCTGGAATATCGTCATCACGCACGCGCAAAATGTCGATCGGCATGTTTTCAGCCAGAGCAATCAGGCGCTGGGTGTGCAGGTTGATTTTAATCCCGCAGCGGGCCAGCAGTTCGCGTGAATCATCACTCAAACGACCTGATTTTTGAATAGCTATGCGTAATCGTGAGTTATCTAACATTCTTTATTCCTCGTTAACCTGTTTTAACCTGTCTGAATTTGGTCCAAAAAAAAGCCCCCGGAAGAAGATCTTCCGGGGGCTTTATCATGCGTTCATGCACCACTGGAAGATCCAAACGTCTTCCAGCACACATCGCCTGAAAGACTAGTCAGGATGATGGTGATGATGGTGGTGTTTAAATTGAACGCGTGTCATATAAATTCTCGATGAATGCTTATTCATTTGATGCCTTTTAACCTAAACCAGTTGTGTGACAGATTGCAAGGGCTTTTTTTGATCATTAATTCATTTCATATTGATGCTATGAATTGTGTGTTCTGCCAGGCTGGCGTAGCCTTATGAAAGACGAGTGAGAGTCAGGAGAATTCGCATGAAAAAGGTCGCGATTGTCGGTTTGGGCTGGCTGGGAATGCCGCTGGCGATGTCATTAGCCGCGAAAGGCTGGCAGGTGACCGGGAGCAAAACGACGAGGGATGGGGTCGAAGCGGCACGCATGTGCGGTATTGATGGCGTTGAACTGCGTCTGGAACCGGAGCTGGTGTGTGATGCGGACGATCTGGACACGCTGATGAACGTCGATGCGCTGGTGATTACACTACCCGCGCGGCGCAGCGGCCCGGGTGAATCATTCTATCTGCAGGCGATGCAGGAGATTGTCGACAGTGCCCTTGCGCACCATGTTCCGCGTATCATTTTTACCAGTTCGACGTCGGTCTATGGCGATGCTCCGGGCGTAATGAAAGAAGGAACTGAGCGCCGTCCGGTGACCGCGAGTGGCAAGGTCCTTAAAGAGCTGGAAGACTGGCTGCATAATTTGCCCGGCACGCAGGTGGATATCGTCCGTCTGGCGGGGCTGGTCGGCCCCGGGCGGCATCCGGGACGCTTTTTTGCCGGGAAATCGGCGCCGGACGGGCAGCATGTCGTCAATCTTGTTCATCTTGAGGATGTTATTGGCGCGATTGAGCTACTCTTAAAAGCTCCAAAAGGTGGACACATCTATAATATATGTGCACCTTCTCATCCTTCGCGCAGCACGTTTTACCCGCTGATGGCGCGTCAGCTTGGCCTGGCTCCGCCGGTTTTTGCTGAGGCAAAGGACGAAAGCAAAGGCAAAATTGTTGATGGCAATCGCATTTGTCATGAGCTGGGGTTTGAGTATCAATATCCCGATCCGCTGGTGATGCCCATGGAATAAGTCCCGCAGCGGAAACGATCGCACACCGGAAGGGGGCGAGCATGAAACCGCTGCTGGATGTTCTTATTATTCTGGATGCACTGGAAAAAGAGGGGAGCTTTGCGGCTGCTTCAGCAAAGCTCTATAAAACCCCTTCGGCATTGAGTTACACCGTTCAAAAACTGGAAAGCGATCTTAATATCCAAATCCTCGATCGCACCGGACATCGCGCGCGTTTTACCCGTACCGGACAGATGCTGCTGGAAAAAGGCCGCGAAGTCCTGCACACCGTTCGTGAACTGGAAAAACAGGCCGTCAAGCTCCACCAGGGATGGGAGAACGAGCTGGTCATTGGCGTGGATGATACCTTCCCGTTCTCTCTTTTGACCCCGCTGATCGAAGCGTTTTATCAACATCATAGCGTCACCCGGCTTATCTTCATCAACGGTGTGCTTGGCGGCTCCTGGGATGCCTTAACGCAGGGCAGGGCAGATATTTTTGTCGGGGCATTGCATGAGCCTCCCCAGCTGAGTGAATTTGGCTTTGCCCGACTTGGCGTGCTGGAGCAGGTGTTCGCCGTGGCGCCTCATCATCCGCTGGCTCAGGAGCCAGAGCCCCTTAACCGTCGCGTGATTAAAGGCTATCGCGCCATCGTGGTGGGGGATAGCGCTCGCCCGGAATGTTCGGTTTCCTCGCAACTGCTTGATGAGCAGGAAGCCATCACGGTTTTTGATTTTAAAACTAAGCTGGAACTGCAAATTAGTGGACTCGGCTGCGGCTACTTACCGCGCTATCTGGCGCAGCGGTTTATTGATAGCGGTGCGCTTGTTGAAAAACAGGTACTTGCTCAAAGCAGTAACGAATCGGTATGGATGGGCTGGAATGAACAAACCGCCGGGCTTGCGAGCGCCTGGTGGCGGGATGAAATTTTAGCAAATAGTGCTATCGCGGCAATTTACTCTCAGCCCGGCGTCCAGAAATCAGCCAGTTAGCAGAAAGAAAACGGCCCGGTGCGTTGCAAAGTATTGCCTTTTGTATCCGATGTGGGGCAAAATGCCGCCGCTGCAACCAAATGAATAATCGACGATATAAAAGGCGTCGGTTATTTTTTTTTGCATGTACGAAACGAAACTAAAAACCAAGAGGCCGGGCTTCGTACCGGATAGATATTTACTAAAATCCGACAGTTGTTGTCGCTGAGGAAGAAAGAAATGGGGCAATTTTTCGCTTACGTGGCGGTTATCACCGTAAAGGAGAATAACTATGTCGCATAACGCAACTCCAAACACCTCTCGCGTGGAATTACGTAAAACGCTTACGTTGATTCCGGTTGTTATGATGGGCCTTGCCTATATGCAACCGATGACGCTGTTCGATACATTCGGTATCGTATCGGGCCTCACCAACGGTCACGTTGCGACGGCGTACGCCTTTGCACTGGTCGCGATCCTCTTTACCGCGCTGAGCTACGGAAAACTGGTCCGCCGTTTCCCGTCAGCAGGCTCTGCGTACACCTATGCTCAGAAATCCATTAGCCCGGCAGTTGGCTTTATGGTGGGCTGGTCATCTCTGCTGGACTACCTGTTCATGCCGATGATCAACATTCTGCTGGCAAAAATTTACTTTGAAGCGCTGGTGCCTTCCGTGCCGTCGTGGATCTTTGTTGTCGCGCTGGTGGCCTTTATGACCATTTCTAACCTGCGCAGCATCAAGACCGTGGCAAACTTCAACACCCTGATTGTTATTCTGCAGATGGGCATCGTGGCAGTTATCGTCGGCCTGATCATCTACGGTGTTTCTCACGGTGAAGGTGCGGGCACGCTGACCAGCACGCGTCCATTCTGGTCTGAAGGCGCACATGTTGTGCCGATGATTACCGGTGCGACGATTCTGTGCTTCTCGTTCCTGGGCTTTGACGGTATCTCTTCTCTGTCAGAAGAGACCAAAGATGCTGAGCGCGTGATCCCGAAAGCGATTTTCCTGACGGCGCTGATTGGCGGCCTGATCTTCATCGGTGCCTCCTACTTCCTGCAGCTGTACTTCCCGGATATCTCTCGCTTTAAAGATCCGGATGCGTCGCAGCCTGAAATCATGCTTTATGTTGCGGGTAAAACGTTCCAGTGGGGCGTGCTGATTTTCTCCAGCGTGACCGTACTGGCATCCGGTATGGCGGCACACGCAGGCGTTTCTCGTCTGATGTATGTTATGGGCCGTGACGGCGTGTTCCCGACTCGCTTCTTCGGTTATGTGCATCCAAAATGGCGTACTCCGGCGTGGAACGTGCTGTTGGTTGGCGCGATTGCGCTGATGGCGATTAAATTCGACCTGGTGACTGCAACTGCGCTGATTAACTTCGGTGCGCTGGTGGCGTTCACCTTCGTTAACCTCTCCGTGATTTCGCAGTTCTGGATCCGTGAGAAGCGCAACAAAACGCTGAAAGACCACTTCAACTATCTGGTGCTGCCAGTGTGTGGTGCGCTGACGGTGGGTGCGCTGTGGATCAACCTTGAAGAGAGCTCTATGATTCTGGGGCTGATCTGGGGCGGTATCGGCCTGGTTTACCTGGCCTGCGTAACGAAGAGCTTCCGTAACCCGGTTCCTCAGTACGAAGACGTTGCGTGATGACTCGCCGGGTGGCGCTAGCGCTTACCCGGCCTACAAAACATCACTCCTGTAGGCCCGTGTAAGCGAAGCGCCACCGGGCAAAAAAAAGCGGAGACCATCGTCTCCGCTTTTTTTATGTCTGATTTTCAGACTATCTCTTGTGCGTACTGGAACAGCGCTTTCAGCAGCGCCTGTTTCTCTGCATTCCCTTCGTACTGACCGTAAAGCATCTCCAGCTCCTGGGCGTAGTGGTGCAGATACTCTGGCGTAAACACGTTACGACGATGCTGCAGCCAGCGCTCCTGCTCTGTTTCATCCAGCGTGCCGGGGTAGTTACGTGCGCGGTAATTAAACATCAGCTTTTCGATGCGTTTATCGGCGAAAGTGATGTCCAGCGCCGGCAGGTTCCGCGGCTCGGTTTGCAGGACAATATTCATCGCTGCACGGTCGGCATCGCTGAAGAAGCCGTTGTAGAGCTGTGCATCGACGTTTTCCGACGGCACAAACGGCTCCGCTTCGGCGAAGATCGCGACCACTTTCTCGCGTACCTGCGGATTTTCGCGCAGCACTTTCAGGTTATCCAGGCAGTGCTGACGGTTAATGCCCAGCCTGTCAGCATCCTCCGGGCGCAGCGTATTCGCCTGCGCCAGTACCGGACATTTATTGATATGCACCAGTTTGACCGGCACCGCGGGCAGGTCACCAAGCTCATTTTTCGGGGTGTAGAGCCGTTCGCGCAGGGTATCGCTGTCAAGTTCCAGCAGCGGCGAAATATCGCCCGCTAAATCCACCATGATTACGGCGTTACGGTTTTCCGGATGCCACGCCAGCGGTGCCACCCAGCTTGTATTGCCGCGCCAGGCACCGAACATACCGGAGATATGCACCAGGGGTTTCATCTGCGGCACGTCGATAAGGGTCATGAGCTTCTGCTTGCTGCGATGGCTTAGCAAATACTCAAACAGCCGGGGCTGCGCGGCTTTCACCAGCTTCGCCATGGCAATAGTGGCATAGACGTCCGCCATTGCGTCGTGGGCATTGCTGTGCTCAATGCCATTAGCGCGCGTCAGGTGTTCCAGGCGGAAGCTCGTCAGACCTTCCTCATTTTCCGGCCAGTTGATGCCTTCAGGACGCAGGGCATAACAGGCGCGCATGATATCCAGCAGATCCCAGCGCGAGTTGCGGTTCTGCCAGCTCCAGGCGTACGGATCGTAGAAGTTGCGATAGAAAACGTTGCGGGTCACTTCGTCATCGAAACGGATGTTGTTGTAACCGACCACGCAGGTATTGGGGACGGTAAACAGTTCGTGGATGCGGCGGGCGAATTCCGCCTCGTTCACCCCTTTCTCCCGCGCTTCCTGAGGGGTGATCCCGGTGACCATGACCGCGCCTGGCTGCGGCAGGTAATCATCAGCAGGTTTGCAGTAAAAGACCTCAGGCTCGCCAATGATGTTGAATTCGTCGTCGGTACGGATGGCGGCAAATTGCGCCGGTCGGTCCAGCGCCGGGTGCGTGCCAAAGGTTTCATAGTCGTGGAATAAAAAAGTGGGGCGTGCGGCAGAGTCAGACACCAGTAATACCATCCTGTTAAAAAATGACGCCACTATGGTAAACGATCGTGCGGGTCAGACCGAATAAAAAGCGCCGCCGTGGTGCAAATTTGCGAGACAGATTCAGCGTGAAACCTGCGTTCTGTCACATTTTTTTGCAATTAACCCAGGTAACGACATCAGAACTCCCGTAAAAAGGTCATCGATTTTTAATGACCTGAGGATATACCGTTGAAACGCCGTCTGTTTATTGCTGTTTCTTTACTCGCTTCGAGTATCTCATCTGCTTTTGCGGCCGAACCGCTGGATTTTTCCCCGCAGCCTCCGGCCATTCAGGCGGGCTCTTGGGTGCTGATGGATTACACGACTGGTCAGATCTTAACGGCGGGCAACGAACATCAACAACGTAATCCGGCGAGCCTTACTAAGCTGATGACGGGTTATGTGGTTGATCGGGCCATTGATAGCCATCGCATTACGCCGGATGACATTGTCACCGTAGGCCGTGATGCATGGGCCAAAGGGAACCCGGTTTTTGACGGATCATCCCTGATGTTCCTGAAAGAGGGCGATCGCGTCTCCGTGCGGGACTTAAGCCGCGGGCTGATTGTGGATTCCGGCAACGACGCCTGCGTGGCGCTGGCCGATCACGTAGCGGGTGGGCAGCCGCAGTTTGTGAAGATGATGAACGATTATGTGCAGAAGCTGAACCTGCGCGATACGCACTTTGAAACCGTCCATGGGCTTGATGCGCCGGGTCAACACAGCTCGGCCTATGACCTGGCCGTTCTCTCCCGGGCTATCATCCACGGTGAGCCTGAGTTTTACCATATGTACAGCGAAAAGAGCCTCACCTGGAACGGGATCACCCAGCAAAACCGTAACGGCCTGCTGTGGGATAAAACCATGAACGTGGATGGCCTCAAAACGGGGCACACTTCTGGCGCGGGCTTTAACCTGATTGCTTCCGCCGTTGACGGTCAGCGCCGTTTAATCGCGGTGGTGATGGGGGCGGACAGCCCGAAAGGGCGCGAAGACCAGGCCCGGAAACTGCTGCACTGGGGTCAGCAGAATTTCGATACGGTGCAGATTCTGCACAGCGGTAAAAAAGTAGGGACAGAGCGTATCTGGTACGGTGATAAAGAACAGGTAAATCTGGGTACGGATCAGGACTTCTGGCTGGCTTTACCGAAAGCGGAAGTGGCGAACATTAAGGCGAAATACGTTCTGGATAAAAAAGAGCTGGAAGCGCCGATTGCCGCACATCAGCGGGTTGGGGAGATCCAGCTCTATGACCGCGACAAAGTGGTGGCACACTGGCCGCTGGTCACCCTGGAACGTGTTGATAAGGGTGGGATTTTCTCTCGCCTCAGTGATTACCTGCACCAAAAAATCTAACCTTTCTGAGCAGACTGGCAGGGTTGCGAGTCTGCTCACATAATAAACACTCCTCGTTTGCCGATAATATTGTTCCTGTTTTATAGTGTATAAATATACAGTAATAAGCGGAGGCAGTATGGACTACAGCATCAAGCAGCAACAGAAGCGTAAGATTGCGGGTTTTCATCTTGTTGGGCCGTGGGAAAAAACGGTTAAGCAGGGATTTGAACAGCTGGTCATGTGGGTGGACGGACGTCACATTGAGCCGCTGGAGTGGGTGGCGGTCTACTACGATAATCCTGATGAGGTCCCGGCGGAAAAACTGCGCTGTGATACGGCCGTTACGGTACCGGAGGATTTTGTTATCCCGGATAACAGCGAAGGCGTCATGATGACGGAAATCGCGGCGGGTGATTATGCCGTGGCCACGGCGCGTGTGGAAAACTACGACTTTGCAACACCGTGGTATCAGTTCTTCAATGCCCTGTTGCAGGACAATAAATACCAGATGGCGCTCAAACCCTGCTTCGAACGCTATCTCAATGATGGCAACGCGGACGGTTACTGGGATATCGAAATGTTTATCGCGGTAGAGCACAAAACGGCTTAAGCCTGCTAAATGAAGGGTTTTTCAGCCGGGTGTGATCCGCCCGGCTGAAAACACAGTACAATTGTGATTTGCCGTGTAGCTGGAGAGCGGGTGTGCGTCCCGACAAATCATTAACGCCGTTTGAAATTCGTCTATACAAACATTACCGCGTGGTGCATGGGTGCCGCATTGCGCTGGCGTTCGTATTGACCTTTATACTGGTCCGACTGCTGGATGTTCCGGAGGGGACGTGGCCGCTGATCACGCTGGTGGTGGTGATGGGGCCTATCTCATTTTGGGGGAACGTTGTTCCTCGCGCCTTCGAGCGGATCGGCGGTACCGTTCTTGGCTCTGCGCTGGGGCTTATTGCCCTGAAGCTGGAGCTTATCTCATTTCCGGTCATGCTGGCATGGTGCGGTGCGGCCATGTTCCTCTGCGGTTGGCTGGCGTTGGGCAAACGCCCCTATCAGGCGCTGCTGATTGGTATCACCCTTGCGGTGGTGGTTGGCGCACCGGCCGGGGATATGACTACGGCGCTCTGGCGAAGCGGGGATGTCATCCTGGGCTCGCTGCTTGCCATGCTGTTTACCGGCATCTGGCCGCAGCGTGCTTTTTTGCACTGGCGTATCCAGATGGCCAGCTATGTCACCGCGTTTAACCGCGTTTACCAGGCCGGTTTCTCCCCCAATCTGGTTGAGCGCCCACGGCTGGAAAAGCATCTGCAAACCATCCTTAATGACGTGGTCAAAATGCGCGGCCTGATTACCCCCGCGAGCAAAGAGACCCATATTCAGAAAGCGATTTTCGAGGCTATTCAGACCGTAAGCCGCAATCTGGTCTGCATGCTTGAGCTGCAGATTAACGCGCACTGGGCTTCTCGCCCAAGCCATCTGTTGATGCTCAACGCACATACGCTGAAAGAGACACAGCAGATGACGCAGCAAACCCTGTTGACCATCGCTCATGCGCTCTATGAAGGCAACCCGCAGCCGATACTGGCGAACAGCGAGCGTCTGAATGACATTGTGGCGGAGCTGAAAACGCTTATTAGCGAGCGGCAGGGTGATAACGTGGCGGAAACGCCCATTCATGGCTATGTCTGGTTGAGCCTGGAACTGGCCCGGCAGCTTGAACTGTTATCGCACCTCATTTGCCGGGCGCTGCGCAAATAAAACGCGGATGTGACGCCTGCTGCTTCGATTCAGCAGCAATTGGGGTTATGATAGCGTTAAACGATATAGTCATTGTCATTCGCAGCCGCTGTCAGTAAGGTTATTGATACAACGGTTGCTTTAACGAATCCGAATCTCACATTATCAGGGGTGTAAAAATGGAAACTACCAAGCCTTCGTTCCAGGATGTTCTGGAATTCGTCCGCCTGTTCCGTCGCAAAAACAAACTGCAGCGTGAAATCCAGGACGTTGAGAAGAAGATCCGTGACAACCAGAAACGTGTCCTGCTGCTCGACAACCTGAGCGACTACATCAAGCCAGGCATGAGCGTTGAAGCTATTCAGGGCATCATCGCCAGCATGAAGAGCGACTATGAAGACCGCGTGGATGACTACATCATCAAAAATGCTGAGCTGTCCAAAGAGCGTCGCGATATCTCTAAAAAGCTGAAAGTGATGGGCGAAATCAAAAACGGCGAAGCAAAAAGCGAGTAATCGCAGTGAATGGTGAAAAAGGCTCTCTGGTGACAGAGAGCCTTTTTTATTTTAGTAGGTCGGGTAAGGCGCAAGCCGCCACCTGACAATTTTATCAGGCACAGAAAAGCAAAAAGCCTGCTTTAAAAGCAGGCTTTTTAAATTTGGCTCCTCTGACTGGACTCGAACCAGTGACATACGGATTAACAGTCCGCCGTTCTACCGACTGAACTACAGAGGAATCGTTGTGGAGGCTTATCTTAGCGGCGAAAAAACTTTTGTCAAACCTGATCTTAGAGAAAATCGACCGACTGCTGAATCTGTCGTCAGTTTGTTGTAAATCCACACATCTTTTTCAGGAAAATACTTTGCAGGATGAGCATTTCTCCCCCATCATTTGAAATGGAGTTTCAACTTTTCTCGCTAAGGTCCATTTTGAACGTCACTGCTCCTCTGCGCCAGGCGATCATGCGCACGCCCTGGTATGCAAAACGTAAAAGCTATCGTGTCCTCTTCTGGCGTGAAATCACCCCCCTTGCGGTGCCTATCTTTCTGGAGAATACCTGCGTACTGCTGATGGGGGTGTTGAGCACCTTCCTTGTCAGCTGGCTGGGGAAAGAGGCGATGGCGGGGGTTGGGCTGGCGGACAGCTTCAACATGGTGGTGATGTCCTTCTTCGCGGCTATCGACCTTGGGACAACCGTCGTGGTGGCCTTCAGCCTTGGCAAGCTTGACCCCAAACGGGCCCGCGAGGCGGCTCGCCAGTCGCTGATGATCATGACCATTTTTTCGATCGTTCTGGCGGCGGTGATCCACTATTTCGGTAAAGAGATTATCGACGTTGTCGCCGGGGAAGCCACGAACGAGGTGAAGGACCTGGCGCTAACCTACCTCGAAATGACCGTCATAAGCTATCCGGCCGCAGCCATCGCGCTGATTGGCAGTGGCGCGCTGCGCGGGGCAGGTAACACCAAAATCCCGCTGCTGATCAACGGCGGGATGAATATCCTGAATATCATCATCAGCAGCGTGTTGATCTACGGCGTGTTTTCTTGGGATGGGTTGGGGTTCGTCGGTGCCGGTCTGGGGCTAACCATTTCTCGCTACATTGGTGCTGCGGCGATTATCGGGGTGCTGATGACGGGCATCACGCCTTCGCTGCGGCTTACGCTGAAAAGCTACTTCCGACCCTTTAACTTCGCCATTATCTGGGAAGTGATGGGGATTGGTATTCCCGCCAGTATTGAATCAGTGCTGTTTAACGGCGGTAAGCTGCTGACGCAGATGTTTGTCGCCGGTATGGGGACCGACGTTATCGCCGGTAACTTTATCGCCTTCTCCATCGCCTCGCTGATTAACCTGCCGGGTAACGCGCTGGGTTCAGCCTCGACCATCATCACGGGCAAACGGCTCGGGAAAGGGCAGATAGGCCAGGCGGAACGTCAGCTGCGCCACGTGTTCTGGCTGTCAACGATTGGCCTGACGGCGATCGCCTGGGGAACCGCCCCCTTTGCCGGGCTGATGGCCGCGTTTTATACCCATGAACAGGATGTGAAAGAGGTTGTTAAGATCCTTATCTGGCTCAATGCCGCGTTTATGCCCATCTGGGCGGCCTCATGGGTGCTACCCGCGGGTCTGAAAGGGGCGCGTGATGCTCGTTTTGCGATGTGGGTGTCGATGCTCGGCATGTGGGGGTGTCGGGTTGTGGCGGGTTATACGTTAGGTGTGGTGCTTGGCTGGGGCGTGGTGGGTGTCTGGCTGGGAATGTTCCTTGACTGGGCCGTGCGCGGGGCGCTGTTCTACTGGCGTATGGTCAGCGGGCGCTGGCTATGGAAATATCCGCGACAAAATGCCTGACAAATGCGCGAAATGGAGAATAAATCGGCAAACGATCGGAAATCTGCATTCTGCCTTTGACATCCCGGGGGAGCATCGATAATATGCGCCCCGTTCACACGATTCCTCTGTAGTTCAGTCGGTAGAACGGCGGACTGTTAATCCGTATGTCACTGGTTCGAGTCCAGTCAGAGGAGCCAAATTTAAAAAGCCTGCTTTTAAAGCAGGCTTTTTGCTTTTTAATCTCTGGAAGTATTGCCCGGTGGCGCTGCGCTTACCGGGCCTACTTGTTCCGTAGGCCGGGTTAGGCAAAGCCGCCACCCGGCAAAAGCCGCACTATCGAGCCAAATTAATCGGCGCTGTCGCCTCAATCAGCCACGGACGCGCCTCGCTATTCACCAGCGGTGACAGCGCCTCGCGAACCTGCTGATGATATTCATCCAGCCACTGCTTTTCCTGCCCGGTCAACAGCTGCAATTCCACCTGGCTTAAATCAATCGGGATAAGCGTTAGCGAAGAAAACGTGCAGAACCCCGGGCGGCTTTCAACAATTTCCACCTGGTTTTCAATGCGGATACCGTGGCTGCCGCCCAGATAATACCCCGGTTCAATGGTCATGATATTGCCCGCCACCAGTGGCCAGGGGTTAACCTTTTTGGCGATGCGGTGTGGGTTTTCATGGATGAGAAGCTGATGCCCCACGCCATGTCCCGTGCCGTGATCGTAATCCAGCCCCATTTCCCACAGCGGACGTCGCGCGAAAGCGTCCAGCTGATGCCCGTGTGTGCCGGATGGGAACTGCAGGGTTATCAGCGACAGGAAGCCTCTCAGTACGGCGGTATAATGCATACGCTGCTGCGGGGGAACATGACCCCAGGCAAGCGTGCGCGTGGCGTCAGTGGTGCCGTTAGTGTACTGACCGCCAGAATCATTCAGGTAAAAATGATCGTGGCCGATGGGTTTGTTGCTGGCCTCGCTGGAGTGATAGTGGCACATCGCCGCGTTGCTCGAAGAGGCGGAAATGGTCGCAAAGCTCTGCTCGATAAAGCCGGGCTGCTGTTTACGGAACGCGAGCTGTTGCGCCTGTACTTCGAGCTCGGTTAACGGATTTCCAGCCGCTTCACGTCGCGGCACTTCACGGCTCAGCCAGGCCAGGAAGTTGACCCACGCGGCGCCGTCCTGGTGATGACATTCACGATATCCTGCCAGCTCGACCGGGTTTTTGGTGGCTTTCAGCAGGGTGATCGGATCGGTCTGCCAGACGATCTCCCCCTGGGGTTCAATGGCGAAGCGCAGGGCTACCGGTGCGGAATCGGCATCGACCATCACTCGTTTACCTTCCGCAATTTCTCGGCAGCGTTCGATAAAGGTGTCCTGTGGCGCAGTGGCGAGCGTGTTACGCACGGCTTCGGGCAGGGCGCTGAGCTTAATGTCGTTAACAAACCACTCCACGTGACCGTCGCGACGCAACAGGGCAAAAGAGAGCGGTACCGGGCTGGTGGGGATATCTGACCCGCGTACGTTGAGCAGCCAGGCAATGTTATCCGGCAGCGTAACCGCCAGATAATCAGCATTGTTCGCGGCCAGCACGGCGGCAACGCGCTGACGTTTGTCTTCGCTGCTTTCACCGCTTACCGCAACCGGCATTTCACGGATCGGCCCCGCCGGTGCGGCAGGACGATCGATCCAGAGCGTGTCAAACGGTGAGGCATTCAGCGGGACGAGCTCACACGGCGTGGCAGAAAGTTGCGTAAACTCGGTATTTGTCATCAGCAGTGGATCAAAACCGATGCGCGTGGCGGGCTCAACGTTTGCCGCCAGCCATGCTGCCAGCGGTTCATTGTGCAGATGATGAATTTCAATCTCATCCAGGTTGACCTGAACGCGGGCCTGCACCTGATAGCGCCCGTCGACGAACAGCAACGCCTTGTCTTTCAGAACCAGCGCCAGGCCAGCCGAGCCGTCAAAGCCCGTCAGCCAGGCCAGTTTTTCATCATACGGCGCGCAGTATTCACTCTGCCAGGCATCCGCGCGCGGGACGATCATCCCGTCGAGATGGTTTTCCTGTAGCCACCGGCGCAGGGCCGCTAAGGGTGATGAGGTGGACATGCATTTTCCTTAATTGTTATCAGCGGAACGGTGGCTCGTTGAAGGTACGCAACTTGCGGGAATGCAGTTTGTCACCTTCCGCCCGCAGCAAATCAATGGCGCGAATGCCAATTTGCAGGTGTTCGGATATCGCCCCTTCATAGAAACGGTTGGCCTGACCCGGCAGCTTGATTTCGCCATGCAGCGGCTTATCTGACACGCAGAGCAAGGTGCCGTAAGGCACGCGGAAGCGATACCCCTGCGCGGCAATGGTGGCGCTTTCCATATCAATCGCCACCGCACGGCTCAGGTTGAACCGCAGCGCGGAGGCGGAGTAACGCAGCTCCCAGTTACGGTCATCGGTAGTGACCACCGTACCGGTGCGCAGGCGCTGCTTAACCTCTTCACCGGGCATGCCGCTCACCTCTTTGGTGGCGTCATACAGCGCGCGCTGCACCTCAGCGATGCTCGGAATCGGAATGTCTGGCGGCAGCACGGCGTCGAGAACGTGGTCGTCGCGTAAGTAGGCGTGGGCCAGCACGTAATCGCCAATCAGCTGGCTTTCGCGCAGGCCGCCGCAATGGCCGATCATCAGCCAGACGTCCGGGCGCAGTACCGCCAGATGGTCGCAGATGGTTTTGGCGTTCGACGGCCCCACGCCGATGTTGATCAGCGTGATGCCCTGGCCGTCGGCGGTGATCAGGTGCCAGGCAGGCATCTGGTGCTTTTTCCATGCCAGGTCGGAAATGGCCTGCTCGGGCGCTTCGGTCTCTGCGGTGATCCAGATCCCGCCCGCACAGGAGAGCGCGATGTACGGGCTTTCCGGGTCAAGGATCTGGCTGCAGCCCCAGCGGACAAACTCATCGACGTAACGGGTGTAGTTGGTAAACAGCACGAACGGCTGGAAATGCTCGGCGGGCGTGCCGGTGTAGTGGCGCAGGCGTGCCAGCGAGAAATCCACCCGGCGGGCATCAAAGTGCGAGAGGGGAGAAAATTCTGCCGGGTGATAAATCCCGTCTGCCGTTTCATCGCCAATCTGTGAAAGCTCGGTGGTTGGGAAATGGCGGGTCAGTCCCGCGCTCATGGAACGATCAAGGGTTAGCGCCGAACCGTCAATCACGTAAGGATACGGGATCTCATGCTGTGAAGGTTCTACGGCAATGTGTGCGCCGTAATCCTGGTATAACAGCGTGAGTTGCTCTTCAAGATAAGGGCGGAACAGTGCAGGGCGGGTGACGGTGGTGCTGTAGCAGCCGGAGTGGGTAAAACGGGCATAGGCGCGGGTTTTTGGCGTCGTGCTGGCGCTGCCATCCCAGGTCACAGAGAGCGATGGATAAACAAAAAGGCCCTCACTTCTGGCCTTTTCGTCGGGAAGTTTCCCTGTTTCGATATATTCGCTGATGGCGCTGCGCAGCGCGTTGACGGACTGTTCGTACAGTGCGTCGAGTTTTTCCAGCGCCTGAGCCGGGGTCAGGCTGGAGCCCTTATTATTCATCTCTGTCTCCTTGTTCCACAGGTGTGCGACTCTACCCGATAGTATGTCACACGCCTGTGAAACAAAAGGGAGATCAGCTGTGGCGCGTCTCTTTCATCAGTAGCGCCGTCGCCGCTGACAGCAGGCATCCAGCCAGCAGATAAATCGCCACGCTGTGCCAGTTTCCCCCGGAGAAGGTCACCAGCGCGGCGGCAATAAACGGCGTGAAACCGCCGCCGACCACGCTGGCAACCTGGTAGCCCACACCCGCGCCGCTGTAGCGATAGCTCGCACCAAACAGTTCGGTAAACATCGGCTGTTGTACGCAGACCACCATATCGTGAGCGATGTTCGCGAGCATAATGGCGAAGAAAACAATCCAGAAGACAGACTGCGCCTCCAGCGCCATAAAGAACGGCCAAGCGCTGAGGGTACCAATCAGCGCGCCGGTGATATAGACGCGACGGCGGCCAAATTTGTCCGCCAGCCAGGCGAAACAGGGGATAGTCAGGCAGCTGATCCCGCCGACCACCAGACCAATATTCAGGAATAGCTCACGCGGCAGACCGAGATTTTGCGTCGAGTAGTTCAGGGCAAACGCGGTGACGATGTACATCGTCAGCAGCTCACACAGGCGCAGGGCGATAATTTTCAGAAAAGCGCCAGGGTGCCGGACGAGGGCTTCCATAACCGGAAGGCGTTTTTTGACGGAAGGCTTTTCCTGCTGCTTTTCGAATTCTGCCGACTCCTCCATCCCATTACGGATCCACAGCGCGGCAATGACCAGCACGATGCTGAAGATAAACGGAATGCGCCAGCCCCAGCTCAGGAACTGCTCGTCGGTGGTGTAATGGCTGATGAGTGACACCAGCCCGGTCGACAGTAGCAGCCCCACGCCATATCCCACCTGTACGCCGCTGCTGTAGAACGCTTTCCGGTTTTTCGGTGCGCTCTCAACGGATAACAGCGCCGCACCGCCCCATTCGCCGCCTACGGCGAAGCCCTGGATGGCGCGCAGTATCACCAGCAATACCGGTGCCCACCAGCCAATGGCGGAAAACGAAGGGAGAATGCCAATCAGCGCGGTGGCAATCCCCATCATCCAGACGGTAAGCATTAGCATGCGTTTGCGGCCCAGTCGGTCGCCGAAGTGGCCGAAGATCACCCCACCAAGCGGACGAAACAGGAACCCGACGCCGAAGGTGGCAAATGCGGCGAGGGTGCCCATCGCGGGGCTGACCTGGGGGAAGAATTCACGGTTAAACACCAGCGCGGCGGTGATACCGTAGAGCAGAAAATCATACCAGTCGACGACGGCGCCCGCGAAGCTGCCGAGGGCGGCGCGACGGGCACGATTGAGCGAAGGGGTCTCCTCGCCGGGTCGTTCGGAGATGAGGGTGGAGTCCATAGTTGTCCTGTCCATACTGATTTTAATTATTGGTATAAGAAAAGGTCACTCACATAGCAGCCGTCATATAAACGGAACCTATGAGACTACCGCGACAGGCAGCCCGTGCAAACTGATTTTATCTCCTGATGGGTAATGCAAAACGGCTACGCTATGCTTAACAAATAGCGAAGCGACTGAGGAAGGGAAGATGCGCCGTACAGAGGTGTTGGGTTGTCTTGCTGCATTACTGATCGGCCACAGCGTGCAGGCGGTGAGTTATCCCTTACCACCGACGGGCAGTCGTCTGGTGGGCAGCTCGCAGGTCATCATCGTGCCGGATCGCAATACGCTACCGCTGGAGGCGTTTGCCGCGCGCTACGGACAGGGCCTAAGCAATATGCTGGAAGCAAACCCGGGCGTGGATCCTTTTCTGCCTACGTCCGGCACCCGGCTGGTGATCCCCCAGCAACTGATTTTGCCCGACACCGTCCGCGAGGGGATTGTCGTTAACGTGGCGGAAATGCGTCTCTACTATTATCCACCGGGCAGTAATACCGTTGACGTATTGCCCATCGGCATCGGTCAGGCCGGGCGTGAAACTCCGCGAAACTGGGTAACGGCCGTTGAGCGTAAGCAGGAAGGCCCCACCTGGTCTCCGACGCCGAATACGCGGCGCGCCTATGCGGCAGAGGGGAAAACGCTTCCAGCCTTCGTGCCCGCCGGGCCGGATAACCCGATGGGCCTGTATGCGATATATATCGGCAGGCTGTATGCGATTCACGGCACTAACTCGAATTTCGGTATCGGGCTACGGGTCAGCCAGGGATGTATTCGTCTGCGTAACGCCGATATCAAATATCTTTTCGATAATGTTCCCGTGGGCACCCGTGTGCAGATTATCGATCGCCCCGTTAAAGTGACGACAGAGCCGGACGGTAGCCGATGGGTGGAGGTTCATGAACCGCTATCACGCAATCGGGCGGAATTCGAGTCAACCCGGAGAGTGCCTCTGCCCATTTCGGCCGCGCAGCGGACACAGTTGATTAACGAGGGCGCGGGAGCGGAGCTGGAACGTCGGTCGGGGATGCCGGTTAAGATCGGTATGTGAGGTGATTTTCGCCGGGTGGCGGCTTCGCCTTACCCGGCCTAAGATTCGAGGTTTTTGTAGGTCGGGTAAGGCGAAGCCGCCACCCGACAATTTTACCAGATGCAGAAAAGCAAAAAGCCCGCTCGTAAGCAGGCTTTTCAAATTTGGCTCCTCTGACTGGACTCGAACCAGTGACATACGGATTAACAGTCCGCCGTTCTACCGACTGAACTACAGAGGAATCGTGTGAACGGGGCGCATATTATCGACGTCAGCCGCGCTTGTCAAAGGGTGGATCAACGCCTTTTGATCGTTTGCTGACAAAATCGGCAATGTGATGTTTTTGACAGCGTAATGCACCGCTTTGGTGCGTATATACCTCTAATGGGGCAGATCATAAACTGCTGTTTCAGTAATAAAACCCCCCTCCATGATTAGGTTTCCTTATTTTCAGGCGCTTAGCGAGGAATTCAGACCGCCCGGTAAAAGTGGCATTCATATTGCAAAACCTGTTCAACAACGATAGCCAGTACCGGCAAAGCATTTCGAACAGGGGGCAAAATGAACTTAAGACGACTGAAATACTTCGTAAAAATCGTCGATATCGGCAGCCTGACTCAAGCAGCAGAAGTGCTGCATATCGCGCAGCCTGCGCTGAGCCAGCAGGTGGCTACTCTGGAAGGCGAGATGGATCAGCAATTATTGATTCGTACCAAACGCGGCGTCACGCCAACGGAAGCCGGAAAAATTCTTTATACCCATGCCCGCACTATTCTGCGCCAGTGCGAACAGGCGCAACTGGCGGTCAACAACGTCGGCCAGACCCTCAGCGGGCACGTTTCCATTGGTCTTGCGCCGGGCACTGCGGCGTCTTCTATCACCATGCCGCTGCTGCAGGCCGTTCGTGCTGAGCTGCCGGAAGTGCTGGTCTATCTGCACGAGAACAGCGGTTCGGTACTCAATGACAAACTGCTCAATGGCCAGCTGGATATGGCGGTCCTTTACGATCGTTCTCCGGTCGCCGGGATCACCAGCCAGCCGCTGCTGAAAGAAGATCTCTACCTCGTGGGCACCCGCGACTGTCCGGGGCAGAGCGTCGATCTTACCGCCGTGGCAGAAATGAACCTCTATCTGCCGCGTGATTACAGCGCCGTGCGTGTGCGCGTGGATGAAGCATTCTCCCTGCGTCGCCTGACGGCCAAAATCATCGGCGAGATCGACTCACTCTCCACGCTGACCGCGGCCATTGCCAGCGGAATGGGCGTCACCGTGTTGCCAGAATCCGCAGCGCGCTCGCTCTGCAGTGCGGCAAATGGCTGGATGGCACGGATCACGACGCCTTCGATGAGCCTGCCGCTGTCGCTCAACATGTCCGCACGCGGCTCGCTGACGCCACAGGCGCAGGCGGTAAAAGAGATTTTGATGTCGCTGGTCAGCAAGCCATCGCTTGAGAACCGTGAACTCCAGCTCGTGAGCTGATATTCCATAAAAGCATAAGTTGCGGGTTTTTATTATTTGTTCTGCAGTGCGGCTGACTCTAACAATAGCGTTATGTCAGATGCGCCGGAGTGAATCGTGAATTTCCAGCAACTTAAAATTATCCGTGAGGCGGCCAGGCGGGATTACAACCTGACCGAGGTCGCCAATATGCTTTATACCTCTCAGTCCGGCGTCAGTCGCCATATCCGCGAGCTGGAAGAAGAACTGGGGATAGAGATTTTTATCCGTCGCGGCAAACGTCTTCTTGGCATGACGGAGCCGGGCAAAGCCTTGCTGACCATTGCGGAGCGGATCCTCAACGAAGCCAGCAATGTGCGCCGCCTGGCGGATCTCTTCACGAATGACGCCTCGGGCGTTCTCACTATCGCTACCACCCACACCCAGGCGCGTTATAGCCTGCCGCCGGTGATTAAAGCCTTCCGCGAACTCTTTCCCGACGTCCGCCTGGAGCTTATCCAGGGGACGCCGCAGGAAATTGAAGTGCTGCTGCAAAACGGTGGGGCAGATATCGGCATTGCCAGTGAACGCCTGAGCAATGACCCGCTGCTGGTGGCTTTTCCCTGGTTCCGCTGGTATCACAGTTTGTTGCTCCCCGCCGATCATCCGTTGAATCAGGTTTCGCCCCTGACGCTGGAAGACATTGCCAAATGGCCGCTGATTACCTATCGCCAGGGCATTACAGGACGCTCGCGCATTGATGAAGCCTTCAACCGCAAAGGGCTCACGCCGGACGTGGTGCTGAGCGCACAGGACTCTGATGTAATCAAAACCTACGTCGAGCTCGGGCTGGGCATAGGTCTGGTGGCAGAACAGTCCAGTGGCGAACGCGAGGGGGGAGATCTGGTGCGTCTTGATACACGTCATCTGTTTGATGCTAATACCGTATGGCTCGGCCTGAAGCGTGGACAGCTGCAGCGCAACTATGTGTGGCGTTTTATCGAACTTTGCAACGCCGGGCTGTCCGTTGATGAGATTAAACGTCAGGTGATGGAGCCAGAAGAAGTGGCGATTGATTATCAGATTTAAGCCCTTTATAGCACCGTCTCCGTCGACAAGAAGCACAAGCCTGCAATTAAAGCAGGCTTTTTTATTGAAACCGTTTAATTTCCTGACCGCTTATTCTTAAGAATACCCTGATTAACAACGATACTTTGTAACGTCATAAGGTTGTCTTATATTTAAATATTTCTCATATTTTCCATTGAGTTACATATAAAAATAAATAACGAAATATGATTCTTTTAGGTAAGGGTAATATTTGCGTGCGGTAAAAACTCGCGGTTAAATAAAAGAGTCATTATTTTAATACCTAGCACATTTAATTGCCGTTATCTGTGGGAAATTTTCTGCCTTATTTATCATTTAATTTTATTAATTTAGATATTGATTGGTTAGCTGTGCTTACAGCTTATCCAGGAAATGCTTACTTAATTACCTGCTAAATTTCAGGTCAATTTTTTGTTATTTTTTCTGGACAAATTTGATTGGGTTGTAATATGTTTGTTTCACCCTGTGATGAAAGGCATGACATTGTGGAATCAAAAAGACTTATTACTTCTGGCAGCAGCTGGGAGGAGGCTTTCGGTTTCTCGCGAGCGGTAGAAGCAGACGGTTGGCTATATATTTCGAAAACGGGACCTCTTAATTCTTGTGGTGAGATTGAATCTGATGACATCTCACTGCAAACGGAATGCGTTCTGAATAAGATCAAGGGGATACTTGAATCCAGTGGTTATGCAATAGACGATGTAATACAAAGCAGGCTGTATCTGACTGAAATTGAAGAATGGCAGCAGGTAGCGCGTATCCATGGGCACTATTTCCGTGATTCCCGACCTGCATTTACGTTATTGCATGTCTTACCGTTTCCCGAGAAAAAAATGAAAGTAGCAATTGATATTGTGGCAAAAAAAAGACAGGGGGCGATTAATGAGTGATATCGCGCAAGAAAATCCGGTTTCGCCGTTATTTATCTGGTTCGCCAGCATCGCGGCGGGTACGGCTATGGCAAATAACTATATTCTTCAGCCCGTATTGCCCGCTATCGCGGCATCTTTGCAGTTGCCTCTGTTTTATACCGGCTTCATTGCGGCGAGCATGCAAATAGGTTATATGCTGGGAATACTGTTTCTTGTTCCGCTTGGAGACAGCGTTAACCGTAAGAAACTGATTATTTCTCAGTTTATTCTCCTCTCACTTGCGCTCTTCGCCGCTTCCCTGACCCGTCAGCCGTTGCTCCTTTTTAGCGCGGGAATAGTGACAGGCGCCATGGCGACAAGCGCAGTGCAACTGAATGCGCTTGGATTTCACATTACGCCAAAAGGCGCTACGGTCGGACTGATCACCATGGGCATTTCGGCAGGAATTTTGCTCGCGAGGCTCGTGGGCGGCAGTCTGGCCGATGCGCTTGGCTGGCGAGGGATGCTGGCCATCGTCGCAGCCGTTATGGCCTCCATGGCGCTACTGGCCATCAGATGCCTGCCTGATGTTAAACCCGCAAGGGAGACGGGGTATCTGAGCGTCATGGTGCAATTGCCGGGCTTGCTGCGTAACGTGCGGCTTATTGAATCTGCCGTCACCGGAGGGGCATGGTTTTTCGTCTTTAGCCTGTTATGGGTGACCATCATGCTTCATCTGCAAAGACCGCCACTCCATCTGCCAGCGGGAACAGCCGGATTATTTGGCCTGGCGGGTATCGTCGGTCTTGTACTGGCGAACTATGCGGGGAAACTGGCTGACCGCTTCGGGTGTCGCAGCGTGATTTTTGGCGGAATGGTATTTGTGGTTGCGGGAATAGCCATACTATTTCTTTTTCCTGCGTCCTTACCGGGAATTACGCTGGGCATTATATTATTCGATTTAGGGTGTTTTGCCGCGCAGGTGGCTAACCAGACGCGGGTTCTCGGATTACATCCGGATAAAAGAAGCAGCCTCTATGCGCTTTATATGTTCTTTTATTATGCATTGGGCGCAGCCGGATCCGTTACCGGTCCGTGGGTTTATGAAAGGTGGGACTGGCAGGGCATCTGTTTGCTGAGCCTCGTTATGGTGATGATAGCGATGATAACCACCGCGATGGGGTATTTTAACGAGAACAGCGTCGCCCACGTTTCGAACTAAACACTTTTAATATCAATAAACTCAACGCTAGCATTGGCGGGGATACCCATGTTTATTATTCAGCTTTCGGTAATTGTTTTTGCCTGCTATGTCGTCGGCAAACTTATGGAGCAAATAGGTCAAACACAGGTTATTGGCCATATTTCTGCAGGCGTTTTATTGGGACCGACTTTCTTTCCCGGAATAATGTCTCTGTTCTCATTTCAAACGTCTTTATTTAGCCAGGAGTCGCTGACCACCATAGATAAGCTGGCGAATCTGGGCATGATTCTGCTCATGTTCGATATTGGGTTGTCGCATTTTCATGGTCATAATCATGGCCGTCGAAAGCAGACTATCGCTGCATTGAAAATAGCGTTCCTGGGCATGCTGCTGCCGTTTATCGGTGGCATGTTAGCGGGAAATTCGGTACATGCCGAACTGGCGCCACAAACCGATCGTCTTTTATTTAATATCTTTATGGGGACGGCGCTGGCGGTATCCGCTCTGCCGGTCATTGTGCGAATCATTGAAGATTTAAAAATGCTTCACCTGGCCATCATTCCTCCCGTCATTACCGCTGCCATTCTTACCGATGTGGCAGGCTGGGGGATTTTGGCTTTGGACAGCGTATTTGCCGCGGTTGAAGGAAAATCTGATTCGCTGTGGTCGTATTTGGCGGTCGTGACGGCAGCCCTGGTACTTTATGGGTTGGTGACCGGCAAAGTCGTGGTTCCCCTGCTTATACGGTATGCGCACAGGCCGGAGATGAGATTTCCGGCGATCATTTTTTGGATTTTGGTCAGCGCGTGGGGAGCGGAGTATCTTCACCTGCACAGTGGTTTCGGTGCCTTGCTGGCGGGCAGCATGTTCGCGCGGATCCCCGGGTTAGCGAAGCAATGGCATGCGAGTATGAACGGTTTCATGCACTATCTTTTACTTCCCGTGTTGTTTGTCAGCGCCGGTCTGAAAACGCATTTCGACTTCAGTATGGCAACGCAGGACATTGCCTGGATAATTGGGTTCACCTTACTGGCATTTATAACCAAATTCAGTGGTGCTCTGCTCGGGGCGCGTATTTCAGGATATTCCCTTCGTGAAGCCTCTATGATTGGCGCGCTCATGAATACGCGTGGTCTGATGGAGCTGGTTGTGCTGTCTATCGGGCTCGAATTGCATCTTATTTCACAACGAGTCTACTCCATTATGGTCATCGTGGCGCTCGTGGTAACGGCAACCACACCGCCAATATTACGTTGGTTAAATAAAGAATCATCTTCCGCTGTAGTAAATAAAACACTTGAAAACATTAAAGGGTAAAATTATGAAGCTGGATATGCCTGTAATTGTCGATCGTATTAAAGAAATCATCGCTGAACGTATTGGTCTGGATGTCGAGCGCGAAGATATTGCTGACGAGACCGGTCTCGCCTCAATGGTAGGAATGGATTCTATTGGATTTGTAGAATTACGCTTCCAGTGTGAGGAAGAGTTTAATATTAAAGTTGAAGATAAAGAGTTTTCGCCCGCGAATTTTTATTCGTGCCAAACCCTTTCGCGTTTCATTATGAATAAGCTTGGAGCCTGAGAATGTTAACGCGAGCAGAAGAATGTGCCGCATTTGTTCCCTATGAGCCTGCCGGTTTATTTTCTCCGGTGCAGGCAACGTCTGCGGTGGGGACCAGCGGCACTGAAGGAGAGAGTTATCAATACTATGTCGATTACTGGCAGCGGCAGAGTCTGGAACCCGGTCGGGTGGTGCTGATAGCGATGCCGAACTGCCCGGACTTGATGTATATGTTCTTTGCTGTCCTCAACAGTGGCTTTGTGCCTGCGCTGATCCCGCCGCTCACGCCAGCAGAACGCATCCTGCAGATGCTTGAGGACTTTGCGGCGGGGGCGCTGGTGCGTACGCCGGTTCAGCCAGGACGATGGCAGGAGCTGGGCGTAAGCGCAGCTGAACCCCTCGGGCGCTGGCAGGTGGGAAAATGCCGTGATGGCGGACCCGTACAGACACAGCCGGGGCAGGTCGTGATAGCCACGTCCGGCACGTCGTCGTCGTTCAGCAGCGGCTGTGTCCATCATTTTGATTCGCTGCGGCGTAACGCGCTGCGTCATGCCAAAAGTATCGGCATGAGCGCCAGCGACAGGGTATTGATCAGTTTGCCGATGTGCTATTCCACCGCGCTGGTTGCCCAGATGATTGCTGCCCTGGAGACGGGCTGCGAAATTGTTATCAGTGGACCTCCGTTTTCTGTACCCCATTATCTGGATGATTTACAGCGATACGGCGTGACCCTAAGTTCGCTCACGCCCGTATTGCTGCGACAGTTGAACGCCTGGGAAACAACGCTTCCGCCGGGGTTAAACAAACTGACGATTGGGGGCGATTTGGCTGCGCCGAATGAGGTGGAAGCCTTTTTACTCCGACAGCCATGGCTTGAGTTATATCTGACTTATGGCATCAGTGAGGCCGGACCGCGGGTGTCGACATGCCCGGCTCATCTGCTGGGGAGAGGATATTATGCGTCAGCCGGACGTCCTATTGACCAGACGGACGTTCGTATCCTGCCCGGTGCAGACGGCCAGGACGGGCAGGGGGAGTTGCTAATTAGTTCTGATACGTTGCTCGTCAAGCGCATTGGGCGCGGTAACCGACAAACGTTCATTGAGCTTGATGGCAAACGCTGGCTTCGCACCGGAGACATCTTCTTCCAGGACGCTGATGGGTTCCTGTTTTTCAAAGGCAGAATCAGTGATTTTATTGTTATCAGGGATGAGAAAGTCAATATCGGCGCCGTGAAGCAGCTGTGCCGGGAAATTAAAGGGGTGATGACCTGCAAGACCCAAATTGTCAATGAAGGGGATCAAATTGCGGGATTCGATATTGTTTTGACCTGCGATGAATCAGTGATCAATGAAACCAATTGCCAGCAGCACAGTGCCAGCCTGCTGAAAAAACTCAAACGCCACGAACGGCCACGTAATATAAACTTTGTTTATTGTGGCGCGGCCTCTTTAACACAATATAAGTAAGGTGATGTTATGAATGATGAACTTCGGGAACTGGCACGGGCAGTCATTGAAAAATATCACCTGGCGAGCCTTGATGATATTCTACGTGAAGTTCCAAAAACAATGTGCCATGTCCTTCAGGAATCAGATGTGTTTGAAACATGGCCGGCAGACATCGTTCGCCTCAAATTTCCTGAGGAGCATTGGGATTATTATATTTCACGTTACGAGCATTTTCGCGACGAGGTCATACGTAACCTGACACCTCAGGATTATCTTCGTGAAATGCTGGGTCAAACACAGCGCTTGCCCTGCTTCTGTTCGGAAATGGCCGATGTCTCGGCAATACTGTATAGCCAGATAATCAACAAGCCAGTGTATTCTCTTCGGAATATTTTTGTGAATTATCTTTATTTGTCCCGCCCCTGGCATTGTATTAATGCAGTAGTGGAAGATGATCGCATTCGATATTTTGATATTTCTGCTTATGCACAGGTTCTGGACCGTAAAAGAAGGAAAGTGGTTAAGCCTGCCGAGCTCGAAGGATTTGATGCGACAGACATCGCATTTGATTTTATTGAAAGTCCACGCTGGCTACAAAAAGAACCTTATCAACGAAAGATAGAGTTAACGGCAGGCGAGATTAAAGATAATTTTTCTCCTTCTCCGCTTGAAGATAAACCTTCAAACGAATTTTTGCGCGCGTTCCACTGATATATCGTTAATTCACTTTAACCAGCTTACCGTACTATTTTGCGGTAAAGGAAAAAATGATGACTACTACAACGTATGTCGCCAATGTTGTCGGCATGGGATGGACAACTGCGTCTGGCGATCGTATCGAGGATGTTTTCCAGACTTTACTGGAAAAACAAACCGGTATTGCGCCTGCGCCATCGGATCGAAGCTTGCGTACCGATTTGGCCGCCATGCTGCCGGGTGAATGGCCTGCCGAAATGCGCGAAAAATTGATCGCTCTGACGAAACGCACGGCCCGCCAGGCGCTAGAGGATTCGGGTGCAGCAGAACCTGTGCCGGAGGAGCGACGCTTTTTGATTGTCGGAACCAGTCTGGGATTCCGCCTCGACAGCGAGGCGTTTTGCCGGGAGCCGCTCGACGGCTGGGTCAACGAGGTAGCGGAGTCGCTGGGAATGGAAGGGATAGCCCTTTCTACCGCCTGCTCCTCGGGCTCGGATGCTCTTCTTCTGGGGGCGCATTTAATTGCAACGGGGCAAGCCGATCTGTGCGTGTGCGGCGGCGCCGATATTCTTACTGATTCAAAACGTCTGGCCCATAGCGCATTAGGCACGCTCTCACTTTCTACCCTGAAATCGTTCGATGCTACACACGAAGGAACCATTCTCGGAGAAGGGGCCGGTTTTCTGGTGCTGCAACGAGAAGGCGGCTCTGCACCACGCGTGCTGGCAAGGCTTGTCGGTGCTGGGGCGTCTAACGATGCGGCAGGCTTGACCGCGCCGGATGAGCAAGGCAATGGCATCCGCCTGGCATTGCAGCGTGCCCTGACGCAGGCGGGACTTGAACCTGGCGATATTGCGCTTATTAATGCGCACGGTTCGGGTACCCTGACCAACGATCGGGTTGAAAGCAATGCCTATAACCAGTTTTTCACACATCGTCCCTGGGTCTTCGCGACGAAGGGCAATTTTGGCCATACGCTGGGGGCGACAGGGGCGCTGGAAGCCATCGCGCTCATTCATAGCCTCAATGCGGGCACGATCCCCCCGGTGTATGAACTGAAAAAGCCGATTGATGGCCTGCGTTTTAATTTACCTGCCGCGCAGCCTCAGCCCTTAACGGGAAAGACCGGGTTAAGCATGACGATTGGGTTTGGTGGTTTTAACACCTGCCTGATATTTACCGTAATGTAAAAGGTGGGGCAGCTAATGAAGATCGTTTCTACGAGTACCGCACGCTCATTAATCTGGTCTGATTTAGATGAGACCTTGCGCCGGGGGCTAAAAACAGCCGACCCATTGTCTTTAAATGTGCTGTTTACTGTCGATGAACTTTATCAACAGCACAAGGGATTGCTGGATAATCATCTTGAAAGCGTCGGGGTTATTCAGTTTGGCACGGCATTCCCAGTGAATACCAGCGAGAAAATTATTCATGACATGGCAATAAAATCGCGCGTCTCTCCGGTCGATTTTATTAATGCCAATGTTGGGGCACCTATTTCCATTTGCTGTACGCGCTATCGCTTTCAGGGACCCACCATGGTACTGACAATGCCGCAGCGCACTGGCAAAGAAATTGCCCTGTCTCTGGCGAGAGAATGGTTAACACAACAGGCAACATATCTTTTTCTGATTCAGGCAGATCACACGCGTGAACATGAAATCGAAATAACAACTCAGCTAGTCACTCAGTAATATTATTAAGGGTAAAGCAATGAAACAAAGTCATTATGATGTGGCCATCATCGGGAGCGGTATTGCAGGAACCATGCTCGGCGCTATTCTGGCAAAACAGAAATTAAACGTGGTAATTATTGATGCCGGTACCCATCCTCGCTTTGCCGTCGGAGAATCGATGGTGCCGGAAAGTGCTGTACTGTTGAAAATTCTGGCGCGTCAGTACAATATTCCTGAGCTGGCGTGGCCGGGGGAAATTCACGCGCTGATGGAAAATATTGGTACGTCGAGCGCCGGTATTAAACTGGCGTTCAGCTTTGCATGGAACGGTAAGAATAAAGCGCATAATCCCCAGGACGTTGTGTCGACACCCGTATTGTCGCCGGAAGCGCATCTGTTCCGTCAGGATGTTGATGCCTATTATCTGGCGCTGGCCGCACGTCTGGGGGCCGATATTCGCCAGCAAACCCGCATCCAGTCGATTGAAGAAACCGGCGACGGGATGCTGCTGGATCTGGGAAAAGAGCAGATAAAAGCCAGGTACGTCGTGGATGCAGCAGGCTATCGTTCACCGGTTGCCGATAAGTTTGGCCTGCGCGAAGGTGCACGTGAGATGCAGAGCCGTACGCGTTCGTTGTTCACCCATATGACAGGGGTCAAACTGTATGAAGACGTCATCGCCTCAACGGACGTGACCGGTTCGCCGACCCCGCTCTCACAGAGCACGCTGCACCACATGTTTGAAGGCGGATGGCTGTGGATTATTCCGTTCAACAACCACCCCTATTCGACCAATACCTTATGCAGCGTCGGCCTGCAGTTCGATATTGATAAACATGGTCCCGCAGGCGATCCGGAAGAAGAGTTTACCCGTTTTCTCGATGAGCACCCCTCCGTTGCCCGTCACTTTGAGAGCGCGGCACGGGTACGCGAATGGACCGTTGCACCTCGTCTGAATTACACCAGCCGCGAAAGCGTAGGGGAGCGTTATTGCCTTTTAGGCCATGCAGTGGGCTTTGTCGATCCGCTGTTCTCGCGCGGGTTGGTGAATACGTTCGAATCGATTCTGCGCGTCGCGCCTAAAATTGTTCGTGCCGTCAGACAGGATGACTGGTCAGCAGCGAATTTCGCCAGCTATCAGGATTACAGCCTGGAAGTGGTGAAGGTAAACGACAGGCTGGTGGCAAATTCATTCACCGCATTTGATAGCTTCCCACTGTGGAATGCGTGGTTCCGTATCTGGATTAGCGGCAGTTACATCGGCGTGTTGCGTCTGCGTAAAATCCTCAGCGACTATCAGCAGCACGGTGATGACGAGCGGCTTGAGAAGGAATTTGAAAGCGCAACCTATCCGGGACATCTTTCCATTGAGAGCCCTTACTATGAGGCTATTTTCGATAAGGCCTGCGAAACAATGGAAGCCTATCGCGCCGGTAACCTTCCAGAAAAAGAGGTAATCGCTACGCTTCATTCGCTTTTTGCTGACAACCGCGAGCATTTCCCCATCGATTTCTCTGATTTCACCAATCGTTACCTGTCCCGGGCAACGGAGGAATTTGCCGATTCTCTGTTCTACTGGGCTCATAACGCGCCTGGCGGAATCGGGCACTTGTTCGACCGCGGAGATAAACCGGTCCGTTTCGATTTCCTCGATCCTTACCGCTATGGCGATCGTCAGCAGTTAAACCAGCATGCAGATGCCATGTTGCAACAGGCGCGTCATCAATAACCTGACGGGCGGTTGTTCCGACCGCCCCCTGAGGAGAGCGTTATGGATACTGTAGTCGAGCAGCTTTTGCAGCGACGGGAGGGTGCCGTCGCCCGTGGTATTAACCAGATGCATCCGGTTTATATTCAACGAGCGGAAAATGCGGTGATGTATGACGTCAACAACCGTCGCTACATTGATTTTTCCGGCGGCATTGCCGCGCTCAATACCGGCCATCTTCATCCCAACGTTATCGCGGCCGTTGAACGCCAGCTGCACCAGTTTACCCACAGCTGTTTTGCCGCCACCCCTTATGAATCGTATATCGCGGTGTGTGAACGTATTAACGCCTTAATGCCGGGAGATTTTGACCGACGGAGTTTTCTCCTGACGACGGGGTCCGAAGCGGTGGAAAGCGCGCTTAAGGTTGCCCGCGTGGCCACGCGGCGAAGCGGTGTTATTGTTTTCAGCGGTGCCTATCACGGGCGTACGTTTATGACCCTCGCGATGAACGGCAAAATTGCGCCCTACAGCCAGGGGATGGGGATCATGCCCGGCCCGGTCTTTCGGGCACCCTTCCCGCAGGGAGAGACGGAGCGTGATATTGCTCAGGCGCTGGCGGGCCTCAAGATGATATTAACGAGCGACATTGCCCCCCAGGATGTGGCCGCTATCGTCATCGAGCCCGTTCAGGGGGAGGGCGGGTTTTACGTCGTGCCGCCTGCGTTTATGCGTGCTCTGCGTGAACTCTGTGACCGGGAAGGCATCGTGTTAATCGCGGATGAAGTTCAGTCTGGCGCGGGGCGCACGGGGACGTTCTTTGCTATGGAACAAACCGGTGTTGACGCCGATTTAATTGTGTTCGGTAAATCCGTTGCCGGCGGACTTCCGCTGTCTGGCGTGGTGGGTCGTGAGTCGCTTATCAACCAGGTGGCACCGGGCGGTCTTGGTGGAACCTGGGCAGGCAACCCGCTTTCCTGCGCGGCAGCGCTGGCGGTACTTAAGCTCTTTGAAGAGACGGACCTGCTGGGCGCAGCCCGGCGTCTGGGTCAACGTCTGCGCTCCGCCTTAGTGTCCATTGTCAGCCCTCTGTCGATTGGCTATGAGATACGCGGGACTGGCGCCATGATTGCGCTGGAGCTTTTTTCTCTGGAGCATGGAGAGCGAACGCCGGCGACCGGGCTTATCGATCGGTTAGTCAAAAGCTGTGCCCGTGAGGGGCTTATTCTTCTTAAATGCGGCAAACAGGCAAATGCTATCCGCTTTTTAATGCCGCTAACGATTGAAGACAGCGTTCTGGATGAAGGGCTGACAATTTTTGCCGGCGCGCTGCAGCAGCAGGTCGCGTCTTCAGGCTTAGCAGAGGTGAAATAAAATGGCGCAGTTTGATAGCCGAACATTACGGAACGTATTTGGTCAATTCGCAACTGGCGTGTGTGTCGTGACCATGATGGATAAAGATAACAATTTCCATGGGCTAACCATCAGCAGCTTTAACACCGTCTCCCTGGAACCCCCGCTGGTGCTCTGGAGCCTGCGCAAGCAATCCTGGTACGCTCAGCATTTTCTGGAGGCGGACGCCTTTGCGATAAATGTCCTGTCGGGCCAACAGCATCAGGTTAGCGATATTTTTGCCAGCGCGGGGAGCGACAAATTTCATCGCGTAGACCACCGGGTCAGCGGCTTTAAACTGCCTTTGATTGACGGGGCACTCGCGCATCTTGAATGCAAAATGTGGCGTCAGGTAGACGGTGGCGATCACTGGATATTCATCGGTGAGGTGGTGGATTCGTTACATACTGAAGGTGAACCGCTCATCTTTTTCAACGGTCGCTATGCCACCACCGCGGGTCTGTCGATTCCTGCCTAAAAAAAAAGGGGCTGAAAAGCCCCATAACACGCCGAGCGAAGCGTTAACTAAAAGGGTATTTTTTAAATGCCGCCTGGTTTTCGAAAACGTCGGCAACCGCCTGAATCTTTTTAAAATCCCCGGCGTTAACGACGTGAGGGATCATTGACTGAATAAATGTCCAGATAACCGTACTGGTGACAGCAACCTGATCGGCCACCGCATTTTCCGGACGGGCTTCCAGCAGCGCGTTCCATTCCCGACAGGCAGCCAGCAGCTGGACGGTAATACGTTCTATCCACGGATTATGTTGTTTCTCCGCCGGGCGCAGGTTGTGTTCGTACACATTTTGCACAGCTTTCTCCGCGGCGGCGAGGATAAAGCCCAGCGTCTGGAGATCGTTCGCCAGTGCATCCGGCGTCACGGGCAGGAGTCTCCGTTCAGGCGCGGCCTGAGCCTCAAAATAATTCAGTATGAGAGACGAGTCCATCAGACGTGTTCCATTCTCCAGAACCAGCGTTGGCGCTTTTACCGCAGGGTTAATCCGGGAAAATTCCTCAAATGTGCTGAATACGGACAACGGCTGGCTTTCAAACGCAACGCCATAAAGTTCCAGGGAGACCGCCACGCGGCGTACATAAGGAGAATCCATCATGCCAATCAGCTTTATCATGATTCCAGTTTTCCTGTCTGTGTGAAAAAACGCTTCATTGAAGATGATAAACAGACATTACAATAAATTCGTTATGGCGAATATCATCAGTATCTTACGGCCTGAGTTAGTATTACTGACAGATTGGCCGGTTAGCGTTTATCAGATTCAGTCTATGAGGGAGTGGTTTCATGTCGGATTTTCCACCTATCGCAAGTTTGCGTAGTTTTGAAGCTGTGGCTCGCCTTGGCAGCGTAACGCTTGCGGCGAAAGAGCTTCACGTTACCCATTCCGCCATCAGCCAGCAGATTAAAGTGCTGGAGGAAATGGTGGGGGTGAAGCTGTTTATCCGTCATGGGCGAGGGGTGCAGATCAACGAAGAGGGGCGTCTCTACGCGTTACAGGTGCGCGAAGCGCTGAATCATATCGCAGATGCTACCCGGTTAGTGCAGGTGAAACCGAGAATACTGGAACTGACGCTGGCGATGGTGCCGTCTTTTGGTTGTCACTGGTTGTTGCCGCGTCTGGAGCGGTTTCGGGAAAAATATCCACACATCACGCTGCGGATCCAGGCCAGTCTGACGATCACCAGCATGCAGCAGGAAGGGATAGATGTGGCGATACGCATGGGGAAAGGTAACTGGGAAGGAAGCGACTGCCATTATCTGTTTTCAGATGAACTGATTGTGGTTGCAGCACCCGGTTATAACGGCGGCATCCTCCCGGCAACGCCAGCAGAGGTGGCAAAGAGTAAAATCATATTCTCCATGGAGTCGTGGAAAACCTGGTGTTTCAATGCGGGACTGGAAAAAGATATTGTGCCCGGCGGGTTATGCATTAACGACTCAAATTTAGTCCTTGAGGCTGTCAGACTCGGTAAAGGTATCGCGCTGGAACGTCGCTCTCTGGTACAGGATGCCATCACCCGGGGCGAACTGGTCCAGCTTACCCCTTTCACTGCACCTTATCCCTGGCCTTACTGGCTGGTGACATCGCAGTTAACGGAAGCGAAACCGGAGGTGGCTCTCTTTAGTGAGTGGCTGGATGAGGAAGTGGCGGCCTGGCGTCAGTTGACAGGGGCAGTGGAAAGTAACGGCTAACAGAAAAGCAAAAAGCCTGCTCTAAAAGCAGGCTTTTCAAATTTGGCTCCTCTGACTGGACTCGAACCAGTGACATACGGATTAACAGTCCGCCGTTCTACCGACTGAACTACAGAGGAATCGTGTGAACGAGGCGAATAGTAGCGACCTCAGTTCGTCTTGTCAAAGGGGGAAAACGTACTTTTCGTTCGTTTGCCGACAATTTCAGCAAATCGCTGATTTTATAGCAAATTCGTGCTGAAATTACGCAGCAAATTGCGCCGCCCGCAGGCGGCGCACAGGATTAGAACAGTACGGAGTAGTTCAGACCAAACGTACGGCCACGGCCTTTATAGGTATACAGACCTGGCGCACCGTAGGTTGGGCTATACAGCCCCGGCGCGCGCTGGCCCCAGGCGGTGGTGTAGTCTTTGTCCAGCACGTTTTCCACGCTGAAGCTCACTTTACCCACCGGCAGGGCGTAGCTGCCCAGGAAGTCGACCGTGTTATAGCCATCGATCTTCTTGCCGTCCGCATCTGACACGTCAAAGGTCTGCGTGCTCTGCACGCGCAGGGTCCAGTCGCCCGGCGCCCAGTTGACCCATGCGCTGGCTTTAGACGGGCTGGCGCTGTCTACCGTCAGCTTCTCCCATTTGCCGTTTTCGCGGGTTTCAGACTTAATGGCGTTAAAGTTCGCGCCCGTGCTCCAGTCGCTGTCGGTGAAGAAATAGTCCACCTGGCCTTCAATCCCGTAGATACGACGCTTGTCGTCTTCGAGGTTGATGGTCATGTCCGTCTTGTTGATGGTGATCGTTTTGTCCGAGAGCGAGTAATACGCCGCGACCTGGGTACGCAGGTTATCGCCGGTGTAGCGCCAGCCCAGCTCGTATGCGTTGACCTTGATGCCGTCAAGCGTCGAGTCGTTCACGTTCACGCTATTCAGCAGGCGATAGTGACCGTTGCTGAGCTGATAAGTCCCGGAACCGTAGTACTTCGCCAGATCCGGAATTTCAAAGCCCTGGGAGAAGTTAAACCACAGCTGCTGCTGTTCGGTCAGACGACCGAGGATCCCGGCGTTGAACAGGAAGTTATTGTAATCGGTTTTCCCGCCCGGCACCGCGTCTGCGGAGGTGGCTTTCCCGGTTGCAATGGCCTGCTGCTGGGCGTAACCCACAAAATCGTCCACCTTGTTTTCGGTGTACTGGTAGCGCACGCCGCCGCTCAGGGTGATGGCGTCAATGTCGTAGCTGGCCTGCAGGAACGGGGCGAGGTTGGTAATGCTGTAACCCGGGTAGCGGCCCACGTTATAGGCGTTATCAAGCTCCATGCCGCCGCTCGCCGCTGCTTTGCTCAGATCAAAGAACTGCTGATTGGCATCGAAGGTTTCATGGTCGGCATCCACACCCCAGGTCAGGGTTAAATCATCCATCGGTTTGCTGTTCAGCGTCAGCTTGCCGCCGTAAAAATCGGTTTTCTGCTGCGACGCACCGATGCTGCTCACGACGCCTTTGGTCAGGGTCGGGAAGGGGTAGTAGGTCAGGCTTTCGTCACGATAGTAAATCTGCGCAACCAGATCCTGGCCCCAGAAGTCGGTATTGGAGTATTGCAGGTTAATCAGATGACGCTCGGTACCCGGTATACGGTCAGAATCGAGATTACCTTTGTTATAGGCAGTCGCATCGCCCGTGACCGCCGAGAAGTTTTTCCCGAGGTACAGGCCATGCTTGCCGTCGGACTCGCTCTTATAGTACTGCGTCGTGAGCTGAAGCTGCTGGTGTTCATCAATGTTGAGGGTGCCGGTCCCCATCACATCAATACGGTCGGAATACTGTAAGCCGGTCTGGGTGTTATCAATGATCACCTCGTCGCCGTTGCCGTCATACCAGCCGCCGTAACGCTGATACGACACCGACAGACGACCCGAGGCGTTGTCGTTGCCGCCGCTGACCGCCGCCGACACGTTCTCATCGTGGTCGTTGTGGCTGTTAAAGCCGCTTTTTGCTCCGGTCTGGAACTCAACTTCGGTCTCCGGCTGGCCTTTTTTGGTGACGATGTTCACCAGGCCGCCGGTGCTGCCGCCGCCGTAGAGGGACGTGGCGCCGGAGATCACTTCGATACGGTCAATGTTGAACGGATCGATGGAGTCGAGCTGGCGGCTGTCGCTGCGGGAGGAGTTCAGGCGCACGCCGTCCACCATCACCATCATCGAGCGGCCGCGCAGGTTCATACCGTAGTTGGTACGCCCCTGGCTGCTGACGTCCATGCCCGGGATCAGCTGCGCCAGGACTTCTTTAATCTCCTTTCCGCCCTGAACCTGCTGCTCAATTTCAGACCGTTCAATAACCCACGTGGTCTGCGCCATCTCGGCCACGCTGCGGTGTGCACGGCTGGCGGAGACCACGATATTTTCTTCCTTTTGTTCTTCCGCCCACGCAGAGGTAGAAAGCATTGCAAGCAAGCAAGGATTTAAAACCCAAAGATGAGAACGTTTCATTGTTATGTTGATCCTGATTGTGTGTGTCAGTACTCGGTCGTTTTCTCTAACGCGTTAAAAACCGGGCTGCTGTCCTGGCTGGCGGTGGTGCGCCAGTGGATAACGCCGGGTGTGGTAGCCAGCTCAAATGGCTCGTCAGGATGCGCGCGGTTAAGAATGCGTGCGGCACGCCAGGCCATCAGGCTGAGCTGGGGTTCAGCAATGCCGAGACGGTGCATCCCGGCATTGACGGCAAACAGGCGGTTGCTCTGCGGGCCGTCCCATTCGAGGGTGAAATCGTTGTTGATGCAGAAGGCTTCGTCCGTATCCAGATGCAGGCGGTGAGACAGCGGGGCAAGGAACGCAGGCTGCACGGCGCGGTAACCGGTGGCAAAGATCACCACGTCGGTATCCAGCTGTTCGCGACCGCCGTCGAGATGATGCTGTATGCTCAGACGCTGACCGTTTTCCTGACGCGCCAGTGACGTCACCGAGCGGGACGGCAGAAGGTGCGCCCACGGTTTTTCGCGCAGCACCTCAAAGCGGTGATACATGGCGCGGTAAATTGCCAGCAGGGACTCGGTGGTAATGCCGTCAGAGGTCATCTTCTGCTCGTGCAGCATCTGACGACGGGCCTCTTCGCCGAGCGTGGAGAAGCTGTCCACATACTCCGGCGTGAAGTACTCGTTGGCGAAGGCGGCTTCATCCAGCGCGTTATAATTGTTACGGCGCGACACCCAGTTCAGGCTTAGCGGCTGGCCCCATTCCCCGCGGAAGATATTTAAGAACAGGTCGGCACCGCTCTGGCCGCCACCGACGACGGTCACGCGCTTGCCCGCTAAATTTGGCGTGCGCAGCATCATCTCGCTGGCGTGGAAACAGGTGTCGTCCTGCACCGTCACGCAATCCGGGAGGTTAATCTGTTTGCCAATCCCCACGCAGACGTGGCGGGCAAAGAACCGATCCCGCTGGGTCACGACCTCAAACAGACCGCTTGTCTCATCAAAGCTCACCTGTTGCACCTGCTGGCTGAAGGCGAGATTGGTGAGGTTTTCTGCCGCCCAGCACAGGTAATCGGCAAACTCTTCGCGAGACACCGTGCGCTGTTCGGTGGTCAGGAAGCGGTAGAACTTTTTACGCTGCACCAGGTAGTTCAGGAAGCTGTGGCGGTTGGTCGGCTCCACGGCGCTGACCAGATCCTTCAGGAAGCTGGTCTGCATGTGGCAGTCCGGCACCATCATCCCCGGGTGCCAGGAGAAGTGCGGCTTGCGCTCAAGGAACAGTGAGCTAAAACCGTCCAGCCCTTCTGCCAGGGCGGCGATGCTGAGGTTAAACGGGCCAATACCAATGCCGATGAAATCATAGGTTTTCATTGCGCTGACTCCCGGGAGGCCAGAAAAAGAGGGTTATCAAGGTCGGTAACGTAGTTCGGCAGCATGCGGCTGCCGCCGTCATGCTCGGAGAAGGTCAGTTTGACCGGGTTGAGGATCACGCGAATAATTTGCGGCTTAAACAGGTCGAACATCGCGAAACGTTCCGCAAGCTCGGGGTGCGCAGCCATATACCGGCGCAATACCCCCGCCAGGATTTGATAGAAACGGATTTCGCTCACGCCGCATTGCAGGGTGAGACGCGAGATAAAGCGCAGCACCGTCACAAAGTTACCGGTTTGCAGGTCGTGGATGATGTAATCCGCGCTCAGACGTGCCGTAACGTCCTTCACCTGCGCCGGCAGGCTCTGCGCCTGCGGGAAATCTTCGTCCACCAGACGCATATCACCCTGGAAATCCTTCAGCAGGATGCGCTGCGGCACGTAGTTTTTCATCACCAGCGTTACGTTCTGACCGTGGGCGATCAGCGCCACGCCGTAGCGGCAGAGCAGGTGATAGAACGGGATCACCGTCGCGTCGAACAGCTTTTCCAGCCACGCGTCGGCGCTTAGCCCCGAGCGCTTAATCCACGCGTCGATCAGCGGACGCCCGGCGTTATCGGTTTCCATCAGCGCCGCCATCAGCACCGCCTGTTCACCGTCTTCTAAATAACAGGACGGATTCTCGCGCCAGATCACCCCCAGCATCTCCTGATAGCGGTAGGGCGCTTTCGGTAATGCGGCATAGCCCGGATGCGACAGATATCCGGCGGCGGGTTCACCCAGTACCTGCGCGCCGCAGCGAATCAGCGTGGCGTCAGAGGCGAACTGCTGCTGCAGCCAGCGTGAGGCCAGCGGCCCGGCGGCAATGTATTTGCCCGGAATGCCGCGATAGCAGGAGGTGTTATAGATGGTCAGCGGCAGCTTGATGTCAAACGGCGCGCGACGGCTGGCGTTGGTGAGCGTGCGCAGGGACTGCTGCGCCAGATATTCATCGCCAAACTCGCCCAGCTCCACCATCTCACCACGCGAAAGCTGCGCCAGGAAGTGAATGGCAATTTTCTGCTGCCACTGCCATGGGTGTAGCGGCACGGGCAGCCAGCTTTCTTCGAGCCCCAGCGCCTGCCAGCGATGCTCAAACCGGACGCGCTCGGCGTTGTCCATGGTACTGGCAAGCAGATTCTGAATGTCGCAATCGGCGTCGCTGCTCCAGACCAGGTGTTCACGCTGAACGGCAACCCAGTGCAGACGAAAACGTCCGCGATACTCAGGCGCGTACTGATGCAGGGCATCCAGCCCCCATCCGCGGCGGCCTTTGTTGAAAATAAACTTAGGATGACCGCTCATCAGACACTGTAATTCATCCGGGTCGAGGTGGATCAGCGCGTCGGCATCCAGCGCTTCACGCGCCTGGAGCAGCTGAATATCACCGCGCAGCGTGGCGTAAAGATCTTCCATATGCTCCGCCGTTTGCGCGTCGCTCATCTCCAGCACGGTCGCCAGCTGCAGCAGCGTGCTTTCCGCTTCCACGGCGGCGCCGCTGGCGGTGGTCAGGGTATCAGGATCGATATGCAGCCAGCCCCAGATCCCGCGCGTGGCGCGAAACTGCCAGGACTCCGTGCCCATGGTGATGCGCCAGCCGTCCGATGAAACCGGCTCAGCGCGCAGGGTACGTTCGTATTCCAGCTCGGCGAGGATCTTCGCCACCATCTCGCGGTTTACTTTCTGCCAGAGCGCGTTCACAGTTCCACCTCATGGAAGAAGCGGTGACGCTCGCTCACGATCAGGCGCGAGCGCTTGTGCGGGAAGTCGAACTCTTTTACGGTGTCGAAACCGGCGGACGCCAGGTGGCGGAACAGGCGTTGGTTGTCGAAGCGCGGCTCGGCCACAATGCGCGTCGTGCGCGGTTCATCCAGATACAGGTAGTGGCTCAGACCGCGCAGCCAGCTGCGGATGTACTGCGCGCCGCGCCAGCGCTCTTCGCCCACCAGCATATGCAGCCCGCGGTCGAACGGCTGCCAGCGGTAGTGGCGGCCAATGCGGTCTTCAGGTGCCCAGTAGAGTTCAAAGTAGCCGAACGGCTGGTCGTCGAAGCAGCCGATAACCGGGTAGCAGTAGGTCGAGTCAAGCTGACGGCGCAGGTAGTTTTCCTGTTCGGCCTGCGGGCCGGCCATCTCCCAGAAGGCGTTCACGCGCGGGTTGTTCATCCATTGCGTGAATCGTTCGCCATCCAGCGCCACGTCGGCCACGCGGAAGCTCAGCGTGCGTTTAATTTGCGGATCGTAACGGCGATACACCTCACCCTGCGGGCGGCGAGGGCGCTGCGGGAAGTACAGCTGACGGCTCTCATCAAACTGCATACCGTTGCTCGTCTGCGGTCGTTCGCCTTTCAGCCAGAGCGGCAATTGCCAGAAGGTTTCACGCGCCAGGTAATCCCCGTGGACCAGGCTAAACAGCGCCTTTGCCTGAGGTTCATCCTGCCAGGTTGCCCACGGCAGCGTAATGCCGGTCAGCGTGGGTGCGGCGACAAACAGCTGATCCAGCGCTTCCACCAGCCAGCCCGCCGGGATAGCCCCGAGACGCTCCAGCACCGCGCTGCCGTCGAGACCTAACGTCAGCGGCAGCGCGGTATCCGTTGCGGTGCAGCGAAAGCCGAAGCCAGAATGGACGATATTCGCGATGGCCATTACGCCTTCTCCTTGTAGAACGGGTTGCTAAAGTCGAAATAGATCACCGCCGGATCGGCGATGGTGTTTTCGTTGCGATCGTGCAGATAACAGAAGAAGTTGCCTTTGCAGTTCCAGGTCGGGCTGTCCAGCACGTAGTCAAGGCAGCGGGTCTGCTTCGCCGTACGGCGCAGCGCGATTAGCGCATCACGCACGCGCGCCATCAGGCGCTCTTCACTGTCGAAACCGGCGGCGGCAAGGGCGGCAGTCACCGCAAGGGTGGAGTTCAGCAGCAGGTAGTAAGGGAAGTAGCGCAGCAGCTGGCTCTCACCGAAGCGGTTTTCCACGTCAGTTTCACCCGCCTCTTTCAGCCACCCGTCGGCTCCTTCGGTCCAGGCGCTGCCCTGGCAGTCACGGTAGATAAGCCCGACGGGGAAATCCTGCTGCATCTCAACGAGGATATTTTGCTGGTGGGCGAGCAGCACCAGGCCGTAGTCCGCCTCGGCGCTGAACAGAGGGAGTAACACGCGGTCGCAATAGGCGTCCAGCCAGCAGCGTGCGGCCTGAGCGAGGGGTAAATCCAGACGCTGGCTCAGACGACGCACTGCCGCAGCCAGCAGGCTGTCACCGCCATCCGGGGCGGCCTGGGTCAGGCTGACCAGCACGTTGGTCTGCGTGTCCGGCGTATCAAACAGCAGATTGACGCGCAGGGCCATCAGGCTCTCTTCCTGCACCACGCCGTTTTCGTCACGCAGCCCCGCCCAGCCGTCTTCCTGCATCACGCGCATCGTCGGGTAGCGTGCCTGAAGCGTTTGCCAGCGTTCCGTTTTCGCCAGGCGCGCCAGGCGCATCCCGCGCTTAACTTCTTTCACCGACAGCGTGCGCACGGAATTGGTCAGGCGCACGCTGAGGGAGAATTTAATCATGTCGCTGTTGGTTTCGCTGTACAGCGAGCGGGACGAGCTGGTGGGCAGCCACTGTGCGCCCGCTTCGCCCAGATCCTGCAATGAACCGTTTTCCACCAGACGCTGGCACCAGGCCTGACCCAGCAGATGCTCTGCCTGCCATGGGTGCATAGGCAACAGCCAGCGCGTGTCGGTGAAGTGGCCGAGCAGCTCAGGCGCGCTCTGGGCGGCGAAGCGCAGCAGACGTTCGCGCAGTGAGACGTTCAGGCTGTCACCAGCAATGCGCGTGCTCTCAACGGCAAACCAGCGCAGCGGGAAACGGGAGGCAAAATCAGGCAGATAGCGTCGCGCTTCGGTTTCGTTGAATGGCTCGTGCGACTTCGGTGCCGGGTGAAATGCGTGGCCGACCAGCAGCGCCTGTTCTGCTTCAGCAAACGTCAGCGGTTTATCACGCAGCGTGGACCAGCTGTGGCGCAGGTCGATCGCCTGCCAGGTATGCGCATGGCTTTCCAGCACGCGTTGCTTAAAACGCGCCAGCGTATCGGCATCAAGAACGCCTTTTACTGATGGTTTTTCAAGAAGTAAATCAACCAGTTGGGTATATGTGACGGCGTCACCGCAGTCGCTATCGCTCTGGATAAGCGTTGCCGGGAAACAGTACTGATGGTGCTGGGTGGGGGAGAAATAGCGTACCGGAACCCGCAGGGCCTGAGCGGGAGAAAGCGGGATATGAATATGCGCCAGCTCATCCGCAGCGGCTGCGGGGAGATAGCGCCAGTCCGTCGTTTCGCGCAGCAGGGCGTTTAAAAAACACTGGGCCGCAACGTCTGTACCGGCGGAGCGGGGCAGAGTACGCATAGATGTACCTCATTCCATGATTGATAATAATTCTCGTTATGATATTCATTCTATTTACACTCGCAACCATTTTTGCAATATTTGTTTTCATAAACTTCATAATTTCCACACATTTATTGACACTATGTTCACATTCTCATGCGCGCTAATTCAGAAACGCTGACTGAAAACGTCACCTCTAAAGCCAACTGGCCGCTGGCACTCTGTGCAGGTTTATTGGGCATCGGGCAGAACGGTTTGCTGGTCATGCTCCCGCAGCTGGTGAACCTGACCGGGCTGTCGCTCTCGGTCTGGGCCGGGCTGTTAATGTTCGGCTCCATGCTTTTTTTACCGGCATCGCCCTGGTGGGGGCGTCAGAGCGAGCGACGCGGCTGTAAGGTCGTGATGGTGGCCTCGCTCAGCGGCTATCTTGCCAGCTTCGCCGTGATGGCCGTGGTGGTCTGGGCAATGGCGGCCGGGTTGCTCCAGAGCAGCTGGGGGCTGGCGGGGCTGATCTTTTCGCGCCTGCTCTACGGTTTAACCGTGTCGGGGATGGTGCCTGCCGCCCAGACCTGGGCTATTCAGCGTGCGGGGCTGGACAAACGCATGGCGGCGCTGGCCACCATCAGCTCCGGCCTGAGCTGCGGCCGTCTGCTGGGGCCACCGCTGGCAGCATTGATGCTCAGCATTAACCCGGTGGCACCGCTCTGGCTCATGGCGATTGCGCCGTTTATCGCTCTGCTGCTGGTGCTGAGAGAAGTGGCAGACCCTCCGCTGCCGCCGGTGGCGCATCAGGCGACCCGTCTGCAGGTCTCTATGCTGCCGTTCCTGCTGCTGGCGATGCTGCTGGCGGCGCTGGTGAGCCTGATGCAGCTTGGCCTCACGCCGCATCTCAGCCCCTTGCTGGAGGGCAACGCCCGTGAGATCAGCCACCATGTTGCGCTCCTGCTGAGCCTGGCCGCGCTGGCCACGCTCGCGGCGCAATTTTTGATTGTTCGCCCGCAGCACTTCAGCCCGCTGACGTTGCTCTGTATGGCGGCGGTATCGATGGTGGCAGGACTTGGGTTGATGTGTATTGCCGGGCTGGCGCTGTTCTACGTGGGAATTGCTGTCACCTCGCTCGGCGCGGCGATGGCAACGCCGGGCTATCAGCTACTGTTGAACGATCGGCTGACCACGGGGAAAGGCGCGGGCGCGATCGCCACCAGCCATACGTTAGGCTACGGCGTCAGCGCGCTGCTGGTGCCCGTCGTCACGCGCTTTTTCGGCGAGCAGTATTTAACGATGGCGGCAGGTGGAATGGCGGTGCTGTTTTTCGTACTGAGCATCGGGGTACGGTTAACCGGGCGCACCCCTGTCGAAAAAAATTAATGTACCTGGTGAGGGGAAGGGCCGACCGCCTCATTTTGACGCAGACGCTTAAGCGGATCCTGCTGATAAAACTGGGTAAAACGCTGCCATAGCGCCGGGAAACGTGGGGCGAAGAGTTCGGGGGCGCTGAAGAAGTACTCTGAAAGCACCGCGAAGCACTCTGCGGGGTCGGTCGCCGCGTAGGCATCAATGCTGGCGGCGCTTTCGCCCACGAGATCGATCTCGTCCTGGATGTTATCCATCGCCGCATGCAGATCGTGCTCCCATCCTGCGACTTCACGCAGCGGGATCAGCGGAACACCGCTGGCGCGATCGCCGTTGCGGGTATCCAGCTTATGCGCCACTTCATGAATGATCAGATTAAAGCCTGACGCGTCGAACGAGTCCTGAATGTCGAGCCAGTTCAGGATAATCGGCCCTTGCTGCCAGCTTTGTCCGGACTGTACCACCCGCTGGTTATGTACCAGCCCGATGTCATCCTCCCACTCATCGTCGACGATGAACGGCGCCGGGTAGATCAGCACTTCGTGGAAGCCGTCCAGCCACTCGATACCCAGTTCAAGCACCGGCAGGCAGAAAAGCAGGGCGATACGCGCGTTTTTCAGGGGATCCAGCTCGAACCCCTGCAGAGGAACCAGGCGTTTTTGCTGCAAAAAACGATCCGCCAGCTGAACCAGTTTTGACTGTTCGTCCGGCTGGAGATTCGCCAGAACAGGGATCGCCAGCGCGTCATCCCACGGCAGCGCCATATCCCGGCCAGCCTCATTCGTTTTCCAGGGCCACTTAATCATCGCTTTGCTCGCAAACTCGTCACTTGAACAAAAATGGGAAAGTCAGGTTCAGTTAAGATGCCAGAAAATGGCTTATTTCTACACTTCCAGCCTGAATAAACTATCATTTCGTACAGAGCAGTGGGTAGCGCTTTGCAGGCATCACCTTCATTTTGTGATGTCTGTCGTAGCCTTTATCCGCAGCCCGAGTGAATAAATCAGTCCGGTATTGAAAAGATGAGTGATTTCAAAGGTAACAAGCAGAACCTGCCCAGTCGGGCGTGTGTGCACTGCCAGCGGCCCATGACGTGGCGCAAGAAGTGGGCGAAATGCTGGGATGAGGTCAAATACTGTTCTGAGCGCTGTCGCAGGAGCCACCGTTGACCGAACTACGCCTGATTCTGGGCGATCAGCTCAATCCACATCACAGCTGGTTTGATACCTGCAGCCCGAATGTCATTTACGTTATGCTGGAACTGCGGGCAGAAACCGCGTATGTCCTTCATCACGCTCAGAAACTCATCGCTATCTTCGCGGCCATGCGCGCGTTTGCCGCTGAGTTAAAAGAGAAGGGGCATCGGGTAAGGTATGTCCGGCTCTCTGAGGGTTCAAATCGCGGCGCGCTGGAAGATAATCTCAACGCGCTTATCGCACATTACCGTGCTGGCAGGGTGATGTGGCAGGAGCCCGATGAATGGCGCCTTGATGCGCAGTTGCAGGCGTGGGCGAAAACGGCGACCGTCGAGACGACCTGCGTCAGCAGCGAGCATTTTTTCACCTCCCGGGAGCAGGTGAGCGCGTTCTTTGCATCGCGTAAAAGCTGGCGAATGGAATATTTTTATCGGGAAATGCGTCGTCAGCATGGCGTGCTGTTGACCCCGGAAGGCGAGCCCGAAGGGGGGAAATGGAATTTCGATGCTGAAAACCGCAAGCGCTGGTCCGGTGAACCGCCTGCTCCGGATGACTCTCGCATCTGCCACGATCGCTCAGCATTATGGGAAGAGATCCAACGCTGCGGCGTACGCACCTTTGGCGAACCGCAGGCCAACACTTTTCGCTGGCCAGTCGACCGTGCTGAAGCTAAAGCCCGGCTGGATGCGTTTATTTCGCACGTCCTGCCCCAGTTTGGTAACTGGCAGGATGCAATGCACACGGAAGAACCTTTTCTTTTCCACTCTTTAATTTCATTTGCGCTGAACACCAAAATGCTCAATCCCCGGGAAGTGGTTGCCGCCGCCGAGCAGGCATGGCGCTCGGGTGATGCGCCGTTGCCTGCTGTCGAAGGGTTCATCCGGCAAATTCTTGGCTGGCGGGAGTATGTGCGCGGGATCTACTGGTCGCAAATGCCGGGCTATCGGGAGCTGAATGCGTTAGAGCAGCACACCCCACTGCCGCAGTGGTTCTGGACGGGCAAGACGCAAATGCGCTGCCTGGCGCACGCCATTGGACAGTCGCTCACGGAGGCTTACGCTCACCATATCCAGCGCCTGATGATTATCGGGAATTTTAGCCTGCTCGGTGGTCTCTCGCCGCAGGCGGTACATGAATGGTATCTGGGCGTGTATATTGATGCGTTTGAGTGGGTGGAGTTGCCCAATACTCTCGGCATGAGCCAGTTTGGCGATGGCGGTTTACTGGCCAGTAAGCCTTATGTTTCAAGCGCGTCTTACATCCATAAGATGAGTAACTACTGTCAGGGATGTCGGTATCAACACAATCAACGCACCGGCGAGCTGGCGTGTCCCTTCAATGCGCTTTACTGGGATTTCTTTGTGCGTAACCAGGCACGTCTCGGTCACAACCCCCGGCTGGGCATTGTCTTTAAACAACTCGCGGATATGACGGAAGAGGAACGGCACGCTATTGCTGAGCGCGCCGGACACATTCGTCTCAATCTCAACGACCTTTGAACGGCATTCCGACACCGCGCCGGTTGCGGCAGCTAAATAAGCCGTTATTATTTTGGACTTTTTAACGTATTCCCTGACAGGACCGCCAGATACTATGCCCGTGAATTTCGACCTCAACGATCTCTATGCCTTCAGAGCGTTAGTGGAATACGGTAACTTCCGTGTCGCCGCTGAATCTATCTGCCTGTCCCAGTCAGCGCTGAGCCGCAGGATTGAAAAGCTGGAAGCCGCGCTGGGGAACCGACTCTTTGACCGAACCACCCGTCGCGTCTCGCTGACGTTATACGGGCAAAACTTTGCGGAACGCTCCGCGCAGCTGCTCGATAACGTAGAGTCAATGCTGGCTGATGTCGATAAAGCCAGCGAAGAGCGGACGGGGCTGATCACGGTGGCCACGGTACCTTCCGCAGCCTGTTACTTTATGCCCGATGTGATCCGTCGCTTTCAGTCTCGCTATCCGCGCGTTCGCATTAAGCTCATCGACAGTAGCGCGGGCAACGTGATGGACGCCGTGGCCCGAAGCCAGGCGGATTTTGGTATTTGCTTCGCAGGAAACTTGTCGTCTGAAATCGAATTCTTCCCGCTGGTGGAGGATGTGTATGTTGCAGCATGCAGAAAGGATCACCCGCTGGCGCAGAAGAGCCAGCTGACGTGGCAGGCATTTTTTCAGCAGAATTACATCTCTCTCGATAAAACGTCCGGCAATCGCAACCTGCTCGATCGCCTGCTGGGGGATATCATTCCCGAGCGTCCCAGCGTCTGCGAAACGCGTCATGTCACCACGATGCTTGGTATGGTAGAGGCGGGGATCGGCATTGCTGCCGTTCCCGCCATGTCGATGCCGACGTCAGAGCACACGCTGCTGACCCATTTGCCGCTGGTGGCGCCGGAGGTGAAGCGTACCGTGGGGCTTATCCGACGCCGGGGGCGCATCCAGTCCTATATTGCGGCTGAGCTTGAAAAACAGATCACCGAGCAGTATCGCCGGACGTAACGGGGATCATCCCCGTCTCGCGGATGACTTCCCTTGAGGGCGGTGAGGCGAGATAGTTCAGCAGCGCTTTTCCCTCCGCGGGATGTTCCGCGTCACGGGTGACCGCGCCAGCGAAGCGCGTGATGTATTGCAAATTATCCGGGATTTTACCGATAAAGGTGACGCCCTGAATCGGCAGCAGCTCGCTGACCTGCTGGAACCCGACGGCGTATTTTCCTTTCGCCACTTCTGATGCGACCGGAATGCGCTCGACTTTTGTCGCTTTGCCCGTCACCTCCTTTTCAATCCCCAGCTTTTTGAACAATTCTTCACTGACATACCTGCCGCTGGCGCTGTCTGAGTAGGCGATGGAGCGAGCCTGCAGCAGGGTATTACGCAGCGTCGTCTCGCTGCTGATATCAGGGATATCCGCACCTTTTTTCACGACCATGCCGATGGGAGAGTCCGCGAGTTCAGTCCGCGTACCCGGCCGGGTCAGACGGGCCTGTTCAAGCTTCGCCAGTGCATTGCCCACCATAATCACCACGTCGGCTTTCTCTCCGCGCGCGAGCCGGTTTGGGATTGCCTGCGGCGTAGTGCCCATTGAGGGTCCGGGGATGATCACAATGTTATCCCCGGTCCGGCGTTCATACTCCGGGGCCAGCTTTTCCAGGGCGGCTTTGAATCCGCCCGAAATCATGACCTTCACGTCCTCTGCGCAGGCATTGACGCTCAGGAACATCGCCATTAGCGCGATGGCGGTAGAGCGAGACGTACGTTTCATGCGGCCCCCTGTGACTTAACGGTGTTTTGCAGTGATGCCGCGCGGCGACGGTAGAGGTAGAGCGTTGCGAGCAACGCGCAGACCGCCGCAAAGCTCATCCAGTATCCCGGTGAGGCTTTGTCACCCGTGTATTCAATCAGCGCGGTGGACATCACCGGGGTGAAACCGCCAAAGACGGCGGTAGCCAGGCTATAAGCCAGCGAGAACCCCGCCACGCGGACTTCAGCAGGCATGATTTCCGTCAGCGCCGGGATCATCGCGCCGTTATACAGGCCGTAGAGGAAAGAGAGCCACAGCAGGACGCTCAGCATCATGGAGAAGCTGGGGGCCGCCGCCAGCATCGTCAGTGCCGGGTAGCTGGTGGCGAGCGCCAGCAGCGTCATGACAACCAGCACCGGTTTACGCCCGAAGCGGTCCGAGAGGGCTCCACCTATCGGCAGCCAGATGAAGTTAGAGACGGCCACCAGCAGCGTGACAAGCAGGCTGTCCGACGCGCTCAGCATCAGCACTTTTTTGCCGAAGGTTGGCGCGTAAACGGTGATCAGGTAGAACGCGGTAGTGGTCATCGCCACCATCAGCATACCTGCGACCACAACCTGCCAGTTTGTCAGCAGCGTTTTGAAAACCTGGCGCATCGCCAGATGATTGCGCCGTGCGTTGAACGCTTCGGTCTCCTCCAGCTTACGACGCAGGAAAAAGATGAACGGCACGATTAAACAGCCAAACAGAAACGGGATGCGCCAGCCCCACTCGCGAATGGCGCTCTCCTCCATCAGGGCATTCAGGGCAAAGCCCATCGCCGCGGCGACCATAATGGCAACCTGCTGGCTGCCGGACTGCCAGCTGGTGTAAAAACCTTTGCGGCCCGGCGTGGCGATTTCTGCCAGATAGACCGAGACGCCGCCAAGCTCCGCACCGGCGGAAAAGCCCTGCAGCAAACGGCCCGTCAGCACCAGCAGCGGTGCCCACAGCCCAATGCTCTGATACGACGGAATAAGCACAATCAGGAATGTTCCGGCAGCCATGATCGACAAGGTGACAATCAGCCCTTTACGACGACCCACTTTATCGATGTAAGCGCCGAGCACAATAGCGCCGATCGGACGCATCAAAAAGCCCGCGCCAAAGACGGCAAAGGTCATCATCAGCGAGGCAAATTCACTGCTCGCCGGGAAGAACGTATGCGCGATGTAGGTGGCATAAAAGCCGAACAGAAAGAAGTCGAATTGCTCAAGAAAGTTGCCCGAGGTGACGCGAAAAATCGCGCCCGCTTTCGCACGGACCGTTGCAGGTGAGGTTGAGGAAACCATGATTATCTCCAGTTTTTATCGTGACGTTATGCTCGTCTGTTTTTGAAAACTGGATCAGGAAACGGAAATTAATAAGCGCAAAGAGTGAATGAACTGATGCGCGTTGTGCATCAATGACAGGATGTTGACCAGGATTTACATACCTAACAATAACTTAACAATCTTGTGATTTTTTATTCACGCTAATTCGCTAAGTTGCTGATATCGCTGTTTTGTGACATCGCGCAGAGGAGACGCCAGGCAGCGCCTGGCTCTAAAAATCAGCGTAGCGCGTTCGCGATTGCGCTAAACATTAACGATGCTTCCAGCGGCTGAGCGCTGAAGGACGGTTCCGCCTGCGGCCAGGTGGACCACTGGACGATAACCAGGTTCTCTTTCTGATTCACCATAATCATCTGTCCAAAGATCCCCAGCGCCCAGAGCGACTCTTTAAGTGAGTTGTCGACCTTTGGCGCGACGTGGGTGGCATTAACCGGCACTTCGTTATTCCACCACTGATAGCCATACAACCCGTTCGGATGCGCGGCGGACACCGAACCTTTTGCCTGCGTCCAGTCTGAGGACTGTTTTACCCAGCCTTCGGGCAGGATCTGCTTCCCGCCGGGCAATGTGCCGTTATGAAGGATGAACTGACCGAAGCGGCCCCAGTCTTCCAGCGTGGCGTTAAAGCCGTGGGCGCCGACATCATGCTGGCCTTTGCTGTAGGCATGCCACACGCCGTTGCTGGCCATGCCGTAGGGTTGCCAGATACTTTTCTCCAGATACGCCGCGAGCGTCATGCCGGTTGCGCGTTCAAGCACGTCACCCAGCAGCCACGCGCCGCCCGAGGAATAGGACCAGTTTTCGCCCGCAGGGTGTGCGCGGTGTAACCCTTTTACTAATGTCCGCACGCAGTCATAGGTGCCCGGTTTGGCTTCGCACTCTGTCAGCTTTGCGAAATCGGATCCCGGATTCGTGTAGTCCTCATTCCACGCCACGCCGGAGGTGTGGGTAATAAGCTGTCTCAGCGTCACACCGTCCCAGGCGGTGCCTTTCAAATCAGGTTCATATTGGGTAATAAGATCGTCGAGGGAGTGGATTTTTCCCTCTTTAATCGCTACCCCAACCAGCGCAGAGACCACCGATTTACCGACAGAGCGTGAGGTCCAGAGCGTGCTGTCGGTATTCCCTTCACCCAGATACTTATAGGCAACGTGGCCGTTTTTTAATACCAGCATGCCGCTGACGTTCTGGCGTTTCAGGTAATCATGGAGATCGTAGGTCTTGCCATTCACCTGATAGCGGGCATCGGTCAGCGGTTTTTCTGCGGCCAGCAACGGCGAGGCGTTGCCGTGATGGAATACGTCGCCCGCATAGTTGCGGTAGTCATTGCGGAAACCCACGACGCGGTCGGCCTGGCTCCAGGTGAGCATCGTATGTGCGTCCGGCAGTTTTGTATCAAAAGGGGCAGGACAGGTGTCGAGAACGGTACCGTTGCAGGCAGCCATGGCGGCAGGAGAGAGCAGGCTGCTGACAATCAGCGCCGCGAGCAGAGTGCGGTTTGTTTTGTTTTTCATGTTTTTCTCGTATGGCTCAGGAAGGACTTCAGTTTACGAACCCGCGGCCTATAATAAAAAACGCGTTATGGGGGAAAATCCCCCGAAAAGGAACTGTGGAGGATCGCGTGGCGTCATTGATCTATTCGTTTGCCCAGCTTGAGGCGTTCACCGCCGTGGCTGAACATGGCAGCCTGGTGAAGGCGGCCACTAAACTGGGTAAAGACCGCACGACCCTGCGCGATCTGATTGATTTTCTGGAAGATGGTCTGGGTTACGCGTTGTTCCTGCGCGAGGGGCGAACCCTGCGGTTAACGCTGGAGGGGGAGCAGTTACAGCGGCAGGCGCATCTGTTGATGCGTCAGGTAAAAGCCTTTGAGGCGTTCGCCAGAGCCGTTCCGCAAAGCGCGACGCAGGATATTGCGCTCGTCTACGATCCGTTCACCCCGCGCGCTTTTTTGCAGGCGCTGATAGCAAAAATGGCGAGCCAGAATATTCGGCTGAGCCTGACCAGCACCTCGCGTGATGAAGCGGAAGCGATGCTCGCCAGCGGTGAGGCCGATGTGGGGATCTGTCAGGCACGTAATCGCAGCGTAGGCAATGAGATGGAATGGCGGGCGTTAGGGTCCATAGAGATGGATTTTTACGCCTCGAAAGCGCTGTTCCGGAATAACGCCTCCCCGGTTTCGCTACTCGATCTCTCTCTGGTGCCGCAGGTCGTTATGCATGCGGCGTCTGACGAGCCGGTCGCGCGCCGTCTGCAAATCTCCGGACATACCCTTTTTACCAATGAACTTGAGATGCTGCGCGGTCTGCTGGAAAAGGGGTGCGGCTGGGGATTTTTGCCGACGCATCTTCATGCGGCGCAGTGGAAGGATGTAAAAAGGCTGCCCACCGAGGTGGGCAGCCAGGGGATAGCTCAGACGATGGTGACCATCTGGAAACCGGGTAGCGACAAGCGCGGGCTTATCAACGAAACGCTGTCGCTGTTACCGGCGTTGTGGAAGGCCTCAGCGCTGTGAGCAGCCTTTGCACTGTTGATTCTGGATCTGCTGGAAGAAATCGTTGCCTTTGTCATCCACCAGGATAAACGCCGGGAAATTTTCCACTTCAATTTTCCAGATGGCCTCCATACCCAGTTCAGGATACGCCACGCACTCCAGGCTCTTAATGCTGTTTTGCGCCAGCACCGCCGCCGGACCGCCAATGCTGCCGAGGTAGAAGCCGCCGTGCTTATGGCAGGCGTCGGTCACCTGCTGGCTGCGGTTGCCTTTCGCCAGCATGATCATGCTCGCACCGTGGGATTGCAGTAAGTCTACGTACGAGTCCATACGTCCCGCGGTGGTCGGGCCGAGTGAGCCAGAGGCGTAACCTTCCGGCGTTTTGGCCGGACCTGCGTAGTAAATCGGATGATCTTTAACGTACTGCGGCAGTTCCTCGCCGTTATCCAGCAGCTCTTTCAGCTTCGCATGGGCAATATCGCGCGCCACGATGATGGTCCCGTTCAGCGACAGTCGGGTAGAGACCGGGTGCGCGGAGAGCTGGGCCAGGATTTCATTCATCGGCTTGTTCAGGTTGATGCTGACCACGTCGCCTTCACCCTGCTGACGCAGTGATTCAGGAATATACTGGCCCGGGTTGTGTTCCAGTTTTTCAATCCAGATCCCGTCGCGGTTGATTTTCGCTTTGATGTTGCGGTCTGCGGAGCAGGAAACCCCCATGCCGATCGGGCAGGACGCGCCGTGGCGCGGCAGGCGAATCACGCGGATGTCGTGGGCAAAATATTTACCGCCAAACTGTGCGCCCAGGCCGAGGTTCTGCGCTTCCTCGAGCAGTTCCTGTTCCAGCTTAACGTCGCGGAACGCCTGGCCATGTTCGTTACCTTCGGTTGGCAGCGCGTCATAGTAGCGGGTAGAGGCCAACTTCACGGTTTTCAGCGTGGCTTCTGCGGAGGTACCGCCGATCACAAACGCGATATGGTAAGGCGGGCAGGCGGCGGTGCCGAGCGTGCGCATCTTCTCAACCAGGTAGTTTTTCAGCTTCGCAGGGGTAATCAGCGCTTTGGTTTCCTGATAGAGATAGGTTTTATTCGCGGAACCGCCGCCTTTTGCCATGCACAGGAATTTGTACTCATCACCGTCCACGCTGTAGAGGTCAATCTGCGCGGGCAGGTTGGTGCCGGTATTCACCTCTTTATACATATCCAGCGCGGCGTTCTGGGAATAACGCAGGTTGTCTTCAATGTAGGTGTTATACACGCCCTGGCTCAGGGCGGCTTCGTCACCGCCGCCTGTCCAGACGCGCTGGCCTTTCTTGCCCATGATGATCGCGGTGCCGGTATCCTGACAGGTCGGCAGGACGCCTTTTGCGGCAATTTCAGAGTTGCGCAGGAACTGCAGGGCGACGTACTTATCGTTCTGGCTGGCTTCCGGGTCGTTAAGAATGGCGGCAACCTGTTTCTGATGAGAAGGACGCAGCATAAAGGCGGCATCGTGGAAGGCCTGCTGCGCCAGCAGCGTCAGGGCTTCCGGCTCGACTTTCAGGATTTCCTGCCCCTCGAACTCGGCAACGGAGACGTGCTCTTTGGTGAGCAGATAATATTCGGTGTCGTCATGGGAAAGAGGGAAGGGGTTCTGGTAGATAAACGGTTTGTTTGACATAGCTTGCTCCACAAAAATAAAACCGCCGGAGGAAGACCCCGGCGGTCAGAAATCAGAACATCATCGACATCCACGGATAACCAATCAGCAGCAGGGCCGCCAGGAAGATGGCACCGAAGATAGTGCCCAGGCGCCAGTAGTCTTTGGTTGGCAGGTAGCCGCTACCGTAGTAAATCGGGCTTGGGCCGGTACCGTATGGGGTGATGATCCCCATTACACCCAGCGAGGTCACCATCAGCAGGACGAACACTTCCATATTCATGCCCGGAATGGTGGAGGCGATGGTCAGCATCGCGGGCAGCAGCGCGGTGGTGTGTGCGGTGGTGCTGGCAAACAGGTAGTGCAGCAGGTAGAACGCCAGCAGCAGGACGATAGTCGCCACGCCCGGAGAGATACCGCTCATCAGCAGACCGCCTTCTTTACCTAACCAACTGATAAAGCCGGTAGAGGAGAGGCCATCCGCCAGCGCCACCAGGGTGGCGAACCAGACGAAGGTGTTCCACGCGGCTTTGTTACCAGTGATATCGTTCCACTCCAGCACACCGGTCCACAGCATCAGACCGACAATTAACAGGGCAGCCATGGCAGGTTCAATCCACGCGGCGGCGAAGATCCACATCAGCAACGCACAGCACACGAAGACCAGCAGCAGGATCTCATTGCGCGACAGTTTGCCAAGTTTTTCCAGCTCGCGGGTCGCCCACAGCGGTACTTCGTTATTCACTTTCACTTCAGGCGGGTAGAACCAGTAGGCCAGCAGCGGCATGGTCAGAATCAACAGGATGCCAAGCGGCAGGAACGCGAGGAACCAGGTGCCCCAGGAGATATCAATCCCAACGGTGCTTTTCACCAGCGCCAGCGCCAGCAGGTTCGGCGCCAGAGCGGAGAGGAACATAGAACTGGTGATACAGGCCGCGGTGATAGCCACCCACATCAGATAAGAACCAATTTTGCGCGCGCTTGGGTCGTTGGGTTTTGAGCCGTACAGCGGCGGCAGGTTAGCGATAATCGGGTAGATGGTCCCGCCGCTGCGCGCCGTGTTGGACGGGGTAAACGGTGCCAGCAGCAGGTCCGCAAAGGTAATAGCATACCCGAGCGTCAGGCTGCGACGGCCGAGATATTTTACCAGAATCAGCGCCAGACGGCGGCCGAAGCGGGTTTTGTCATAGCCTGCGGCAAACATAAAGGCACCGAAAATCAACCAGACCGTTGAGTTACCGAACCCGCTCACCGCCCATTTGAAGGAGGCGCCTGCCAGCTTGAATTTTGGATCTGCCAGCTGGTCCGGGCTGAAGAGCACCCACTGGCTACACAGCGCAATGGCGACCACGCCGGTCAGGCCAATCACCGCGCCAGGCAGTGGTTCGAAGATCAACCCGACGATCACGCCAACGAAGATAGCGAAGTAGTGCCACGCGTAAGGCGGTAAACCTTCCGGTACCGGAACAAACAGCAGCAGTACGGCGACGATGACGGGCAACGCCATCATCAGCAGTCTTTTCGCTTTTCCATTTGATGCCTGGTTCGCCACTGGGGGCGTTACAGCAGTTTTTGTATTCATAGTTTCACGTCTTAAGTTGTCAAAAATTCGGTGGTGCAGAAAAAACCAAATGCGTTTTTTTAAGTTTCTTTGCTTTTTTTAGTTATTAAAGGTGCGGTTTGGTTTTTTCATTAATAACGATTTAACGCCTTTCTGTGTGCGTTAAATTAAAAATTGATGATGTTTTTATATTGCGCTTTTGGATGCTGCAACTATTGATCAGGATCAAAAAAACAGAAGTGCAGCGTTATTTTCGTGCTTTTATTAATAACCACTCTGGCGTATGGGGTTATTATTTATTTTTATCGTTTTCTTTATCATTCTTGTAACAATCCAAAATCTGGTATTAATTTTATTGTTTGATTTTATTGAAATTTTTATGGTTAAATGAAATTGGTATGACCAATGTTTATTTAACGTATTTTAAATTATTGTAAACGGGTGAATTATTATCACTAACACCATTGTGTTATTTCTGTTATCTCAGGGATTAAATAGTTTTTTAACTAACGTAATGGCTTTAGAAACTAAAAAAATCATTATATTAGTATCATGACATCGGCAAATAACAACCAATTTAAAAATTAAACCCGATAACGAATTCTTAATTTTAAAAGTTTGGAGTTTCTATTATGAGCACTAACGAACGCATTCTTAGCCCCTTCACATTACCGAATGGCACTGAACTGAAAAACCGTTTGTTAATGGCCCCGATGACCACCTGTACCGGCTACTATGACGGTACTGTCACCAGTGAGCTGGTGGAGTACTACCGGGCTCGCTCCGGCAGCATCGGTACCATCATCGTGGAGTGCTGCTTCGTTGACGATCTCGGTCTCGCCTTCCCGGGCGCCATCGGTATTGATAACGACGAGAAAATTGCCGGGCTGGCGAAAATCGCAGAGGCGATTAAATCCAAAGGTTCGAAAGCGCTGCTGCAGATCTACCACGGCGGCCGTATGGTTGACCCAAAACTGATTGGTGGCCGTACCCCGGTTGGCCCAAGCGCGGTGGCCGCACCGCGTGACGGTGCCGCAACGCCGGTTGCACTGACCGCCGAAGAAGTAGAAGGAATGATCGGCAAGTTTGGGGAAGCTGTGCGTCGCGCCATTCAGGCCGGTTTCGACGGCGTGGAAATCCACGGGGCCAACACCTACCTGATTCAGCAGTTCTACTCACCGAACTCTAACCAGCGCGATGACGAGTGGGGCGGCAGCCGCGACAACCGCGCGAAGTTCCCGCTGGCCGTGCTGGACATTACGCACAAAATGGTACGCCAGTACGCGGATGATGCCTTCATCATTGGTTACCGCTTCTCCCCTGAAGAGCTGGAAGTTCCGGGCATCCGTTTTGAAGACACCATGTACCTGCTGGAGAAACTGGCCGCGCGCGGCGTGGATTACCTGCACTTCTCCGTCGGTGCAACCCTGCGTCCTTCGATTGTCGACACCCAGGACCCGACCCCGCTCATCGAAAAATACTGCGCGATGCGTTCAGAAACGCTGGCGCAGGTTCCGGTCATGGGCGTGGGCGGCGTGGTGAATGCTTCAGACGTGAATGACGCGCTGGACCACGGTTACGACCTGATTGCCGTTGGCCGCGCCACCATCGCTTATCCGGACTGGACAGACCGCATCGCGGCTGGCGAAAGCCTTGAGCTGTTTATGGACAGCACCAAACGCGAGGAACTGAACATCCCGGAACCGCTGTGGCGCTTCTCGCTGGTGGAAGCGATGATCCGCGACATGAGCATGGGCGAGTCTAAATTCAAACCGGGCACCTTCGTCGAGAAAGTGCAGGACGACGCTAACGAGCTGGTGATTAACGTCAGCCTGGAAACCGACCGCATTGCGGACATCGCGCTGGCCTCCGGCCCAAGCGAAGACGTTGAGTTTGTGACCAGCTTCGAAGAGATCCGTACCCGCATTCTGGATGCCAACACCCCGCACGTGGATGCCATCACTGGCGCAACCAGCCAGAGTGAAGCGGTGAAAAAAGCGGTTTCTAAAGCGATGCTGAAATCCAGTAAAGCGCAGGCGGCAGAGGAGGGCGTTGACCCGAACGAAACCCGCAGCGTTGACGTGGTTGTCGTGGGCAGCGGCGGTGCCGGTCTGGCGGCGGCGATTCAGGCGCACGACGAAGGCGCAAGCGTGCTGATTGTCGAGAAAATGCCAACCATCGGCGGTAACACCATCAAAGCTTCTGCCGGGATGAACGCCGCTGAAACTCGCTTCCAGCGCGTGAAGGGTATTCAGGACAGCAAAGAGCTGTTCTACCAGGAAAGCCTGAAAGGCGGCGGTAACAAGAACAACCCGGAACTGCTGCGTCGCTTTGTCGAGAACGCACCGGAAGCAATTGAGTGGCTGGCAACCCGCGGCATTATGCTCAACGACATCACCACCACCGGCGGGATGAGCATCGACCGTACTCACCGTCCAAAAGACGGTTCTGCAGTAGGCGGCTATCTGATCAGCGGTCTGGTGCGTAACGTCAACAAACGTAACATCGAGGTGATGCTGGATACCTCCGTCAGTGACATTATTTTCGAAAACGGCGAAGTGACCGGCGTGCGCCTGACGACCGAAGAGAATGAAACCGTCATCGTGGCAACCAAAAGCGTGATTGTGGCGACCGGCGGCTTCAGCGCCAACAGCCAGATGGTGGTGAAATACCGTCCGGACCTGGAAGGATTCGTCACCACCAACCATAAAGGGGCCACCGGCGGCGGTATCGCACTGCTGGAGCGCATCGGGGCGGGCACCGTGGATATGGGCGAAATTCAGATTCACCCCACCGTGGAGCAGAAAACCTCGTACCTGATTTCCGAATCCATCCGCGGCGGCGGGGCGATTCTGGTCAATCAGAAAGGGGAGCGCTTCTACAACGAAATGTCGACCCGCGACAAAGTCTCCGCGCAGATCATCGCGCTGCCAGAGAAATACGCTTACATCGTCTTTGATGAACACGTACGCGCCAAAAACAAAGCTGCGGATGAGTACATCGCCAAAGGGTTCGTGACCAGCGCCAGCTCACCAAAAGCCCTGGCCGAAGCGCTGGGCATGGATCATCACGCCTTCCTGGCAACGCTGGAACGCTACAACGGCTTTGTGGGGAAACAGCACGACGATGATTTTGGCCGTACCACCGCGCTGCGTGCGCCAATCAATGAAGGGCCGTTCTACGCCATTCAGATTGCGCCGGGCGTGCACCACACCATGGGCGGTGTGACCATCAACACTGAAACCTGCGTGCTGGACAGCAACCACAACGTGCTGCCAGGGGCATTTGCTGCGGGTGAAGTGGTCGGCGGGATCCACGGCGGTAACCGTATCGGCGGTAACGCGGTGGCAGACATCATTATTTTTGGTACCCTTGCCGGACATCAGGCGGCGATGCGCGCAAAAATGGCATAAAGCACCTGTGTTGTAGGCCGGATAAACGCAACGTTATCCGGCGATTTCCCCGGCGGCGCGGTGCTTGCCGGGGCTACATCTGAGGAAACATGCATGTCAGATAACCGTGTTTACAGTTACTCCGCCGTCCTGATGGGTTCCCCCATCCTCCTGAAACTCTTCACCCATGACGAAGCCCTCGCCTCCCGCGTGTTTCGACTCATCAAACAGTATGAAGATCTGCTTACCGTCAACCGTGCCCACTCGCAGGTGATGGACATCAACCACGCGGCTGGGCAGCATCCGGTCATCGTCAGCCGACCGGTGTTCGAGCTGATCCGCTGTGCAAAAGCGGCAAGCCTGCTCAAGGACAGCGCTTTTAACCTGGCGATAGGCCCGCTGGTGAAGCGCTGGAAAATTGGTTTCCGGGGTGACAGCGTTCCGCCTGCTGATGACATTGCGGCGCTGCTGGCGATTACCCGTCCTGAGGATGTCATCCTTGATGAGGCGCAGAGCAGCGTGTTTCTGGCGAGAGCAGGCATGGAGATCGACCTGGGCGCCATCGCCAAAGGCTATATCGCTGACCGGGTGCGGGATTACCTGCACAAAGAGGGGACCGAGCGGGGACTCATCAACCTGGGGGGAAATATCCAGACGTTGGGCTCACCGGAAGGGGGCTGGAGCGTCGGGCTGAAAAAACCGTTCGTCAGCGGCGCGCTGATTGGCGCGATGACGGTGGAAAACCGCTCCGTGGTGACGTCAGGAACCTACGAGCGCTTCTTTGAGCAAAACGGCAAGCGCTATCACCATATTCTCGATCCGCGCACCGGATACCCGCTGGACAACGCGCTGGACAGCGTCACCATCGTGTCAAAAGAGTCTATCGACGGCGATATCTGGACCACGCTGATGTACGGCATGGGCATAGAGAAGGGCTGCGCGGTGCTGCGTTCTCGCCCGGATATTGAAGCCATTTTTGTGACCAAAACAAAAGAAGTGGTGATCTCATCGATGCACCACTTCCGCTTTACGTTGCTGGATAATACCTACCGCGTTACTGACAGTACTGCTTAAGCAGCCCCGTCTGTTCCGGCTGGAGACGGTAACGATACACTGGCCGCCCGGTGGCACCGTAGTGAATGCTGGTGAACAGAATGTTGATTTGCGCTAGCCAGATCAGGTATTTGCGGCACGACACGCGGGAGATATTCACCGCGCTCGCCAGGTCATCGGTGGAAAACTCCATCTCCGGGTGGGCGTCAATCCACTGGCAGATCGTGCGCAGCGTCTGCGGCGTTAACCCTTTCGGCAGCTTTTTGCTGTCCGCCAGCTCCGGCGCTCCGCCGTGGATCAGGCGGTCAACGTCGGCCTGTTCATAATACGGATGCGATTCCATCAGGTTATGCTTCGCTTTCCAGCCGTTGAGCGCCTCTTCAAAGCGCGGGAACTGGAAGGGTTTGATCAGGTAATCCACCACGCCGTAGTGGATAGAGGTCTGGATCGTGGCGGCATCGGCGGCCGAGGAGATCATAATGACATCGATCGGGCGGCCGGACGCGCGAATCACGGGCAGCAGATCCAGCCCGTTATCCTGCTGCATATAGACATCCAGTAGCACCAGATCGACCGGCTGACCGGGGTCGTTAATCATGGCCTTCGCCTGGTTGAGCGTGGAGGCGACACCGCAGCAGCTAAAGCCTTCAACACGGTTGACATACAGACGGTTGAGGTCGGCCACCATGGCGTCATCATCGACAATTAATACATTTATCACGCGATATTCCTCTCGCTATCCCAGGGGATGTGAACAAAAAATTGGGTAAAGACGCCAGGCTCAGACTCCACGGAGATCTCTCCGCCCAGGTTCTGAATCTGCTGGCGAGCAAGGAACAGCCCAACGCCGCGGTTTTCACCTTTCGTTGAGAAGCCCTTAGTAAAAATAGCCTCCAGCTGAGTGGGATCAATGCCGGGGCCATCGTCGCTGACTTCGCAACTAAGCCAGCCATTCTGATAATGCAGCAGCAGGCCGATCTCGCCTTCCTGCTGTCCTTCCATCGCGTCGAGCGCGTTTTCAATCAGGTTACCCAGCGCGGTGATCAACACCGCGACCTGCTCTTCGCTGGCGGTATCCGGTATCTGGCTTTCGTCCGCCAGCGTCAGGGTGACGCCCGCCTCTTTTGCCCGGTTGATTTTACCCAGCAGGAACCCGGCAATGACCGGCGATTTTACCTTGCTCTGGATCGTACCGATATCCGTCTGGTAATTATGCGCCGTCTGGATGATGTACTCCTCCAGCTTGTCGTAGCGCTTCATATGCAGCAGGCCAAGGATCACATGCAGTTTATTCATAAACTCGTGCGTGTGGCTGCGCAGGGCGTCGACGTAGTTGACCATGCCATCAATGCGCTGCATCAGCTGGCTGATTTCCGTTTTATCGCGGAAGGTGGCGATCGCCCCGATGACCTGCTCCTGGCTTTTGACCGGCACCATGTTGCACAGCAACAGCCGACCGTTACAGCTGATCTCCTGATCCTGGCGCGCGACGCCGGTTTTTGAAATCTCACGCAGGCTGGCTAAAAGTGGTGCGCTGGCGTTTTCCGTTTGCTTGCCGGAGGGCAGGAGTAAAATTTCTCTGGCGGTGTGGTTGATCATCGTCACGCGCCCGTGAATATCGACGGCCAGTACGCCTTCGCGAAGCGACTGCAGCATCGCCTGACGTTGTTCGAAAAGGGCGGATATCTCGTAGGGTTCGAGGCCGAACAGAATGCGCTTCAGCACCCGCACCAGGCCCCAAATCGCCATTGAACTCATAAAGATACTGAATAATATCGTCCAGAGCGCATTCAGCCGCCCGCGGGCAATCTGGTCTTCCACCTTTTTGAGGGAGATACCGACCACCACCACTCCGATCTGATCGTGCTGGCTGTCATAAACCGGGGTAAAGACGCGAAGCGCTTCGGCGAGGGCGCCCCGGTTAACCGAGACATTCTCTTTACCTTCCAGGGCGGGTTCCAGATCGTTGCCAATAAAATGCAGGCCAATCAGTGCTTCGTTCGGGTGCGAGTAACGAATACCGCGCATGTCGGTCACCACGGTGAGCAGCAGATCGTTGCGTTGGGTGATCGCTTTGGCGATGGGCTGAATGATGTCGGCCTGCGGGGACTGCATCAGGCCTCGCTGGATCTCCGGGCTGTCGGCCAGCGTGCGGGCGATACCCAGTGCGGTGTCTTTGACATCATCGCGGGTGGCCCGGGTGATCTGAACGGAGTAGAGCGCAAAGACCAGAAGCAGCACAGAGGCAATAATCGCGCATACCATCAACGTGACCAGCGTGTTCAGTTTCATGGGGCGCTTGCGCGTCAGAAGGAAAGGCTGCAAATCGCTCATCAATACTCCGCGATGATTAACAAAGGGGTAATTATCGCTGATGACGCGCGTTTCTTAAAGCCATGTAAAGGCGTGGATTTGGTCCTCTTTTCGTGACCCTCCTCGCAGGTCATCCATATAAAACACTTTATAGTGTGTGGGTACTCATAATAAGGAGGCTGTTTATGAGCATTATGCTTACCGGTTCGGTCAAGGAAAGACGGCACGCCAGCACGATGAATATTGATAGATTGTCCACGCTGGACATGCTGAAGGTCATTCACCAGGAAGATGCACTCATTTCCGCTGCAATATCCCCCTGTTTAACGACGATCGCCCGCGTGGTGGATAACGCCGCGGCAACTCTTAGTCACGGGGGCCGTCTGGTCATTGTCGGGGCGGGGCCGTCTGGCCGTGTCGCACAACAGGCTGCCGATGAATATGCGCCGGGCAAAACCCCCGTGATTGCCGTGACGGCACAGGAAGGGGAAGGGAGCTACGAGCGTGGCGTTGCCGATCTGCAGGCCATTAAGTTTGGTGAACACGATATGATGCTGGCGGTTACCGTTAGCGGAAAAACGCCGTGGGTCTGGGGGGCAATGCGCCATGCATGGTCGCTGGGCTCTATGGTCGCCATCATTACCGGTGATGCACAAAGTGAAGCGGCGCAGCTGGCAAGCATGGTGATTGCCCCGGCGCTGGGGGCTGATGTGGTGGCAGGCTTTAGCAATACCAAAGCGGGGATTGCGCAAAAAATGATCCTCTCGATGGTCACCACCGGGCTGGCCGTGCGGACCGGGCGCGTTTACAGCAACCTGCGGGTGGATCTGGAGGCACGCAATACCAAATGGGCCGAACGACAAATTGCCATTGTGATGGAGGCGGGGGGCTGCACCCGGGCGCAGGCAAAAGCCGCGCTGGAGAGCTGTAACCATAACTGTAAAACGGCAGTCCTGATGGTACTGACCGGGCTGGATGCATGGAAAGCCCACGAACTGCTGGCGCAGAATAACGGGTTTATTCGCGTGGCGTTGCAGGAAGCGCCGTAAATTCGGCTCTTATAAATGAAAAAAAGCCCGCGAGTGCGGGCTTTAGTATTTTTGGGGATTAGAACTGGTAAACAATACCCATCGCGAACTGATCGTCCGTCACATTACCCGTAATGGCTCCGTCTTCTTCATCCAACAAGTTAAATTTATATGCAGTATAAACATTCATGTTTTTATTGAAGTAGTACCAGGTACCAAGTTCGATGTAATTCACGCGGTCAGCGTTGACACCTTCATAACCATTAGTTGCACCGAAATCCTTGGCCTGAGAATAAACATAGCCAAGGGATGGACGCAAACCAAAGTCGAATTGATACTGAACGACTGCTTCTACGTTCTGAGTCTTATTAGCAAAACCGCGATTAGAACCTGCTTTGGTCATGTTACGCGTTTCGCCGTACATAACTGCGGCGTAAACGCTATTTGCATCATACTTAGCAGACAGTGCCCATACTTCAGCGTTGTCGCCATAGCCGTCAAGCGTTTGTAAGTCAGTACGGTCAGATTTACCGTAGACGCCGACAAAGCCAAAGCCGTCTACATTATAATTCACAGACATGCTGTAGCCATCGCCATTTGCTTTGAAGCGATCCCGGTCGTCTTTCTTACCCTGATACTGAACAGCGAAGTTCAGACCATCAACCATACCAAAGAAATCGGTATTGCGGTAAGTTGCGACACCGTTGGTACGTTGTGTCATAAAGTTATCGGTAGCGGCCCAGGAGTCTCCACCCCATTCAACCAACATATCGGTGTAAGCTGCGCCGTCATAAGCCACGCCATAGTTACGGCCATAATCGAATGAGCCGTAGTCAGACATTTTCAGACCTGAAAATGCCAGACGGGTACTTTCGTCCTGGTCACCTTCAGGTGCGCTGGCATCGATGTTGTATTCAAACTGGCCATAACCGGTCAGTTGGTTATTGATCTGTGTTTCGCCTTTCACACCAAAACGAGCATATGACGTATCTTTGTTTTCACTGTTGCTTGTGTCAGTGTCAGACCAGATGCGTTCACCAACCATCTTGCCGTAGAAATCAACTTTGTTGCCGTTTTTATTATAAATTTCAGCCGCATTTGCTGCGCCAGCCATTAATAATGCGGGTACCAGAATTGCCAGAACTTTTCTTTTCATTATATATTCCCTTTAAAGATAATTTATATGAATATATGTAATCACCCTCCGTAATTACGATTTTGATACTATTCTATGGATTGTTATTTTGGTTCAAAAATAAATGTAATTAAATCGGTAAAAATATTGCAAAATATTTCTAAAGCTCTCGTTATTTTTCATGTGAATTAATGAACTGAATTCATTGTGCATAATTATTATTAAGTATTTCTCATTTCTATTTTTTAAATCATTTAATTCGGCTGTGTTATAATCCATGGCCTGTTTTCGTCACAGGATAGAATGATGGAACCCATACAGTGGCAGCAGCGTTTTGAATCCTGGCTTGATGAACATCACGCCAGCGAAGACAGTGCGCATGATATTTCGCACTTCCGACGCGTCTGGATGACGGCCCGTAAAATAATGATTCATCATCAGGCCGATCCGCTGGTGGTCCTGACCGCCTGCTATTTTCACGACATCGTTAGCCTGCCGAAAAATCATCCTGAACGCAGTCAGTCATCGCGTCTGGCGGCGCGCAAAACGCGGGACATTCTGCACCGCGATTTCCCGGACTTTCCGCCGGATCGCTTTGCCGCCGTGGAGCATGCCATCGAGGCGCACAGTTTCAGCGCGGGTATTGCGCCGCAAAGTATCGAGGCCAAAATTGTCCAGGACGCCGACCGTCTCGAAGCGCTGGGCGCGATTGGCCTGGCGCGCGTGTTTGCCGTCTCGGGGGGGCTGGGCGTGGCACTGTTTGACGCGGAAGATCCCTTTGCCGATGCGCGCCCGCTGGATGACCGGGCATTTGCCCTCGATCATTTTCAGACTAAGCTGCTGCGCTTGCCTGATACAATGCAAACCGACGTCGGGCGCGACCTCGCGCAACATAACGCCGATTTTCTCGTTCACTTTATGGCGAAACTCAGTGCCGAATTACAGGGCGACTGCATCGGGCTGGATAGCCAGATTCAGCACCGCTTCTGTCGCAGTTTGCCCAACTGAACTGTGGTAATCTGTTCCCAGTCTTTATTCTCCGGTTAAAAGAATGCAGGAAAATCGATCAGTGACAGGGCCCGCGCCAGAGCAGGCTGAGAAATCAACGGCAACGGTGCAGGCATTACTGCGCCAGCTGCTGGATATTTATGATGTCAAAACGCTGGCGAACCAGCTGATAGCGCACGGTGAGAGCCACTGGAGCCCGGCCATCCTTAAGCGACTGCTGACCAGCGAGCGGGCAGGGCGCCGCCTGAGCGACGGTGAGTTTCGTTATCTGCAAAACCTGCTTCCGCGTCCGTCTGCCGCGCACCCGGACTATGCATTCCGCTTTATCGATCTGTTCGCCGGTATCGGTGGGATCCGGCACGGTTTTGAAGCCATCGGCGGTCAGTGCGTGTTTACCAGCGAGTGGAACAAACATGCGGTACGCACCTATAAAGCGAACTGGTACTGCGATCCGCACGAACATCACTTCAACGCCGATATCCGTGATGTCACCCTGAGCCATAAAAGCGGCGTCACGGATGAACAGGCCGCCGGGCATATTCGTCAGACGATCCCGGCGCACGACGTGCTGCTGGCTGGCTTCCCCTGCCAGCCTTTCTCGCTGGCCGGCGTATCGAAAAAGAATGCCCTCGGTCGCGCCCACGGTTTCGCCTGCGATACGCAGGGAACGCTGTTTTTTGATGTGGCCCGCATCATTGACGCCCGCCGTCCGGCCATTTTTGTGCTGGAAAACGTCAAAAACTTAAAGAGCCATGACGGCGGAAAAACCTTCCGCATTATTATGCAGACCCTGGATGAGCTGGGTTACGACGTGGCCGATTCTGAGGATATGGGCGCGGATGACCCAAAAATCATTGATGGGAAACATTTCCTGCCCCAGCATCGCGAGCGCATTGTGCTGGTCGGCTTCCGCCGCGATCTCAATCTGAAGGGAGATTTTACCCTGCGGGATATCCCGTCTCTGTATCCCGAGCGTCGTCCAACCGTCGCCGACCTGCTGGAGCCTGTGGTCGACGCGAAATTTATCCTTACGCCCGTTCTGTGGAAATACCTCTACCGCTATGCCAAAAAGCATCAGGCAAAAGGCAACGGCTTCGGATTTGGCATGGTTAATCCTCACGATCCGCACAGCGTGACCCGTACCTTGTCCGCCCGTTATTATAAAGACGGCGCGGAAATCCTGATCGACAGAGGCTGGGATAAAGCGCTGGGCGAGAGGGATTTCGACGATCCGCAAAACCAGCTCCACCGTCCACGACGCCTCACGCCACGGGAATGTGCCCGGCTGATGGGCTTTGAAACGCCGCAGGGCTACAGTTTCCGTATTCCGGTGTCGGACACTCAGGCATACCGTCAGTTTGGTAACTCGGTGGTGGTGCCCGCGTTTGCGGCGGTGGCAAAACTGCTGGCCTCACGTATCCGGCAGGCGGTGGCACTCCGCCAGAGTGAGGCCGTCAATGACGGACGTTCACGATAAGGCAACGCGCAGCAAAAACATGCGTGCCATCGGCACGCGTGATACCGCCATTGAAAAGCGTCTGGCCGGATTATTGACGCAGGCGGGGTTTGATTTCCGCGTGCAGGATGCCGCGCTGGCGGGGCGACCGGATTTCGTCATCGACGCGTATCAGTGCATTATCTTTACCCACGGCTGTTTCTGGCATCATCACGACTGTTACCTGTTTAAAGTTCCGGCAACGCGCACTGATTTCTGGCTGGAGAAGATTGGCAAGAACGTTGCGCGCGACGCGCGTGATCTCACCACGCTTATCGCGCAGGGCTGGCGCGTGCTGATCGTCTGGGAGTGTGCGCTGAGAGGGCGGCTAAAACTGAACGATGCCGATCTGCGCGAACGGCTGGAAGAGTGGATCTGCGGCGGCGGACACACCGCGCAGATCGACACACAGGGAATCCACGCGCTTACGGTTTCTCCACCCCGCAAGGCGTAATCACGGGCTTCGCCGGCAGTAAATATTTGCCCAGCGTGACCAGCACGACGGCAAAAACAATCACCCCTAATGCTAACCACTCAACCGGAGAGAGTGTTTCCCCGCCGAGCCCGGTACCGAGCAGCACGGCCACGACCGGGTTGACGTAGGCATAGCTGGTGGCAACCGCCGGAGACACATTGCGGATCAGGAACATGTAGGCATTGATTGCAATGAGCGAACCAAACAGCGCCAGATACCCGACCGCCAGGAAGCCCGACAGATCCGGCATGGTCGTCAGCCTTTCCCCCGTCAGCATGGAGGCAATCAGAAGAACGATCCCCGCGGCAAGCATCTCAATCGCCCCCGCCATCATGCCGGTTGGCAGTTCGATACGCGAACCGTATACCGAACCAAACGCCCAGCTCATTGAGCCGATAAGAATAATGATCGCGCCCCACGGATTGCCGCTCAGGTTACCGCCGCTGTTGAGCAGAATAATGCCCGCCAGGCCGATGCCAATGCCCAGCCATTCCAGCTTGCGGGTACGGATGCCAAAAAGACGGCTGAAGCAGAGGGTAAACAGCGGTACGGTGGCAACGACCACGGCGGCGATCCCCGACGGTACGTTCTGGTGCTCGGCAATGGTCACAAACCCATTCCCTACCGCCAATAGCAGCAGGCCAATCAGGGCGGCGTTGAGCATCGGGCGCAGCGGCGGTAGCTTATGACCGCGCAGCAGCAGAAAGGCCAGCAGCAACACGCCCGCCGAGAGGAAACGAATGCCCGCCATCATCAGCGGCGGCCAGCTTTCCACGCCGATGCGAATGACAAAGTAGGTCGAACCCCAGATGATATAAAGCGAAAAAAGTGCCCCGATGAGCGGTAGCAGTTGCCGGAAACGCATAATCCCTCACGACGAAATAAAAAGGTCGCTGATAGTAAACGCGAAAACTATCGTGCTGGCGAGCCCTTTAATTGTGTAGTTGATGTGAATTTTTTGTTGACGTGAGGTGCCTGTTTCCGCGTTTGCGCTTTTGCTCCATACTATTCACTTAATTACCAAAAAAAGAAGGATCACGATTTTGGCAGGAAGTAGCTTATTAACATTGCTGGATGATATTGCCACCTTACTGGATGATATTTCCGTGATGGGGAAACTGGCGGCGAAGAAAACCGCGGGTGTGCTGGGGGATGATTTATCGCTTAACGCTCAACAGGTGAGCGGTGTACGGGCTAACCGCGAACTGCCGGTGGTGTGGGGCGTGGCAAAAGGCTCGTTTCTGAATAAAGTGATCCTGGTGCCGCTGGCGCTGCTGATCAGTGCATTTATTCCCTGGGCTATCACGCCGTTGCTGATGATTGGCGGGGCATTTTTATGCTTTGAAGGCGTGGAGAAAGTCCTGCACTCCTTCAGCGCACGCAAGCATAACGACACGCCGGAGATGCGCCAGCAGCGTCTGGACGCGCTGGCCGCGCAGGATCCGAAAACCTTCGAGCGCGATAAAGTCAAAGGCGCCATTCGGACCGACTTTATTCTCTCGGCAGAGATCGTCGCCATTACGTTGGGCATTGTCTCCGATGCGCCGCTGCTCAATCAGGTGTTGATCCTCTCCGGCATCGCCATTCTGGTCACCGTCGGCGTGTACGGTCTGGTCGGATTGATCGTGAAGCTGGATGATATCGGCTACTGGCTGGAGGAGAAATCAAGCGCGGTGGCAAAAGGCATCGGTAAAAGCTTACTGACGCTGGCACCGTGGTTGATGAAGAGCTTGTCGGTGGTTGGCACCCTGGCGATGTTCCTGGTGGGGGGCGGTATTGTGGTCCACGGCATTGCTCCGCTGCACCATGCGATCGAACAGTTCTCCTCGGCGCAGGGGAGCGTGGTGGCCGCTATTCTGCCGACGCTGCTTAATCTTGTGCTGGGCTTTATCGTTGGCGCTATCGTGGTGGCGGCGGTGAAATTGGTCGAAAAAATGCGCGGTTCTGCGCACTAATTGTTACCTGTTGTGGTATGCAAAAAGACTATTCCTCGTCTAAATTGAAACAGTTTCACCCTGATACAGGAGGCAGGTATGGTCTTTTTGGTCAGTGATGAAGTTAAGCCTAAGAAAGGTGGCCCACGTATGATTGTCACAGGCTATTCTAGCGGAATGGTGGAGTGTCGGTGGCACGATGGCTATAGCATCAAGCGGGAAGCATTTCGTGAAGATGAGCTTCAGCCGGGCGACGGGCAGCACAAGCGGGACAAGGCTTAATCACATAACGCCCGGCTTTGCCGGGCGTTTTTATCTCATGTACCGGGTGTAAGGCAGTAATCAGGGAGTGTGTGTGCAGCGCGATACCTTTGTTGTAAAACAATCTTTTCTGCAATGGCTGCATAAGCGTAGCAATCCGGGGTTAATCGTTAATCTCTGTTTTCTTGTCGTCCTTGTCTTTTCCACCCTCCTGACCTGGCGTGAGGTGGTGGTCCTGGAGGAGGCGTATATCTCCAGCCAGCGTAACCATCTCGAAACGGTCGCCACGTCGCTGGACCGTCAGCTGCAGTACAGCGTGGACAAAATGCTGTTTTTTCGCACCAGCATGCATGATGCCTTACAGACCCCCCTGGGGTTTGATGTCCTGCGCGATGCGGTGTCTCGTTTTAGCGCCGTGCGGACGGATGAAACCTGGCAGCTGGCCGTTGATAAAAAACGCACCCTTCCCCTGAACGGCGTGTCAGATGCCTTCGTTGCAAAATCCACGCTCCTTAACCGTGATAGTGAGCGTATCAGTAATGAGATTTCTGCCGCGCTGGAAGTGGGGTATTTACTGCGCCTGGCCTCGTCGGGTGTGCAAAGTGAAGAGCGGATTATCTACGTTTCCCGCGCGGGGTTTTATCTTTCGACAGACACGCCTGATATGGCTGACGATATCAGCGCCCGCTATTACTTTCTGGTGACCCAACCCTGGTTTACCTTACACTCAGAACGCCACAATCGCGCGCGCGCGGTGCGCTGGTTTATTTCGGCGCCGTCGCCCTGGAGCAATGGGGAGCGCACGATAACGGCGAGCGTGCCCATCTATTTTGAGCATTACTGGTATGGCGTGGTAGCGATGGATTTCTCCATACACACCATGAAACGCCTGCTGACTGAGGCGACGCAGGACCGGACGGAGGGCGAGTATCAACTGTATGACACGCGTCTGAACATGATTGCCACGTCAGAAGTGGACGGCAGTCAGGTGAACCGCTTTGATGAGGTTGAAACGGCGCAAATTGCGCACGCGATTGAACACGACACCCGAGGCGGAATTCGCCTTGGAAGCCGTTTTATTAGCTGGGAGCGACTCGATCATTTTGACGGGGTGATCTTACGCGTTCATACGTTGCACGAAGGCGTACAGGGTGACTTTGGCAGTATCAGTATTGTGCTGGCCCTGCTGTGGGCGCTCTTTACCGCCATGCTGCTTGTTTCATGGCTGGTCATCCGCAGGATGGTCAGCAATATGTACACCCTGCAGCACTCCCTGCAGTGGCAGGCCTGGCACGATCCCCTCACGCGTCTGAATAACCGCGGCGCGCTGTTTGAGCGCGCAAAAGGGATTGCGGAGAACTGTCGACAACACGGTCAGCCGTTTACGGTGATACAGATCGATCTTGACCATTTCAAATGCATTAATGACCAGTACGGGCATCAGGCGGGTGACAAAGTGCTGTCCCATGCCGCAGGGTTGATTGCCAGCGTGCTGCGCAAAAATGACGTTGCCGGGCGCGTGGGCGGGGAAGAGTTTTGCGTCGTCCTGCCGGGGAGCAGCCTGGAAGAGGGGAGAAGGGTCGCGGAGCGCATCCGGTCACGCATCAACAGCAGGGAGATCCTGGTGAAAAAGAGCACGACTGTTCGCATCGGCGCCTCGCTGGGCGTCGCCAGCGCGCAGGAAAAAGAGAACTATGTTTTTGAACAGCTGCAGTCTGCCGCGGACGACAGGCTGTATCAGGCCAAGCAGAGCGGGCGTAACCGGGTGTGCTGGAGCGATCAGGAGAAAAAGTGATCCATCCCTTCCCGCCAGCCTAAGGGACCGCTCTGCTGCGTGTGATAAGCCCGTTCAGGGCTATCATTCTGTAGCGTAATGCCCTGGCGGTTTATGCTTTTAATCACCACGGCGAAGTCGACGCTGTCCAGCAGCGGCGCATCGTTTGGGCCATCCCCCAGCCCCAGAGTGGTGGGGACACAATCTTCCTGCTCGCGGTACTGCGCAATCAGCCAGTTAACCGCCACGTCTTTACCGCAGCGTGCATCCAGAATGTGCCAGAAACGGGCCCCCTGTAGACATTTCAGACCCCTTTGCGCCAGCTCCTCTTCAAAGCGGACCATTGCGTCGTCGGTATCACGCCAGATGAGCGTGACAGAGGCGTCGTGTTTGCGTGCGAGCGCCGCACGGTAGCGCGTCAGCCCGGTCCATTCGCTGATGACGCGTTCGTTCACGTCATCAAACGTGACGAATTTAAAGCCTGCCTGCTGGCGGATTTGCTCAATAAGCGGATGAATTTCCCGATGCGTCATCCCTGTGATCTGGCGCTGCCCCATCTCCCAGCGCACATCAGGCTGAATGACCGCGCCGTTCTCAGCAATAAAAGGTAACCCCTCCAGGCCCAGATCCTGTTGGATATCCAGCATCTCTGCGGCACTCTTGCTGCTGCACAGAATCACCGGCACCTGATAATCCTGCAGTTTGTCCAGCCATGGCATCGCGGGTTGCCACTCGTAGGTATGAATGTCCAGAAGCGATCCATCCAGATCGGAAAAAACCAGCAGGGGACCCTGAAGTGAAAGCATGATGACTCCTGAAAGCGCATGCGCCTCTACCTAAGAATATTCTTAAAAAATACTGAAGGGAAAACCGTCTTTATAAGACGCGATTCAGCCAAAGCCGCATTCACCGTGCGTTATTGCTCATAACAAAAATGATTATGTTAAAAATATTATATTCGCCGTAAGAATATATGCTTGTCAGACAAAATCGTTGGGGATAGTGTGGTTTGTACATCAGATTTCCTGGTGTAACGAATTTTCAAGTGCTTCTTGCATAAGCAAGTTTTGATCCCGGCCATCCCCATGACCGGGATTTTTTTCGCGCTATCGATTGGCTTCAGACACGCTAAAGTCGTGTATATCAAGCTCGAAGGCCTCCGCCAGTTCGCGATAGGTATGGTAATCCCTCCCGTTTACCATCACCCTCTCGGAATCATCCTCTGCGCGACGTACTTCGGATTCACTGATCTCATTGATGGCGGCCAGCAGGGCATCGACATCCACTTCGACTTCGCGCTTGATGGTGTCGCTATACGCTTTGTTGGTCTTCATTACGGGGTACCTCATATAAACGTGTCCACGGTTAAGTATAGACCGCACACAAAAACGGCATTCGCATCCGTCAGCGATGTCAGCGCATGCGTTTTGTTCTACACTGGCTCAAAACCAGAGGAGGAATGTATGAAGGTCAACGATCGGGTTACCGTTAAAACGGACGGTGGGCCGCGCCGCCCGGGGGTGGTACTGGCAATTGAAGAGTTCAGTGAGGGAACAATGTACCTGGTATCACTGGAAGACTACCCGCTCGGCATCTGGTTTTTTAATGAACTGGGGCATCCGGATGGCATTTTTGTCGAAAAAGCGGAGTAACACAGCGTCGGGTGGCATTGCGGTTGCCCGACAACGCCCACATAAGCAAAAATCTCTGGCCTGGCCAGAGATCAAAGGTAGGGTGCAAAGGGGTTTAAGCCACTAACGCATGTTGACGAAAATCCCGTTCGTCACATTATCGGTCAAACGTACCACGTGATAGATCACTTGCTTATTATGCGTTTTAATTTTCCTTTTAATATTTCCTTTATGTGATGAAACGGTTTTTGCTTTAATATTCATCTGGTCAGAGATCTGAATAGTTCCTTGTCCTGCCATCCACATTCGCAGCATACTTGATTCAGTCCTGCTTAATGATAGGGTGGGTAAGTTAACCGCTCCTACATTTTTAACTTCTTTATTCAAATAATCACCCAGAATGTCATCCAGCGACTCGGGCTTAATCGACTTAGAACTGATCAATAAATTTTTACGGACCAACAAATACTCATCGAAATGGATATTCGCGATCGCCATAAAAACAATAAACAGAGTTTTTGGATGCTGATTAATGATTTGCTTAATGTGCTGACTGTTGGCTGGATCGTGAATGAAACAGTCCTCATTAATAAACACCACGCCTGGTTTTAGTTCGTCACAAGCGACTGCGAGTTCGTCAACGGTGTGTGCATCGTTGATGTCTCTCTTTCTTACCCCTCTGCTTGCCAGGTACCCGGTTAACCCTAGCCGGGTGTAGCTGCATAAATCCATAATGATCGTTGACATGGCATACCCTCACTCAATGCGTAACGATAATTCACCATCTGCCTGAGAGCTCAAAACAGCCATACGGGATGGAAAAAAATAATAAACCTGTGAGCATGACAAAGACTTTCAGGCGGACTCACTATCCCGTAAAGTTACGTATAATTTGCCAGGAATCTTCTTAAAGTAAAGTAAATATTAAGTATTGTGAGGTGGTTAGAAACAATTAAACCCCGTCAGATATATCCTGGAAGATGTTTTTCATGTTTTATTTTAGGAATATCCTCAGAAAGACAATATCAATCGTGAGGACTATTATTTACGTGGCAGCTCGCTGACAATATCTGCTAACAGATTGAATATCTCGCCGAATAAGTGTTCACAGAAGGGGGCGATAAGGGGCATCAGTAATGACATTAATAAAATTCCGACCGTCAACGTCAGCGGAAAACCGATCACAAAGATGGAGAGCTGCGGTGCCATGCGGTTCAACAGACCTAATGCCAGGTTGACGGTCAGGAGCAGGGTGATAATCGGCAACGCCAGCATCAGGCCATTGAGGAAGATCAGCCCCGCCGCGCGGGTGAGCGCGAGAAAGGCATTGCTGTTGACCGGGTTTTCACCAATCGGCAGCGTATGAAAAGTATCCACCAGCATGGAGATAAGCCACAGATGACCGTTAAACGACAGGAACAGCAGCATGGCGAGCAGATCGATAATGCGCGCCAGCACCGGCATATTGAGGTGGCTGCCGGGGTCAACAAACGTGGCGAACGATAAGCCCATCTGCAGGCCAATCAGCTCCCCGGCCGTGCGAACGGCGGCAAAGGCGAGCTGCATGGTAAAGCCTACGGCAACGCCAATCATCACCTGCTGTAATGCCACCCACACCGCATTCGCCGAGAAGATCGGAATATCCACCGGGGGAAGGGAAGGGGCGACGATGATGGTGATGATAATGCCCAGCCCCACTTTGACACGCTTGGGGATCGATTTCTCGCTGAGAATCGGGGCGGTGGTGATCAGCGCCAGAATGCGCAGCATCGGCCAGAAATAGACGCCGAGCCACTGAACCCACTGGTCGCTGGTGAAGTGCAGCATCGTCAGGTCAGCCGATGATGTACGGCAGATTGGTAAACAGGTTGCGCATATAGTCCAGCAACAGGTTCAGCATCCACGGTCCGGCCACGATAATCGCCACGAATACGGCGATGATTTTCGGAATGAAGGACAGCGTCATTTCGTTAATCTGCGTGGCGGCCTGCAGAATACTGATAATCAGACCGGTAACCAGCGCGACAAGCAGCAGGGGAGCGGCAACGGCAATGGCGATTTTCATCGCTTCCGTGCCCATCATCATGACCGATTCGGGTGTCATTGCCGTTCCTTAACTGTAGAAACTCTGCGCCAGCGAACTGACCAGCAGCTGCCAGCCATCGACCAGTACAAAGAGCATGATCTTAAAGGGCAGGGCAATGGTTGCGGGCGGCACCATCATCATCCCGAGCGCCATCAGTACGCTGGCGATCACCAGGTCGATAATCAGGAACGGAATAAAGATGGTAAAGCCAATCTGAAACGCCGTTTTCAGCTCGCTGGTGACGTAGGCTGGCAGCAGAACGCGCATGGGTACCGCTTCCGGCCCCTGCAATTCGCCGGTATTGGACAAGCGAACAAAGAGTGCCAGATCCGCCTCGCGCGTCTGGCGCAGCATAAATTCCCGCAGCGGCTGTGCGCCTTTATCCAGCGCCTCCTGCATGGAGATTTTATCTTCGCTGAACGGCTGGTACGCGTCGGTATAAATCTTATCGATGACCGGCGACATAATGAAAAAGGTCAAAAACAGCGCCAGCCCCAGCAGCACCTGGTTTGGCGGCGCGGAAGGGGTACCGAGCGCGTTTCGCAGCAGACCAAAGACGATAATGATGCGGGTGAAGCTGGTCATCATCAGCAGGATGGCCGGGATAAAGGTCAGCGAGGTGATGAATACCAGCGTCTGCACCGGGAGCGACCAGCTCTGACCGCCACCGGCAATGGGCGTTGAGACCAGACCGGGCAGTTGCGCATAAACCGCGGGAGCAAACAGGCCAATGCCCGCAAGCGTAAGGGATAACAAACGGCGCATCAGGATCTCCCGGAACGCTTAAGCAAACTCTTCATGACGGACTGAAAATCCGCAGGGGCTTGTGCGCGCTCCTCCACCGTGACAGGGGCGGGCGGCAGTTTATGTAATACGTTGATGTTCGAGGCGGTGACACCCAAAACCAGACGCGCATCGTCCACCTCGACGATAACCACGCGTTCACGCGGCCCCAGCGTGGTGCTGGCGCCCACCTTCAGGCCGCGGGTGCCGGCGGTTTTACCCGCCAGACCAAAACGCTTCGCCAGCCAGGCGGCGATAAGAATAAAGGCAATAATACCGAACAACGCCCCGCTCACCTGGAGCAGCGGGGAACCGGGAACGGCAGACGGTTGCGATAGTGTTGCCTGGGTTTTCATACTTATCGGCTCAGACGACGCATACGTTCAGATGGGGTGATGATGTCCGTGATACGCACGCCGTATTTATCGGCAACCACCACCACTTCACCCTGAGCAATCAGATAACCGTTTATCAGAATATCCAGCGGCTCACCCGCCAGACCGTCAAGGGCCACGACGGAACCCTGCGTCAGGCGCAGCAGCTCTTTAATGGTCATCCGGGTGCGTCCCAGTTCAACGGTCAGCTTGACCGGGATGTCCATAATCAGGTCGATATCCTGCAGCGTGCCGCTGACGTCACCGCCGCCGAGTTGCTGGAATACCGCATCCGCTGCGCTTTTCGTCGGGGTCGCTTTTTGTTCGTTTAACGCGTCAGCCCACAGATCGTCCAGTGCTCCGCTGTTTTCATCGGACGGATTGTTCATGTCACTCATTTGGGCTGTTCCTCATTCAGCGAATTCAAAATCGGGTTGATCAAGTGCTCAAC